>ERZ889217.548-NODE-548-length-22197-cov-16.518788_pt1 | contig 22197 bp, 24 predicted proteins | sample MGYA00521098_ERZ889217 | MGnify/ENA primary metagenome ERZ889217 (study PRJEB32303, sample SAMEA104408613) | aquatic metagenome | biome: Brackish water; feature: Pelagic; material: water | place: Baltic Sea | collected 2014-06-10T22:04:00 | depth 2,362 m ... | reverse complement strand
GGCCACGCAGGTTGGCCTTGGCGATCTTGAATCCGTAGGACTTGCACAGGTGTGCGTACACCGCCTCGACGTAGCGACGCTGGGCGGGGGTGAGTGGGGTGATTTTTGCGGTGGTCTCCTTGTTGTTGTTGATTGGGTTGTTGTTTGTATTGTTGGTGTGCTGCTGCATCTCGGGCTCTCTCCTGACATTGGCTGTCGTAGAGAGCATGCCCAAGGGGTGTCACACAGTATGAGCGTTTTGACTAATAACCTGCTGTCACACCGCTATTACGCACACCATCGTCACACTTGTGACATTTCTGCCGTAAGGTGAGGGTCATCATTCGGAACCGACCAATATAGCAGGTGCTCCCATGCCCCCACAACCCAGACGCCACAGATCCCTCACCCGCACCGCCCAGCGCGCCACTGCTGGCCCATCGGTGTCCCCCCAGGCCATTCGCCCTGCCGACTTCCATGTCACGGTCGATGTGGTGCTCCTCAGTCTCAGAAATGACCTCCCACATATAGGGGTGGTGCAGCGCAACCGCCCCGAGGCCTACATCGACCAGAACCAGTTGCAACGCCGCAACAACCCCCACCTGCCTCGTCGCGTGGAGCGGGTGGAGCGCCACCCTCAGCACCATTGGGCACTCCCCGGCGGGCACGTAGGCAACACCCTGTTGGGCGATACCTATGGCACGGGGCAAACACCTGATACCACCCTTGTCCAGGCGGCGTTACGCGTGCTGCAGCGCGAAACCAATCTTTCCCTGACCCAAGACGATCTGCATCAGGTGGGGGCCTTTGGCGACGCTGATCGCGACCCTCGTAGCGGTCGCACCATCTCGGTGGCCTATGTGGCCATCGTGGGCGACGACCGCGACGTGGCCCTGCACCCCAATGCTCAGGTCGGCCATGTCAGCCACGTGCAGTTTCGACCGATTGTCGATGTGCTGGCTCGCCCGAACCGCCTGGAGTTTGACCACGAGGACATCGTGCTCAAGGCCATCGCGCTCGTGCGCAACCTCGTGGTCACCACCCCGCTGGCCGCCAGGTTCTGCCGCGACGAGTTCACCCTCGGCGAACTTCGGCGGGTGTATGAAGCCTTGTTCCATGAATCGCTCGACTCGGCTGCCGCCGCCGAACAACCCGGACATGCCGATGTGGTTCGTAAGTACTTAAAGACCCTCGAACAACTCGGCACCCAACAGACCCCCGACTTTGAACGCACCATTACCGAACTGGCCATGATGATGCCGTCATCATCGACTATCCCCGACTTCGTCAGCAACAACTACGTGGCGGAGGTCAAAGGCTTTGCGTCTCGATCCTCTGCTCCCATGACTGACCTCACCCGTCAAGCAGAACTGATGGCAAGACTCGTGCGACAAAGTAGCCGCACTCGCGCGCCCCGCTCCCCACGACTCATCAAACCACTTGACCCCACCAACTTTGCCCGCCGCATCCACAAGCTCAACATTTTGACCTCGGTCGAAGGAGAATCGCGGCCCACCTTCGAGCGGTACGGCAAGCCCGCGGCGCTCTTTCGGTTAGACCCCGATCATGAACCCACGCCGTTTCTGCTGCGGCTGGATGGCCTCGGCAAGAGCGACTCCTCCGAGTAGCGAAGCTGCCAATGCTGTTAGTCGACAGCGCTAATCAACATCGTTAGTCAACAGCGCTAGTCGGCATCTTCGTCGTCTGCGTTCACGTATTCGGTGCCGCACTGTGGGCAGTCGATGGCTGCATCGCCATAGAAAAACACCGGCAGGCCGCACACCGAACAGATGTCGCCTTCGTTGATGTGTTCTGCTGTCATGACCCCATCGTCGCAGACGGGTGTTACACCGCGAAGATGGCCACCAGCACCGGGGTAATCACCAGCCCTGGCAGCAGGTTGGCCAAACGAATTTTGGTGACCTGCAACAAGTTGAGACCGATTCCGATGACGGCGATGCCACCTGCAGCGAACAACTCGGTGCGCATGCGATCGTCGAGCACAGCGTCGAGCCCCGCACCCCCAAGCGTGAGGCTGCCTTGCACCACCAATACCGACAACGCACTGAACGCCACCCCGATGCCATACATGGCGGCGAACATGATGGAAACGAACCCGTCCAATGAGCCTTTGATGATGTACAGCTGCGGGGTTTGACCACTGGCGTCTTCGATGGCCCCCAAGACGGTGAGCGGCCCGATGCAGTACAGCGCTGAAGCAGTCACGAACCCTTTGACAAATTTCCCCTCGCCACCATCGCTGCCTGCATCACGAGCAAAGCGGCGCTGCAAACGCTCGCCAAGGCGCTCGAGACGGCTCTCGATTGCCAGCACTTCACCGATCAGTGCACCCACCGCCATGCCCACCAGCGGAAACACCATGTTGCGTGTGTCAATGGCGTCGCTGACACCCAACGCAATGGTCACCAGGCCAATTACCTGCAGCAGTGTTATGCGCATCTGCTCGGGAATGCGATCACCGATCAGCACGCCGAGGCCGCTGCCCAGCACCACGAGGCCGGCATTGATGAGCGTTCCCAGACCTCGCATCGTGCTCCGCAGGCTACGTGCGCGGTGGCTGGGCCGACGCACCCCGCGCCCACTCGGCTACGACGCTGGCCACTATGCCAGCCACGTGGTCGTCGTGGCCGCGCAGGTCGTGGCGGGCACCGTCTACCCAGCGCACGATGGGTGCCACTGGCACAACAGCCAGATGTTCACCCAACTCGACTGGGGTTGCAAACTCATCTCGTGTGCCGCTGACAAACAGCGATGGCACGCGCACCTGCGGCAGATGCGCGATACGCAACTTTGCAGGCTGCTTGGGCGGATGCAACGGATAACTGATACAGACCAAGCCGCCAACTTGTAGAGGCGCATCTGCTGGCTGAGACGCACCTTCACTTCGGTGATCGCGGTCATTGCCATCAAAGCCGGCAACTGCCATCGAGCACATGCGGCCACCCATCGAACGACCGCCAATCACCAGCTGTGTTGGCGCGCACGACCAGGCCCGACACGCGTCGTCTACTGCTTCGCGCACCGCACGAATCAACACCGGTGCACGATCAGGAATCTTGCGCCCGAGGCGCCGATAGGCAAAGTCAACGCGCATCACTGGCAGCGGTGCTAGCGCAGCCGCAATCGCGACGAGTGACGAGTGATCAGCGCTCGAACCAGCACCCGGAAACAGCACCACACCCTGAATGTCGGTCACCCAATCGCAGCAAGCAACACTCGCCGGGCTTCGCTCAGCTGTTCGATGCGCTGGCCGGCATTATCGATGCTGCCGCCATGGTCGGGGTGAGCGCCACGCAGGCTTTCGCGGTAACGCCTTTGCACATCGCGCTTCGACGGGCTCACTGTGCCTGCTGGGAACCCCAACAGCTCGAGTGCCCACGCCCGAGGGTCGGTCATCGCCGTGATCGATGCCGTGGCTGTGCCAGCCAGATACGAAAGAAAGTTGGCATCAATCGGGCCGCGCCATCGCATCGCTTTGTGCACCACCGGGGTGAGCGCGTGTCGCGCCAAAACATCGAGTCGCTCGAGTGCATACACCGCGCCAAGCACTTGCTGAAGCGGGCTGCCATTGGTTTCAAATTCATAACTCAGCTGCTCGCCGTCGCCAACCAATCGGTGACGACTGCGCGACAAGCCCTGCCGATCAGTTTGGTAACGATGACGCAAGCGTGGCTGCAACACACGATCGCCACGGTCAACTTGCAGCACGAGGCGATGAACATCGGGCACCAGGTCTTCATCCACTTCATGTAGATGCGCTGCCACGATGCCACCAAGCAGCAGGCCACCAAGACCTGGCGCCGGATCCACCGGCAACACCAAATGACCCAGCGAAAGCCTGCGCGTGGGCGAGTGGGTCCGCGAGTGGAATATCTCGACTTCAGCCAGCAGCTGCGGATTCGCTTCGTTCACTCGCCGAACGCTACTGAGCGCCCGCCGTCAGCGGTCAAACTCATCCAGCAGATCTTCAACTACGTCTGCGTCATCAACGCCCACCAGCAGCAGGTTGTCTTCCCAGCGGTGCCCGATGCCGCGCTCGACTAAAACCGCAGCAAACTCCATGCGGTCGGCCGAGGTCCACTCGTTGAGTTCGAACTCTTCCAGTTCACCCGCCAGTGACGTCGGTGCCCCAGCAGGCCCATCAGCGTCTTCAACATCATCAAGAATGTCGTCAACGACCGATTCTCGATCCGCTGGCACGAGCAATTCGTTGCCGTCCCAATCGTGACGAATGTCAGCGTCAGCAAGTAGTTCGACTAATTCCACACGCTCCTCAAGCGACCAGTCAGCCAAGTCGTAGCGCACAGTCAGCGACTCGGGGTTGCGTGGGTCCCACTCGCTCATGCGCCGAACGCTAGTGCGTGGCGAATGGGCTAATTTGGGTCTCATGGTTCTTTCCGAAAAGCCCGATCGCAACTTGGCGATGGAACTCGTACGTGTCACCGAGTCGGCGGCTCTTGCGGCTTCTAAATGGGTGGGCCGCGGCGACAAGAACGCCGCCGATGGTGCTGCTGTGGATGCGATGCGCAACCTGTTGGAAACCGTCAACATGGATGGCATCGTCGTGATCGGCGAGGGAGAAAAAGACGAAGCCCCCATGTTGTTCAACGGTGAAAAGGTCGGCAATGGCAGCAAACCAGTAACCGACGTGGCCGTCGACCCAATCGACGGCACCACCCTCACTTCGCTTGGCCGTGGCAACGCGCTCAGCGTGATTGCAGTGTCTGAACGCGGTTCAATGTTCAACCCAGGGCCGTTCGTATACATGAACAAGATTGCCGTCGGCCCTGATGCCCGCGGAGCAATCGACATCACCAAATCGGTTCGCCACAACCTGGACTCCATCGCGCGTGCCAAACACAAAACACTCAACGAGCTGACCATCGTGGTGCTTGACCGCCCCCGTCACGACGACCTCGTCGGTGAAATTCGCGCTGCTGGGTGTCGCATCAAAATGATTACCGACGGTGACATCTTCGGTGCAATTGCTGCCGCTTGGCCACAAACCGGTATTGACGCTTTGATGGGTATCGGCGGCACACCCGAGGGTGTTACTTCGGCAGCAGCGCTCAAGGCGCTCGGGGGCGAGATTCAAGGTTTGCTGTGGGCACGCGGTGACGAAGACAAGGCACTGGCAAAGAAATCAGGCATCGAGATGAACCGCGTGCTAACCACCGACGATCTCGTGCACTGCGAGGATGCCTTCTTTGCGGCAACCGGCGTGACCGATGGGGACCTCCTGCGTGGGGTGCGCTACGACGCCTACGGTGCAACATCGCAAAGTTTGGTGATGCGGGTGCGTAGTGGCACGGTTCGCTTAATCGACACCCGGCATCGTGCTGATCGCATTGGTCAGTATTCGTCGGTCGAGTTCCGCTAGCCCGCACCCCCATAGTCGTGTCCAGCGACAGCCAGGCGGCGCAGCCACACAACCCACGGCCACCGACATACTGACAACAGAATACGTAGCTTCAATTCTTTGATCGGTTTCCTGCGCCTCACCGTCGTGGCCTAATCTAAAGAGATGAGTGGTATCTCTCGCCGTTCGGCAGTCGGCATGTTGGCTACAGGGTTCGTGGCTTTTTTGTTTGCACCAGCAGCCTCGGTTGGTGCTGTGGCCACACCACAAATTCGCGCTGGTGATGTTTGCAAACGGGTAGGTCGACGACGCACCGTCGGTAAGAAAACTTTCGAGTGTGTGAGAACTGCCAATGGTGCCAAATGGAAGCGCGCTAAAGCGGCCCCACCACCCACCACCAGTGGGGTGAAGGTGCTCGACTCAACAGCTCTGGCTGTTGGTGCCAGCCAGAACGTCGTCGTGACTTCCGATGGGCGCAAGATCGGCGCAGTCGTCACGCGCACCGCTTCCGGTGTAGTGGCCTTCAGCCGCACCTGCACGCATGCCGGTGCATCCGTTTCGCCTGGCGCTTCTGGGCAACTTGCTTGCCCTGCCCACGGCTCGGTGTTCAACGCTTCTACCGGTGCGGTGATTAAGGGCCCCGCAGATCAGTCGCTCACGCAGTACAAAGTCACCGAGCGCAGCGGCTCGATCTATATCACGATCTAACGCAGGCGTGTGGCCAAGCCCGCAATACGTCGTGCCAGACCGCGTGGCGTAAACGTCGACACGGTCGCCAGCGATTTGTTCACCAATCCCGGCACGCAGATGGCTTTACCCTCGGCTACAGCTCGCAGCCCATCGCGCGCCACGTCATCGGCCGACATCCACGCAAAATCTGGAAACTTCGACTCGAGCCCTGATGTATTGGAAATGCTCTGGAATTCGGTGTGGGTCAGCCCTGGGCACAATGCCGTGACTCGTACGCCCGAACCACGAAGTTCTTCGTGCATCGCCTCGGTGAGGCTGGTGACGAACGCCTTTGTTGCTGCGTAGACCGCCAAGTCGGGGCCGGGCTGAAACGAAGCAATGCTCGAGACGTTGAGCACATACCCGCGGCCGCGTGGTCGCATCAATCGCACCGCTTCGTGCGAAATGCGTGTGAGTGCGTTGACATTGAGTGAAATCTCGTTGCTCAAACGCTGTGGGTCGGCGTCGGCAAACGCACCCGACGTGCCAAAGCCCGCATTGTTGACCACCAAGTCAATTTGCGTCAGTGAATCGCTGCGCAAGCGAGCGATGACTGCATCGAGACCCGCCTCAGTGGTGAGATCAGCGACAAGCACTTCGACATTTGGGTAGAGGGCCGCAATCGCGTCGAGGCGATCCTTGCGGCGAGCAACCACCACCATGCCCACACCCGCCTTGCCCAACTTGTGAGCAATCGAGGCACCGATGCCACTTGAAGCACCCGTGACGAGGGCGTGAGTGAACGGTGCTTTACTCACAACTATTACTCACAGAGAGTTAATGATTGTCAAGTCCACCGGTTGCAGAGAGGCGTGCATGCGCGCGACGCAAGTCAGCCTCTACCGCTGCCGTTGAACCTTCGTTTTGAGCGCGCTCGGCCCGCTCCTTGGCCGCACGCGCACGCGCAACGTCAATATCTTCGGCCAGCTCGGCATTGTCAGAGAGCAACGTCACATGACCACCAGATGCTTCGACAAAGCCGCCGTGCACTGCGACACTTTGCACCCTGCCATCTTCAAGAAAGATACGGGTGTGGTTTTCGGTCAGCACACCAAGAAATGAAGTGTGGCCAGGCAGAAAGGCAATTTCGCCACCACTCTCGGTACGTGTGATGAGTTGGGTGGCGACACCCGAAAACAGCACGCGCTCAGGCGACACCACTTCCACTTTCATTGTCGCCCCGCTTGCCATCTGCTTGAAAGCCTACGCCGCAGAGTCTTGCAAGGTTTTCGCCTTGGCCAATACCTGCTCGACACTGCCGACGTTCAAAAACGCCTGCTCGGGCACATCGTCCAAGTCGCCCTTCACGATGGATTCAAAGCTCTCCACGGTTTCCGAAGTTGGGACATATTCGCCCTTAACACCGGTGAACACCTCGGCCACATAGAACGGCTGCGACAAGAAGCGCTGTACCTTGCGGGCACGCGACACCGTCTGGCGGTCTTCTTCTGACAATTCGTCCAACCCAAGAATTGCGATGATGTCCTGGAGTTCTTTGTAGCGCTGCAAAATTTCTTGCACGCGGCGAGCCACGTTGTAGTGACGCTCGCCCACCACTTCGGGTGACAAAATTGTGGAAGTTGACGCCAACGGGTCGACCGCCGGGTAGATACCCAGCGATGCAATTTGTCGTGACAACTCGGTTGTTGCGTCCAAGAAGGTGAACGTGGTGAATGGTGCTGGGTCGGTGTAGTCGTCGGCTGGCACATACACCGCTTGCAGCGAAGTAATCGAGCGGCCACGGGTAGAAGTAATGCGCTCCTGCAACTGGCCCATCTCGTCAGCCAAGGTGGGCTGGTAACCCACTGCCGACGGCATGCGACCGAGCAGAGTCGACACTTCAGAGCCGGCTTGCACGAAGCGGAAGATGTTGTCGACGAACAACAACACGTCTTGGTTCTTTACGTCGCGGAAGTACTCAGCCATCGTGAGTGCCGACAGCGCCACGCGCAGACGCACGCCTGGTGGCTCGTCCATCTGGCCGAACACCAAGGCTGCTTTTTCGAACACGCCTGACTCGGCCATTTCAATTCGCAGGTCGGTGCCTTCGCGAGTGCGCTCACCGACGCCAGCAAACACCGACACACCACCGTGTTTGGATGCCACACGGTTGATCATTTCGGTGATGAGCACGGTCTTGCCTACGCCTGCACCACCGAAGAGACCGATCTTGCCACCAGCCAAATAGGGCGTAAGCAAGTCGATGACCTTGATGCCGGTTTCGAACATGCGCATCGTGGGTTCGAGCGAGTCGAATGACGGAGCCGGACGATGGATATCCCAGCGCTCGACATCTTTGAAATCGTCGTTATTGCCATCCAACACTTCGCCCCAAACGTTCCACACGTGACCCAGGGTCTTTTCACCGACCGGCACACAGATGCCGCGTCCCGTATCGCGCACTGGTGTGCCGCGTCGCAAACCGTCGGTTGGCTTCATGCACACCGCGCGCACTCGGCTGTGCCCGAGTTGTTGGGCGACTTCAGCCAAAATCACGTTTGGCTTGCCGTCGACGTCGACCACGAACTCAAGGGCTCGGTTCAGTTCGGGTAGGTGGCCACGGGGAAACTCAACGTCAATAACTGGGCCCGCGATGGCGACTACGCGACCTTCGGTGGTCTTGTTCGTCGTTGATGGCATGGTTGCTGTCATGATTGCTCCTTTTTCGAATGTTTTCAGATCTGGTTGAGATGACGGGAAGTCGTGCAGTTGCTGGTCACAGTGTCACGCTTACTTTGTCGTTGGCGCCGCTCAGGGCCTCGGCGCCGCCGACGATTTCCATGATTTCGGTGGTGATCGAATCTTGTCGCGCGCGGTTCATGGTGCGTGACAAGCCCTTGATGAGTTCTTCGGCGTTGTCGGTGGCGGCCTTCATGGCCCGCTGGCGAAAGGCGTGTTCACTGGCGGCTGCATTGAGCAACGCCGCATAGATACGGGCTTCTACGTAGCGCGGCAACAGCGAGCCCAGGATGTCTTCGGCACTTGGCTCGAACTCATAGGCGCTCGCCCCACCTTCGGGTTTGCCGTCGCCGCCCTCCACCGCTTCGCGCTCAAGCGGGATAAGTGGCCGACGCACCACTTCTTGCGTGCCTGCAGAGACAAAGCGGGTGTACACCAACTCCACTCGATCGACCTCTTTTTTCAAGAACAAATCCACGACGTACTCACCGATGGCCTTGGCGTTTTCATACTTCGGTGCATCGGAAAAACCAGCGAATGGCTGCATCAACGAATACCCGCGGAACTTGAAATAACTTTCGCTCTTGCGACCCACGGGCACGACGGCGTACGTCTTGTTGGCCAACACATCGGCTTTGACTTCACCTTCGGTGGCTCGCAACACACCAGCGTTGTAGCCGCCACACAGCCCGCGGTCAGCAGTGATTGCCACGTAACACGTGGTCTTGACCACATCACGTGGCTTCAAGAATGCCGACTCGGTGCTCGAACCCCCAGCTACGAGGTCTTTGACCACGTTCGTAATCATCTCGCTGTACGGCACTGCCGACTGCACACGCTGCTGTGCCTTGACGATTCGTGACGCAGCAATGAGTTCCATGGCGCGGGTAATTTTCTTCGTTGCCTGGACGGATCGAATCCGACTCCGAAGAATGCGTTCTTGACCGCCGGCCATGGTGCTGGACTACTCCGTCGCCAAGGTTTTCTTGCTGGCGGCTTCGCCGACTTCACCAGCCGACGTCTTTGTCGGATCAGCCTCAACACCGCCTACGGGCGTCGGAGTGAATGACTTTTTGAACGCCGCAACCACACCGGCTAGATCTGCTGGCACGTCGGCTTTTGGATTCTGGCGAATGCCTGCGAGCATGCTGCCGTTGCGCGAACGCATGTGCTCGAGCAGCTCTTGCTCAAAGCGACGCACGTCTGGCACCGGCACGTCGTCGAGATATCCCTTAGTGCCCGCAAAGATTGATACGACTTGCTCTTCAACTGGCATTGGGCTGTTGAGTGGCTGCTTCAACAATTCCACCAAGCGATAGCCACGCTCGAGCTGGGCTTTGCTGATGGCGTCGAGTTCGGAGCCGAACGTGGCGAATGCTTCGAGTTCACGAAACTGCGCCAGGTCAAGCTTCAAGGTTCCCGACACACTCTTCATCGCCTTGATTTGGGCTGCACCACCCACACGGCTAACAGAGATACCTACGTCAACTGCCGGGCGCACACCCGACTTGAACAAGTTGTCTTGCAGATACACCTGGCCGTCGGTGATCGAGATCACGTTGGTGGGAATATATGCCGACACGTCGCCGGCTTTGGTTTCGATCACTGGCAGTGCCGTAAGCGAACCAGCACCGCGCTCGTCGCTCAACTTGGCAGCGCGCTCGAGCAAGCGACTGTGTAGATAGAACACGTCACCTGGGTAGGCCTCACGACCTGGTGGGCGGCGCAACAGCAACGAGATTTGGCGATACGCCTCGGCTTGTTTGGAGAGGTCGTCGTACACGATCAGTGCGTGCTCGCTGGTTTCCATCCACTGCTGGCCAATGGCGCAACCGGCGTATGGCGCGAGGTATTTGAACGGTGCCGGGTCGCTGGCTGGTGCTGCAACCACCACCGTGTATTCCATTGCGCCGTATTTACGCAAGGTTTCCACGGTCTGGGCGATGGTCGAGCCTTTTTGGCCCACTGCCACGTAAATGCACTTCACACCGAGACCTTTTTGGTTGATGATCGTGTCAATGGCGATGGTGGTCTTGCCGGTCTTGCGGTCACCGATGATCAACTCGCGCTGCCCACGACCGATTGGGGTCATCGCATCGATCGACTTAATGCCCGTCTGCAGTGGCTCGTGCACCGGTTTGCGGCCCATGATGCCGGGTGCTTGCACTTCAACTCGGCGCATGATTGCACCAACGATTTCACCCTTGCCGTCGATTGGCACACCAAGCGCATTGACGACTCGGCCAAGCATCGCGTCGCCAACTGGCACCGACAAAATGCGGCCCGTGGCTTTGACGGTTTGCTGTTCTTCGATGCCGTCGGCATTACCCAGTACGACGACGCCGATGGAGTCTTCGTCCAAGTTGAGGGCCAAGCCCACGCTGCCGTCTTCGAACTCAAGCAATTCGTTTACCGCGCAATCGGGCAAACCACTGACGCGAGCGATGCCGTCGCCAATTTCTGCCACGCGACCAACGGTGCGGGCCTCGACCGATGGCGCGTAGCCCTCGAGACCTTTGGTAATCGCAGATGCGATATCAGAAGCAGAGAGTGTGAGTTCAGACATGGTTGCTTTCCTTTCGAATGGCGCTTAGAAACGTGCTTTGACTTGATCGAGACGGGTGCGGACGGTGTCGTCGATGACTTCGTCACCAATCGTGGCCACGAGCCCACCAATGACGCTCGGGTCAACCACAACTTTGAGGTTCACGGGCTTGCCAGCAACCTTGCTGAGAGCTTCGGCCAGGCGGGCTTTTTGGGCGTCAGTCAGCACTACTGCACTGCGAACTTCGGCGACTTCCATCTGCTTTGAGCTTGACGCCCGCTTGACCAGTGCATCAGCCACCTGCGGCAACAACGAAATATGGCCGGTGCCAACCAGCAATGACACCAGCTGCACGGTCACGTTGTGGGCCTTGCCACCGAGCAATTGCTCGACAATGTTTTGCCGACGGTCAGCTGGCAATGATGTGTCGTTGAGTGCCGCGCGCAGTTGCTCGTTGGACTCAATCGCTCGTGCCAGACGGAACATGTCGTCTTCCACAACCGAAACCGCATCGTTGGCCGACGCAATTTCGAACATTGCAGCGACGTAGGCATTGATTTGGGCGACGCTCATCGTGATGCACCAACCTTGACGATGAAATTATCCACCAGTTCTTGTTGTGTGCGGTCATCCATCGCGGCACGCACCGCATCGGTCGTGGCCACTGCCGATAAATGCGAAATCTCGGCGCGCAATTCGTCGCCGACTCGCCCACGAGCCGCCAGCACTTCGGCAGTCGCGCGGGCTTCCATGTCGGCAATTTCTACGGTGATACGGGCGCGGCCCTCGGACAGAATTGCTGCTGCTTGGGCGTCTGCCTCGGCGAGCAACCTCGCGCGCTCACTCACAAGGTCGCCAAGCGCGCGACGAATGTTGGTGGCGTCGGCGTCGGCTTGCACCTGGGCAGCCGCAGAATCGTCCAACTCTTTTTGAATACCTGCAGTGCGGGCCTCAAGTGCCTTTTTTGCGATTGGCCAACCAAACTTATAGATCGCAGAAAAGATTATGAGCGAGGCAAGACCGCCATAAACGATCTCGCCAATTTCGGGAAACAGCCAATGGTGTGACTGTGTCGGGTCTTCAGCAGCAAAAATGACAGCGAATAGGTTCACGAATGGCCTCCACTCATGCTGTTGTCGACTGCCCGTTTCACCACTGCTGCATCGGGCGCTTTGCCTAACACCAACGCAGCGGCGCTGGCTGTCACGCTTCCGACGGCTACAGCAACGTCGCCACGAGCTGCAGCACGAGCTGATACAAGCCCAGCGTCTACCTCGGCCCGCTTGGCCAAGATTCGAGCGTTGGCGTCGCGCACCATGGCTTGACGCTCGGCATCGAGCGTTTGACGCGCCGCATCGATACGAGCCGCTGCTTCAGCACGCACCTCGACGAGTGCTGCTTCGTACGCAGCCACATCTTGTTGTGCGGCGCCACGTGCAGCTTGGGCGCTCTCGTGCCCACCACGAATGGCGTTGTATCGCGCCTCCATACCTTTTCTTACCTTCGGTACGAGAAATACCCGCATGACAAAGAGAAATACCAGGAATGATCCGGCACCCCAGAAAAGTTCCTTGTTTTCCGGAGCAATGGGGTTCGGCCCCATGTCTTCGGCAGCAAGGATGATGGTGGAAATGAGCATGCGTCGTGCCGACCTTGATTAAGCGAACTTGAGCAAGATAAAGGCCACGAAGCCGATCAACGCAAGCGCCTCGGTGAAGGCAACACCAAGGAACATGGTGGTGCGCACCATGCCGGCGGACTCAGGCTGGCGAGCCATCGACTCGATGGCTTTGCCGAAGATGATGCCGATACCGATGCCTGGTCCAATCGCGGCGAGGCCGTAGGCGTAGCCCGCTGATGCGGCAGCGGCAGTATTTTTGGCGGCTGCTGGATCAACGACCGCATCACCTGCTTCTGCTGCGATACGGGCAATTGTTGCTAGTGCTTCCATTGCTGTTATCTCCTTGTTGTGTGGTTGGTATTCGAATATCTATGAACTAATGCTCGGCATGTGATGCCATGTTGATATACACGGCGGTCAAAACGGTGAAAATGTAGGCCTGGAGGAACGCAACAAGTATCTCAAAACCAGTGAGAAACAACAACACTGCGAACGGCAGCACGCCGACGGGTATCAAAATTCGGTCGCGAGCCTGGAACAGCGCCTCGGACAACAAAGCGAAAATGACGAGCAACAAGTGACCAGCAAGCATGTTGGCAAAAAGTCGTACGGCGAGTGAAAACGGGCGCACGATGAAGGTGGAGATGATCTCGATCGGAGTAACCAAGATGTACAGCGCCTTGGGCACGCCAGGAGGAAACAGCACCGACTTGAAATAACCGATTGGGCCTTGATGCTTGATGCCCGTCACGTTGTACACCACCCACACCATGAGTGCCATGAACGCTGGAACTCCCATCCGTGCAGTTGCTGGCATTTGAATGAATGGAATCACACCCGGCATGTTGTTCAGATAGATGAAGATGAAAATGGTGAGCAGGAACGGTGTCCAGGCCAACCCTGACGGCCCCATCGTCTGCATGATGATTTGCTTTTCGATGAAGTCGATGATGATTTCTGCCAAGTTGCGGGCACCCTTCGGGGCCAGCTTTGGGTCCTTGCGAGCGGCTGCCAAAAAGATGCCGATACCGATGAGCGAAGACAAAATCGAGATGACAACTACTTTGTTGACGGTCGGCACGATATCTTGCCAACGCAACAACATGTTGATGGGAGGAAACTCGAAAGCAATCAGTGTTGCTGCGTTCATCATTTGATCCTTTCCATTACCGGCTTCAAACCCGGAAATGCCAGTGTTGCCGACACAAATCGCATCTCCCAGAACAACAGCCCGAGATGAGTGATGATCAAGGTAAGCCCAAGTGCCAAGAGATCAACCCACGGTTCGTTGCGCACCAACATCACTGCTAGTGCGATGAGACCGAGGCGCAAAATGTAACCGAACATGGTGGCAGCCATCATCAATGCATACGAAATGCGTGCGGTAGTGGCAACAAGCCCGGCAGCAATCATGAAATTGCACAACACGAGACCCAGGCCGTACGCACTCGACCATGCCCCCGATGATCCCCACAGGAGCGCTGAAACGGCAATGAGCACGGGTGCTACAAAGATGCCACGCTTGACGATGTCGCGGGTAATCTGCGCCTCGGGCGACGGCCCTGTGTCGCGCATGGCGAGCACTGATGGGTTCACGTTGTTCATTTGGCGTGCACCGCATCGCGTCGTTGTGCTTCTAACACTCTCATCTGCGCGCTGTAAACGTAATAGAGCTTCAAGAATTGGGCAACTATTGCTACGACCACCATCGCGATCATGAACCATGGCGTTGAACCGAGTTGCCGATCAATGAACCACCCAACAAAGAAAAACACCAGCACTGTGCCGGCGATCTCTGCGCCGTTAGTGATTGAAACTGGGGAGTGAGTTGCCAACGGGGACACCTTTGTCTGCGGCTAAATGTGTATAGGGATATATCTATGTAGAGCTATTGGATGAGAACTGTGCCGGTAAATCGTGCTTGTGAACCGCTCTACAAACTAGGCGCGCGGTGCGTCGTCCACCAAATCCGCCTCGTGTGCTTGTGCGTCTGCCCGGCGAAGTTTCGGGTGCAACAGGGTGAACACACTGAGCGCGCTGCCCAAAATAACGAACAGCACCAAGGCTGAACCCGTGCTGTACAGCGCTGAGAACAACACCACGGCTGACAACAAAGCCGCCCACCCCCAGAGAATCACAACTGCACGACGTGGCCCATGGCCCAGCTGAATGAGCCGGTGGTGCAGGTGCCCCATGTCGGCTTCGGCAAAACTACGCCCACTGGCTGTGCGACGAATCACCGCGAACAGCACGTCGACAATCGGCACAGCCAACACCAGTAGTGAAATAAAGATCGGGGCCAAGAAGAAATAGGTCTGGCCGTTGGCCGACTGCGTATCGGGGTCTGCTCGCCCACCCACAACACTCGTGGCTACCGCCATCATGAGCCCCAGGAGCAAAGCGCCGCTATCGCCCATAAACACCCGGGCAGGGTTGAAGTTAAACGGCAGGAAGCCCACGCACACACCCACCGCGATGATGGCCACAAGTGGCCCGATGTTTGGCTGCGGCAGGAGGTTTTCGCCTGCAAGTTGCTGTGAGTAAATAAAGAAGGCGCCGGCCCCGATTGCAACGATGCCGGCGGCCAAGCCGTCGAGGCCATCAATGAGATTGATTGCCTGGGTCATGCCGAGCAGCCACAAGACCGTCACCAGCGGCACCCAGTCGTCTGACAAAACGAACACGTCAAGGAACGGCACTCGAAACTGAAACATCGTTACGCCGAACCACACCAAAGCAATTGCGGCAACCACAATGCCAGCCACTTTGGCAGGCGGAGAGATATCACGAATGTCGTCGAGCAGACCGAGCACAAAAATGATTGCGCACGCCACCAGCACACCAACAATCTCGGTGCTGTCTTGAAACAGTGAATCAAAGTCGCTGATGAGGCTGGCAGCAACGACTGCGACCAACACCCCGATGAACATCGCAATGCCACCGACGTCAGGCGTGGGCACAGGATGCATGCGTCGCTCATCGGGCGTGGCCAACCAACTTTGGCGGTGCGCAAAACGAATCACGAATGGCATCGACGCGGCAGTGGCGATTGCCGCAATCAATCCGATGATCAAATACGAAGCACCGCTGATCATGCGAACGATGCCGCCAGTGCAGTGCGACGGGCGCTCACACCACTAACGATAGGCGGGGAAAGCAGCGCACAAAGCCGCAACTTTGGCGCGCACGTCGGCGATTACCGCAGGGTCACTACGCCCCTTCAACGTGGTCACGATGTAATCGGCAATGGTTGCCATCTCGGCTTCTTTCATGCCTTGTGTGGTGACTGAAGGGGTTCCGATGCGCACACCCGAAGTAACGAACGGGCTGCGCGGGTCATTGGGCACCGTGTTCTTGTTCAAGGTGATGCCCGCCAGATCGAGCACGGCTTGGGCTTCTTTGCCGGTGAGTTCGGCATCGAATGGTCGCAAATCCACCACCATCATGTGCGTGTCGGTACCACCCGAGACCAGACGAAAACCTCGTACCGCAAGCGCTTCGGCCAGCGCTGCTGCGTTCTTCACAATCTGGTGGGCGTAGTCAGCAAAACTCGGCTGCATCGCTTCGAGAAATGCAACAGCTTTGGCAGCAACCGCATGCTCGAGCGGCCCGCCTTGCTGGCCCGGGAACACTGCTTTGTCGATGGCCTGGGCATGCTGCGCCGTTGAAAGAATGCAGCCGCCGCGCGGGCCGCGCAAAGTTTTGTGCGTCGTGAAGGTAACCACGTCGGCAAATGGCACAGGGTTGGGGTGAGCCCCACCAGCAACGAGGCCCGCCAAGTGCGCGATGTCAAACATCATGTAGGCGCCAACTTCGTCGGCAATTTTTTTGAACGGCTCGGGTTCAATGCGGCGGGGATAACTGGTGGTGCCAGCCACGATCATGCGCGGGCGATGCTCAAGTGCCAGGCTGCGCACTTCGTCAAAGTCGATGCGTTCGTCGGCAACACCGACTTTGTATGAATGAAACTTGTAGAAGATTCCACTGGCGTTGACTGGTGAACCGTGAGTGAGATGGCCACCGTGGTCAAGACTTAGCCCGAGCACAACGTCGCCGGGCTTGAGCATTGCTTGATACACAGCCATGTTGGCACTTGCCCCCGAGTGCGGCTGCACGTTGGCGTGCTCGGCACCGAACAGTTTCTTCACCCGCTCAATAGCGATTGCTTCGATCTCGTCGACCACCGAATTGCCGCCGTAATACCGCTTGCCCGGGTAACCCTCGCTGTATTTGTTGGTGAGCACCGAGCCAGTGGCGCGCATGACTGCCGGCGACGTGAAGTTTTCGCTGGCAATTAACTGCAGACCCGTGACTTGACGAGTGCGTTCTTTTTCGATCAACGCTTCAACTTGGGTGTCGGGGGTGACTTCAGATGGAAATGGCATCGCGCCTAGCTTTCGTAACGAGTGGATTCTTCGACTTCGATCTCACTTAATTGTCCCACACGTCGTGCGTGGCGTCCGCCCTCAAATGGGGTTTCGAGAAACATTTTTACGATTTGTTCAGCCAAGTCGTTGGTCACCACTCGCCCACCCATCGAAAGCACGTTGGCATCATTGTGTGTACGCGCCATTTCGGCCAACCACAGGTCGTTGCATAAAGCAGCCCGCACGCCCCGCACTTTGTTGGCTGCAATCTGCTCGCCTTGACCACTGCCACCAAGCACGATGCCCACATCGGCTTTGGCGTCGCGCACGGCTCGCGCCACGCTGGCGCAAATAGGCGGATAATCGGCGGCCTCGCTGGAGTGCGTGCCGTAATCCTCAACGCGGTAACCGAGCTGCTCGAGCACCGCTACGAGGTGTGATTTCAGATCAAAGCCAGCGTGATCTGACCCGATGGCAATTCGCTTCAATGACTTTGGCGCCGCAGTTGCCATCGCGCGCCAGCCTAGGTGCCGATAGTGCCCAATGCGTAATGTTGTTGCGCATGACACTTGACCCGCGCACGCCAGTGCTCATCGGCCAAGGCCAGGTGCTGGATCGCTCAGTTGACCCGACGACAGCCAAGCACCCGGTGGCGCTCATGGCCGAGGCACTCACCGCAGCCGCGCTCGATGCTGGCATCACGCTGCCCAACGAAGTGGATTCAATTCGCGTGGTGCGTTTGTTGTCATGGAAATATGCGAATGCAGCCCACGCCTTGGGCACTGCCTGCGGTGTTCGCGCGCACGAATACGCCACCACGCCGCATGGTGGCAACATGCCGCAAACACTCGTCAATATGACTGCCGGCCAGATTCTGCGTGGCGAAGTGGATTTCGTGGTGCTCGCCGGCGGCGAGAGTACGCGTACCCGTGCAGCAGTACGCGACGTGAGTCTGTTGCCGTGGCCAGCAGCCGAGAGTGCGTCAGCACCATCGCCATCGCCATCGCACATCGTTGAAGATTTGGCACTGCTCAACGACGAAGAGATTCGACTGGGCATTGTGATGCCAGTTCAGATTTACCCGATGTTTGAAACGGCGCTACGGGCTGCCGCCAATCGCAGTGTGCAAGATCACGACGAACGAATCGCTGCGTTGTGGTCACGCTTCAGCGCTGTGGCGCGTGACAACGAGTGGGCGTGGAGCCGCACGGCGCTCACCACCGACGAAGTAAGCCGCGTTACGCCCAACAACCGGATGATCGGCTTGCCGTACCGCAAGGTGATGAACTCAAACAATCAGGTGAACATGGCGGCTTCACTCATCATGTGTTCGGCTGCACGCGCCGAAGCGCTGGGTGTGCCGCGTGACCGCTGGGTGTTTCCACTCTCAGGCAGCGATTGCCATGAGCATCAATTCGTCTCCAATCGGTGGTCGTTCGCCGAGACACCGGCCGTTGCCCGCGGTGGGCAGGTGGCATTGCAACTAGCGGGTCTGCACATCAACGACATTTCGCTCATCGATTTGTATTCGTGCTTCCCATCAGCAGTGCAGCTTGGCGCTGCATCGCTGGGCCTCGACATCGCTGCACAATTGACCCTGACCGGCGGGCTGTCATTTGCCGGTGGGCCTTGGAACAACTACGTCATGCACTCGATCGCTACGGCCATGCAACGCTTGCGCAACGCGCCCCGCGAGAAGGCATTCATCTGGGCGAATGGTGGCTATGCAACCAAACATGCCTTCGGTGTGTATGCGATGCAACCACCAGCCAACGGCTTTCGCCACGATTCCCCGCAAGCAGAAATTGATGCACTTCCCCGTCGCGAACTCGCCCTGGGCGACGATGCCGCTGGCGGTGCAACGATCGAGGCATATTCGGTAATGCATGACCGTGATGGCGCACCCGAGCGCCTAGTGGCAGCTGCGCTGCGCCCCGATGGTCACCGTGTGTGGGTAGTGAGTGACGATCGCAGTATTGCGGCATCTTTCGCCAGCGGCGAACATGTGGGCGACAACGTGACGCTGCGCCGCAGCGGCGAACTGGCTTAAGCAGCTACGGCTGTATCAACACAGCTACGCGTGGGCCATCGCGATGCGATCGCGGCCGCTGAGGTCGCAGCGAATCTGCACATCACGCAAACCATGCGCTGCTAGCACCTCGCGCACCGCAGCACCTTGCTGGTGCCCGATTTCTAACACCAGCACACCGCCTGGTCGCAGCCAATTGCAAACCCCGGCAGCGATGAATCGAATGGCGTCTAGCCCATCGTTGCCCGAAAACAGCGCGATATGCGGCTCGTGACGGGCAACAACATCTTCGACGTCGTCATCACCTTCGGCAACATACGGCGGGTTAGCCACCAACACATCCACAGTGCCGGCCAATTCGGCTGGCAATGCAGCAAACCAATCGCCTGCTGCGATACGAACATTTGCACCATTGCGACCGATGCCCGCCAAATTGGCGCGGGCCACATCTAGCGCATCGGGTGAAACATCCGTCAACCACACCGTTGTGCCAGCCAACGGCAATTCGTGGGCCAGTGACAACCCGATGGCGCCCGAACCTGTTCCCATGTCCACCACCACTCGGCTGGGCTGCACGGCACGGGCTGCCTCGAGCGCCACTTGGGCAACGAGTTCGGTTTCGGGTCGCGGGATGAGCACCCGCGCATCAACCAACAAGTCCAAGTGGCGAAACGCCCAGCGACCCATCACATACTGCAACGGTTCACCCGCCAGGCGACGGCGCACCATTTCTTGCACATACCTACCCATGCGTTGCGACACCACTTCATCGAGTGCGCTAGTGAACTCAGTGGCATCCAAACCTGCAGCGTGCTCACACAAAAATCTGGCATCTTGTTGGTTGCCGAGTGTCGCTTGGGTTTCAGCGAGCAACTCGCGCCAGGTGGTGCCGGCGTCGGTGGTCACTCGCTGCCGACCTGCTTGGCAAGTTGTTCGGCTTGGTACTCAAGGGTGAGTGCGTCGATTACTGGGTCGAGGTTGCCCGCCAGCACATCTTGCAGTTGATACAACGTAAAGCCGATGCGATGGTCGGTCACTCGATTTTCTTTGTAGTTATACGTGCGAATTTTTTCGCCGCGACCACCCTTGCCCACCTGCGCGCGGCGATCGGCAGAAATCTTGGCTTCGTGTTCGTCTTGTCGGCGTTGTAGCAATCTGGTGCGTAGCACCTGCATCGCTTTCACTCGGTTCTGCAACTGGCTGCGCTCGTCTTGCATGGTCACCACCAACCCAGTTGGCTTGTGAGTGATGCGCACGGCCGAGTCGGTGGTGTTGACGCTCTGACCACCCGAGCCACCCGAGCGGTACACGTCGATCTCCAAATCGCGCTCATCGATTGCGAGATCAATCTCTTCGGCTTCGGGCATTACTGCCACGGTGGCCGACGATGTGTGAATGCGACCTGCATTTTCGGTTACTGGCACTCGCTGTACGCGATGCGGGCCACCTTCAAATCGAAGCTGGCGCCACACCGTTTCACCCTTCAACAACGCCGTGGCCTGGTTGACCCCACCCATCGGTGAGCGGTCGTAGGCCAGCATTTCAAACGACCAACCATTACGCGTGGCCCAGGCGCGATACATCTCCACTAGTTCGCCAGCAAAAAGGTTCGCCTCTTCGCCACCTTCGGCACCGCGAATTTCGAGAATCACATTTTTGCCGTCGTTGGGGTCGGGCGGAATGAGCAGCACCTTCAGTTCGTCTTCAAGCGCTTGGAGTCGCACAAGGCCCTGGCGCATCTCGGTGTCGAGTGATTCGCGTTCATCAACTGAGGCCGACTCGATGAGTTCCTTCGCAGCTTCAACATTGCCGAGCACCGATTTGTATTCGCGGATGCACTCGACCAGTGGGCCCATCTGCTTGTACCGACGCGAAACGTCACGCAACTTGTATTGATCACCGAGCACTTCTGAAGTGGTCAGGCTCGTCTCGACCTGTTCGAAGTCAGCGAGGATGGCGTCGAGTTTCGCTAGCACGCTGTTTAGGTTACGCCGAGAGAAACTCTGCAGGCTGGGCAAGCAGCTCGGCAATTTGCTTCTGCAATGGCACCACGTTGCGCTGCTGCGTCACAATCAGCAAACGACCCGTGGGCGCCAACCGATCACGCGCGTCTGCAGCAAACGGCACCGCTTCAAGATCGACACCCGACACAAACACCACCACCGTCGGCGTGTCGTCAGCGTCTGTACCAATCGCGCAACACGGCCAGGCGTCCTTCAAGTTTGGGCGCGCCACCGGTGGCTCGACTGGCTTCAGGCTCACCAAGCCAAGCGACTGTGGGGCCATTACTGCACGACTCCGTGCTGCGCGCTCGACGGCCAGCAAGTTGAGTGGATGCGTCGGTGCGCCAACGTCCCGATGCTTGCGCACGGTGTTGACCACTTTTTGCAATTGCTCGATTGTTGAAATATCACCGTGCAACATCTTGAACATCTCGCGATCATGTGCGCCGACACCAATTCGCAACTTCGCTACGCCGTCTTCATCAACCACGCGTGCCACTTCGAGGCCCAGTACTTCGCCAGCCACCACACCGTGCTCGATCACCACTTCGGTGCCGGCTTCGCTCAGCATCGACATGAATGCCAAATGATCCGGATGCGGTGCAATCACCTGTTCATGCGGTGTCGGTGCTGCTGCAACAGCTGGCGCGCTTCGCGTATCAAGCACATCAATCGACAACGAAAAATAGGCAGCACGGCGGGCGGTGAGGCCTGGCGCAACGGTGTCGCAGATACGGATGTGTTCTACGGCGTCGCCCGTGCGTTGACTGCGGGTTTGCCAAGCCAAGGCTGCGGCCAGGGCACTCACCTGCCGGTCGGCTTGGGCAATAGGTGTCGCTGAAATCCACAATGTTGAGCCGGCTCG
>ERZ889217.545-NODE-545-length-22306-cov-7.037392_pt1 | contig 22306 bp, 19 predicted proteins | sample MGYA00521098_ERZ889217 | MGnify/ENA primary metagenome ERZ889217 (study PRJEB32303, sample SAMEA104408613) | aquatic metagenome | biome: Brackish water; feature: Pelagic; material: water | place: Baltic Sea | collected 2014-06-10T22:04:00 | depth 2,362 m ... | reverse complement strand
CCAGTTGCGGGTTGGCACGATGGTGGCTGGGATGGCCAGTCAGATGGTGGCCGGCGGTTCAGCCGAGGAGACGAACGGCGAATCTCCCGCCCTGACGCTCGAGCGATTCAGCGAAAGCCTCCTGGCTGGGCTCGAAGCTCCGTCTCCGGCGGCGGGGCTGATGTCGGAGTATGTTTCGCCCTGGCCGAGTATGCCTGAGTCGTTGGGCACGCTTCGCGATCTTTCCAGCGAGCATCTCCTCGCCAAAGATGGCCGGCTGGGTTTTGTGCTCCTGCGGCTGGCCAAGGATGAGGGAGGGTTTGCCGGGGCCTCGACGGCCACCGACGAACTCCGCCGGATCATCGCCCGGGTTGCCGCCAACCATCCCTCCGCCTCGCTCGGCCTCACTGGCCTGCCGGTGATGGAAAACGACGAGATGCGGACAAGCCAGAGCTCGATGGTCTGGGCCAGCAGTCTGTCGTTGGTGGCCGTGGCGGTGGTGATCGTGGCGGGCTTTGGCGGTGTGCGACACGCTCTGATGGCAAACGGCGTGCTCGTGATCGGGATGGCCTGGGCTTTCGGCTGGGCCACGGTCACCGTGGGCCACCTCAACATCCTCAGCGTGACCTTCGCCGTGACGATGATCGGCGTCGGCATCGACTACGGCACCTACTACATCGGTCGCTATCTGGAAATCCGCCGCCGCGGACTGGACTGCACCGCGGCGCTCCTGGAGACGAGTGGAACCGTCGGCCCGGGCATTCTCACCGGTGCCGTCACCACGGCCGCCGCTTTCTTCTCCGCAGCCCTCACGAGCTTCGTGGGCGTGGCGGAACTTGGCCTGATCGCCGGTGGTGGCATCCTCTTGTGCTGTGCAGCAGAACTGCTCGTGCTGCCGGCGGTGGTGGCGATCGTTGACCGTAGCCGGCTCGGACGGCGGATTCCCGAGCCTGTGCCGGTGCACTCGTGGCTGGCACCCCTGATGCGTCATCCGCGGTTTGTGGCGCTCGCGGCGGTGGCCGGATCCCTTTCCCTGGCCGGCGGCCTCCACGAACTGAAATACGACCACAATCTGCTGAACATGCAGGCCGAAGGCCTGGAGAGCGTGGCAGTGGAGAAGAAACTGCTCACTGAGTGTGACCAGAGCGTCTGGTATGCCCTCTCGATGGCCGACTCTCGGGAGCAGTTGCTCGAACGGAAGGAGCGGCTGATGGCCCTCCCGAGCGTGGAGCGGATCGACGAGATTGCCTCGCTCCTGCCGGTCGACGAGGAACTCAAACAGCCGACGATCGGCCGAATTCGCCAGCGGCTGGCTACCCTGCCGGAGCGGCCGCCGGAGATTCCGGTGGATCGGCTCGAGGCCCTCGGGGAGACGCTTGCCTGGGCGCAGGACGAGGCCTCAAAGCGGCCTGGCGGCCTGCGGACCGCCTGGCACCTCGAGCGGGTGCGGGACAGCCTCCGCACAAAAGGCCCAGACGAGTGCTACCAGTCGTTGGCAGCCTTCCAGCAGCGGGCCGCCGGCGAACTGCTCAGCCGACTACATGCCTTGGCCGCCGTGGCCGATCCCGAACCACCGGCGCTCGACGACCTGCCACCGAGCCTCGTGGAACGCTTCGTGGGTTCGAGCGGACGCCATCTGCTGAAGATCTACGGCCGTGGTGACATCTGGCACTTCGACGCCCTGGAGCGGTTCGTGGAGGATGTCCGCAGCGTGGATCCACGGGCCACCGGGAATCCGCTTCAGGCCTACGAGGGCTCGCTCGAGATGAAGCGAAGCTACGAGCAGGCCGGCCTCTATTCGCTGATCGTGATTCTCGCCGTGCTCTGGCTCGACTTCCGTTCGCTGCGGTATTCGGCGTTGGCGATCCTTCCCCTGGCCGTGGGCATGGTCCAGATGCTCGGACTGATGGGGCTCGTGGGCATTGATCTCAATCCCGCCAACCTGATCGGCATTCCACTGATCCTGGGCATCGCCGTCGACTACGGAGTGCACATCGTGCACGACTTTTTGGAGCGGCCGGGCCCCTACCGGATGAGTGCCTCGACGGCCAATTCGGTACTCGTTGATGCCCTGACGACGATCCTCGGCTTTGGCGCGCTCATGGTGGCCAGTCACAAGGGGCTGGAGAGCCTCGGCCGGGTGCTGACGTTGGGCGTGACAACCTGCACCATCACCTCGCTTGTCTTCCTGCCGGCTCTGCTCACCTGGCTGCGGCCCGGGGCTACCAAGGCTGTGGCTGCCGGGTCTGGTGATTTTGATGGCAGGGCAGGGGATGACGAGACGGAAGACGAAGCCGCATCCGACGACATTCGGCTCGCCGCCTGAAATCCGGCTTGTGTTGCCGGGGGAAGGCGCGGTACTTCCCCCTGACCCGTCCCCAAACCTCCGGTGTCTTCATGCACACTTCGCCCCTCCACCGCCTCGCCTTCCTGTTCGCTATCGGGACAGCTGCCTTGGGTATGCCGATCGCCCGCGCCGCGGACCGGCCCGTGAACATCATCATGGAAGACCAGTTTCGCCATCGCTGCGAAACGGGCGAGATGCAGGGCGACGTGGTGGTGCTCGTCTACGCTGGCCGCAGGGGGGCGGAGGCAGCCCTGGAACTAGGCCGCAAACTCCACACCCACTTCCATCCCACAGCCGACGCGGCCGCAGCGGAGGAGTGGTCGACCCAGCCGGTGATCGCGCTGGCCGGCTGGCCGGCCGGTGTGCGGCTGCCAGACGTGCGGGTGATTCCCGTGGCCTGCGTCCCCGAGGTGCCCAAGCCGCTGCATGCGGTGGCCCGCAATCGGCTCCGCAAGGAGTCGCCGGTGGTCTCGGTCTGGCTCGACTTCGAGGATGTGATGCGACAGGGCTTCGGAATGGTTCCCGACGAGCCGAATGTGGTGATCCTCGACACCCGCGGCACGTCGCAGGGCGTGCTCTCGGGCCACGTCGACGACTTGGAGTTTCGCGAACTTGTGGCCGCGATCGATGGCCTGCGGGCCGAGGCCCTCCCCACGATCCGCACCGCGGCGGCAGAGTCTCCCGTGATTCGCTGATGCAGCCGGGGCGGGAGTTATCCGCGGCGGTCCTTGAGTCGCCGGCTGGCCCGCGTGAGTGTGTTTCGCTCGACGGATGTGAGACTCGACTCGCCGGAACGGCTGATCTTCTCGAGGATGCGATCCACTTCCTGCTCCATTGGGGGTGCATCGTCGTCGGCCTCGTGATGGTCATCCGGCCGAACGATCCGCAGTCGCCGCTTTCGCCAGGCTGCCAGGAGCTCGGACGGGCCGTTTGTGATCCAGGAAAGGTCCAGCCGTTGCCAGGCATAAAACACGCCAAAGGCGGCTCCGGCCAGGTGCGCAACATGGGCCACGTTGCTGAAGCCGTTGCGTGAGCCCTGGATATCGGTGACCAGGTAGAGCACACCAAGCGCCCAGGCTGGCACTGGGAGCACTCCGTAGATGAGCACCGTCTCCCGGGGGTAATACCAGATGAAGGTGGCCAGCACCGCCATCACGCCACCGCTCGCGCCAATCAGGAATGCACCCGAGATCATCGGATGGCTGAGCCGCTCGATCACCACCCATCCCAGGCCGGCGAAGATGATCGACAGGCAATAGAAACGGAGGAACTCGGCCTTTCCCAGAATCCCCTCGACGGGTCGGCCAAAAAACCAGAGCGAGAGCATGTTGAAGATCAGGTGCCACGGCGAGGTCGGGTCGTGCAGAAACCCGTACGTCAGCAACGTGTAGAAGTGTTGCAGGTGGCGGGGGAGATCATCTGGCAGGCAGAACATCCTGTTGAGCGAAAACGGCGGCAGGATGCTGGCAAACAGGTTGCCCGAAAAGATGAAGTTGGCCAGCCAAACCGCCACATTGATCGCGATGATCATGTTGACGGCCGACCACTCGAGCGCGAAGCCGGAACCTGGTGCGCGATAGTAGCCGCGGTCTTGAAAGCCCATCGGAAGCCGCCGCGTCAGGGGGCGGAACTACTGAGGTGGAAGGAAGTGAGGTGGAAGGAAGCCAATCCCGACCATCGTAGGGGGTGGGACCACTGACAGGCAAACGTCTGGCAGGCGGCGGCTGCCATCTGCGGGAGCCGTGTGCTACGCTTCCACCCGCGCCGCCTGACCGGCGCCGCGGGTGGCCAATTTGGCCGGAAGTGGACGACGACACCAGGGGAGCGGGTAATGGCAACCAACGGAGAACTGGGCAGGAAGCTGCGGATGGGAATCGTGGGGGGCGGCCAGGGGTCGTTCATCGGCCGAGTGCACGTGACTGCTGCCGGACTCGACAACCGGGCCACCCTCGTGGCCGGAGCCTTTTCGAGCGATCCGGCCCGGTCCAAGGCCAGCGCCGCCGACTATGACGTGCCCGAGAGCCGCGGCTATGGCTCGTACCTGGAGATGTTCGAGCAGGAGCGGTCACTGCCGGAGGGGGAGCGGATCGACTTCGTTTCGATCACCACTCCGAACCACATGCACTTCCCCGTGGCCAAGGCGGCCCTGGAGGCGGGTTTCCATGTGGTCTGCGACAAGCCGCTCACCCTCACGCTTGCCGAGGCCGAGGAACTGGCCAAACTCGTCTCGGGCTCGAAGTCGGTATTCGTGGTGAGCCACAACTACACCGGTTATCCACTCGTGCGCCAGGCTCGGGAGATGATCCTGGCCGGTGAGTTGGGGGAGATCCAGGCGATCCGGGCAGAATACATCCAGGGCTGGCTGCGGACCCGGCTAGAAAGTGAGGGGCAGAAACAGGCCGCCTGGCGGACCGACCCGACGAAGAGCGGGGCGGCCGGCTGCTTCGGCGATATTGGCACCCACGCCTACAACCTGGGCCGCTCGATGACCGGCCTCCTGCCAAGCTCCATCTCCGCCCATCTGAAGGCCTTCGTGCCCGACCGGCCGCTCGACGATTACGGCCACGCTGTGATCCGCTACGAGAACGGAGCCCTGGGCACGGTCACCGCCTCCCAGATCAGCCACGGTCGGGAGAATGATCTGCGGATCCAGATCGACGGCACGCTCGGTAGCCTGGAGTGGCATCAGGAAGAGCCCAATAAGATGCTCGTTCGTCACAACGGCAAGCCTCATTATCTCTACACGCGGGATCCCAACGCCCCGTTTACGAACGAGGCGGGCAAGGCCGCCTGCCGGCTGCCATCGGGCCATCCCGAGGCCTTCTTTGAGGCCTTCGCCAACGTCTATCGGTCGGGATTTGACGCCATGGCACTGGCACTCACGGGCCAACCATTCGAAAGAGTGAACACCGTCTATCCCAACATCTGCGACGGCGTCGAGGGGATGTATTTCATCCAGCAGTCGGTGGCTTCGAGCCAGGCCGACGGCGGTTGGCTGCCGCTCAAGCACCCACTGGCGAGGCGGTGAGCCATGGCTGCGAGCGACCCCAAATATCTCGTCTTCGACATTGAGAGCGTGGCCGACGGGCAGCTTGTCTCGCGGCTGCGATATCCGGCCGACACGCTCTCACCCGAGGAGGCGATTGCCCGGTATCGCGGGGAACTCCAGGCCGAGACCGGCAAGGATTTCATTCCCTACACCTTCCAACTGCCGATTTCGCTCGTGATCGCGAAGGTGGGGGGCGACTTGGAACTCCAAGACCTCGTCGCGCTCGACGAGCAGGAATCGCGGCCCCACGAGATTGCCCGCCGATTCTGGGAGGGCTGGCGGCGGTACCGGCGGCCGCGGCTCGTCTCCTTCAACGGCCGCGGCTTCGACATGCCGCTGTTGGAACTCTGCGCCTTCCGCTACGGGATCCAGATTCCCGATTGGTTTGCCGAAGACGCTCGCAATTTCGACCAGCCCCGCTATCGCTACAACACCAACGCCCATTTCGATCTGCACGAGTGGCTGACCAACAGCGGTGCGAGCCGGTTTGTGGGGGGGCTCTCGCTGGCGGCCAATCTGATCGGCAAGCCGGGCAAGATGGACGTGGCCGGCCACATGGTTCAAGACCTGTGGAACGCCGGTCGCACGGCCGAGATCCACGACTACTGCCGTGGCGATGTGCTCGACACGTATTTTGTGTTTCTGCGGAGCCGTGTGGTCGCAGGCGAGATCACGCTTGCCCGGGAGCATGCGCTCATCGAGGAGGCGCGGAAGTGGATCGAGACCCATGCCGGTGAGAGCGCTGGGCTGGCACGATATCTGGCAGCCTGGGGCGACTGGCAGGATCCCTGGAAGGCCTGACCGCAGGCCCGCCCTGGGCTCACTCGCTGATCGGTTCCTTCACCAGTTGCACGAAGTGGTGGGCCCGCGACGAGGCCACGAGATCGGCGGCCTTCTTCTCGGCCGACTTCTTGTCGGCGTATTCGAACATCGCCACCCGCTTCCAGCCCTGGGTGAAGATGCCCCAGTAGGCCTTCATCCGGGCCTCTTTGGCGACCTTGCGGCGGGTGGTCTTCTTGGCGGCTGGCTTCTTGGGCTTGGGCTCCTTGGCGACCTTCTCCTTCTTCGCCTTTGTGGCCTTTTCCCCGGTCGCCTTTTTGGTGGTCTTGCCCAGTGCCTCGGCGGCCTCCACCTCGGCCCGCATTTCCCTGATGCTCTTGGTCTTTCGTGCCATCTCGCCGCCGCCGTCCTTCGTGGTTCTTGAGGGGGTGTGTCGGGGGGTATGTCGCCGCTCCGAGCCAGGCAGTATAGCGTGTGCGGCGGCGACCGCACGGGCGGCCTATACTGCCGGAATGACACCTGCCGCCGCCCTTGATCTGCCGCTGGCCAGCCCGTTTCCCGCCTACCGGCCGCTTCCCGACGAGGTTCTCGCCGCCCGCATCGAGGGGGTGCGGGCCCGGATGGGCCGCCGGCTTGTGATCCTCGGCCACCACTACCAGCAGGATGGGGTGATCGCCCATGCCGACCTGCAGGGCGACAGCTACCAACTCTCCCAGTCTGCGGCCGAGCGGGCTGATTGCGAGGCGATCGCCTTCTGCGGCGTCCACTTCATGGCCGAGACCGCCGACATCCTGGCAAACCGGCCGGAGAAACTGGCCGAGCGGGGAGGCCGCCGCGTGTCCGTGGTGTTACCCGACATGGCCGCCGGCTGCTCAATGGCCGACATGGCGGCGATCGACCAGGTTGAAGATGCCTGGGAGGATCTGGGCACAGTGATCGATACGGCCGAGATCACGCCGGTCACCTACATCAACTCGGCGGCGAGCCTCAAGGCCTTCTGTGGTCGCCATGGGGGTATTGTCTGCACCTCGAGCAACGCCCGCGCCGTGCTCGACTGGGCCTTTGCCCGCACCAAGCGGGTGCTCTTCTTTCCAGATCAGCATCTCGGACGCAACACCGCCCGGGCGATGGGCATTCCGCTTGCCGAGATGGTTCTCTGGAATCCCCACAATGCCGCGCTTGGCGGCAACGATCGCGAACGGATTGAAGCGAGTCGCGTGATCCTCTGGCAGGGGCATTGCAGCGTGCATGCGATGTTTCGGCCGGAGCATGTCGATGCGATGCGGGAGCACATCCCCGGCGTTCAGATCCTGGTGCACCCGGAGTGTTCGATGGAGGTGGTGGACAAGGCCGACCGGGTCGGGTCGACGAGCTACATCCTCCGGCAGGTGGAGGAGGCTCCTCCCGGCACGAAGTGGGCGATCGGCACGGAAATGCATCTCGTCAAGCGACTGGAGCAGGCGCATCCCGAGCAGACGATTCGGTTTCTCTCGCCGACGGTCTGCATGTGCGCCACGATGTATCGAATCGACCTGGCCCACCTCTGCTGGAGCCTCGAGCACCTGGAGCGGGGTCGGCCGGTGAACGTGATCCGGGTGGACGACGAGACCGCCAAGTGGGCCGTGACAGCCCTCGAGCGGATGCTGGCGGTGCGGTAGCGAGCCGGGGTTGCCCATGCCCCATCGCCGGACATCCTCGCTGGGTTTGCCTTCAAGGACTGCCCTCGGGCCCCGGCAACCCATCGGGCATCATCTCGAGGGCCGCTGGAACACGCTTCACGAGCCGACTGCGTGCTCCAGTTCTCCGTGCAGGGCCACGAGCCGGCGGTGGCGGGCGAAGGAGCGGTCGAACGTGGCGATCGACTCGGCCCGGGGCGTGAACCGATGCGCGGCCGGAGGGGCTTGGCCCGCGAGGAAGGCTTCCCAGGTGCCTGCGCGGCCGGCGATTCGCTGGTCGCGGTAGGCGGCCATCAGACCCGCGCCCCAGCCGCTGCCTTCGGAGGCGCAGGCCAGGATCACGACCGGTGTGTGGAACACATCGGCTACGAGCTGGCCGAGGGCCGGTGTCTTTACAAGGCCACCGGAGAGCACAATCTCGTGCAGCGGATAGCCCTGGGCGGTGAGCACGTCGCTGCCCATCCGGAGGTCGAAGATCGTGGCCAGGAGCATCGCTTTGGCGATGTTCCCGGGGGTGGCGTTGCCCTCGCGGAAGCCCACCAGGCAGGCCGAGCCGCCGTGGGCGACACCGAGGCCCGGTTCGTCATCGAGGAAGGGGAGGGCCAGGAGGCCACCGCAGTCGTCCGGCGCGGTGAGCACGAGCGGCATCATGGTCGCGAAGGGGTCGCTGCCGGCCGGGAGCACGCCGCCGAGAAGGCCCACGATCGTGTTCATTGCGGTGGTGCCGTTGCGGAGCCAGACCATATTGATCGGCTTGCCGTCCACCGCACAGAAGTGGTCCACCCCCTTGTCAACGCCCTGGAACGGCCGGTCGCCCACGGAGTTGGCCACCACGCTCGTGCCGAAGCTCATCGAAACCGTGCCCGCTGCTGCCACGAGTGACCCGGCCAGAGCGGCTGGCTGGTCTCCCTCGGCCGGGGCCAGGGGCGTGCCCTCGGGCAGGCCAAGCAGGGCCGCACCGTGGGCATCGAGCGACCCACCATCCTCGCCCACGCGGCGGACGCTGGGCAGGAGGTCGCGAAGTGGCGGCAGGGTCGCCCCTGAAGCAGCCTTTGCCACGAGCGCGTCGAAGTCGGCCAGCCGCTTGGCGTCGTAGTCAAGCGTGGCCTGATCAATCGGAAACATCCCCGAGGCATCGCCGATGCCGAGAATCCACTGGCCGGTAAGCCGGCGGCCGATCCAGCCGCCGGGGGTCGTGATGTGGGCGGCCTGCTTGGCAAGGTCGGGCCGGTTGCGGATCGTCCACAGCCAGCGGGAGGCGGTCATTCGCTTGGGACACTTCACCCCCAAGTGATCGGTGAGTTCGTGGCCTTCGGCTTCGTTGCGGCCGTCACACCAGAGCCTCGCCGGGCCGAGCGGCTCACTGCCAGAGTCGCAGAGCACCTCCCCGTGCATCTGGCCTGAGATTCCAATTGCTCGCACCTCCATCTCAACGCTGAGCGGTGTGAGCTTGGCCCGCAGATCGGCCAGCGCATCGGCCAGAGCCCGTTCCCAGTCCGCCGGCCGCTGTTCGTAGGAGCCATCTGCGAGGCCCGGCACCATGTCGTAGGAACCGTCCCCCGAGCCGCGGATCGCCAGCGTCTCGTCGACGAAGATCACGGAGACTCCCTGGGTGCCCAGATCGATCCCGAGATAGCCCTGTGTCTTCATGGGGGTTCCTGTGAGTCGTGTGGCGACCGTGTTGAAACCTGGGCCGGGGCACGGCCAGCCCCGGGGCCAGGATCATCGCGAACCAGGAGAGCGACGGATAGATGGTCAGCCGCGCAGGGCCTCAGCCGGCGTTCGACCATGCAACGGCCTGGCGAAAAAAACCAGTCAGAATTGGGATATGGGCCTCACTTTTTCGGGGTCGGACGTCATTTCCGGCGTTTGGCCGGGGAAAGAGAGGAATTCGATCCAGCTCAAAAACCACTCACCGGCCCACTCTTGATCTCCCCCCCCCATCAGCGGATACATTGCTGGCTGCCAGGATTGAGAACAGTCCGGCGAATTCCCCCGCAAGAAGCTGCTTGTGACTCTAAGTCGACTCATGGTTTCTGCCCGAATCGTGGCATTCGGTTTCATCTGCATCAGCGGCATGCAGTCGCTCTCATCGTCCGCCCAGGCAGGTGTGGTGTACGGGAATCTTGGTGCCTCTGGCACCGGTCTCATCAGCGGAACGAACACCGATTACGACCCAGCCGCGGTGACTCCCAACATCCAAGCTTTGGCGCAGGGCTTTACCGCCAGCGGCAGTTTGGACGACCGCCAGGTTCAGTCGATCGACATTGGCCTGTTCTATGACAACAGCCTTACCGCTCCTCTGACCGTGAGTATTTATGCGGATTCTTTTGGTGAGCCAGTTGCCAGTCCGCTCTATACCTCGAGCAGTGTCACGGTTGGCACGACTGCGGTCTACAGTTTTCCATTCAGCAATGCCGTCTTGAATAATGGGAGTTCCTACTGGGTTGTCCCGGAAGGGCCAGCGAGCTGGTATTTCGCTAGTTCAACTCCCGCACCGCAGAATGGATCGGGATATGGCTATGTCGCTACGCTGCAGAAGATTTCGAATGTCTGGTCGCAAGCCCCCTCTGGGTTTGACTCAGTATCAATCAACGCCGTGCCTGAGCCGTCTTCGATCGGGCTGATGGCTGCTGGAACTCTGGGCCTCGGCTTCATCGGCCTGCGGCGGCTGAGTCGCGGAACTCGATTCAATCGATCTGCTCCGGCGGCGGGTCATCCCCCGGCGCCACCGGATTTTTTTTGTGCCCTGAAGGGCTGCTCAGCTGAGCATGCTGCCACCGCCACCGGCCACCCCCGGGGATTTTCATCCATGAAAAAATCGGTTCGTGCATGAAAAATGGTTGGTGCAGGACACCCGCAGTGAACGTCGTGCGACAGGGCATGGGCAACCCCTCACGGACACATCAATGTCGCAAGTCAAGTAGAACGTGCTCCCGGTAGTAAAAGCCAGATGACCCGCCAGCTCATCCAGGCATTTACAGCAGAGGGGTTGCTTTATCCCAAGGAAAGTACCCATGGCCCACTACATCATTGCCATCGACCAGGGAACGACCTCCAGCCGCGCGATCATTTTCGACAAGAAGGGGAGTATCATCGCGACCGGCCAGAAGGAGCACGAGCAGATCCTGCCGAAGGCCGGCTGGGTGGAGCACGATGCTGTGGAGATCTGGCGCAACGTGCAGGAGGTCATCGGTCTTGCGCTGAGCCGCGCGGATCTCACCCGGCACGACATCGCCGCCATCGGTATCACCAACCAGCGCGAGACGACGGTGGTCTGGGACAAGACGACCGGGAAGCCCGTCTACAACGCGATCGTGTGGCAGGACACCCGGACGCAGGAGCTTGTTGATCGCCTCGCATCCGATGGCGGCGTCGAGCGGTTCAAGCCGGTCGTCGGTCTTCCGCTCGCCACGTACTTCTCCGGTACCAAGATCACCTGGATCCTGGAGAACGTCGATGGCGCACGCGAGAAGGCTGAGGCAGGAGATCTGCTGTTTGGCACGACCGACTGCTGGGTGCTCTGGAATCTCACCGGCGGAGTCGACGGCGGAGTGCACGCGACCGACGTCACCAATGCCTCGCGGACGATGTTCATGGACCTCGAGACTCTCGAGTGGCGGGACGACATTCTCCAGGCATTCGGCGTCCCGCGGTCGATGCTGCCGGAGATTCGTTCCTCATCCGAGGTGTACGGCACTGCAGAGGCCTCTTCCTTGCTCCGCGAGACGCCGATTGCCGGCATCCTCGGCGATCAGCAGGCGGCGACGTTTGGCCAGGCGGCGTTCGGCACCGGTGAGAGCAAGAACACGTATGGCACCGGCTGCTTCCTGATCTTCAACACCGGGGAAGAGGTCGTGCACTCGCGGAACGGTCTGCTCACCACCGTCGGGTACAAGCTCGGCGATGGTCCGACCCACTACGCGCTGGAGGGCTCGATCGCCGTCACCGGTTCACTGATCCAGTGGCTCCGCGATCAGCTCGGCATCATCGACTCGGCCCCTCAGGTCGAGGAACTGGCCGACCAGGTCGAGGACAACGGTGGCGTCTACATTGTTCCCGCCTTCTCGGGGCTCTTCGCCCCGTACTGGCGACCGGATGCCCGTGGCGTGATCGTCGGACTCACCCGCTACGCGAACAAGAACCACATCGCACGTGCGGCTCTCGAGGCTGTCGCGTTCCAGACACGGGATGTACTCGACGCAGTCAACGCAGACGCTGGAGTGGACCTCACCGAGCTCAAAGTCGATGGCGGGATGGTCGCCAATGACGCGCTCATGCAGTTCCAGGCGGATATCCTCGGCGTCCCGGTCGTGCGGCCTGTCGTGGCTGAGACCACGGCGTTGGGCGCCGCCTATGCCGCCGGTCTCGCGGTCGGCTTCTGGAGCGGTCTGGACGACCTCTCCGCCAACTGGCAGGAGGATCGTCGCTGGGAGCCCTCGATGGAGGACGCCGAGCGCGATCGCCAGCTGCGGCTGTGGCGGAAGGCCGTCACGAAGTCGATGGACTGGGTCGACGACGACGTGAGGTGATCACGCAGGCCCTCCCACGAGGCAAGGCCGCGTGGTTGTGTGCCGCTCCACGTGCGGCCGGCTCCTTGGTGCGGTGATCAGGAACGGCATCATCCGAGCCCGCAGCATCAGCGAGTGGCGTGCCGCCACGGGTCGACCACCTCGATTCCGCAGTCCTCGTAGTCGACCGTGTTGCGGGTCGCCAAGACTGCCTGCCGGATTCGGGCGATGGCGGCGATCTGGCAGTCGAACTGGCTGATCGACCGGCCGCCCGCGCGGCGAGTGGCAGCGATGGCGGCATAGGCCTGGGCGGCGGAGGTGTCGAAGGGCAGGATGCGAGCCTGGAAATCCTCCTTCAGCATGGCATCGATGGCCTCGGCGAGACTGGTGCGACGCCGTCCGGCGGGCAGGATGGCCACGCCAAGCCGCAACTCGGCCGCGCCGATCGCCGTGAAGAAGACGGTGGCGCCGTCCTGCGCGGCCAGCCACGCCTCGACTGCCGACGATGGCGCGGGTCGGAGGAGTTCGGAGACGACGTTGGTGTCGAGGATGATCATCCGCGCCGCCGACCGAAGTGGGGCGGTTCACGCATCGGGTCCCGCGGGGGTAGTTCGAGTTCGACGCCGCCGAGAGCCGCGAATCGGCCGCGGATTGCCGCGGAGAGATTGCGGGGCGGAGGGGTTTCGGCCATCACCCGCCGCAGGATGTCCCGGGCTTCCTCCTCCATCGAGCGGCCATGCTCGGCGGCACGGATTCGCAGCCGGAGTTTGAGATCGTCATCGAGGTTGCGGATGGTGATGCTCGCCATCGGAGCCTCCAAAGGACTATGGGTTTCCGAGCCGGACATGAGTTTCTGAGGCGCAAGCATTGTAATCATTGATTGCATTGCAATCAAAACCACCAGCGGTGCCGAGAAGGGCCGATGGCCACAAACCCTCGACCGCTCGTCACTCGTCGAACGCTTGCGGAAGTGCCGTTAGCCGTCCAATCCGTTTTTCCCGGCCGCCATGGCCATGGATGTGCGGAGTCTCCGGGCGGCATGGGGAGAAGTTTGCGGGGCGGGATTGGTGGTGGGGCAGACTGTTGTTGGAGGGGATTGGGTTCTGGCCGGGTGGGGGGTCGGCGGCGGTCGCCCCGGGGTTTTTCTGAGGTCTGCCCGCCCCCGGGGGGGCAGCCGTCTACAATCAAAGCGGAAATGGCGTCGACCGCCCCGGCGACTTGCTCACCTTGGAGAGATTGCCGTGCTGGGCTCGATCCGCCGCCGACTGGCCGACATCTTCGACGCTCTCGACAGCCCGGCCGTGCGGGCCTGGCTGGAGCGGCTGGTGGTGACAGGGGCGGCCGTCGGCTTTCTCGTGCACCTGATCGTGATTGGGATCGCCCGGCTGTTTCCTGACCTGCCCCAGACGCTCTTCGAGGGGATCGACGAGAGCCCGCTTCATGCCGTCTACACGCCGTTCAGCGTGATCCTGTTCTACGAGGTGATGCTCTTGGTGTTCGCGCTGGCCGCTTCACACACCGGAGAGATTTCAAAGCAATACCAGATCATTTCGCTGATCGTCGTCCGCGGAGTGTTCAAGGACATCGGCGGTTTCCACAACCTGGAAAACTGGCTGGCGGAGCCCGCCGCGGTCAAGGCGGTCCTGATCGACATGGCAGGGGCCGTCTTGATGTTCCTGATCGTGACCGGCTTCACCCTGCTGCGGCACGTGACACCGAAGATGACCACGCATCGTGACCTGGAGGGCTTCATCCAGCTCAAGAAGGCCGTGGCCGTGTTGCTGCTGGTCGTGCTGGTCACCCTGGCGTTGGTCAATCTGGCCAGTTGGGCCGGGCTGGTCGAGCAGTTGCCGTCGGTGCTGGGACCACCACCGATCGATGTCGATCTCTTCTTCTTCCCCCGATTCTTCGAATTCATGATCTTCACCGACGTCTTCTTGCTGATCGTATCGCTGGCCTACTACGACCGCTACGAATACGTGTTTCGCAACGCCGGCTTCGTGATCTCGACGATCCTCCTGCGGGTCTCCCTCTCGACACCCAAACCCTACGACGTGGCATTGGCCCTGATCGCGATGCTCTACGGACTGGCCGTGCTCGGGGTGTTCGCCTGCTTCGCCGCGATCGAGCAAAGGCGGCACACAGCAGCCATGGTAGGTCCTGCCGGTCGTCAAGGGCGGAAGGACGGATAGGACGGCTGGCTCTCGGTCAACGCCCCGCAGAGGATCCACGAGATTTTTCCATCCGCTCTCCGTGCTGGCGATTCACGGAACGAGACGCTCAGCCCGGCGGGCCGCCCATGCCGAAGCCCGATTGAAGGCCAACGCCATGATGACTGAGCCGGCGGCGTAGAACAGCGGCTTCGTGCCATACGCGGCGTCCTTCGGATTGATTGCAACGAGGAGGAACAAGACGACCGCCGTCACGCTCGTCAACGACAGACCGGTGAACACGACGCTCCAGGCATCCCACTTCATGACAAGACTCCATGTTTATTTATCAAGCTCTGAAGAACCAGCCTACACCTCGCCGTCTCAACGCGACGGCGAGGTGTGGGCGCTTAACCCTGAACCGATATCCCAGACTCGGCTAACAGACGTTCTGCCGCGGCGAGGGCTCGCTGGGCCGAGTCGTCAAGCTGCATCGGCCGGCTCCCACCGGCAGGAATGAGCATCGCGCGGGCGAAGATTCCGAGCTTCCCCAGCGTCGATACCCGGGCCCGTTCGTCGAGCACCTCACAGCCTCGCCGTCTGATCCTGGTCCCGATCGCGTGATAGATCCTCGCCGCCGCCCGGACCGCCAGGCGGGAATCGGTATCGAGCCCGCTGATGCCAGCCTCCCCGGCCGTGTAGTAGCCGTCGGCGACCTCGAGGATCGTCTGCACGCCCCGCCGTACCCTCCGTGGGTCGGGCGGCTCCCCGCCGGGCCGCAGCCCGTCGGTCCATTCAAGCGGCAGGTAGCAGCGAGACCGACGCCAGTCTTCCGCGACGTCGCGGGCGATGTTGGTCAGTTGCATGCCCATACCGAGCGCCGCGGCGTGGGGGAGATGGCGGCGATCCGCGAGGCCGAGGATCGGACACAAGAGCACACCGACCGCCCCGGCGACGCGAAAGCAATACCGCAGGAGGTCGGCCTCGTCAAAGCCGGCTGCCGCCGTGAGGTCCGACCGCATCCCATCGAGCAGGGCCAGGGCCGCCTCGAGTGGCAGGTCGTGCCGGCCGACGAGCTCTGCCAGCCAGCGGCTCTCGGCGGCGACCGGGCTTTTTCCACCGGTGATCTGGTGGACGTCCTGCGTGGCCCGTTCGACAAACTCCAACGCCTGCTGCGGCGAGGCGGCGGTATCGACGCCGTCGTCGCACCACCGACACCAGGCGTACAGCCGCTCGACGTCGGCCCGTTTGCCGGCGGGCAGCAGCCGGCTGGCAAACGAGAACGAGCGGCTGTGCCGCCGGATCGACTCCCCCGCTGTCGGGCTGCTAACTGCCGACGACATGGAAGTCCGCCGCGATCGTGTCGCAGGTGGCCTTGGCGGAATTGACGACGCCGGGCACGCCGGCCCCCGGATGGGTGCCCGCCCCGACGAGGTAGAGCCCGGGGATGTCCGGGTCGCGGTTGTGGGGGCGGAAGTAGGCGCTCTGGGTGAGCGTCGGCGCGACCGAGAAGGCAGACCCGTGATGGGCGTTGAACCTGCCCGCGAAGTCGGCGGGCGTGCAGTGCCGCCGGGTCACGATCGCATTTCGTAACCCCGGGAGGTGGGTCTCGAGCGACTCGAGGATGGCGTCGCCGTAGCCTGTGGCCACCGACTCCCAGTCGATCGCCGCGTTGCCCAGGTGCGGCACGGGGCTGAGCACGTAGAACGACTCGCCTCCGGCCGGGGCCATGCCTGGGTCGGTGATCGTGGGGGCGTGGAGATAGAGGCTGAAGTCGGCGGGCAGGCGATGGCCGTGGAAGATTTCCCGCAAGAGCCCCTGGAACCGCGGCCCGAACAGGATCGTGTGGTGGGCCAGGTTCGGATACCGACGGTTGGTGCCGAAGTAGAGTACGAACAACGACATTGACCAGGCCATTCGCTCCAGCCGCCGCTGCCGGCGGCCGGCCGCGGCGACCCCGCGGTAGAGCCTGGCGTACGTATGGTGGACGTCGGCGTTCGAGACGACGACATCGAACGCCTTCGGCGGCCCGTCGGCGGCGTGGATGACGTGCCTGGTCGCGTCGCCGGCAGCCTCGAGCGTGACTCGATCGACCGGAGCCTCGAGTCGGAGCGTACCGCCGAGGTCCTGGAAGAGCCGCACGAGGCCGCGGACCAGCGCCCCGGTGCCACCCTCGGGAAAGAACACGCCCCACTTCCGCTCGATCCAGTGGATCAGCGTGTAGATGGAACTCGTCTCCAGCGGATTCCCTCCGACGAGCAGGGGGTGAAAGCTGAACGCCTGCCGGAGGTGCTCGTCTTTGACAAATCGGGAAACGGTCGCGTAAACGCTCCGGTCGGCCCGCAGGCGGGCCAACTGCGGGGCGGCTCGGAGCATGTCGGTGAAGTGGAGGAAGGGGACGGCGCCGAGCTCCTGGTAGCCCTTGGCGAACACCTGCCGGGAATAGTCGGCGAAGCGACGGTAGCCTTCCACGTCGGCGGGGTTCACACGCCGGACTTGTTCGATCAACCCCGCCTCGTCGGCGACGTAATCGAAGGCCACGCCGTCGCTCCACTGGAGCCGGTAGAGCGGGGTCACAGGCAACAGGCGGACGTAGTCGGCCATCCGCCTACCGGAGAGCTCGAAGAGCTCCTCCAGGCAGTGTGGGGCGGTGATCACGGTCGGCCCGGCATCGAAAATGTAGCCGCCATCCTCGTAGACGGCAGCCCGGCCTCCCGGCTGGTCGTGGGCCTCATAGCAGACGGTTTCAAAGCCCATCGACTGCAGACGGATGGCGGCGGCGAGCCCGCCAAAGCCACTGCCGATCACGGCCGCCCGCCGATGTGGGCTGATGCCTGACCGAGGCGGATGCCACCCTGCGACGGTCGCCATGCTCACGGAAGAGCCTCCGCCTTCGTTGGCTCGATGGCCATCCGCAGGGCGTCGCAGATCGCGGCCAGCGGGCCGACCTCACGGGCACCGCCCGTCGCGGTGGTAAGCCTGTCGACGGCCAGGTCGAGCCGGGCGTTGATCGCAGCCGCCCCCCGGCGGTGGGTCGCATCGAGCAGATCCTTGGCGAGTGGGCGGAACTCGGCCCGCTTCTCTTTCGATTGCCGCAGCCGGCGTTGCCAGGCAGTGAACTGCCGGGCCGACACCTCGCTTGCTGCCCAGGCCCAGGGCCAGGTGACACGGCGGTTGCGGAGGTCGTCGCACCGATCCGACCCGTCGAGCAGCTCGCAGAGCTCATCGAGGTCATTTTTCATCTGCAGGCAGATGCCCATCCGGCAGCCGAAGGCGGCAACGGCTTGCAGCGTCTGCGGGTCTCCCGCGGCGGCGTGGGCCCCACACCACGCGGCCAGTGACGCGAGGCGGCCAGTCTTCCAACGCGAGATTGCGAGCGCCGTGACCTGGGCCTGCCGCGGCGTGACCTCGTCGATCCGCGTCGCCAGGTCGATCGCTTGCCCCTCGTGACACTGCCGTGCCACCGTGATGAACCTCCCCACGAGCGCCGCCGACCGGGCGGGATCGTCCAAGGCGGCTGCCGCCAGTTCGAGAGCCCGGAAATACATCCAGTTTCCAGCGTTGACGGCCCGGGCCGGCCCAATCACCTGGTGGAGCGCCGGTTGGCCGCGGCGGGTGAGCGAGTCGTCTTCGAAGTCGTCGATCACGAGGGAACCGGCGTGCAGGAGCTCGACCGCATCGACGATCAGCGCAGGAGCTGCGCAACCTCCACCGCCGAACGCGTAGGCCTGCTCAAGCAGGGTGGCTCGGAGCCGCTTGCCGCCCACGCCGGGATAGAGGTCTGGGGCGAGTTGGAGGGCCTTGGACCAGCCGTGCCTCGTGCGGGCGGTTTGGTGGGTCGCGCCGGCGAAGCCGAGGAGATTTTTTTTCATGTCGGCAGCGTCCCCGGGAGTGAGACAAACGATCTGGCGAAACGAATCGGCGCCAGGCCGAGGGGCGGCCAGCCGATCATGATCCGAGCCGCATCGGTGAACGTGAAGCGATGGGCATAAAACCGGGCGATTCGCTCTTCCGGCAGGACACGGTAAAACCGCCGGAAGATCTTCCAGCGGTCTGCGGGCCTGACTAGGCAAAAGAGCAGCCGGTTCAGAAAACGGGCGAATCCTCGCCGCAGCCGGTCCTCCGCGGCTGCGGAGGCGACCTCGGCGGCCACCTGGTCCGGGCAGGCCCGGGCGACGAGTTCCGCGAAGCGAACAGCCAGCGGCATCGAGTATCCCGTAGCGGCGTGGTACCAGCCGCCGGCGTAGCCGCCGGCCGGCGACAGCCCATCGCGCCTGGCTTCGGCCGCATAGGGCATTGGGAGACACCCGTGCTCAGTTCGGATCAGCTTCGCCGATCCTGCGCCGGCTTCGGCGAGCCGAGCCGAGATCAGCGAGGCGGCCCTCCCTTCGTCACAGGCCGGCTCCTCGTGAAATCGGGTGTACTCGAGCAGCACACGCTCAGGACCGAGCGGGAGTTCGTAGAGAAACTCAAACCCCGCGGCCTGGTCTGCGCGGACATCCATGACCGTCGGTTCCGATGCCGGCCAGCGCCGAGCAGTCTCATACTCATGGCCGATGAAGGTCTGATAGCCCGCTCCGCCCGGCGACCCTGCCTCCGCCCGCCCGCGGCAGTCGAGGACCGCACCGCAGGAAACGTCGGTTGTCCCGCCGAGTCTCACCGCGGTTGGCGAGAGGATCTCGCACGACTCGCCCGTGCGAACGACGAGCCGGCCGGGGCGAGCCGGGCCCCCCGCTCCGCCTGCCAGCGAGAGCGTCGCCTCGCGGAGACGGTCGGACGTGATCGTCGCGTAGGAGATGCTCACCCGCCGCGAAAGCGTCGGAAACCTGACGCGATAGCCGGGCCAACGATGGGCGACCAGCGGGTCGAACCAGCTTCTCGCCTGCTCGGCGACGTCTGTCTCATGAAACGACCAGGTGTGATTGCCGCAGAGTTCATCGGCCTGTTCGAGGAGCAGGACTGTCGCCTCCGGCCGGTGCCAGGCCAGAGCATGGGCCAAGAGACAGCCTTGAAGACCGCCGCCCACGATTCCGTAGTCGAACTCCGGGGCCGATGTCATGCGGTGCTCCCGAAGTGCAGCGACTGCGTCCGCCGTCGGGCAGACGCCTCGAACAGCGGGGCGACGCCGTGCAGGAGCAGATGCGGCACGGCCACGGCGCTCAAGCCGACAAAGGTCGCCCGGATGAGCGTGCCATTCAAGCCCGCTCCGCCGAGCACGAACCACGCGGCCAGCCCGACCAGGGCGATCGCCCCAACGGTCAAGGGTGCGAGGCTTCTGGCTAGTTCTGACCAGCTCTCGCCAAGTTCCCGACGGAGTCGCTCAAGGCCCCGCGCTGAATGCCAGCCACAGAAATAGACCGGGAAGCTCACCAGCGGGCTCACAACGGCGAACAGCACCACCAGCGACGCGACCAGCGTGTTGTCGGCGAGCAAGACCCGCCGCCTCCGCCCGGTGCGTCTGCTGGCCGCCAGGCCCTGGAGCGTCCAAGCGGCCGCCGCGAGCGGCAGCATGATCCACGCGCAAATCGTCAGCAGGCTGATGGCATGCTGGATGGCGGGGCCCGAGCCCCCCGGCGCAGCCAGGCCGAGGATCGCGGCGACGTCCCTGGCGTGAAACACCAGCGGCGTCCAGATCACGAGCCCTCCGCGTGCGAATTGGAACACCGGCCGCAGGCCCCGCGGACGGAATGGGAACCGCGGCTCTTCCTGACCGAAGTGCCAGGCTGATGCCAGAAAAAATGCCACAACCGTGGTGGCTGGCGCCACGAACCAGCCGCATGCGACTAGCACAGCAACCGCCAGATACCCAGCCAGAAACACCGGCAGCCACGTCATCCCCAGAACGGGTTCGAGTCGCGGCCGGGCAAAGCGATGGTCGGCCGCGCCGTGCGGCAGGCCGATCAGCGCGACAAAAACAGCCAAAATGCCAGCTGTGACGCCGGCCGAGGCCTCAGAAAAAAGACACGCGGCCCCGATAATAGCCCAACAGAGCAAGATTACCGAGGCCGCGTGCATGGAAACACTGTTCTTCCGCAAAGGGTCCCGCCGCTCAGGCGGTGGCATGCGCCTAAGCCGAGGCAGTCTTCGTGCTCTTGGCCCGAGCGATGAGGTAGATCAGCACGCCGAAGCCCGCCTTGGCGGTCATGTCGGCGATCGCGTAGCCAATCTGCAGGCCGACGACACCATTGGCACCGACGATGCCACTAGCGGCATCAGCCGTCCCGGCCTTCGCCGCGAGAGCATCGGGCGTGCCACCGAGCGCATAGGCGATCGGGTAGACCGCCCAGGTGATCAGAATCACCAGCCGGGCAATCTCGAGGAGTCTGCGGGCCGCAGGCGGCTGGCTGTCGAGCGAATTCGTCAGTTCCGTCCAGAGCACGTAGAGGATGTAAAAGAATGGGATCGATGAGAGCCCACCCCAGACGACCCGCTCGGTCCACCTCGCCGGGTCGGAAATCACCTCACCCGGATAGCCGAGCGCGATCATCAAGGCCGCCGCGATCACAAGCCGGGTCAGCAGACCCGTGGCTTTGACCGCCGGTAGCCGGAGGACGGCCACGAGTTCGACCATCAGCAGTGGCACCGTCAGGATCCAGTCTGCATACCGATAAAAGTCGTTGAAGGCGGCGCCGGTGCCCTGATACCCAGCATCCACCAGCGTGTAGGCGTCGTGCCAGCTGTGGCGAATCATGAAGTAGTGGTAGCAGGCGATCGAAACCACCAGGCCCGACACCAGCAGAGCCGGTCGGTATTCCGAATCGACGTGCGACCGAGCCATGAACAAGAACAGGGCCGCCGCCCCCATCGTCGCGACCGTCATCGAAAAGATGTTGTCAACCGCGTTGTACTGGATCACTGACAGGTCGGGCATCGCCGACCCCAACAAACAAATGCCTTCAAACATTGCTTCACCTGTTTTCCATGTGGTACTGAAAAATGCCGCCGCACCATCAATCACCAGTTTCATCGGCAAGCAATATGCAGACAGCCGCTGGCAACGGATGGGTTCCCTCAGAGAGACTTTTCTAGCGTCTCCCCGAAACGCCTCGCGTAGAGTAGACAGTGAAGGACACTTCGGCAAGCGGCTACCGTCCGAGAAGCAGGATCTACCCCGCGGCGGCGGCACCGCCACGGCTTCCAGACCGCTTTTCCTGCGACATTGCCCGGCTCGGCAGCGGATTCCGCCGAGAGCCCGATCCCAAAGGCCCCGTACAGGGAGAGCCACGTGTTTCAGGCAAACTCCGGGGAGCATCCAGGAGTTGACGTTTTCTGCCCTGCGGCTGCCCCCGTAGCAAACATGTTCTTTGTCGCAGAAGTTGCGAACGCCCCCCGGCTGCTGCTGTCGGCGTCGCAGATTTGCTCGGGCTGCGCTAGCATCGGCGACTGATCGCGAGGCCTTTGCCGCCGCATGGCCTGCTTGGTTTGTCCAAGGCCGCGAGCCGCTGATCAGCTCAGGTGTTTGGTGAAGGAGTTCTTGGAGTGCCTATGATGCGGCTGATGGTGACCCTATCGCTCGTGATGAACGTGGCTGTTCTCCTGCCAGTGTGTGCCGGCCTGCTGACGGATGCTTCGTGGACCACATCGGCGTATGGCGAGGGGACACCAGCCCGCTCCATCCTGCTTTCGATCTACCTCGCGATTGGGCTGGTCTCGGTCCTGCTGCTGATTCACCGTGAGCCGAAAGCGGTCGCAGGGTTGCTGCTGGTGCAGGTGCTGTACAAGGTCACCACACCGCTAACGGTCGGAACGCTTGCGAACCCGGTCGTGGTGAGTAACCTCGTGATCGCTGGGTTCCACTTGGCCACCCTGATTTG
>ERZ889217.544-NODE-544-length-22308-cov-10.091044_pt1 | contig 22308 bp, 21 predicted proteins | sample MGYA00521098_ERZ889217 | MGnify/ENA primary metagenome ERZ889217 (study PRJEB32303, sample SAMEA104408613) | aquatic metagenome | biome: Brackish water; feature: Pelagic; material: water | place: Baltic Sea | collected 2014-06-10T22:04:00 | depth 2,362 m ... | reverse complement strand
TTCACAAAGTGCACCGCCAGGGAATCGAACCCCGGACCCGCTGATTAAGAGTCAGCTGCTCTAACCATCTGAGCTAGCGGTGCTTGGTTAGAAAATCATACCTAGGAATAAATCTTCACAAATTCTGCTATTGCTCCCACCATCATTTGTACAGCAATTGCTGCCAGTAATAAACCAGCTAATTTTGTGGCAACAGTGATTCCTCCACGTCCAACGATCCTCATCACAGGAATAGAGAATCTTAAAAATAAATACAAGATGACATGAACTGCAATAAGACCTAAAATAATTGTCAAAAAGTCTGCCAAATTATTTGATTGTCTAACAAAAATTATGGTGGCAGCAATTGCTCCAGGGCCAGCTAAAAGTGGGGTTCCAAGTGGAACAAGTGCCACACTTACATCACCTGTTTTAGCAGGTTCTGCGTCTTTGCCAGTTAAAAGTTCTAACGCCACAAGTAATAGAAGTAAACCTCCTGAAGCTTGAAGTGAAGGAAGTGAAATATCAAGAAAACCTAAAATTTGATTTCCAAAAAGTGCAAAAACAATAATTACAGAAAATGATATTAAAACAGCTTGTAATGCTAATCTTTTTTGTTTTTGAGCCTTTTCTTTTCTAGTTAACGCAATAAAAATTGGCACAGTTCCAAGAGGATCCATAATCACAAAAAATGTGACAATTACAGAAGTGAAAAGGGCAACTAATGCCATAGTCTCCATTTAGTTACACCTTTTCTTTAATTTAAAATTGGGGTGAGTAACGGGACTCGAACCCGCGACGTCCTGGACCACAACCAGGTGCTCTACCAGCTGAGCTATACCCACCATAGTTTTATTGCAATTTTTATTCTATCTTCATTGCCATAATGAACTTTTACTCGTGTTCAACTCTAAATCTGTTCGCTAATTCTTTGGCAATGTCAGATCCTGGACCAGGTTGAGCAACCATGATTGCTTCACGGTAGTAACGAAGCTCGGCAATACTTTCCCTAATATCTGCTAAAGCACGATGATTTCCAGTTTTCTCAGGGGAAGAAAAATAAACTTTTGGATACCAGCGTCGAGCAAGTTCTTTGATGGAAGAAACATCAATGACTCGATAATGCAAATGTTCATCTAATTCAGGTAAGTCTCTTGCCAAGAATCCTCGGTCAACATAAACACTAGAACCTGCTAATGGTGCTTTTCTTGCATCAGGTACATGTTGTTTCACATATTGCATTACTTCTTTATTTGCCTCAGATAGCAAAACACCGTGAGGCACTTCTCTTAGTAAACCTGAAGCTGTATGCATTTCTTTTACCACGTCAATCATGGAATCAAGTTTTTCATCATCACATTTAATGACAATGTCAATTCCTGGATCCATTTCATTTAAATGACTATCTGTTACCACAACAGCTATTTCAATTAAGGCATCTTTGGTTAATGACAATCCCGTCATTTCACAATCAACCCACACAATCAAGTCATTGTTATTGGCCATATGTCATTTCCACTTTCAGCTAATTTGAAAATCTGTTATTTTCAAAAAGTGCGCCCGGAGGGAATCGAACCCCCAACCTACTGGGTAGAAACCAGTTGCTCTATCCGTTGAGCTACGGGCGCAGGGTTTCTATTTTGCTCTATTGCCCACAAGCATCAGTTATCCCCAGTTCGTTTGTGTGAATAACTTCGATAACTCAAAGATATTGCACCCTATTAATACCAAAGAAAAGGAGAAATAAACATGAACGACATCTTTACCACAGTTATCGGTAACGCAGTTACTGATGTTTCATTAAGAACCACCACGACAGGAGTAAGTGTGGCATCTTTTCGAATTGCTTCAAATCCTCGAAGATTTGATAAAGCCACAAATAGCTGGATTGAACAAGAGACTAACTTTTTAACAATTACAGCTTGGTCTCAACTGGCTGAAAATGTGGCCCTTAGTGTGCATAAAGGTCAGTCACTTGTGGTGAGCGGAAAATTAAAAGTTAGGCAATGGCAAGACGGTGAAAAAAATGGTACAAGTGTTGAAATCGATGCTGTATCAATTGGTCATGATTTGAATCGGGGCACAAGTGAATTCACCAAAATCAAAAGAGTTAGTGAAAATTTTGATCAAGACCCATGGGTTAATGAGGTAGCAGAGACTGGAATAAATGCTGCTTAATTGAGTAGATAGTCTTGTGTTGTGGCTGAATTTATTTACACCCTTTCAAAAGCGCGCAAGGCTCATAATGACAAAGTCGTTTTAGACGACGTCACCTTGGCGTTCTTACCTGGCGCCAAGATTGGCGTTGTTGGACCAAATGGTGCTGGTAAATCTTCACTTTTAAGAATTATGTCTGGCAAGGATGATGTCAGCAATGGAGATGCAATGTTGGCACCAGGTGCAACCGTTGGAATTTTGGAACAAGAACCAAAACTAAGTGATGAGAAAAATGTTTTAGAAAATGTTGAAGAAGCTGTTGCCACCACAAAAGCAAAACTAGCAAAATTTAATGAAATATCAGAAAAACTTGCTGATCCTGAAGCAGATTATGACAAGTTACTTGCAGAGATGGGAAAACTGCAAGAAGAACTTGATCACATTGGTGCATGGGATCTTGATTCCCAATTAGAACAAGCAATGGATGCGCTTCGACTTCCTCCAGCAGATGCTGATGTCAAAGTTCTTTCAGGTGGAGAAAGAAGAAGAGTTGCTTTAGCGAAATTATTGTTGCAACAACCAGATTTATTGCTCCTAGATGAACCAACAAACCATTTAGATGCTGAAAGTGTTTTATGGCTGGAGCAACACTTAGAAAAATATCCTGGCACCGTTATTGCCATCACACACGATAGATACTTCTTAGACAACGTTGCTGAATGGATTCTGGAATTAGATCGAGGGCGAGCTTATCCGTATCAAGGAAATTACTCAACTTATTTGGAAAAGAAACAAGAGCGATTAAAAGTTGAAGGTGCTAAAGATGCCAAACTTAGAAAAAGATTAGAAGATGAATTGGAATGGGTGAGATCTAGTCCTAAAGCTCGTCAAGCTAAATCTAAATCTCGCTTGGAACGTTACGAAGAAATGGCAACTAATGCTGATAAAACTAGAAAGATGGATTTTGAGGAAATTCAGATTCCACCAGGCCCAAGATTAGGAAACCAAGTTGTTGAAATTAAAGATTTAGCAAAAGGTTTTGGCGATAAGTTATTAATAGATAAATTATCCTTCACTATGCCTCGAAATGGCATCGTTGGAATTATTGGACCAAATGGTGTTGGTAAAACCACACTTTTCAAAATGTTGTTAGGAGATGAAAAACCTGATTCTGGTGAAATTAAAGTTGGAGAGACTGTGAAGATCTCCTATGTTGATCAAGGAAGAACTGGAATTGATCCTAAGAAAAATGTTTGGGAAGTGGTAAGTGATGGACTTGATTTCATCAAAGTCGGAAACGTTGAAATTCCCTCTAGAGCTTATGTTTCAACATTTGGCTTTAAAGGTCCTGATCAACAAAAACCGGCCGGAGTTTTATCTGGGGGAGAGCGAAATCGTTTAAATCTGGCACTAACTCTTAAGCAAGGTGGAAATTTATTATTACTTGATGAGCCAACAAATGATCTAGATGTTGAAACATTGGGAAGTTTAGAAAATGCATTACTAGAATTTCCAGGTTGTGCTGTGGTAATTTCCCACGATCGAATGTTTTTGGACAAAATCGCCACCCATATGTTGGCATACGAGGGTGATTCGCAGTGGTTCTGGTTTGAAGGAAACTTTGATTCCTATGAGAAAAATAAAGTTGAGAGACTGGGTGCTGAAGCAGCAAGACCTCATCGGGCCACCTATAGAAAACTTACCCGAAATTAAATCACTTTGACAACTAAAGTTCTATTAGGCAAAGACGAAATTAGATCACTCAAAACTCTAGTTGAAAAACTTATTTTCTGGGATTATAGGTCTACTTTAAGAATTCAAATCAAAAATAGCAATATTGGATTATTTGGCTCAACACCTTTTAACTGCTTAGCTTTTTTAGCTCTTCCCTTGCAAAAACCTAATGCTGAAATTGATTTAGTCATTAATGCTGGTGAAATAGCTAAACAATTAAAAGATGAAAACTTGATTGAACTTTTATTAATCGATTCAAATAAACCAGCACCAGAACTAGCGTTACTGCCACCTATCGGGCCTTGGATGCCTGGGGAAAAAGGAATAGCAGGAGATATTTTACCAATTGTTAAATCAAGATTGGAAAAACTCAAAGCACAAATAGAACCCTTAGAAATGTTGGCAAGTGATTCCACCAGAGATTCTGTCACTGAGACTGCATGGAATGAAAATCTTTGGGGAGGAATCCCATTTGGCGCACTTAATGTTGCTGCAGCTATTGGAATGCTCACCTTTCCTGGGGCAAGGGTAAATGCGGCAACTTGTCAGGGGTGGAAAAGATTTGTGACACCAAGTGGCCAAGTATTTGTCAGGCCACAAAAAGCTGTGAGAACTCTACTTTCAGTTGTTAAATAACTTCATCATTTCGAGTATTAACCATTCCATCGGCGGCCATTTGTAAATAGTTCCATAATTTTGTTTTATTTTCATCCGAAATTATTTGTTTATTTAAGGCGATGTTCATGTTTTTAAGCCAAGCATCACGAGCTTTAAAATCAATGGCAAATTGTGCATGGCGCATTCTTAGTCTTGGGTGTCCTCGATTTTCTGAATAAGTAGTGGGCCCACCCCAATATTGCATTAAGAAAAGGGACAATCTTTCAATTGCTCCAGCAATGTCATCTTCGGGATACATTGGTTTGAGAATTGGATCATTAATTATTTCTTGATAAAAATCATTTACTAAATTGGTGAAAAAATCTTTTCCACCAAAGCTTTCAAAATCAGAAGTCATTATTGATGTTGAAGAGCTTTCTTTGCGATGTTTTTACACATGCCCGGAAAAACTAATCCGTGAAATGGAATTACAGACCACCAATAGGCGTGTCCAGCAAGTCCTTTGGGATAAAACACTGCACGTTGGGATAATTTACATTTATTTTCATTTATTTCTTCAATTTTAAATTCAAGCCAAGCTTTTCCAGGCACTCTCATTTCAGCGCGAAGTCTAAGAAGTTGATCAGGAATTCTTTCTTCCACTCGCCAAAAATCTAATGCTTCACCAACGTGTAATGAGTTTGGATCTCTTCTGCCACGTCTTAAACCAACACCGCCCACCATGCGATCCATAATTCCTCTTATCTCCCAAGCCCAGTCAAGTGAAAAATATCCATGTTCACCACCAATGGCTTCAACAACTTTCCAAACTTCATGACTACTAGTTTCGATTTCAATTTGTTGTAAATCCTCATACAAAGATCCACCAGTCCATTGGGGATCACTAGGCATTGGTTCAGATGGCACTCCAGGAATTTGGGCACTTGACCAACGAGTTGAAACTTGAGCATCTTTTACTCGCATCAGAGCCAGTTCAACTGCTTTTTCAAAATTAGTTAATCCCCCTTCAGGATCAGGTATGTATTGTTTAATGTCATCTTCTTTACATACCACTTCATTTATCAAACTTCTTACTAATGGTTTAGCAATTGAGCCCGGAACTGGGGTGACAAAGCTTACCCAATGACTTGAAAGTTTAGGAGTCAGAAGTGGAACGGGAATAATTATGCGTTTTCTTAATCCGGCAACTTTGCAGTAGCGATTCATCATATCTTTGTAAGTTAAAATATTTGGTCCACCAATATCAAAAGATCTATTAATCTCATTTTCTAAAGAAGCCGCATTAACTAGGTAATACAAAACATCTCTCACCGCAATTGGTTGAATTCTTGTTTTTACCCACTTAGGAGTAATCATGATGGGTAATCTTTCTGACAGATATCTCAGCATTTCAAAAGATGCTGAACCAGAACCAATCACCACACCCGCTCTTAACTCAATTGTTGGAACACCTGAATTCCTCAAAATTTCACCTGTTATTTTACGAGATTCTAGGTGCTGGGAAAGTTTCTGAGAGGGGATTAGTCCACCTAAATAAATTATTTTTTGAACATTTTTTTGTTTTGCAGAGTTTGCAAATATTTGTGCCATTTTTGTTTCAATTTCAACAAATTCAGGGCCTTGATTAAGCGCGTGTAATAAGTAATAGACAACATCAACATTGTTCATGGCTTGAATTATTGAATTTTCATCGAGGGCATCACCTGCAACTACTTCAACTTGGTTAATCCAGGGCATATCTCTTAATCGATCTGGGAATCTAGCTAAAACTTTAACTTTGTATCCTGCTTTAAGTAATTCACGAACTAATCGACCACCGATGTATCCGGTTGCTCCAGTCACAAGGCAGGTGGCAGGGTCTCCTGATTTAGAAGTTTTAATTTTTTGCAAATTCTCCATGCTCATAGTTTGCCTGTTTATTTAGATCTGTGCTACTTCAGGTGTGATTTAGCGCTGAGTTGGGTTATTAGGTGGCATGCCTGAACTAGTTGGATATGGTCTTGCTAGAACTGGAACTTTGATACCTGCTTTATCAAAAGCACCTTTAAGTTTTTCTCTAATTTCTCGAGCAGTTTGCATCGGTTGATCTGGAGCAGTTTTAGCAACAATTCTGACAAAAATGGCATCACCTGATACTTGTTCCACACCTGCATATTGCGGCGCACCTAATAACATTCCTGAAAAAGCTGGATCTTCTAACATTTCTTTTCCGACTCGATCAATTACTACTCTTACTTTTTCTAAGTCTTCGTCATAAGAAACAGGTACATCAACAGTTGCTACGGTCCAACCTTGACTTCTGTTGGCAACTCTTAAAATTTCACCATTTCTGACATACCAAACAACTCCACCCATATCTCTTAACCGAGTAACTCTTAAATCTACTTCTTCAACAGTGCCAATTGCAGGACCCAAATCCACAACATCACCAACACCATATTGATCTTCTAAAATAATGAATATTCCTGCTAAAAAGTCTTTAATTAAAGTTTGAGCACCAAAACCTAGGGCAACACCAGCCACGCCAGCACTTGCCAAAAGTGGTCCAACATTAAATCCGATCACACTTAATGAAGACATGATTGCCACTGTCCAAATTAAAAAAGTTGTTGCACTTTTAAAAAGTTGCCCAACTGCCTTGACTCGTTGCACAGTTCTTTGTTGCATAACCATGGCTGATAATTCTGCGGTGTTATCTGCAAGTCTTTTAAATTGTGGGGCTTTCTCATTTGCTCGTTTGATAGCACCTTTAACAAATCTTGAGATTGCTATACGAACCATTGCATTTAGAAATATGGCAATGGCAAATATTAAAATAATTTGAAATGGAATACTTCCTAAATAACCACTTAGGGTTTCTAGGAGTGTTTTTTCGATTTGGAACATATGCACAAGGTTACCGACATAGACCCCAATTCTGGTGTTATGACTTATGGGTAAAGTTGTATATATGTTGATGATTACTCGAGTAGCCAAGACATCTGTCTTATCTTTATTGCTTTTTCTTACTTTTGCTCAATCTGCACAGGCAGTCATTCGAGATGATGGCGATGAACCGGGAGAAGCTATTTCTGGTGCAGCCACAATTATTCTTTTTGTTGGAATTCCGCTTTTGATTTTAGGTTTAATTGCCTTAGCCATTCTTGCCCCACAATGGTCTCGTCGAGCAAGAAGAGAATCTGGATTTATTTCTCACTCTGATACTTGGTGGCTTAATGGTCCAGGTAATGAAGCAAAGCACAAAGAAATTGAGTCAAGTACAAAAGAATCGGTAGAGCTAGCTTTGAAAGTGGGTGGGGTAAGTGCCAAGTGGTGAGTTTTTTACAGTTGATGAACAAAATGAAATTGCAAAATCAATAGCTGCTGCAGAAGCAGCAAGTGATGTGAATTTCAGTTTATTTGTTGGCGAATTAGAAAATGGAAGAAAAGAAGCAATAGATTTACATAGCAAATTAGCAAATAGTTCTGCCACTATTTTGGTCTGTGTTGACTTACAAAACTTTGCAATTGAAATTGTTACTGGAAGTTATGCCTCAGCAACAGTTGATGATCAAGTTTGTAGACTTGCTGCGATTTCTATGGCAAATGCATTTGCCATAAACGATTTTGTAGGAGGAATTAGTCAAGCGTTTTCAGTATTAGGTGCACATGCTTATCGACCAAGATCTATGACCGACGTTTAAGAATTACTATCTACCTTCTGATTTCTTAAAGCTCGAGCTAATGAATCTCTTTGTTCAACAATTATTCTTCTAGCACCAACTGGTAAATCTTTATTTTCAGATAAAAGCTTATCTGCTTTATCCACAACCTCTTGAGTGATATTTGATGATGGGAAAAGTCCAGTTACCAGAGACTGTCCGATTTCATGTGTTCTTGCATTCCAAAGTTGGGTAACAGATTTAAAATATTTATCGATAAAATTACTCATAATTTCTGCATGATCAATATAAGACAATCCACCTAAAGTTGAATGAATTTCTGAATTGGGAAGTGATTCATTCGTTGTTACAAGTTCCCAGGCCTTTTCTTTTGCTTCCAATGTTGGAATTGCTGCTCTGGCACCTGCTGCATGTTCTCGGCCCATTGCAGTGTCATCTCGTTTAAGTTCTTCCTCAATTGCTTGTAATCCACGTTTTCCAGTAACAACTAATCGTCTTAATAGTGTCCAGCGAAGATCAGTGTCAATATTTAGACCCGTAATTTTTTCATTTCCATCAAGAATTTTGGCAACCCTGTCTAATTGTTCATCTGTTGTGGCGATAGCGCTAAAAGTTCTAATTAGAGCAAGTTGTCTATCAGAACCACTTTCTGCATCAACTAATAACTTTTGCAAACCATCAGCAAATTTAGTGTTATAAGTAATACGATTATTTCTGGCAGCATAGACATCAATGGCACTTCGACATTGCATTAATACTTGTTGCACAAGTCCAATATCTGTTTCTGCTGCTAAACCTGCTAAAACTAAATCAAGGTATTTTCCAGCGGCAACTTCACCATCTCTAACCATGTCCCAAACAGCTCCCCAGATGAGAGCTCTGGATAAGGATGAATCAATTGAGGCAATTTCTTTGGTTGCAGTGTTTAAAGAATATTCATCAAGTCTGATTTTTGCGTAAGTCAAATCTTCATCATTGATAAGAATTAAGGCAGGAAGTTTTAAACCTTTTAATTCTTTTACTGGTGATTCTTTTCCTTCTACATCTATTTCAAATCTATTTGTCCTAACTAATTTATTATTTTCTTTTTCATAGGTACCAACAACTAATCGATGAGGTCTAAGCACAGGTTCTAGTCCGGGAGGAGAGCTTGGGGGTTCTTGTTTAATAACAGCAGAAATAATGACTCCATTTGAATCGGTTTCAATAACTGGTCGTAAAAGTGTTGCCCCAGAAGTTTGTAACCATAACTTGGTCCAGTTATCCAAATCTCGACCAGATGCTTTGGAAAGCTCAATTAATAAATCTGGTAATTCAGTATTTTTCCACGCATGTTTATCAAAATATGTTTTTAAGCCTTTAAGGAAATTTTCTTCTCCAACCCATGCCACAAGTTGTCTTAAAGCAGATGCACCCTTGGCGTAAGTAATTCCATCAAAGTTTTCATAAACAGAATCAAGATCAGGCATGTTTGCTGCAATTGGATGTGTTGAAGGAAGTTGATCTTGGCGATATGCCCAAGCTTTTCTTTGCAAGTGAAATAAAGTCCAAGCTTGGTTATATTGCGTAGCCCCAGTACTTGCCCAATGCGCAGCCCATTCAGCAAATGATTCGTTTAACCATAAATCGTTCCACCATTTCATGGTTACTAAATCACCAAACCACATGTGTGCCATTTCATGCAAAATAGTGTTCGCTCTTGATTCATAAGCTGTGCGAGTTGTTCTTGACCTAAAAATATATTCGTCTCTAAAAGTTACACAACCAACATTTTCCATCGCCCCTGCATTAAATTCTGGAACAAATACTTGATCATATTTCGGAAAAGGATAACCAACTTTGAACTTGTCCTCAAACCAATTAAAACCCTGTTTGGTTATTTCAAATATTTCTTCATGATCTAAAAATTCCGCCAAAGAAGGTCTTACGAAAATACCTAACGGATAGCTTCCATATTTTCCTTTATAAACATCAGTTTTCTTGAAATATGGGCCTGCGCAAAGTGCATAAAGATAGGAAGACATTAAGGGAGTAACTGCAAAACTCCAAGTAGACATTTTCTCATTTACTTGAATTGGTTTAGGAGTTGGAGAATTACTTATTAAGGTCCATTTAGTAGGAGCTGTCACTGTTAGTGCCAGAGTTGCTTTTATATCTGGTTGCTCAAAGACTGGAAAAACTCTTCTTGAATCTGCTACCTCAAATTGGGTGTAAATATAAACTTCATTATCAACAGGATCAATGTGTCTATGTAATCCTTCACCAGTATTCATGTAGGAACATTTTGCTTTAATTTGAATAGTGTTTTTATCTTTTAGACTTGATAATTTTATTCTTGAACCATCAAAGACTTCACTAACTTTTAGCTCAGAACCATTAAGCCACACAGAATCAACTTGAGGTGAAATCAAGTCAAGCCACGTTGTGGCACCATTTTTAGCATCAAATGTGATTGAAGAAACACAAGAATAAGTTTCACCTATTCCATCAATAGTCAGGGCAACTGTGTAATGGGGATTTGAAACAGTTTGAGAACGCTCAATGGCCTCAGCTCTTGTTATATTTAGATTTTTACTCAAGTTTTCCTCTGGTTTATCAAGGTATTAATAGTAATCTTGTCATGACACCAAGTCCTGTTGTCTAGGCTGGTGCAAAGACCTAATTTGATAAGGAAAAACAGCACTAAATGACAACAAAAGCAGAATTTTGGTTTGACCCATCATGTCCTTGGGCATGGATAACTTCAAGATGGATATTGGAAGTTCAGGCACAAAGAGATATTGAAGTTAAATGGAATATTTTTAGTTTGGCTGTTTTAAATGAAGGCAGAGAACTAAAACCTGAATACCGAGAACGTATTGATAAAACTTGGGGACCGGTGCGAGTAATTGCTGCAGCTAAGAAAAAAAATGGCTATGAGGTAGTTCTTCCTTTATATACAGAAATTGGCACACTTTTTCACCCAGGAGCAAAACCTGTTGCTAAAGAAACAATTAGTGAAGCATTACAAAATCAAAAACTTGATCCAACTTTAATTGATTTTTACGACACAAATGACTTTGATCAAGATTTAAGAGATTCAACAAAAGCAGGACTTGATTTGGTAGGAGATGATGTTGGCACACCAATAATTTCTATTGAAGGTGTGGCATTTTTTGGTCCAGTGCTAACTCCAGCACCCAAGGGCAGTGAAGCATTGAAACTCTGGGATGGCGTTGTGGCTGCTGCAAGTCTTCCTGGATTTTTTGAATTAAAACGAACCAGAACTGCCCGACCACAATTTTAAGAGGAGAATATGAAAATTCATTTAGGGTGTGATCACGCTGGATTTGAATTAAAAGAAAAAATCCTAACCCACTTAACAGACAAAGGCCATGAGGTAATAGATCATGGAGCTAAAACTTATAACGCTGCAGATGATTATCCAGTTTTTTGTTTTCTAGCAGCCCAAGCGGTTGCTAAAGATTCAAATTCTTTAGCAATTGTTATGGGTGGCTCTGGCAATGGTGAACAAATTGCGGCAAACAAAATCAAAGGTGTAAGAGCTGCCCTTGCTTGGAGTGTTGAAACAGCAAAACTTGCTCGCCAACACAACAACGCCAATGTCATGGGAATTGGTGGACGCATGCATTCTGAAAGTGAAACTTTAGCAATAGTTGATGCATTTATTGAAACCGAATTTTCAAATGATGAAAGACATTCCAGACGAATTAATCAAATTAGTGAATACGAAACAGGCGGCAAAATGCCGCCAGTTTCTTAAATTGTTTTAATCTATTTTCAGAGCGGGTGACGGGAATCGAACCCGCATAGCCAGCTTGGAAGGCTGGAACTCTAGCCATTGAGCTACACCCGCAAAACAATGCAAGTTCATCTTAGGTTTTCACTATTTCTGAACCTCACAGCAGAGTCATTTGTTGTAAACAACTACGATTGAACAGCGCTCGCGGGGCGTAGCGTAGTGGCTAGCGCGCCTGCTTTGGGAGCAGGAGATCGGGAGTTCGAATCTCCCCGCCCCGACAGAAAAATAAAGTTAGAAACAAATCAAGGAGAGAGTTAATAAATTGAAAAGCACTATTGAAAACCTGACACCAACCAGAATTAAAGTTCAGGTGGAAGTGCCATTTTCAGAATTAAAACCAAGTCTTGATGCTGCTTACCAAAAAATTGCAAGCCAAATTAATGTCCCAGGTTTTAGAAAAGGAAAAGTCCCTAGTCAAGTAATTGATCAAAGAGTTGGTAGACCTGCAGTTTTGCAGGAAGCAGTAAATGAAGCTATTCCAAAAGCTTATGCAGAAGCCATAAAAGATAAAAAAATTTATCCAATTGGGCGTCCCAGTGTGGAAGTAACAGAATTAAAAGAAAATGAAGAACTAAAATTTAGTGCAGAGGTTGATGTCAGACCTGAATTTGAAACCCCAAAATACAAGGGTTTAAAACTTAAAGTGGAAAAAGCACGTGAACTTGGCGAAGATGTTAAAAAACAACTTGAAGATTTACAAGCAAGATTCTCCACTCTTTCAAGTGTGGAAAGAGCTGCGCAAGATAAAGATGTGGTAATTCTTGACATAACAGGAACTAAAGATGGTGAGCAAGTTAATCAATATTCTGGTCAAGGACTTGCCTACACAATTGGATCAAATGGGTTAGTGCCTGGAGCAGATGGTGTATTAACAGGAGTAAAAGCCGAGCAAAGTGTAAAACTTGATTTTTCACCAGAAGATGGCCCTTTTAAAGGTCTAGAAATTAGTTTAGATATCACAGTAAAAGCTGTAAACGAAAAAATTCTTCCCAAAGCAGATGACGATTTTGCCAAAATGGCAAGTGAATTTGATACTTTAGCTGAATTAATGAAGGACTTAGAAGAAAAAGTTAAACAATCAAGAATTGTGGAACAAACCTATATGGCTCGCGATAAAGCCTCTGAGGCGCTAATTGAATTAATGGCAAAAGTTCCATTGCCAGAAAATGCTATTGACTTAGAGTTTGAAGAACATTTTAAAGATGGCCATGGTGATGATGCCCATAAAGAAGAATTCAAAAGTGGTTCTAGAAAATCAATGCAAGCACAATTTGTGTTGGATAAAATTGCGGAAGAAGAAAACATTGGTGTTTCTGATGCTGATTTATCTGAGTGGATTTCCCAAAATGCTCTGAAATACCAAATGCCACCACAAACATTTGCTGATGCATTAGTTAGATCAGGAGAAATCACCTTGGTGATGGGTGAAATAAGAAGAAGTAAAGCCCTAACTTTGGTTGTTAAAGAAGCAGATGTCACAGATGATGCTGGGAAAAAAGTCGACGTGGCAAGTGTTTTGAAAGAATTTGTGCCTGAAGCCGAATAGAAATTTCCCTCATAGCGAACATTTCAGGTTCCAAGATGAGAAAAATCTTTATTCAGGTTAAGGTCGAAGTATCGAATAATTAGGAGAGAACATAAATTGAACGAGGATACGCAAATGCGAAATCCATCAGGTCCAGGAAGCTATGACGACCAAATATTTCAAAGACTTTTAAAAGAACGAATTATCTTTCTGGGAACCCAAGTTGAAGATTCAGTGGCAAATATCCTAACTGCGCAAATGCTTGTGCTAGCTGCAGAAGATCCAGAAAAAGATATTTATCTTTACATAAATTCACCAGGTGGATCAATTTCTGCTGGGATGGCAATTTATGACACCATGCAATACATTCCAAATGATGTAGCAACAGTTGCTATGGGATTAGCCGCATCAATGGGACAATTTTTGTTATCAGCAGGTGCTAAGGGAAAGCGCTACGCCCTGCCACATGCTCGCATCATGATGCATCAACCTTCAGGTGGAATTGGTGGAACCGCATCAGATATTAAAATTCAAGCAGAACAAATGTTGCATATTAAAAAACAAATGGCGCGTTTAATTGCAGAGCACACCGGACAAACTGCTGATCAAATTGAACAAGATTCTGATCGTGATCGTTGGTTTACATCTGATGAAGCAAAAGAATATGGATTTGTTGACAAAGTAGTTAGATCAGCAAGTGATGTCACAGGACATGGAGGAACAAGATAAATGAATTTCGAAAACATTGTTTCTTCTAAATTAAAGCCTCAATCAAGATATATTCTTCCAGAATTTAGAGAAAGAACAGCAAATGGGGAACGAGTTCACAATCCTTACACCAAGTTATTTGAAGAAAGAATTATTTTTCTAGGTGTACAAATTGATGATGCTTCCGCAGATGATGTGATGGCACAGTTGCTGGTTTTAGAATCACTTGATCCAGATCGAGATATTTCAATGTATATAAATTCACCAGGTGGTTCATACACTGCGATGACAGCAATTTATGACACCATGCAATTTATTAAGCCTCAAATTCAAACTATTTGCTTAGGTCAAGCTGCTTCTGCTGCTGCAGTAGTTCTTGCTGCAGGATCTCCTGGAAAAAGATTTGCACTTCCACATGCAAGAATTTTGATTCACCAGCCTTACACAGAAGGTGGTGGACAAGGTTCTGACATTGAAATTCAAGCAAATGAAATTTTGAGAATGCGTTCTGAAATGGAAGGAATTTTAGCTAAGCACACTGGAAAGAAATTAGCTGATGTTCAAAAAGACATTGAACGAGACAAAATCTTGACAGCAGAGGATGCTCAAAAATATGGCATCATCGATCAAGTAATTGCATCACGCAAAGCGCCACAAAAATAATTAGTTAAAGTTTTTGTTCGCTCTTTGTGAACACTTAGCCTGATTTGAGTTAAATAAACCCAGTTTTGTGGGTGATACAAGGTAGCGTTTATCTAACCCGCAGATCTTGATTAAAGCCAAAGGAGTAACACCAACATGGCAAGACTTGGTGAAGGAACAGATCCTTTAAAGTGCTCATTTTGCGGTAAAGGTCAAAAACAAGTTAAAAAATTAATTGCAGGTCCAGGTGTTTATATTTGCGATGAGTGTATTGAACTTTGTAATGAAATTATCAACGAAGAATTACAAGAAACCACAAATCTACCTTTTGAAGAATTACCAAAACCTAAAGAAATTTATGCTTTCTTAAATAATTATGTAATAGGTCAAGAACATGCTAAAAAATCTTTATCAGTTGCTGTTTATAACCATTACAAACGTGTGCAGGCAGGAGCAACTGATAGACCAAAAGATGATCTTGTGGAATTGGCAAAGTCAAATATTTTGCTCCTAGGACCAACTGGTTCAGGAAAAACTCTTTTAGCCCAAACCTTAGCAAGATTATTAAATGTTCCTTTTGCCATAGCTGATGCAACTGCGTTAACTGAAGCAGGTTATGTAGGTGAAGATGTTGAAAATATTTTATTGAAATTAATTCAAGCTGCAGATTATGACGTTAAAAAGGCAGAAACAGGAATCATATACATAGATGAAATAGACAAAATTGCTCGAAAGAGTGAAAACCCATCTATTACTAGAGATGTCAGTGGTGAAGGTGTGCAACAAGCATTATTAAAAATATTAGAAGGCACCACAGCTTCTGTGCCACCTCAAGGTGGCAGAAAGCATCCTCATCAAGAATTTATTCAAATAGATACCTCCAATGTTTTATTTATTGTTGGTGGTGCTTTTGCAGGTTTAGATAAAATTATTGAAACAAGAATAGGTAGAAAATCATTAGGTTTCACGGCAGATTTTAGTCAAGATGAAAATACCAACCCAGGAGATATTTTTGGCAAAGTAATGCCAGAAGATCTGTTGAAATTTGGCATGATTCCAGAATTTATTGGACGCCTACCTGTTATCACCAGTGTCACAGCTTTAAGTGAAGAAGCACTAATGCAAGTACTAGTGGAACCAAAAAATGCACTTGTTCGCCAATATGAAAGATTATTTGGTCTTGATAATGTTGAACTAGAAATTACCGAAGATGCTCTTCGTGCTGTTGCAGAATTAGCTCACTTAAGAGGAACAGGTGCCAGAGGATTGCGCGCCATCATGGAAGAAGTTTTGTTAAATGTAATGTATGACATTCCAAGCAGAGTAGATATTGGAAAAGTTGTTATTAACCGCGACACTGTCCTAGAAAATGTGAACCCAACATTAGTGCCTCGAAAAGAAGTAAATGAGCCTGAGGAAAAGTCTGCTTAAAGTTTTTTTAAGCTAATTCAACTTTAACTTTTGTTTCACCTTGAGTGATATTAAGTTTTAAGTCTTTAATATTTCCAGCCGCAATTAAATCTTTTTGAGCATTTTCAACTTGAGCAATAACCTCTTTTGAGGCCCAAATTTCCAATGACTTTACTTCGGCTTTCATGGACTGTTTATTCTCAGTTTTTACTTTTCTTACATCAGCAAGAATTGCGGTCACATTCGTTAGGGCACTAGCACCAAGATCTGGTTTTGTGGTTATCTCAAAAGATTTTGGCCAACTTTGAAGATGAATTGATCCTTCTTGCCACCAAGACCAAACCTCTTCGGTGACAAAAGGAATAAAGGGGGCAAAAAGTTTTAATAAGGTGTGAGTGGTTATGCCCAAGGCTGCTCGAGCAGATTTAGCTGCCTCTTCACCTTGGTTGCCATAGGTTCTTTCCTTAACTAATTCAACATAATCATCGGTAAAAGACCAAAAGAAACTTTCTGCTACTTCCAAAGCTCTGGTGTATTCATATTTTTCAAATGCGCTAGTTGCAGTTTCAACTACCTGAGCAAGATTGTTTAAAAGTGCGTGATCAACATCTTGGGAAACATCAGATTTATTAAGTGTGGCATTAAGACTTAAACTAAATTTACTTGCGTTAAGTATTTTTATGGCAAGTCTTCTACCAATTTTCATTTGTCCGGTATCAAATGCAGTATCAGTGCCAGGCCTTCCCATGGCAGCCCAGTATCTAACTGCATCGGAACCGTATTCTTCTAACAAATCAATTGGAGTCACAACATTTCCTTTTGATTTACTCATCTTCTTTCGATCAGGATCAAGAATCCAACCACTAATACTGGTGTTCTTCCATGGTAAAGAATTTTCTTCTAAATGACTTCTTACCACCGTGGAAAATAACCAGGTTCTAATAATTTCATGTGACTGAGGACGAAGATCCATTGGAAAAATTCTGTTAAAGAAATCGTTATCTAACTCCCAAGACCCAGCAATTTGCGGGGTTAAGGATGAAGTTGCCCAAGTATCCATAACATCTGGATCACCAATAAAACCATTTGGTTTGTTTCTTTGTGATTCATCAAATCCACTAGGTGCTTCACTTTGTGGATCAATTGGTAAGGCATTTTCTGCTGGGGTGATTATTTGACTGTAATCAGGATTTCCATTTGCATCCAGTTTGTACCAAAGAGGGAGTGGTACTCCAAAAAATCTTTGGCGAGAAATTAACCAGTCACCATTTAATCCTTCAACCCAGTTTTCATATCGAACTTTCATGTATTCGGGATGCCATTTAAGTTCAACACCTCTGTCTAATAATTTTGATCTTAATTCTTGTTCGCGGCCACCGTTTCTGATGTACCACTGTCTAGTAGTAACAATTTCTAAAGGTTTATCACCTTTTTCAAAAAACTTAACAGCATGGGTAATTGGTTTTGGTTCACCGACAAGTTCTCCAGTTGTTTTCAATTCAGAAACAAGAACCTCTCTTGCAGTGTGAGATGTTTTACCAATAATTTTTTGGAAAGTTTCTTTTGCTTTATTAGAAGTGATCCATTCAGGATTTTCTGAAACAATTCTTCCATCCCAACCAATTAATCCTCTAGTTGGTAAATCAAATTCTCTCCACCAAATTACGTCAGTTAAATCACCAAATGTACAAATCATGGCGATCCCACTACCTTTTTCAGGATCTGCTAAGTGATGTGCGACAACTGGTACTTCAACTTCGAAAAGCGGAGTTATTACAGTTTTTCCAAATAGTTCTTTGTAACGCGCATCTTCTGGATTTGCAACTAGTGCAACACATGAGGGGAGTAATTCTGGTCTAGTGGTTTCAATGAAGACTTGTTCACCGTTTTGTTTCTTAAAAGCTATTTTGTGAAATGCTCCTGGTCTTTCTCTATCTTCTAATTCAGCTTGGGCAACAGCTGTTCTAAAAGTAATATCCCAAAGTGTTGGGGCTTCTGCTTGATATGCTTCGCCACGTTTTAGGTTTCTTAAGAACGCTTTTTGTGAAACAGTTCTAGCTCTTTTATCAATTGTTTGGTAGGTGTAATTCCAATCAATTGATAATCCTAAAGTTTGAAATAAGTTCTCAAAAACTTTTTCATCTTCTTGGGTGAGTTTTTCACATAATTCAACAAAGTTCTTTCTAGAAATAGGTAATTGTTTTTCACTAGGTTCTTGGGGGGCTACAAAGTTCTTGTCATAGGCAAGAGAAGGTTCGCAGCGAACACCAAAATAATTTTGCACTCTTCGCTCAGTTGGAAGCCCATTGTCATCCCAACCAATGGGATAAAAAACTTTTTTCCCAGACATTCTTTGATAGCGGGCAATTAAATCTGTGTGAGTGTAAGAAAAAACATGTCCCACATGTAGCGAGCCACTTACTGTTGGAGGGGGAGTATCAATTGAATAGACAGAATCTTTTGTGGCTGTTTTGTCGAAAGCAAAAGTGTTGTTTTTGACCCAAGAATTACCCCACTTGGATTCAACTCCATCAAGGACAGGTTTTTCTGGTACGCGTGGGTAACGTGCAGATTCAGCCATGGTGGCAATCTTATGCAATACATAAGATTGAAAAAATCATGGTCAATTCAGACGTCATGTCAGCACTAGCCTTGCGCTGGCCCGAGAACAAAATTAATCCTTCATTGGATCGAATCAAACTTTTGCTTGATTACTTGGGCAATCCCCAAGCTGGTTTAAAAGTTATTCACATAGCAGGAACTAATGGCAAAACCAGCACTTCTCGTATGGTTGAGCGCTTACTTAGATCACTTGATTTAAGAACTGGACTTTACATCAGTCCCCATTTGAACCATCCCCGTGAAAGAATTTCAATAGATGGTGTTCCAATTTCTATTCCAAGTTTTGAGGAAACATTTAAACAAGTTGAACCCTTTCTCACTTTAGTTGATGAGAAGTTTCCCGATTCGCCATTAACTTTCTTTGAAGTTTTAACCGCTATGGCATTTGTTTCTTTTGCTGATGCACCTGTTGATGCTGTTTCCTTAGAAGTTGGTATGGGTGGGCTTTGGGATGCAACAAATGTGCTAACTCCTATGGTTTCAGTAATTACCCCCATAGATCTTGATCACCAAGAATATTTGGGAAACACTATCGAAAAAATTGCTTTCGAAAAATGTGGAATTATTAAAGATTCGATTCCAGTAATTGTTTCAAGCCAATCAAAAGAAGCTGCCAAGGTTATCTTTTTAAAGGCAGCTGAATCTAACTCTCGTCTTATTAGAGAAGGAATTGAATTGGATGTTTTGGAAAGATCTGTTGGAATTGGTGGACAACAGTTAACAATTGCTAATCCTTATGGAACCCACGCTGAATTGTTTCTTCCTTTGTTTGGCAAACACCAAGCCTCAAATGCAGCAGTAGCTCTTACTGCAGTTGAATCTTTTATTGATAAACAGATAGATCACGAAATAGTGCAAGAGGCATTTTCTGAGTTTACTTCCCCCGGGAGATTGCAAATACTCAAAAGAAATCCAACAGTGGTTATTGATGCAGCACATAATCCAGCAGGAATAAAAGCTACAAAATTGGGAATTGACGAATCTTTTAAATTTGAAAATCTAATTCTTATTATTGCCTTTATGGGAGATAAAGATATAGATCAGATTTTGGATGAATTAAAGGGTTTTGCTCCGATAGTTATTTTGACTCAAACATCGTCTCCACGAGCATTAAAAGTTAATGATTTAGCAAATAAAGTTTCAAAAATAGCAGGATTTGCTCAAAGAGTTGAAGTAAGTGAGAATTCAGAGAATGCAATTAAAATTGCTTTAAAAATTGCCTTAGACCTTGGCAACTCTGCAGGCATAATTGCACTTGGTTCAGTAGTTTTAGCAGGAGAAATTGGATCAATAATTAAAGGAGGCAATAAGTCATGAGAGCTTTAGGATCATCAGTTCTAGCTTTTGAGATTATTATTGCCATACTTTTTATTCCAGCAGCGATTGCACAATCAAGTGTTGGTACAAATTTGATTGTGTTGATTTCGGTTATTCAAATAGTTTTAGCTGTTTTTGCAATGGGTACGATGGGTAAAAAATATGGAATATATTTAGGTTACTTAACACAAATTTTTATTATTCTCACAGGATTTATTGTGACCTGGATGTTTGTGCTAGGACTTATATTTTTAGGTCTATGGATCATGGCCCTTCGCATAGGGCGAAGAACCGATGCGATTAAGGCAGCAAAGAAAGCCTCATAGGTGTGGTTGAGTAGCATATGAATATTGTGATGACTTGGAAGGACAATTTGTGAGTGAACGTTCATTAGTCTTAGTGAAACCCGATGGTGTTAAACGGGGACTTGTTGGTGAAGTAATAAAAAGAATTGAAACAAAAGGTTGGAAAATCATCGCACTTGAATTAAGAAAACTAGATGAAAAAACTGCTGCCACACATTATGCAGAACATGACGGAAAACCATTTTTTAAAGATTTAGTCTCATTCATTACTTCTGCTCCGTTAGTGGCCATGGTCATTGAGGGTCCAAATGCAATTGCAGGTTGGCGTCAATTGATGGGTGCAACAAATCCAGCTAATGCACTTCCTGGAACTATTCGTGGGGACTTTGCAACCGAAACTCAGAACAACGTGACTCACGGTTCGGACTCTTTAGAGTCTGCTACTCGAGAGATTGCACTCTTCTTTCCAGGCTTGAAGTAATACTGCGTAATATAAGTAGTCAACCAACAATCAACTAATAAAGAGGAAAAAAAGTGGCTGGTTTCAGCGGTGGGTTCCTAGGTCGAGACCTAGCAGTTGATCTTGGTACCGCAAATACTTTGGTTTATGAACGCGGTCGTGGCATTGTTTTAAATGAGCCTTCTGTAGTTGCAATAAATCAAAACACCGGTGGAATTGTGGCCGTAGGTGCTGAAGCTAAAAGAATGGTTGGTAGAACGCCAGGAAATATTGTGGCAATTCGCCCACTTAAAGACGGAGTGATTGCAGATTTTGATACCACCGAAAGAATGCTTCGATACTTTATTCAAAAAGTTCATAAACGTAGATTTTTAGCCAAACCCCGAGTTGTGGTTTGTGTGCCAAGTGGAATTACTGGAGTTGAACAAAGAGCAGTCAAAGATGCAGGTTATGCAGCTGGTGCTCGCAAGGTTTACATAATTGAAGAACCAATGGCAGCAGCAATTGGTGCAGGACTTCCAATTCATGAACCAACAGGAAACATGATTGTCGATATTGGTGGTGGAACAACAGAAGTTGCTGTTATTTCATTAGGCGGAGTTGTTACCTCTCTATCTATTCGCACCGGTGGCGATGAACTAGATGATGCGTTAATTCAATTTGTTAAAAAAGAATATTCATTGATGCTTGGAGAAAGAACCGCTGAAGAAATTAAAACCACAGTTGGAACAGCTTTTCCAATACCTGATGAAACATCTGCTGAACTACGTGGACGAGATTTAGTAACAGGACTTCCTCGCACAATTGTTGTGACTGCCGAAGAAATCAGAAGAGCATTTGATGAACCTTTGACTCGTATTGTTGACGCAGTAAAAACCACACTTGATAGAACTCCTCCAGAGCTTTGTGGTGACATCATGGATCGTGGAATTGTTTTAACTGGTGGTGGAGCACTTCTTAAAGGTTTAGATGAGCGCCTAAGACATGAAACCGGAATGCCAGTAATTATTGCTGAACAACCATTGAATTGTGTTGTTATGGGTTCTGGAAAGTGTGTTGAAGAGTTTGAAGCTCTGCAACAAGTATTGATCTCAGAACCACGCGGTTAACCGGGTAGATCGGCTTATTTTGCCGTGAGAGATTCCACCCGAATTCGAACAGTGTTAGCTGTCTTATTACTAATTTCATTGACTTTTGTTGCATTAGAACTTAGAAATTCTGGTGCAGGGTTTTCTAATACAATAAGAACTTTCACCACAAATTTAATTTCTCCACTACAAAAATCGACTCGGTCAATAAGTGATAGCTTGAGTGACTTTGGTGCGAATTGGCGAGAAATTCGAATTGCAAGGGAAAAAGTAAAAGAC
>ERZ889217.542-NODE-542-length-22360-cov-11.224837_pt1 | contig 22360 bp, 17 predicted proteins | sample MGYA00521098_ERZ889217 | MGnify/ENA primary metagenome ERZ889217 (study PRJEB32303, sample SAMEA104408613) | aquatic metagenome | biome: Brackish water; feature: Pelagic; material: water | place: Baltic Sea | collected 2014-06-10T22:04:00 | depth 2,362 m ... | reverse complement strand
TTTGGAAAAAGAAATCCAGACCACCCGTCGCGATGCGCTCGCTCGCCTGACAGGCGTCGGGGCCTGATCAGCCAAAAACCTCGTGCCAGACAAGGGCGGTGTTCACATGCACATCCACCACCTTGCGGATGTCCTTCGAGTATCCCCCCGCAAGAACCCATGCCACCGGCAAAGAATTGGCCTTGGCGAATTCAAAAACCATTCGGTCCCGCTCCATCAAATCCTCGTGAGTCAAATTCAAGGGCGAATACGGATCATCACGCAGCGGGTCCGCCCCAGCCTGATAAAGCAAAATGTCCGGGCGTCCGCCCTCCAAAAGCCAACCGAGGTTTTGATCCAAGGCATCCATCAAAACGCGACGATCACTCCCGCCGGAGGGAATCAAGGGAACGGAAAAATGATTCGTCCCGTCCTCATGGTGCCGTTCCCTCACATCGCGGTAACAGGCATTCTGCCAGTAGTCGTTTCCATAAATCGACAAGGCGCGAAGCCATGGACGACTCGCCGCAAGGGAGGCCGTGCCATTTCCATAGTGCAGGTCCAAATCCAGCACAGCCGCCGTGCGGATTTTTCTCTCGGCCCTCAAGGCTTCGAGAGCAACCACCAAGCCGTTGAAAGTGCAAAATCCCTCGCCGTGGTCCGTGCAGGAATGGTGAAACCCACTCGCCAAGGTGGCGGATGTCCCCTCCTCCAAGGCCAACCGGGCCGCTGCAAGCACGCCACCATTGGTCAGACAAACGCTCGGGAAAAGCTCGGGTGACCATGGGAATTTCTGAGACTCAGCCAGTTCGCGAGGTTCCCCCGTCTTGATTGCTGCGATGTATTCCGGCGAATGAACCCGCGCCAAATCCTCCTCGGAGATCGGCGCGGGAGGGTCGATCGCGACATCCGGCAAAACCTCGCGAATCCGGTCCGCCACGAGAGCGAACTTTGAAATCGGCATGATGTGCTCGCCCAATGGAGCGGCAAATCCGGGGTGGTGGAATATTTTCATGCGAGCGTCGGAGGCAGGAGGTCGATGATGTCACTCGAGACCGGGTAACCCGCCAGCGAGTTCATCACGACTTTCATATCCGACTCGCGGAAGCCCACTCCATACATGCGGTAAAGGGCATGAACCACCCGAAGCAATTCATCGCCGCCCATGGTGGCATCAAGTTCACGCCCCACGCGTCGCAGCATCAGGCAAAGCGGCACGGGCATTGGACCAAAAGTTTTGTCGATCTCCACAGGATGGCGGAAATCCGGCTGGAGGTAATTCACGCGAGCAGGATCGACCATTTTGAATCCAGCTTTCTCGTAGGCCGTCAGCCGGACTTGGGTATCCGGCTTGGTTTTATCCAATGCCTCCATCTCGCCAACCAAGGTGATCGGCGAGTCGGCTGGGTAATTCAAATCCGCGAGACACTCGAGAGCGGTCGAAATCGGCAGAGCCCTCGACCAGCCAGCGATCCCGGAGCGGCGCCAATCCTTGGCCACCAGATTATGCGACATGTGAACCACCGCGCCGGGGTGTTCGCTCATCACAATCACCGTATGGTCACGCACCGCGACAAACTCGCCGCGGTGGGTAAGTAGAACCAGGGCATAACGCAATGCGGCGCCGTTGAGGGGTTCCAGTGGGTGCCAATTCAAGCGGTCGGCAATCACATCGGCTTGTTCCATTTCTCCTTTGAAACCGAATTCCCCCCAAAGAGCCCCGAAGGCCATTTCAAAAAAAGGATCCGTGGCGTTGGCGATGCGATGGAGTTCGATCTCCGACCAATCGCCCTCGAGGCTTTTCGTATCCCCGGGCGCGAGGTGGCCTGGAATCATCCATGGTTGCAGGCGGCTCACACGAGATCCCCGTGGTGGAACTGCAATTCGTAAAGGCTGCGATATAGCTCGGATTTCTCCAGCAACTCGGCGTGACTTCCCGTGTCGACAATCCGACCGTGGTCCATCACCACGATGCAATCCGATTTAAGAATGGTGGATAGGCGATGGGCGATGGCAACCACCGTGCGGCCCGCCGAAAGCCTCTCGATCGCATCTTGGATCATGCGCTCGGATTCCGAGTCGAGCGCGGAAGTCGCCTCGTCAAGCAGAAGAATCGGCGCGCCTTTAAGAATGGCCCGGGCAATGGCGAGGCGCTGTTGCTGTCCACCTGAGAGCATGCACCCTTTGTCGCCAATGACCGTCTCATAACCATTCGGCTGGGCGAGGATGAAATCATGAGCATAGGCGAACTTAGCAGCCATCTCGATTTGCTCGCGGGTGGCGTCGAGATTTCCGTAACGGATGTTCTCGGCAATCGTGTCGTGAAAAAGGAAGGTCTCCTGCGACACGGTGCCGATATGGCGGCGCAGGGAGTGTTGGGAAATACCCCGCACATCGTGCCCTTCAATTTTCACAACGCCCGTTTGTGGATCGTAGAAACGCAGGATCAGGGAAAGGATCGTGCTCTTGCCCGCACCGCTGGCACCCACGAGCGCATATTTTTTTCCGGGCTCGATGCGAAGCGTGGCGTTACGAAGGGCGAGTTTTTCGGAGCCGTAGCCAAAACTCACATTTTCAAATTCGATCAAACCCTCGCAGCGCTCCAGCGGCTTGGCGGAGGGTAGGTCGAGGATGGTTGGCTTCATTTTCATCAAATCGAAAATGTTATTTGCCGAAACCATACACCTTTGCATGAGCATCGGAATCCTGCTCAAGTTTTTCACCGGATTGTAGAGGAGAAAGATCCCCGCGCAGAGGGCGGCAAATTTCGCGAAGCTGATCCCATAATAGAAAACATAGGCCATCGCGAGCACAACCCCGAGGGCGGACACGGATTCGATCAGCGGTTGCACGATGTCCGAACTCCGGCGCACACGCATACTATTCCGGCATTGCGTGTCGCTGGACTTCGAGAATTGGGCGGTCTGGTAATCCTCCCTCGCGAAACTTTTGATTACGCGGACGCCCGCGAAGGTTTCCTGCAAAATCACCGACATCTGCGCAGACTCGCGTTCCTCGGCCTTACCAGCCTCCCTCACCTTCCGACCGAAGACGACTACCGGGATGATGCAGATTGGAAAAAGAACGAGCGTTGTGAGGCTAAATTTCCAATCGATCATAACAAGGACCGCGACGCCGGTAAGGACAGCTATTGGATCTTTAATAAGATTACCGGAAACTGTCGTTAATGCCGTTTGAGCAACACGGGTATCGCTCATGACCCGGGACATCAAAATGCCGGCTTTCTCGCGGTTAAAGAAATCCAGCGATTGGGACATGAGATGTGCAAAAAGCTGGGTCCTTACATCCGTTAGAACTCTCTGACTGACCCATGCAAGATAGTAGCCGTTCAAATAAGAGAAAATACCTCGAGCTACCATCACGAGCGGAATCAGCAAACTAATCCAAATAACGCTTTCAATGCCGGGGCCATCATTGGATATCCCGCCATTCAAAAGAGCTGATTGATTTGGAAGCTTTAAGCCTCCCCCCATTAGTGATTGCCCCGCTTTTTGAATAACAAGAGGAATTACCCCACTTAGCATCCCGCCAACCACGCCACAAACGATGCCAATAATAAAACGCTTCTTGTAAGGAAGCATGTAAGAAAGCAATTTCTGATAGGGTTTCCAAAATAAACGGACCATCTGGAAAAACGGGAGTTTCGGCGGTTTGGGCATATGTGGAAATTACACGGAGAAGGGAATTGTGGGACTCTAAAAAAACGAACCCGTCAGCCCTCCGATAAGCCGTAAATACCAATCAAAAACCAGCGCGCCTCCAAAGAGCCAAATCAGGGCCCCTATCGCCAAGAACGGCCCGAAGGGTAAGCGCACACCAGCCCGGTCCTTCGCGAGAAACAGCCCGGCCACCCCGGCGAGGGAACCGACGATCGATCCAGCAAAGAGAGCGAAAATGGCCCCCTGCCAGCCGAGGAACGCCCCGATACACGCCATGAATTTCACATCCCCGAAACCCATCGCCTCTCGCGGAATGACAACGGAGGACATTTGCCCCTCAATGTGGGAGATGGATTCCAAGCTTTGTGGCAGGCCATCCAACAGCACGCGGTCATAAAAAAAATCCAGCCGACGCGGGGAAATCGTCTCTCCGTCGAGCAACACAGGGCCTTCAAGAGCCACAACCAGTTTGTCCTTCTTGCGAGAAAAAACATCCCTCCAATCCAGTGATTCTCCAGCGATCGAAATCGTTACGGACTCGCCATCACTCACCCAGCGAAAGGGCTTGGGTTCGGTAAACCGGTGGCGGATGCGACCGAAGGCGATCTTACCCAATTCCACGATCAGAAAAACGGCGGCAAAACCTGCCAGCGCCCCGAAAATCGACCAGCCCATGGCCACCAATCGAGACTCAGTGCCCATCAACTCAGGAATCACCGCGCACAGAAAAACTCCCAGCGCCGCACCTCCGAGGGTGATTTCATCGGGAATAATGAAATGCTCGAAGTCGATGAAAGTCGCCGCCATCAGAAGTGCGGCGAAAGCAAAATAGACCAATCCCAAGGGAAAACCGAATTTCAGCCACAGAGCCAGAAAGAGGCCCGCTGTGAGCAACTCCACCAGCGGGTATCGGAAGGAAATCGGCGCGCCACACCCCGAGCATTTGCCACGAAGAAAAACCCAGCTCAGAACAGGGAGGTTTTCATGCCACGGGATGGTTTTTTCACAGGAGGGACAGAACGATCTTTTCGGATTCAGCAAGCTCACCCCGCGTGGCATCCGATGGATGCAGGCATTCAGAAACGATCCCGTCACCGCGCCCAGCACGGCGGCGAAAACCGCGAGTAGAATGGTCATGCCTTTTCGAGGCCGGGCTCGACCAGTTCACAAATCGCGTGAAGGAGGAATTTGTGAGCTTCCTGAATTCTCGCCGTTACGGTGCCTTGAACGAGAAGTTCGATATCGCCGGCGCCTTTAGTGAATCCCCCACCCTTGCCAAGAAGGACGATACTTTTAACCCCGAACCGTTTCGCCTCCTCAATCGCTGAAAGCACATTTCGCGATTTGCCACTCGTTGAGAGCGCGATGAGAACATCGCCGGCTTTTCCGAAAGCCTGGACCTGCCGCGCGAAGATGTCCTGAAAAACATAGTCGTTTCCAATCGCTGTGAGCAGTCCACCGTCAGACACCAGCGAGATGGCTGGATAGGGGCGGCGGTCATTTTGAAAACGGCAGGTAAATTCCGTGGCGATATGTGAACTATCCGCCGCGCTGCCGCCATTGCCGCAGAGGAGCAATTTCCGGCCCGATTTCAGGCAGGCGAGAACTAGCTCGGCGGCTTCCACGACTTTGGGTTCGAGCGGACGAAGAGATTCGAAAACCACCAAGGCATCGCGCAGGGATTCGGAAAACGGACTCATGAATCAGGCAGCGAGAGCTTCGGGAGCAAAGGCCGGATGAGTCATGAGAAGACCCTTGAGATGCGGCCACGGCGTATCCATTCCGGCGAAAAGATGGAGATAAATCCAGACATCCTCGGGCGAGTATTTGGCCAGGATGGCCTCAACAGCCGCCGAAACCATCTTTGCATCTGGCTCGGCGGGCAATTCGTCGATCAGCCCTTTCCCGTCGTGCTTGATCCCAAGCGCATCCAGAAAATCACAAACCAAGCGTTCGTTTTTTCCAAGAACCCAAATTTGCAGAGTCTCGAGAGCGAGATCGGCGTTGGATGACTTGGTCAGGGCCTCGCGGATCCAAAGATTCCGCTCATCGCGGGGTTTGCGCTCCACAAAGACCGGACGCAACTTGCGACGCGTGGCGAGCATGCCAGCGCAGCTCCGGTAAGCTTCTCGGTCGTTTTCGTAGAGCCAGTTTAAAATTCCCGTCGCACGAGGAACGGACAGGCGTCCAAAGATCTCAATTGCTGTCATGGACCCGCATTTATCCGAGTCGCACGAAACACAGTCAAGCCCAGCGACGGGGCTTGAGGCCGCGCCCGATGAGGGGAATAGTCCTCGAATGTTTGCGCGTGTGCTGCCTGATCAGGCGGCTGGAAAAATACTGGATTACCGAGTGCCGGAGGCGATGAGTTCAAAAATCGCCGTCGGCTCCCGTGTCAAAATCCCCGTCCGCACCCGCCTGCTCGCTGGAACCGTGATCGAATTGCTCAACGATTGCGAATTTCACAGTGTCAAAGACATCACGGACTTGTTGGACGAGCGCCCCATGATCCGCCCAGCCTTGCTGGAGTTGGCTTACTGGATGGCCGACTACTACTGCTGTCCGCTGGAAACGGCCGTCTGCAGCGTCCTGCCAGTGGCCGTGAGGGATGGACGCGTCACAGCCAAAAAACAAAACACCGTCCGCCTCGCCCGGGAATTCACCGAATCGGATCTCGAGAAAATCGCCATCCGCGCGCCGAGGCAAGCTGATGCCTTGCGCGTGTTGATCAATGCCGGGAAACCTCTCACCGTCACCAAGGCCGCGAATCTGTCAGGAGTCAGCGAGGCCGTTTTTCGAACACTGGAAAAACATGGTTTCGTCGCGATCGAAGCCTCAGTGGTGGCTCGGAATCCCCATGCAGAGCAATATGTGTCCGGCACCGAGTTGACGCTCAATGCGGAACAGGACGAGGCCATGAAAGTCGTCGTCGAGGAAATGACGAATCCCACACGGCCGATTTTGCTTTTTGGGGTGACCGGATCTGGAAAAACCGAAATCTACCTCCGCGCTATCCGCCACTCACTCGATGCAGGCAAAACCGCCTTGGTTCTCGTTCCTGAAATCGCCCTGACTCCTCAAACCGTGGAACGCTTCAAATCCCGCTTTGCCGACATCCAAGACCGAATCGCGGTTCTGCACAGCCACCTTTCCGAGGGGGAGCGCCATGACGAGTGGCACAAAATCCACACCGGCCATGCCCGAGTCGTGATCGGCGCGAGAAGTTCGATTTTCGCGCCAGTGGAAAATCCCGGCGTGATCATCATCGATGAAGAGCACGAGTCGTCCTACAAGCAGGACGAGGCCCCCCGCTACAATGCCCGAGACATGGCCGTCCTGCGCGCCAGTCGGGAAAAAGCCGCCGTCATCCTCGGCAGCGCCACCCCCTCGCTCGAGAGTTGGCACAATGCCCAATCCGGAAAATACCGACTCGTGCGACTCAACCAGAGAGTGGACGACAAAAGCATGCCCGTCGTGCGTGTGGTCGATCTTCGGCGTCCCGCCCGCAACGATCCAGGAGGCGGAATTTTGTCCAAACCTCTGCGCGAAGCGATCGAGGGGAGAATCCAAAAGGGTGAGCAAACCATCCTTTTTCTGAACCGCCGGGGATTTTCCACCTCGATGATTTGCGAAGCCTGCGGCCATGTCTGCGAATGCAACAATTGCAGTGTCTCGCTCACTTACCACCGCGCGGCGGAACGACTCGTCTGCCACATCTGCGGCCACAACCAGCGCGCCCCCAAGTCCTGCCCCAAATGCTCGGATCCCCGAATTCGCCATGCCGGCACGGGAACTCAAAAAGTCGAGGAGGCGCTCCAGCGCATTTTCCCAAAAGCTCGAATCGCCCGCATGGATGCCGATTCGATGACTCGCAAAGAGGCTTATCGCGAAACACTCGGGGCCTTCAAAGAAGGTCGCATCGACATTCTCGTTGGCACCCAAATGATCGCCAAGGGCCTGCATTTTCCAAATGTCACACTCGTGGGAATCGTCAACGCCGACCTCGGCCTGCACATCCCCGACTTTCGGGCAGGCGAGCGAACATTCCAACTCCTCACCCAAGTCGCCGGACGCGCCGGGCGAGGTGAGATGGAAGGCGAGGTGTATGTTCAAACCTTCACGCCGTTCAGCCCCTCGATTCAATTCGCTCGTCACCATGACTTCGAGGGTTTCATGGAGCAGGAAATGGAATTTCGCCGGAGCTTCGGCTACCCGCCCTTCGGAAAAATGGCCATGATCACACTCCGGGGAACGATGCTCGAACGGGTCGAGTTTTCCGCCATCACGCTCTCGAGAAAACTCAAAGCCGCCGCCCCAGAGGGAATTCTCGTTGGCGAGGGAGTTCCCGCACCGCTCGAAAAAGCCAAGACCTACTATCGTTTCCAAGTCTCGCTTCGTGGCTCCTCCTCGATGCGACTCGCTCGATTGGCACGCGGCGTTTTGGATGCCTTGCCGATGCCCGAGGATGTTTTTGTCGCCGTGGATATCGATCCCCTGCATCTTATGTGACCTTGCCGATGAGGGTTCATCCAGCCATCTACCATCTTTTCAAATCGACGATCCGGCTCCTGCTGGTGCTGGTTATTGCCGGTATTCCCCTCGCCCTTTATGTTCTTCGCACGATCGGCATCGGCTTCGGGGCGCGGGAGGCCCTCGAACAGGCGTTGAGCAACCCCGCGCTGGAAGTCCGGATTGGCAAGCTCCTCCTCGATCCTTTCAACGGACTCGTCGCGAAGAATGTCTCGGTCCTTGAACGGGAAAATTCAGAACACCTTCTCGCAAAGGTCAACCGATTGGAAATCTCTCTAAACCTAAGCGAACTCATGAACCGCCGGGTTGCTGTGGACACACTCACTCTCGTCCGCGCTGAGGCCTCGATTCCCCTGACCCAGGAAGAAAACGCGCCCCGCCTCGAACTCCGCGACATCAACTCCAGCATTATCGTCCTTGGTGATCGCCTGCGTGTCAGCCAACTCGATGCCATCGTCGAGTGCCTGCAAATCCGCCTCACCGGCGAAATCCTCCATCCCCTCGATTTCAAACCGCCCGCCGCCGACAAATCCTCGCCGCCGATTTTTCCCAAGGAAACCATCGAAAAAATCCTGAGCGCCTTGCGGAAGCCGACCTTTCCCTCCGGACTTCCGATTTTGAGCGCGAGCTTTGAAGTCGATGCCGCCAATCTCTCCTCGCTGAGTGTTTCGGAATTCGAGTTGAAATCGCCCCCCCTCCGTATCGACTCGCTTCAGCTGAATGGCATCGAGGTTCGAGGCGAATTCACCAACAATCGTCTGCGGATTCCGACCTTCCGAATCGACGATCCGAAGGGCGATTTGCAGCTCTCTATCGAATGGGACAAAGGCAACGGCAATCTCAATGCCTCCCTACTTTCCGGCCTGCACCTTTCGCCAATATTTCAGCTCATCACAAAGGATGCGGCGGCTTTGTCGAAATTGGACTTCCCCGTGCCGCCCCGCTTGAGCATCGATCTGAAAGGAAACACGCTCACAGACCCGCAAGGCATCACAGCCACCGGCGAATTTTTCGCTCCCAGGATCAAATCTGGAAAACTGGAACTCTCGGATGTCGGGCTGAACTTTTCTTGGAGAAATGGAACCTTCTACGCACGCGACATCAAGGCCACTGCCAAGCGAGGCGAACTCTCCGCAATGCTGTGGGCCGGACCTGGCGACTACCGACTGAATGTTCAAACAACGATCCCTCCCAGCGACATTGCAGACCTCGTGGACAAAAACACCCGGGCGTTTCTGGAGAATATGGAATTCGCCGATCTCCCGCAGATTTCTGCCTCCCTGCGCGCCACGAGTCTGAATTTTCCATCGATCTCCGGGAACGCCCATCTCCAGCTCGGCCGAACTGCGAACCGGGGCTCGTGGATTGATTCCGGCGTGGCTGATGTCGTCATCGCCAACGAGTGTGTGACCTACCAAAACCTTGTAATCAACACCGGCAATGGACGCGGCACGGGAGCTTTCGACTACGATGTCGGCCGCAAAGAGGTTCGATTAAAAGACATCGTTTCGACCTTGGTGCCGGTGGATGTGATGATGTGGATCGACCCGCGCATCGCTGAAACCATCCGACCCTATCGTTTCCGCGCCGCTCCCAAGTTGAAAGTGCAAGGCAAGGTCCACATGAAGGACCCGCTGAAAAACGATCTCGCCATCAACATCTCGGCGCCAAGTGGAATGGACTATGAACTCCTCGGAAAGACACTCCCGTTCAGCAACACGAGCGGAACGGTCGATGTGGTCGGAAACAAACTCAACGCCAACATCAAGAGCGCCGAACTCTTCGGAGGCAATGTCGGCGTGAAAGCCATCGTCTCGCTCGATCCCGCCAACCGAGTCTTCAGCACGAACGCCACGCTCTCCCGCGTGAACTTTGCCAAACTCACGAGCCTCTATTTCAACTACGACGACTCAAAAGGCGTCATCAGTGGTCAATATGGCTTTGAGGCGCGCATGGGCGACGAGGAGAACATGGTCGGAAGCGGCAACCTGCGGATCGAGGATGGAAATGTCTTTGCCATTCCTGTTTTCGGCCCCTTCTCGGCGATCCTCGGAAGCATTATTCCGGGCGTCGTCTACAACACCGCTCGCACCGCCACGTCAGACTTCACAGTCGCAAACAAAAAAATCCATACGAAGAATATCGATATCGCCGGAACCGGGTTTTCCATGCTGGGCTACGGGGACATTTATTTCTTAACCGGCGGACTCGACATGAGCATGCGGATCAACGCGCAGGGACTTCCCGGCCTCTTCTTTTTCCCAGTCAGCAAACTTTTGGAATATCACTCCGACGGGACGATTTCAGAACCGCACTGGCGGCCGAAAATCATCCCGAAAATCCTACTCCCCGGCAGCAAACCTTAGAAGACTCCTCCCTACTAAGTCTTCATCAACCACGGGTGCGGATTTTTTCGAGAATTTCCGTCACGACTTCAGAAGCCAACTTGGCTCCGACATTTCCCTGACCGTGAAGTCGCACGCTGACCTGACCGCCCTCCACATCGCGATGACCGATGACGAGCATCGTGTGAACCCGGGCTTTTTCCGCTGCAGCAATTTTGGCTTTGACCGGCTCCGAGCCGAAATCCGCCTCGGCACGAACCATGCCAGCGCGAAGTTTGGAGATGATAGGATTCGCATAGTCGATTAAGGCAGGGTCGTCGTTGAGCGTGATCACACGGACTTGCTCCGGCGCGAGCCAGAGCGGGAAATTTCCAGCATAATGCTCGATGAGGAAGCCAATGAATCGCTCATGGGTTCCCAGCGGAGCCCGGTGGATGCACAGAGGAGTCTTCTCCGTATTGTCGCGGTCGCGGTAATGGAGGCCAAATTTGGCGGGCACAGCAAAGTCCACTTGATTCGTGGCGATGGTGAATTCCCGGCCGATGGCGCTCCAGACCTGGACATCGATCTTGGGGCCATAAAACGCCGCCTCGTTTGGGACCTCGATGAAATTGATGCCACTCTCGACCAGCACACGACGGACCATGTCTTCGGTTTTTTTCCATAGCTCCGGCTCGTCGACGAATTTTTGACCGAGCTTTTCGGGGTCATGGGTCGAGAATCGCATCTGGTATTTTTCGAGCCCGAAGACCTTGAAGTATTGGAGATACATCTCATTCACCGCACGGAATTCCTCCGCGAATTGCTCCTCGGTGCAATAGATGTGGGCGTCGTTCATGTTGAGCGAACGCACGCGCATGAGACCGAAAAGCTCCCCGGATTGCTCGTAGCGGTAGCAGCAACCGTATTCGGCCAAGCGAAGCGGGAGGTCTCGGTAGCTGCGCGGCTCAGCGGCGAAAATCCGATGGTGATGCGGGCAATTCATGGCCTTCAGGTAATAGCGCTCGGCCTCACTCCCCTCGCCTTCTCCGCTTTCCTTCAGTTCCATCGGCGGAAACATGCTCTCGGCGTAATAAGGAAGATGGCCGGAGGTTTTATACATTTTCTCTTTGGCGAGATGGGGGGTGCGAACCCGCACATAACCGCCGGCGAATTCAGTCTCCTTGGCGAGTTTCTCGAGTTCCTCCACAAGAACAGTGCCCTTCGGCAACCAGAGCGGCATTCCGGGCCCGACATATTCGGAATCGATGGCATAGAGGCCCATCTCGGCACCAATCTTGCGATGGTCCCGCTTTTTGGCCTCTTCGAGCATCGTGAAGTATTCCTCCATGGCAGTCTTGTTTTTAAAGGCCGTGCCGTAGATGCGCTGAAGTTGGGGATTCCGCTCGTCACCTTTGTAGTAGGCGCTGGCGACATGGGTGAGCTTGAACGCGCTGATGTTGCCGGTGCGCATCACATGAGGCCCGGCGCAGAGGTCGGTGAATTCGCCGTTGCGAAACAGGGTGATCGTTTCGCCCTCGGGGATATTTTGGACGATATCGAGTTTGAATTTCGAGGGGGTGCCTCGGGTGGCGAGGGCGGCGAGCTCCCCACGCACCGCCATGGCGACCGCGTCGGCGCGGGAGATTTCCACACGCTCAAAAACATGGTTCGCCTTGATCTCTTTTTTCATCTCCTCCTCGATCCGGGCGAAATCCTCGGGCGAGATGCGGTGGGGCAATTCGACATCGTAATAGAAGCCATTCTCGACCGGCGGACCGGCGGCAAATTGGGCCTCAGGCCAGATTTTCAGGATCGCCGTGGCGAGGACATGGGCGGCGGAGTGGCGGATGCGTTCGAGTTCGGTCATGGATTGGAAGAGTCTTTCGCCGGGGGCGATTTGCGAAGGGGAATGGCGTTGGCAGCAACCAAGAGCGGGATCCCTCGGATCACAGGATAGGCAACGGCCCGGTCTGCTCGAATCCATGCGGATTGGATTTTTTCGAGCCCCTCACGTTGATGCAGGGCCTCGATCTCGCGATCGGTGGCGAGTCGAAGTTTTTGCCGCGTGGTCGGGCAAACAAGGATTTCGCTGTATTCGTTGGCGTGCATCTTTTCTCAGTATCTCGGAACGGTCGGATCAATTCGATCGGACCAAGCATGAATTCCCCCCGCAAGATTGCAGACCTTCGAAAACCCGTGGCCCCGCAGGAATTCGACGGCATTCGCGCTGCGGCCTCCCGATTTGCATTGGACCACGATGTCATCCGAAGCGTTGAGCTCGCCGAGGCGGGCTGGCAAATCGCCAAGCGGAATCAAAATTGCACCGGGAATTTTGGCAATCTCCCACTCGAAATGTTCGCGCACATCCAAAAGCACGAAGCGGTCGTTTCGGTCAAAACGGGCCTTGAGATCTTCAACAGTGATTTCGGGAATGTTGGTGGACATGGTTTGAGAATTTATAGGGCGCGAACAGAACCCCTCGTAGTCGATGGGCTCTGTAATTTTCGGCGAAGCGGAGCATATAGGACAATCGGGGTCTCTTTGGAGCTGGAATTCGCGAAACTTCGCTTTGAGGGCATCAAAATGAATCAGGCGGCCGAGAAGAGGATCCCCGGTGCCGACGAGAAGTTTAATCGCTTCGATGGCTTGGAGCACCCCGATGATTCCAGGAAGCACGCCAAAAACCCCAGCCTCCGAGCAATTCGCGACCATTCCTGGCATGGGAGGTTCGGGATAGAGACACCGGTAGCAGGGAGCGCCAAGGTGTGGAGCGAAGACCGTGCACTGCCCCTCAAAACGCGAAATCGCGCCGTAAACGAGAGGTTTTTTAAAAAAAACACAGACATCATTGCTCAAGTAGCGGGTTGGAAAATTATCGGTTCCATCAATCACCAAATCGTAGGATTCGACGATCGACATCGCCGTGGAGGAATCGAAACGCGCATCGTGAAGTTCGACGCGGACATGGGGATTTGCTTCCTGCAGGCGGTCTCGGGCACTTTCGATTTTTTTTCGTCCAACATCGCCCGTTCCATGGAGGATTTGGCGTTGGAGGTTGGAGGGATCGACCACATCAAAGTCGACCACGCCCAGCGAGCCGACTCCGGCGGCGGCGAGATAAAGACTCGCGGGAGACCCCAGACCACCAGCACCAATGCAGAGAACGCGGGAGGCTTTAAGCCGTTTCTGACCATCCAATCCGACACCGGGAAGAGACAAGTGTCGGGCGTAGCGGGCAATTTCCGAGGAACTAAGATTCACCTCGGCCGCGTTTTGAGAATCAATGATGCCAATACTCATTTGGAAGAATCAAAAGGGAGGTTGGAAGTCACTTGGTGGGAGGTTTGAAAACCCCGTTCCAATCCAGATTCGGAGGGATCACCTCTAGGGAACGAATCCGCTGAAGCATGACACGCGAGGGAGGGTCGATCGCAACCAAAGCTTCAAATAGCGTGGCAGCCTTTGTGAATTCCCTGCGGAAATAGAAATCCAGAGCCTCCTGGTAATTTCTGGAGATCATTTGCTGATCAGCATTCGCCTCGGTGGCGAAGCCCATGAGTTCATAAATCTCCAAGGGCTCTTCGCGTCCTGCGACGGCAACGCGGTCGAGAAGTCTCCAGAGGAATCCTCCTCCCGAAGCGGCTTGTGCTATGGCGGAACTGGCAATGATCCAAGTCCCATAAACTTTATTCAGCCCTTCCAGTCGGCTACAAAGATTCACGCCGTCACCGATCGCGGTGTAGCTGAATCGCTCAGCCGTCCCGACATTTCCCACGAGCGCTTCGCAGGTGTGGATTCCCACTCGGACTCGTGGCACAAAGTCGCCATCCACTGGCATGTGCCCCGCCAAACCGCGTCTGGCTTGGAGAGCCGCCCGACAGGCCTCGGCAGGATGGTGATCGAGTGCCGACGGAGCGTTGAAGAGAGCCATCATTCCGTCACCTAGAAATTTATCAATTACCCCGCCGTGATTGTGAATCGCGCGACCGAAGATTTCGAAATACTCGGTGAGCGTTTTCACGGAAACCTCTGGCGAAACTTTTTCTGCGTAACCGGTGAAGCCTTCGACATCGCAAAACAAGACGCTCACCTGTTGACGGAGACCACCGGGGGTCGCAACCGAGCCGCTTTGCAAAAGGTCGCGCACAATATCGACAGGCACATAATGCGAGAAGGATTGGAGGCTATCTCGCATGCGAGTTACAGCCTCGGAAAGAATTTGAACCTCACGAATTGAGGAACGGGGCAATGCCACAGGAGCCAATTCGAAGCGCTCGATTCGGCGAAGTTCTTGCGTCACGAGGCGGAGGGGATTCGCGATCCGGCGCGCCAGCATGATGGCGACGACGAGAGAGAGAATGATCGCAAAGCCGGCCGCATAGGTGCTGATGCGGAGAGTTTGCTCAATCGCTCCGAAAGTTTTCTGGCGGTTCAACACAACCGCACTGATGCCATGAACGCCCCCGACAATTTTTGTGGCCTGCATTCCGACGATGTAGGCCTCGCCATCGCTTTGGATTTCCTTAACCACACTCGCTCCGCTTTCGACGAGCTCGCACGCATTCTCAACAGCGATTTTCTGGATTTCCCAGAGATAGGTCGCATCCGTCATTTCCTCGGAGGCGGCGAGCAACTTCCCGTCTTCCAGAAAAATGACAATCCCCGACTGGGTGACCTCCTGCATCCGAGTCAAATAGTCCGAAATATCGCTCAGCAAAAAATCGACGCTGAAAACTCCGATCAAATCTCCGAGCCAATTTCTCACCGCGAGTGAGGCCGCAACGCCACGACCACCGCCAAAGAACTCATAGGGCTCCGTCCAGCAGATCGTATTGGAATCCTCCGCGGCGATAAACCAAGGGCGGGTCCTCGCATCGAATCGCTCGTTGCGCACTGGCTTCGGAGGCTGGATGGGCAGGCTTTCGCGATTGAGTCGATACTCGACAAGCGGCCCGCCAAATTCGGTGGAGGAGACATGGATGGATTGGTGCTCCCGCCCATTATGCGCTCCGGCAAATCGGCCATCGGCATATCCGAAACTGATCCAGGAAATCCCGCGCTCAAATGGCAAAAGGCGAGCGATTTTGGTTGCCAGTGTCACGGGATCAGCGGTCCCGAGACCACCAAATTGGATGTTCTCGGAGAGCGTGGAAAGAATACGGCTCGCCGGATCGAAAAATTCCCTGACCTGATTGCTGGCGGAGTCCAGCGAGGCATTGATTTGGCCGATCGCCAACTCGCGAATCGCCAAGTTCGTTCCCGAGTGACTGAGCCAAGTCACCGATCCGGTGGAGACCAGAATCAGGCTGACAAATAAACCAATGAGAAGACTCCGAAATGAGAACATCAGGTGGGCTGAAAAATCAGGGCGTCACGGGCTCGGTTGGTGGAAAATCCGGCAAGGCCGGTTCGCCAATGGAGAAATCCGGCTCGGTCATCAGGCCGTCGATTTTTGTTTCCATGGGTTGACTCGCGCCCTCCTGAGGCCATGCAGGAGTGCCGAAGCGAAGATGGAGTTTTCGCCTTCGAGGAGGTGCCGCGCGGCGATAAACAGGGAGCCCTTTCGCCAGCCCGCCATGATGAGATTGCCGTTCCAATCCGTCACCAGCGAGGGGTCGTCGAGTTGGAATGCGGGGAAATTCACGGTGCCGAGATCATGCCCATTTACTGAAACTTCGATTTTCGCTTCGGGGTCCAAACCGAGGGATTCCAATCGCAACATCCCGGCCTCGGGTTTTCCCTCGATGGGAATGATGAACTCCAAAGGTTCCGAGAGTTCTTCAACACGGGCCGAGAGCTCGGCTTCGATGACAGAGCCGTTTCGGATATCGCCAGCCAGAGGAATCGGGCGGGGGCCATTGACTTCGCCATCCTCGAAAACTTGCAAATTCCCATCGATGAGGACTGGCGATTGACGCTCGCCGAGGACTGCGAGGGAATCCTCCCTTGCCGGCCGGATCGCCAAACTCAGAAGCGAATCAAATTTCCCAAAGTAGGAGAGGAGGAGTTTGCTGCCCTCGCAAGTGAGGGTTTGAGGGGGCAGAACCGTGCGCGAATTCAACCCGACGGCTTTTCCAATTTCTCCCAGGCCATAAGAAATTGTGGAGATCTTGGCATCGGCCGATTCCCAATCCAAGGCAGGCCCTCCGTCCCTATTGTCCGTGAAAACCACGGTCGCAACGAACATTTCCACGCCGGAACTAACCCAATCGGGATGAATCGTCACGGTCACCATCGCGGTGGCAGGATCGACTTTGGGAGCGGCGCTCACCCAAGGTGGCAGGGCACTCATTTGAACCGCAGGCTGAAGAGCCAACAGGAAGGGATCAAATGTCCCGCCTGCATGGAGAATCGGATTTTCTGCGCGAATCGAAGTGGTGCACAAAGCCGCAACCAGCAACCATAAACGCGCGACTTTTAGGCCAAGCATCGACGAATTTTAGCGATCCCACGGTGCAAAGCAAAGTCTTCGTTTACCAAGTCGTGCCCCGACGATTTGGCAATGCTCTTAACGGTCTTTCGCAACAGGGGGACTCTTCCGGCGGCGTTGGGAATCGGCAAGGAACTCCGCCTGCGCATCAAAGGATGGCTCGCCTTCAGCGCGTTTAAGGAAGGCATAGGACCCGTCGAGTTGCATGACTTGAGCTTTCACATTGTCGCGCCAGAACCACTCGAGAATCTCTTCGACATGCTTCACCATGCCCGGCGCAGTGATGGGAAATACCGTTTCCACGCGGCGAAAGAGATTTCGAGGCATCCAATCGGGACTGCCGAGATAGACTCGGGCGTTCCCGCCGTTTTCAAAACGGAAAATCCGGCTGTGCTCGAGGAAGCGCCCGACGATGCTGCGAACCTCGATATTTTCGCTCACTCCGGGGATGCCGGTCTTGAGCGCACACATGCCTCGCACGAGGAGTCGGATAGGAACCCCCGCCGCAGAGGCTCGGTAGAGCGACTCGATGATGCCAGGCTCCACGAGGGAGTTGAGCTTCGCGAAGATGCCGGAAGGGCGGCCCGCCCAAGCGTGGCCGATTTCGTTTTCGATCAATTCCTGGAATCCCTCATAGAGTGACCACGGCGCGACCATGAGTTCCTTCATCTCTGGGAAACGCGAGACGCCGGTGAGGCAGTTGAAGGTTTCCGCAAGCTCGGTCGTCAATTCCTCGCGGCAAGTGAGCAGGCTCAGGTCGGTATAAATTTTCGCCGTCGAGGGATGGTAATTTCCCGTTCCCATGTGCGCGTAGCGGCGAATTTTATCGCCCTCGCTCCGAATGATCAGCATCGCCTTCGCATGGGTTTTCAAGCCGGTGACGCCATAGACCACATCCACACCGGCCTCGCGCATGATGCGGGCCCAATGAATATTCGCGGCCTCGTCAAAGCGGGCCTTCAACTCGATGACCGCTGTCACTTGTTTTCCATTGCGCGCTGCGGTGATGAGGGCCTGAACGATCGGTGAGTCGGAACTCGTGCGATAGAGCGTTTGTTTGATCGCGAGCACCTGAGGGTCCTCGGCAGCCTGAGAGAGAAAATCCACCACCGTCTGGAAACTGTCGTAGGGATGGTGCAGGAGAATGTCTCCACGCCGAACATGGAAAAAGAGATCCGATTCGGTATCGAGGGACACAACTTGGCATGGCACAAAACGCTTGTAACGGAGGTCCGGGCGGTCGATCTGCAAGGCCACCGGCATGAGGCGGGAAAGATTCAGGGGACCGTCGATTCGGAAGACATCCTCCTCCTCGAGATTGAAGATATCGAGCAGGCGCTTGAGCACACGATCGGGGATGTCTTTTTTCACCTCGAGCCGCACAGCCGCCCCACGATTGACTTTACGAAGCTCCTCCTCGATCGCGTGAAGCAGATTACTGGACTCTTCCTCGTCCACATACAGGTTGCTGTTGCGGGTGACGCGAAAGAGGTGCGTCGCCTTCACATGCACTCCACGGAAAAGCAAACCGGCGTGTTCCTGAATAATATTTCCGAGAAAAACATAGTCGTTGCCGTCGGGACTTTTTGAGAACGGCACGACGCGCGGCAGGATTCGAGGGGCTTGGACGACGGCGATGTCGGTGCTGATCCCCTCCCCCTCCAGCTCCACGATCACATTCAGGCTTTTGTTGAGCAGTTGGGGAAACGGATGTGCTGGATCCACGGCCAGCGGCGTGAGGACTGGATAGATCGTCTCGCGGAAAAATTTCTCAAAATAGGCCCGCTCGTCCTCCGGCACATCCGGGTAGGTGTGAAAACGGATGCCCTGCTCGTGAAGCTGCGGATAAATTTGCTCAGTCCAACAGCGATATTGGTCGTCCACCATCCGACGCGTTCGCTTGCTGATCCGGGCCAAGGCCTCGGTCGCGGACATCCCGTCGGGAGCGACCTCTGAGGAGTTGTTTTGCTTCTGCTGTTTCAGACCAGCGACCCGAACTTCAAAAAACTCGTCGAGGTTCGAGCTCACAATCGCGAGGAACTTCAAGCGCTCCAGCAAAGGGTTGCTGGCATCGAAAGCCTGATCGAGCACGCGTTGGTTGAACTCCAGCCAACTCAGCTCCCGGTTGATAAAATGTTCGCGTTTCGAGAAGTCCACTTGGATTAAAATCGCGCATCCGCGCTTGACCCCATCAGTTAATGGCACGCACTCGGGCAGCGCAAGAAGGCGATTGTGAAAAACCCTACGCTCGGAGTTCGCGGCAGAACTCCGCCATGCGCTCCATGGCAATTTTGATCTGGTCGTAGGCGGTGGCGAAACTGCAGCGCACATGCCCCTCGCCACCACTGCCGAAGGCAGGGCCTGGGACAACGGCGACCTTCTTTTCTTGAAGCAACCGCAGCGAGAAATCGCGACTGGCCAAACCGGTCGAGGTGATCTCGGGAAACACATAGAACGCCCCGCGCGGGCTGCGGCATGGAAGGCCCATTTCATTCAGAGAGGAAACGATGAAATTCCGCCGCCGCTCGTATTCGCGACGCATGCGTTCGACGCTGTCTTGACCACGCTCGAGCGCTTCCACAGCCGCATCCTGGCCCATGATCGGGGCGCAGAGAATGGAGTATTGGTGGATTTTCATCATCGCCTCGATGAGAGCTGATGGAGCACAGGCGAAGCCGATCCGCCAACCGGTCATTGCAAACGCTTTTGACAACCCATGGAGAAATACCGTGCGCTCTTTCATGCCGGTAAATTTCACGATGCTTGTGTGGGTCGCTCCCTCATAGGTCAACTCGCTGTAAATCTCATCGGTCAAAACCACGAGGTTGTGGCGGACGCAAACAGCGGCGATTTTTTCCAATTCCTCCGGTTCCATCGTGGCTCCCGTGGGATTCGTTGGGAAATTCAGCATGAGCACTTTCGAGCGGGGCGTGATGTGTTTTTCCAAATCCTCGGCGCGAAGGGCGAACGCATCCTCGGCCCGTGTGGTAATGGCTTTCGGAACGCCGCGCGCCATGACGATTGTCGGCGAGTAGGAGACATAGCAGGGCTCGTGGTAGAGCACCTCGTCGCCGGGATTCAGCAGAGCACGCAGGGCTAGATCGATCGCCTCGGATACGCCGACCGAGACGAGAATTTCTGTGAGCGGCTCGTAGGAAATTTGAAAATGTCGACGCACATAGTCCGAGATCGTGCGGCGAAGTCGGGGCAAGCCGAGATTCGAGGTGTAGCCGGTGCGGCCGCGTTCGAGCGCAAAGATCGCGGCCTCGCGGATGTGCCAGGGCGTCGCGAAATCGGGCTCCCCGATGCCAAGCGAGATGACATCATCCATCGACTGGACGATTTCAAAAAAGTCGCGAATGCCCGAGCGAGGGATGTCACGAATGTGGTCGGCGATGGCGATGCTCACGGCGAGACAGCGAGGCGCTCCGAGTTTGGCTCGAAGAGATGGAAGGTGCCGTTTTCCTTGTAGGTCTTCAGGCGGAAATGCGTGGCGGTGGATTGCACCGCATCGATCGTGCTGAGCTTCTCGGCCACAAAGGCCGCAGCGGCTCGGAGATTCCGTCCCTCCACAACGATCAGCAGGTCGTAGCCACCGCTCATGAGATAGCAACTCTGCACCTCCTCAAAGCGGGCGATGCGCGAGGCGATCCGGTCGAATCCACCATCGCGCTCGGGTGTGATCTTCACCTCGATCACAGCGGTGACATTTTCGGTTTCCCACTTCTCGTGATTCACCACGGCCTGATAACCAAGAATCACCCCCTCGGCCTCGAGCCGCGAGATGGCGGAGTCGAGATCCGCGCGTGGCATACCAAGCAATTTGGACATCTCATCGCGAGGCATGAGGGCGTTCTTCTGCAACAAATCGATAATCGCTTCCATAAAAAGTGGCGGCATCATGGGAAGCCATCGCCACGATGGCAAGCGCAGGCTGGAACTCTTGATGGCCGTAAAACTCCTGCAAAATTCCGCGTTGACAATCTCTCCGCGACTCCCTTTATTAACGCCATTCCTGCGGCGCGCCTTGCAGAAACACCCCTCCGCACGCGCCGCTCCGATTGACTCTCTGTCTCAAGCGTTCGTCAAACAGGCCCCTGCTATTCAGGGAAACTGCGAATACCAGACAGGCGTTATTCAAAAGAAGATTTTTTACACCACCGGCCAGGGAAACCAGAGCGCCGGAGAAATCCTGAACGGATTATTTTTATCATGACCGAAGACCAACCCAACACGGGCACCGAGGCGGCACCAACCGTCGACGCTGCCGAGTCCACGGAAAAACCACGCCGCCGAACCCGCACCCCGCGTATCGGCCGCACCCGCCGCCAGGCCAAAATTGGCGATTCCGTGCAATCCGAACTTCCCATCGAAAACCAGGAGACACCTGCCGATCCCGCCCCTGCGGCGAAGACCGAGACTCCCGCCGCTCCGCCCGCACCTACAGTGCCCTCTGCTCCAGCGGCTCCCGCCACGCCTCCTCCCCCGCCACCACCGCCGACCTACGCGGATGGCATCGTCGAGGTTTCTGGCAAAGGCTTCGGCTTCCTGCGCGAGGCGCGCCGAAATTACACCCAGTCGAACAACGACATTTTCGTCACGCCCGAACTCGTCCGCAAATACGGCCTCCGCGATGGCATGTGGATCAAAGGCGAAACCCGCCGTGGCAATCGCGGCCCGCAAATGTTCCGCCTTACCGAGATCGAGGGCGAGGATCCCGAGAATCTCCAAAACCTCCCCATCTTCGAGGAGTTGATGGTTGTGAACCCCAACAAGCGCATCAAGCTGGAGACCGTTCCGGAGCGCTTCACGACCCGCGTGATCGATCTGGTTTCTCCTGTCGGAAAAGGCCAGCGCGGTCTGATCGTCGCCCCGCCCCGCACAGGAAAAACGACGCTTCTTCAGCACATCGCCGACGCCGTGGTGAAAAACCACCCGGAGATGAAGCTCCTCATCCTGCTCGTGGACGAGCGCCCCGAAGAGGTCACCGAAATCCGCCGCACTGTTCCCACCGCCGAACTCATGGCCAGCTCGAACGATTCGGACATCAAAACCCACACCCGCATCGCCCAGCTCTGCATGGAGCGCGCCAAGCGCTTGGTGGAAATGGGTAAGGATGTCTTCGTGCTCATGGACTCCCTCACCCGCATCGGCCGTGCGTTCAACAATGCCCAAGGCGGCGGTGGACGCACCATGTCTGGCGGCGTCGACGCCCGCGCTTTGGAAATTCCCCGCAAACTCTTCGCCGCCGCCCGCAACACCGAAGAGGCCGGATCGCTCACGATCATGGCGACCGCCCTCATTGAGACGAACAGCCGCATGGACGAACTCATCTTCCAAGAGTTCAAAGGCACGGGAAACATGGAAATCGTCCTCGACCGCAAGATCAGCGACCAGCGCATCTACCCGGCGAT
>ERZ889217.541-NODE-541-length-22389-cov-18.466867_pt1 | contig 22389 bp, 19 predicted proteins | sample MGYA00521098_ERZ889217 | MGnify/ENA primary metagenome ERZ889217 (study PRJEB32303, sample SAMEA104408613) | aquatic metagenome | biome: Brackish water; feature: Pelagic; material: water | place: Baltic Sea | collected 2014-06-10T22:04:00 | depth 2,362 m ... | reverse complement strand
AATATTCTTCCTGGTCGAGATGGCCTTGTGCACATTTCGAAACTTGGCAATGGTCAACGTGTGGCTCGAGTCGAAGATGTGCTTAATATCGGCGACGAAGTGCAAGTGAGAGTCGATGACATCGACGATCGTGGCAAAGTCAGCCTCAGTCTGATTGGTCCCGATGGCGAAGTCGTCAAGGGCTCGGCTGGTGGTTCGTCAGGTGATGGCGAGCGTGGCCCACGGCCAGAAAGAAGTGAACGTCCGCGTTCAAATGATCGCGGCGGCCGAAATGATCGCAATGATCGTCCACGTTCAAATGATCGCGGTGGCCGCAACGACCGTCCGCGTTCTAACGACCGTAACGACCGCCCGCGCTCTAACGACCGCAATGATCGTCCGCGAAATGATCGCAGTGCGCCGTCAGATGCAGTCAGTGTGAGTTTTGAAGAAGAGTTCGATCGCGATTTGCGAAACAATCAATAGGTATCGACTGACATGACAATTCGTGTCGGAGTAATTGGTGCCGCGGGACGGATGGGACAAACGGTTTGTGCCGCAATTTCGGCTGACAAAAATCTAGAACTGGTTGCGGCAGTTGACTCTGCTGCTTCTGGTTCGACGGTTGAAGGCTTAACAATTGCCAAAGATCTGCGTGCACTGGCTGATGCAAAGGTTGAAGTTGCAGTCGACTTTACGGTCGCTGCGGCTTCTCGAGTTAACTTGCCGTGGCTAGCAATGCACAATGTTCATGCCGTGGTTGGCACGACAGGTTTTACCGATGCAGATTTTGCAGAGTTTAAGAAGATGTTTACATCCAGCAACTGCATCGTTGCGCCGAACTTTGCTATCGGCGCAGTACTAATGATGCGCTTTGCTGAAATCGCCGCACCATTTTTCGACACGGCAGAAATTATCGAGATTCATCACGATGGCAAAGCCGACTCACCATCGGGTACGGCAATTTCGACGGCACAACGCATGGCAGCTGCCAGCGGTACTTGGGCGAAAGACCCGACTACGCACGAAGCGATTGCTGGTGCGCGTGGCGCAAAAGGCCCGGGCGATATTCCGATTCATGCAGTTCGCATGCGCGGCGTTGTCGCCAATCAAGAAGTCGTATTAGGCACCCAAGGTCAAACCCTTACAATTCGCCACGACACCATCGACCGAGCAAGCTTTATGCCCGGCGTAGTGTTGGCGTGCAAAAAAATTGCCGAGCACAAGGGTTTTACCCTCGGGCTCGACAAATTTTTAGATATTTAAGCGCTCTGATTTTTGAGCGTTTTTCTTAGCGCAGAGAGTTGATTGCTGCGTCGTAATTTGGTTCGTTGGCGATTTCGCTTACGAGCTCGGTGTGCAATATCTTGCCCTTTTCATCGACGACAACAACTGCTCGTGCAAGTACGCCTTTGAGCACGCTGCTCATGAGATTGATGCCGAACGTTGCACCAAAATTTGATCTGAAAGAAGATGCAGTTTTGACATTGCTCAAACCTTCGGTGCCACAAAAGCGACCTTGGGCGAATGGTAAGTCGGCAGACACACAGTAAACATCTGTATTTTGCAACGATGAAGCAATCTCATTGAATTTACGAGTGCTGGTAGCACACGTTGGTGTGTCGATACTTGGGAAGATATTGAAAATTATGCGCTTGCCCGCGATGTCTTTGTTGGTGATTTCTTGCAGAGCGCTTGTTGTGAGCGAAAACTTAGGCAATGCTTTGCCTGTTGCTGGCAATTTGCCACTTACTGAAACTGGGTTGCCACCAAGAGTTACCGTTGTGCCAGATTTCTTGGCCGATTTTTTTTTGCCAGTCTTCTTAACAGTCTTTTTTGCGACCTTTTTAACCGTTTTCTTCTTGGCTTTTTTTGCGGTTTTCTTTTTTGATGCCATGATTGCTCCGAATCGTGAGTTGGGGTTAGTTGGTTTTTGGTCGACCCTTGCGGACCGATTGCAAAGTTGATGCTACGAACAGACCACCAACAACCCACCATTGATAGCGCTCGATATAACCAAGAAAGTCACGTATCTGTTCTTCAAACAATTTTCCGCCGCGCCATAACACGATTAGTTTGAGCACGATGCCCACTGTCAATAACGGCACGAACTTTTTGGGCGCCATGCGCCGATGCCCAAGCAGCAAACAAACGACATTACTGCCAGGCATCAGGATAAGAATCGCGGGTCCTGCTTTGTCGACTGCGCGTTCGGTCCATTTATAAATTGCAGGTAGTTCACCCATGTTGCCTTCTACCCAGCCGAGCGCTTTTGTGCCATACCAACGACCGACTAGAAACAGCGCAATGCCGGCTATTAACACTCGGGTAAAGCCAATGACCGAGTAACTCAACAGATCGATATACGGCACCGAGCCAAACAGGTTTCGATTTCGCGAACTGAGCAACAATACGAGTTTTGGTCGTTCATCTACAAGTGCTGGGCCAATATTCGTGCCGATGGTGCCGATAACAAACAACATTGTTGTCAACGTCAACACGGCTTTGCGCATTTGTCACATGCTAACTGACTTGCTAACTTTTGTCGGAGTGAATTGAAAAGAACTGTCATCAACTTTTTTGGGGGCGCAATGAAGGGTTTAATGCAGGACACACCATTAACAATGGTGCATATTTTTGAGCGCGCTGAAAAGTATCACTCAGATAAGACAATCACGACGGCAACGGCAGTCGGTAAAGATCGAATTAGTTATGGTGAGTGGGCGGCACGAACGCGTCAACTTGGTGGAGCCCTTGACAAATTAAAAATTTCAGCAGATGGACGAGTCGCGACCTTCGCGTGGAACACTGCAAGACATCTTGAGTTGTACTTCGCAGCTCCTTGCACAGGTCGCGTCGTGCACACGCTAAATATTCGTTTGTTCCCCGAGCAACTTACATATATTGCGAATCATGCCGAAGATGAAGTTGTTTTTGTTGACCGCTCCCTGTTCGGTTTAATCGCACCATTGTTGCCGACTTTTAAAACTGTCAAGCATCTCGTCGTGATGAACGATGGCAAGGGTGATGTGCCAGATTCTGTCGATGGCATGCAGATGTACGACTACGAAGAATTAATCAAAGGTGTATCGGGCGTTGAGTTCAAGATCGCCGACGAAAATCGCGCGGCCAGCATGTGCTACACGAGTGGCACAACAGGTAACCCAAAAGGTGTTGTTTATAGTCACCGCTCAACATTTATGCACACGATGGGCGCAATGATGGTCGACTCGCTAGGTGCGCGCGAGAGCGACATTATTTTGCCCGTTGTGCCGATGTTTCACGCCAACGCTTGGGGACTCGCTCACGCTGCAGTTGCCTGCGGCGCAAATCTTGTTTTGCCCGGCCCAGATCTATCTGGCAAAGCAATCGCCAATTTAATCGTCGAAGAAAAAGTAACTGTGGCCGCAGGCGTGCCGACTATTTGGATGAGCGTGTTGCCTGAACTAAAGGGTCGCGATACTTCTGCGTTGCGGGTGATCCCTGTTGGTGGAAGTGCCGTACCAAAGGCGTTGAGCGAGGCTTACCGCGAGACAGTTGGCTTACCAATCTTGCAAGCATGGGGTATGACCGAGACGAGCCCGATCGCTGCAACTTGCAATTTGTCTCTTGCCGATCAGCAGAAATCAATCGAAGAGCAGGCCGAACTTCGTACGACTGTAGGAACGATCAACTTTGGCGTCGATTGTCGTGTTGTGTTGCCCGGCACGACAACGCCGGTGCCATGGGACGGTGAAACAAGTGGTGAGTTGCAGTGTGCAGGTTCGTGGATTGCATCCACTTATTACAACGATGCACGCGCCAGCGAAAGTTTCACTGATGACGGATGGCTACGCACCGGTGATGTTGCGACCATGGATTCATCTGGACGAATTCGTCTTGTCGATCGCACGAAAGATCTTATTAAAACTGGGGGCGAGTGGATCTCGTCGGTCGAGATCGAAAACGAACTGATGTCTCATCCAAAAATTAAAGAAGCGGCAGTTGTCGGTGTGCCACACCCGAAGTGGTCAGAGCGACCGCTCGCATGTGTTGTGCTCAACCCTGGTGAATCGCTCACCAAGGACGAAGTGCTTGATTACATTCGACCAAGATTGGCAAAATGGCAAGTACCAGATGATGTCGTTTTCATTGATGAAGTGCCAAAAACGAGCGTCGGAAAATTCTCTAAAAAGACCCTTCGCGAAAAATACGCAGATTACGTTTTGCCAACTGCCTGAACTCGGCGCAGGAACTGCTTAGTTCTCTCGTCGTTTGGGTTATTAAAAATTTGCTCGGGTCGACCTTGCTCGGCGATTGCCCCAGTATCTAAAAAACAAACACGATCGCTAATTTCGCGGGCAAAGTTCATTTCATGTGTCGCAATCAACATCGTGATACCGCTGCCTTTGAGTTCGCGCACCACATCGAGCACTTCACCGACAAGTTCGGGGTCGAGTGCCGAAGTTATTTCGTCGAGTAACAATACTTCGGGGTTCATCGCCAGAGCACGCACTATCGCGACTCGTTGTTGTTGACCGCCCGACAGTTGGTCTGGGTAGGCGTCAATCTTTTCGTTTAAGTTAAATCGCTCGAGTAATAAATGAGCCGTTTCATCTGCCTCTTGCGTTGACTTGTTGAGTACTTCAGTTAGTGCGAGCGTAATGTTGCGTCGCACACTCATGTGTGGAAACAAATTAAAACTCTGAAACACGATGCCGATTCTGCGCCGAATCGGGTCAGGGTCTCGACCAATCTGCGAAATCTCATCACCGTCAAGAAAAATCGACCCAATATCAACTGGCTCAAGTAGATTGACGCACCTCAACAATGTTGTTTTGCCCGAACCGCTAGAGCCAATAAACGAGACAACTTCGCCAGCGTTCACTTCAAGGTTGAGTCCGGCAAGCACTTTTCGCTCAGCAAAACTTTTATGAACGTTGGCTAATTGAAGTTTCATCGAACCCTCGTTGCAGAAGTACGTTTGCGCTCACGGGCCAACAAATAATCTGTTGTTCGTGTGAGTGGAATCGTGATCATCAAAAAGATGATTGCCGCGCCGATGTAGGGCGTGAAGTTAGCAAACTTGGCTTTATCAATGTTGGCTTGACGCAGAATCTCAATTGGGCCGATCAGGCTGACGAGTGCGACATCTTTCTGCAGACTCACCAGATCATTCATAAGCGGCGGCACCACGCGACGAATTGCCTGGGGCAGTATCACGAAGCGCATCGTCTGCCAGTTCGACAGTCCCAAACTTCGCGCCGCCGCGCGCTGTGATTCATGCACACTGTCGATGCCGGCGCGAAAAACTTCGGCGATATATGCACTGTATGTCATTACAAGGGCCACCGACCCCCAAAGAAGTGGCGAATTGAAAGGTCGCTCGAGTCCGACGCCAGGCACACCGAAACCGATCAGATAGATCCACAAAATAACCGGCACACCACGCATGATGTCGATATAACCGATAACGAAAATTCGAATCGGAAACAGCGCCGGGTTGCGCGAACTGCGGGCGATGGCCAAAACTAACGCCAAAGCAATAATCGCCGGCGTTGACCATGCGAAAATTTTGATGTCTAATACAAATGCGTCCAGTAACCGTGGAAACGAATCAACTAACCTCTCGCCGTTGAAGAAAGATTCCTTAACGCGGTCCCAACGAGGCAACTTCGGAATCGCGAAAACAAGTGACGAAACAACAACGACAGTGCTCAGCGCAGCGATGATGCTGCTGCGCTGGCGCTGTCGTCGTTCGAACTTCTGGCGTTGAGTTTTTGTTTCCGTATTGGTTGACAGTTTTAGTCGAGGGTGATGACCGGCGCGTTTGTTTTATCAGCGAGCCAAGTTTTTTCGATCTCTGCCAATTTGCCCGACTCTTTGAGTGCCCCAAGAGCCGTGTTTACGCAGTCAACAAGTTTGTTGTCTTTGTCAAACAACAAGCCGAAATTGTCTGCGGCTACCGCATCACTCAGCGGAAACTGTCCGATAACTTTTGAACCTTCAATTTCGACAGCGCTGATATAGAACGCTGTTGGCAAGTCAACAACAATTGCATCAATTTGTTTTGCTTCGAGTGCCGCTTTAGCGCCGGCGTTGTCGTCATAAATAAACGGCTCATTGGTCGGCTTGATTACATTAACGATGAAATCAAGACTGGTGGTGCCTGACTGTGCGCCGAACTTTAGTTCTTTGAGTTCTGAAAGTTTTGTTGCGCTGGCAACGGGCGAGTCAGTAAAGCCGACCACTGCTTGATTCGTTGAATAGTACGGGTCGCTGAAACTTACTGTTGCTTTTCTCTCTTCGGTGATCGAATATTGTTGCAGGTTGAAGTCAAAGTTTTTTGCACCGGGTTGAATTGCTTCGTCGAAGCCGGTTCGCACCCAAACTATGTTTTCATTCGTGTAACCAAGTTCGCCAGCCACTGCGTATGCGATCGCGGCTTCAAAACCTTCGCCAGATTCTGGTGCGTCTCCAACCACCCATGGCTCAAAAGCCGGGGTGCCAGTCGCGATTGTCAATTTGCCTGACTCGATAGTCGGGCAGGCTGAACTCGAATCGTCACTACCGCAACTTGCAAGACCGAGTGCTGCCGTGCTGCCGAGAATTATCGCCAAGCGCGTGAAGCGTGATTTGGTTGTCATATATGGGGTTCCTTTCTAAAGAACGAGCATTGATGAGTGCCAAAACTAGCACTACTTGACAGTGAGACGGTTATAGTCTTATTGTCTCACTATGGCTTCTGCAGTTCTTTCAAACCAAGCGTCATTCACAGAGGTTGAAACGCGCGTTCTAGACGCCACCAAATTGGCGATAGAAAAGTGGGGAGTTTCGAGATTCACAGTCGCCGATGTTTGTGATTTATCAAGTGTTTCGCGTGCAACTGTTTATCGCATGTTTCCTGGTGGCAAAGAAGTTTTGCTTGAAGCACTGCATGTGCGCTCACTGGATGAGTTTTTCTCGACGCTTTTAGATCGCGCCGATGGCGCAAAGTCGCTTGAAGATCTGCTCATGCGTTGCATCGTTTCGGCAACCACCGAGTTGCGAAGCGATCAACACTTGGCGATGATGCTGGCCACCGAGCCGGGAACGACGCTGATGCAGTTCACAATCGATGGTCTGTCGCGCATTGTGCGCGTTGCCGCCTCGTACTTGGCGCCGCTCGTTGCCGACTTTTTGCCGAAGCGCGAAGCCGATGCGCTGGTTGAAGTTTTGGCTCGTCTCGTAATTTCTTATTTCCTAACTCCTTCTGAGCATTTTGATTTTACAAATGAACTAAGTGTCAAGAAATTCCTGAATACGTATATCAATATCCACGAATTTAAAAAATAAAACAATTAATTAATCAACCAACAAGTAGGGGAAATTATGTCAATCACAGAAAAGCAAAATCAAGACATCATCGGCCGAGATCAAATCAACAATATTGAAGCGATTCTCAGTATTCCGGTGACACCAACAAATGAGATCGAGCATGTTGTCAAGAACAACGCCGACTCAATTTTCACTTGGGATTATTCGTTGACCCGACCACCATTGCGCAAACTTTATGAGAAAGCCAAGACAAGCCAATGGAATGGCACCACCGATTTGCCTTGGGAAACACCAGTTGACATCGAAAAGACCGTTGCAGCCGATCAGGCCGCGATCGGCAACGGCGTTGACCCAAGTTGGTATGCCGATACAAAACTCGCAACATGGGGCGACAAAGAGTGGCTTGAGTTCGGTATTCAAAGTCGCAAGTGGATGCTTTCGCAATTTCTTCACGGCGAGCAGGGAGCACTCATCTGCACAGCCAAGATCGTTGAGACTGTGCCATGGTACGACGCAAAGTTATACGCCAGTACTCAGGTCGTAGACGAAGCACGACATGTTGAAGTGTTCGCGCGTTATCTAGACGAAAAACTTGAAGGTGGATACCCAATTAATGCTCACCTTGGATTGTTGCTTGACGACATCGTTAGAGACTCGCGCTGGGACTTGACATATCTCGGAATGCAGATCATGGTCGAGGGTCTCGCACTTGCGGCGTTTGGTTACCTTCATCAATTAACCGGAGAGCCGTTGCTCAAGAAACTTCTTCGTTATGTAATGAGCGACGAAGCTCGCCATGTGGCGTTCGGCGTTTTGAGTCTCAAAGAGGTTTATGACGGAATGAGCGATGCAGAAATCATGGAGCGACAAGAGTTCGCCTACGAGGCCAGCATTCGCATGCGTGACCGCTTCTTGCAACAAGAAGTTTGGCAGTACATGGGTGTTGATCCTAAATCGGTCATTCCGTTGTTGATCAACGACCCAACTCGCAAGATATTCCAGCAGATGTTGTTCGCCAAAATTGTGCCGAATTGCAAGAAGCTCGGATTACTCGATCGCAACGACTTCTGGTTGCGTCATCGCTTTGAAGAGATGGGTGTAATCCAGTTCGAAGACTGGGAGAACACTGGTGACGAGTACCTCAAGTTCGAAATCGGTAAAGAGGTTGAAGCCGCGCACTGATATCGCGCGCAAATCTATACAGCCATGAGTTCTTGACTGACTAGCATCTAGCCATGCCAAGATTCGGTCAAGTACTCACAGCTATGGTCACCCCGTTTGATAAAAACGGTGAACTAGATCTAGACGGCGTTCGTCGTCTCGCGAAGTGGTTGCAAGACAATGGCAACGACGGGCTAGTTGTTGGTGGCACAACTGGTGAAGCATCAACCCTGACCGATGATGAGAAACTCGCATTGTTTGCGGCGACCGTTGAAGCAGTGACGATCCCCGTTATTGCTGGCACGGTCACCAACGACACTCGTCATTCAATTCACCTGACAAAACAGGCTTCGAAATTAGGCATCGCCGGCGTGCTTGCTGTTGGCCCTTATTACAACCGGCCGTCGCAATCTGGAATCTTGGCTCATATGACGGCAGTTTGTGCCGCAACGAACTTGCCTGTCGTTGTCTATGACATTCCGGTGCGCACTGGTCGAAAAATATCAACTGCGACACTTGTAAAACTTGCGAACGAAGTAAAAAATGTCGCAGCACTCAAAGATGCCAGTGGTAACCCGGCTGAGACCGCGATGTTGATGACTCAAATGCCAAAAAGTTTTGAACTTCTCAGTGGCGACGACGGGTTGACTTTGCCGCTGATGGCGATTGGTGCAGTCGGGGTAATCGGTGTGGCGACACATTGGACAGGTGTCGATCACCAAGAGATGTTTAAAAAATGGAACGCCGGAGACATACATGGCGCCCGCGCAGTGAACGCGAGAATGTTAGAAAGTTTTGCCTTTGAAACTGGCGATGAAAATCCAAATCCATTGCCCAGCAAAGCGATGATGAATCATCTCGGATTATCAGTTGGCGATGCGAGGTTACCAATGGGGCCGCCGCCGAGTGGTCTTGCCGAGCGGGCAGCAAAAGTTTTAAGCAATCTGCAAGCAGCGCGTGCCGCCGCTAGTCGCTAACAAATTTATTTAATGTCGAAACCAGTTCGCATCTCGTTTCTTGGCGGGCTCGGCGAAATAGGCCGTAACTGCATGGCGATAGAGCAAGATAAAAAAATCTTGTTGATTGATTGCGGATTGATGTTTCCAAAAGCCGAGCACGGCGACGACATTGATGTGATAATCCCAGATTTCACATGGCTCCTAGAAAACAAAGAGCGAATTGTTGGATGTGTTGCGACACACGGCCATGAAGATCACGTGGGTGCACTGCAATATTTGTTGCGCGATGCTTCGTTTCCGTTGTACGGTTCGGCACTCACACTCGGTCTGGCCCGAAATCGAATCTCTGAAGCACGGTTGACTGACAAAACAAAGTTCATCGAAGTTGACGACAACGATCGAGTCAAGATAGGTCCATTTGAAGTCGAGTTCATCCCAGTAACGCATTCTGTTCCACATGCTCACGCAATCGCCTTGCACACTTCGCAAGGCGTGATTGTTCACTCGGGCGATTTCAAACTTGATCTGACACCAGTTGATGATCGACGCACTGATCTTGCACGACTGGGTTCACTTTCTTCAAATGAGGGTATTCGGTTGTTGATGCTTGATTCAACAAATGCTGGTGAACGCGGGCACGCGCCCAGTGAGTCAGATGTTGGTGTCGTGTTGCGGCAACTGTTCAATGAGCATCGAAGTAAGCGGATCATTACTGCAAGTTTTGCGAGCCATATTCACAGAGTGCAACAAATTGCTAACGCGGCCATTGAGTCTGGTCGTGTTGTCGTGCCACTCGGTCGATCGATGATCAACAACATTCGGCTTGCACGAGATCTGAAAGTTTTGACGATTCCCGAAAAAAGTTTGGTTAGTTCTGACTCGCTGGGTAAATACGATGATGAGGAGATTTGCATCATCTCGACGGGGTCGCAAGGCGAAGCGATGTCGGCGCTGACGCTGTTGGCAAAAGGTGATAGCCGTTATGTCAAAGTAGGAGAGAACGACACAGTTGTGTTCTCAAGTCACGCGATTCCGGGCAACGAGCACAATGTCAATAAAGTCATTGACGCATTGTTGCGTCGCGGCGCCACCGTTGTGCATTCGGGTATCGCCGATGTGCACGCAACGGGTCATGCACAAGCCGAAGATCTTAAAATGTATTTAAACATCACTGAACCAGAATGGTTTATCCCAATTCACGGTGAGTATCGCCACATGGTTGCCAATACCGAGTTGGCCAAAATCATGGGCGTATCGCCGAGCAAAGTGTTGTTATGTGAAGACGGTGATGTCGTTGAAATCACCGACAAGAATCTCGACTTTGATGGTCGGATACCAGCGGAGTTTGTCGTGCCAGTGAATTTACAACGGGGCAAGAAAAGCAAAAAGGCTAAGACTAAGTAAGCGAGACACAAGTAAGCCAAGCACAAGTAAGCCAAGTATTAGTCAGCGACCCGGTTAGTCCCTGATTGATAGATGCTCGATTGGTAATGTAGTTTCGTGGCAAAAGCAGCGAAATCTAAGTCTTCGCGGGCTAAAACCCCACAGTCTAAATCTGGGTCGTCTGGTGCAAAGCGAAAAACACCGCGTCAAACGTCTCATTTGAGCACCTATCGAGAACACGAAAAAGATGACGATCCGGTGAAGTACCGCTATCAGTCCGAGCATCCGCCAATGTTTGGTGGTTTGTTTGAGGGTCGTTCAAACGAATTCGCAGGTCTGGGGTTAATTGCCTTTGGTGTTTTGCTGGTTTTATCGGTCTATATAGAGTCGGCTGGTCCTTTTGGTAATGCTTTAGACAGCGCTTTGTTGTATTTGATCGGTGGTGGTCGTTACTTTTTGCCTGTCCTAAGTTTTGGTCTCGGAATCGCTCTCGCATTTCGAAAAGATTGGCAGTATCGATCTCGTAATGCAATTGGTTGGGCGTTACTTTCTGGAGTGCTTCTCGGTCTTACAAACATCTACGCGGACGATTCTGCAAAGAACCCTGGTGGCGGAATCGGATGGCTCTTTAGCGAGCCAATAACTAGTTCATTTTCTGATACCGGGGCAACTGCACTGTTGCTGATTTTACTAGTTGTGTCGGCGATGCTGGTCACCGGTAAATCTATTCCTGAGTTGTGTATTTTAACTTGGCGAACTGTTGTCGGAGCGAACTCTTATATTGCTCAAAAAAGCAAAGTGCAAGGCAACTCGGCAGATGTATTCGAGTCTGGTGCAGATATCTATGATCCTGACAATCTTGATGGCGAGTCGGCACAACTATTTGACTTTGCTCTAGATCCAGAAATTGCCAACATAGTTGACGAAGACTATGAAGACGACGCTTCAACAGAAACTGTAGATGAACAACCATCCCCAAAACGCGGCCGCAAGCGGCGCGAACGGGCAAAAGCAAAACTTGAACCAGTCAAAGGAGAATTGCAAGAGATTCCACTTGGTCCGTCTGGCCAGCCAAGTGTGTGGACGCTTCCTGAAATAGAATTTCTTTCATTAACGAGCAATAAAAAAGCGAACGAGCAAACAATTCGAGATCGTGGCGATCAACTCGTCGCAGCATTGGCTTCGCATGGTGTCGAGACTGTGCTCGTCGGTTATACCCGTGGGCCAACTGTTACTCGCTACGAACTTTCGCTTGGTGATGGAGTAAAAGTTGCGAAAGTCACTTCGTTGTCTCGCGATATCGCTTACACAATGGCGGCAACTGATGTGCGAATTCTTGCACCAATACCTGGTCGTTCGGCGATCGGTATTGAGGTACCAAATGAACTGCGAGAGCTAGTTTCAATTGGAGATCTCTTAGTTTCACAAGAAGCGCGCACGGCAAATCATCCGCTCGATGTCGCAGTCGGTAAAGATATTTCGGGTCGTTCAGTTTTCTTGAATATTTCTACGACACCTCACTTGTTGATCGCAGGTGCAACAGGTGCAGGAAAATCAAGCGCAATTAACTGCATCATTACATCGGTATTGATGCGCGCGACGCCAGATCAGGTCAAGCTAATTCTCATTGACCCAAAACAAGTTGAGATGGGGCAGTATGCACGCTTGCCACATTTGTTGACCGCCCCGGTAACGAACCCGAAAAAAGCGGCAAATGCGCTTGGCTGGGCGGTAAAAGAAATGGAGCGACGATACGACGTTCTGGTTGAAGCAGGTTTCCGTGACATTGCCGGCTACAACGCCGCATACGACCGCGGTGAAATGACGGTCGAGGCAGGGCAACCCGCAGACAAACAGTTTTCGCGAATTCCATATGTGTTGATCGTCGTTGATGAGTTAAATGATTTGATGATGGTGGCTGCGCGAGATGTAGAAGATTGCATCACACGAATAGCCCAAAAAGCACGCGCAGTCGGAATCCACTTAATCGTTGCAACACAACGACCGAGTGTGAACGTGATTACCGGTGTGATTAAAGCCAACATTCCTGCGCGGATGGCATTCGCTGTTTCAAGTCTCACCGACAGCCGAGTTATTTTAGATCAACCCGGAGCAGAAAAATTAATAGGCATGGGAGACATGTTGATGTTGCCGGGCAATACTTCCGTGTCGCAACGATTGCAATCAGCGTGGGTCAGTGAAAATGAAGTGAAGAAAGTTGTGGGCCACTGGCGACGTCAGGCCCCAGAAGTCACCTATGTGTCTGGCGTCGAAGGCGATGTCAATACATCGGGTAGTGCCTCGGTATTTGGCGGAAGCAGTGGCGACGAAGGTGATGACGAGTTAATGCGTCAAGCGATGGATCTAGTAGTTCGCACGCAACAAGGCAGTACTTCGATGTTGCAACGTAAACTCAAAGTTGGTTTCGCGCGCGCTGGTCGTCTTATGGACTTGCTGGAGCAACGTGGCGTGGTCGCAGCAAGTGAGGGCTCAAGACCTCGCGAAGTTTTAATGAGTGTCGAAGAATTAGAACTGATTCAAAAGGCGAGTTAGTACCGTCATTTGAGTTAGACGGATATTGAAGTTAGATAGCATTACAAGCCGTGACACAGCGCTTCTATCTTGAGTCGCTTGGTTGTCCCAAGAATGATGTTGACTCAGACAAGATAATCGGCACCTTGATGCTTGACGGTCTAGAGCGAACCGACGATGCGAGTCTGGCTGATCTTGTCGTCGTGAACACTTGTGCTTTTATCGAAGACGCGCGAAGAGAATCTATTGACACCGTGTTGGCGCTTTCGAAACAGCGCAAAGATGGTGCACGCGTCGTTGTGACCGGGTGCATGGCCGAGCGATATGGGTCTGAACTTGCCGAGTCTTTGCCCGAGGCTGATCACATCGCGGGCTTTGGGGTGCCGATAACGCTAACTAAAAAGTCGCTGGCGGTGGCTGGCGAACAAGTACCCGCGTTTGATTTGTTGAACTTGCCGCGACCAAAGTCGAGTTCGCCATGGGCTTATATAAAGATTGCCGAAGGTTGTGACCGCAACTGCGGTTTTTGTGCGATACCGAGTTTCCGTGGGCCGCAACGAAGCCGGGATATTGAGTCAATTCTCGCTGAGGTTGATCAACTTGATGTCAAAGAAATTGTCTTGGTTGCCCAAGATCTTGCAAGTTATGGCAAAGATCGACCCGACGAACTTGGCGCAGGTTCAATCGTTGAACTAGTGAATCGTGTTGCCAGCAAAGTGCAACGCACGAGATTGCTCTACCTATATCCGAGTGATTTGAGTGATGCATTGATCGATGCAATTTGCGCGACTGGTGTGCCGTATTTTGATCTTTCACTGCAACATGTTTCTAAACAACATTTGCGTCGCATGCGCCGATGGGGCGACGGCACTCGCTTTTTGAATCGCATCGAAGATATTCGCAAGCGCGAGCCGCAGGCAGCGATGCGTAGCAACTTTATAGTTGGGTATCCTGGCGAAACCGAGGAAGATCACGACGAGTTGTTGGCATTCATCGAGCATGCGCAACTTGATTGGTGTGGCTTCTTTGGGTTCAGTCCAGAAGACGGAACTTATGCTTTGAACTTGCCGGATCATGTAGACAAATCACTAATGAACGAACGCTTGGGTGAATTGCGCGAAATGCAAGATGCGATTACGGCGCGTCGTCGGGACGACCTAATTGGCGACACCCTAGAAGTGCTCGTAGATTCAACAGGCGTGGGTAGAAGTCATCGAGAAGCGCCAGAAATTGACGGAGTAATTCATGTCAGCGAGACTTTAAGTGTGGGAAGTTTTGTCTCAGTTGAAATCGCCGACGCGCTCGGACCAGATCTCGTGGCAGTTGGCGCCGCTACAGATGCAGCGAGTAGGTAGATCTTGCCAGTAGATCCAAACGCATTAGCAACTTGGGCGAATGCCGTGACGGTGTCGCGAATTTTGGTTTCACCACTTTTGTTCACTGTGGTGTCACTTGACAATACGGGTTCGTGGCTCGCTGCCTGGTTATGGTTTGGTCTGTGCGTTAGCGATGTTCTAGATGGATATTTAGCGCGCCGACATGGTGCCACCAAAAGTGGCGCATTTCTTGACCCGCTTGCCGACAAGGTTCTCGTGCTCGGTGCAATGTTCACACTCGTCGATCGCGGAATGTTTTCAATTTGGCCAGTGGTGATTATTGCAATTCGTGAAGTAATTGTCAGCATTTATCGCGTAGTAGTAGGCGCAAAAGGTGTCTCGGTGCCGGCGAGCCGAATCGCCAAAGTCAAGACTCTCAGTCAACAAGTTTCGGTTGGCTTTGCGCTTGCGCCATTTAGCGCCCGCGATATGACATACGCATGGAAAATTACGCTGTGGTTGGCAGTAGTTCTGACAATCGTCAGCGGAGTGCAGTATGCGGTTCGTGCGATTAAGCCTCGCATGATGTTGCGACGGACTGCCAAATAATGCGTTGCAGTGTCGTCGCTATTGGCACCGAACTATTACTGGGGCAAATTGTTGACACGAACTCGTCATGGTTGGGCGAGCAACTTGCTGCCGCTGGCATTGACTCCCTTTTTCAAGTCAAAGTCGGCGACAACCTTGGGCGTATTGTCGCTACTTTGCGTTCGACACTTGAGCAAACCGATGCGGTGATTATTTGCGGTGGGCTTGGGCCGACCCACGACGACATCACTCGCGAAGCAATCGCCGAGATAATGGGTGTTGAACTCGAACTGAATGATGAAGTCGCCCTAGTGATTGAGCAGATGTTCACTGCACGCAATCGCCGAATGCCTGAAAATAATTTGCGCCAAGCGATGGTGCCACGCGGGGCGAAGATTATTGAGCAGCGCCGAGGCACTGCGCCAGGTTTGATATGCCCAGTCGGCGACAAAGTTATGTATGCGGTGCCTGGTGTGCCGTTTGAACTTTACGAAATGTTTGAGCGCGCGATTCTGCCAGATTTGTTGGTAAGAAGTGGTGAAGCCTCTGTTATTAAAAGCCGTGTGTTGAGAACCTGGGGTGACAGTGAAAGCGGGCTCAATGAAAGACTTGTCGGCGTGATCAGTGAACTTGAGAAAGTTGGCAATCCGACCCTGGCGTTTTTAGCCAGCGGTTGGGAAGGTATCAAAGTTCGACTGACTGCCAAGGCGAATACAGAGAAAGATGCGATGGATTTGATTGATGTTTGGGATGCGAAGGTTCGCAGCGAAGTTGGTGACATCGTGTTTGGTGTTGACGGCCAAACAATGGAGTCAGTAGTTCTAGACATGTTTCGAAAAAAGAATCTCACACTCGCCATTGCCGAATCGGTAACCGGTGGTCTGGTGTCTGGTCGGCTCACTGCTGTGCCTGGCGCAAGTGATGTTTTTCGAGGGGCCGTCGTTAGTTACGCGAGCGAAGTGAAATATGAAGTTCTCGGTATCACCAATGAAATAGTCGTGAGTGAGGCTGCCGCTAAAGAGATGGCAATCGGAGTTCGAAAAGCATTGGGAAGCGATATCGGACTTTCTCTCACCGGAGTTGCCGGCCCAAGTGAGCAACAAGGTGTGAAAGTCGGCACTCTTTGTGTCGGTGTGGCGATGCCTGACGGTTCAGCAAAATCGATGACGATGCACCTGCCGATTGGGCGCGAGCAAATGCGTCAGTTATCGGTTATTAGTGCACTTAACTTTCTGCGCAATGAGGTTGAAGCAAAAACTTGATTGATTTGCAGCGGTAGACTTTGACTGTTGTTACACCCGAGTAACGACCAGAAAAGTACCCAGGCTTATTGTGGCAAAGATTCTTGTGATTGGTGCCGGTGGGGTTGGTGGAGGCATGGCCTCAATCGCCGAGACTCGTAGTTTTTTTGACTCGTTCATTTTGGCCGATATCAATTCGGGTCGTGGAGACGAGATCATCGCCAAACTAGAAGACCCAGGTCGATTCTCATCTGCCAAAGTTGACGCTCGAAGCAAAACAGACATTGTTGCTCTGGCTCAGAGAGTAAAAGCCGATGTAATCGTCAACGCTTGTGACCCGCGTTTAAATGAATCCATTTTTGAAGCCGCCTTTGAAGCAGGATGCACCTACCTCGACATGGCGATGAACTTAAGCAAGCCACACCCGACTAATCCGTATGAAGAGGTGGGTGAGCCACTCGGCAAGGATCAAATTTCATCCGATGAACGCTGGAAAGAAAAAGGATTGTTGGCGCTCGTCGGAATGGGTGTCGAGCCCGGCTTGAGCAATGTGTTCGCGCGCTATGCCGCTGATCACTTGTTTGACACGATAGACGAGATCGGCGTGCGTGACGGTTCAAACTTGTCGATTGACGGTCTAGATTTTGCGCCAACATTTTCAATTTGGACAACAATTGAAGAAACATTGAACCCACCAGTCGTCTGGGAGAAAAAACGCGGTCTATTCACGACAGATTGCTTTAGTGAGCCAGAGATTTTTCACTTTCCGGCAGGTATCGGCGCCTACGAATGCGTGAACGTAGAACACGAAGAAGTGATCATGATTCCGCGCGAGATTGATTGCAATCGTGTCACATTCAAATACAGTCTTGGCGCAGAGTTCATCGACTGGTTGAAGACTTTTGCCTATCTGGGTCTAGATAGCAATGAAAAAATTCGTGTCGGCGATGTATCTGTGTCACCACGAGATGTGTTGGCGGCCGTACTACCTAATCCTGCGAAACTTGGTCACTTAATGCATGGTCGAACTTGTGCCGGTACTTGGGTCAAGGGAACGTATGACGGCAAACCTCGAGAGGTTTATCTGTATCACGTTGCCGACAACGAGACGACAATGCGCGACTGGGGGTCACAAGCGGTGTTGTGGCAAACAGCGATGTGTCCAGTTGTTGCGCTCGAATTGTTGGCCAACGGAAGTTGGAAGGGCACCGGTGTGCGCGGACCAGAAGCATTCGATGCTGTGCCATTTTTGAATTTGCTTGGCGAGTACAACACACACCACGGCATCATGGAGATGGGCCCTGGTTTGTGGCCGAGCCCAAAACCAACTGGTCAACCTGGTTGGGATCGACCAGTTAAGCGCGCGATCGTGCCCGGCTACTAGTCAGGCGGCTCGCAAAAAATTATTTGCCGGCGAGAATCTTGATGACCGGAGCGAAACTGTCGACATCTTCGCCGCCGACAATTATGTAAGACAATCCCCAGCGCTCGCGTCGCGCAAGTAAATCTTCTGCAATTTTCGCTGGTGGGCCCATCAACGCAAACGGCGAGTTGGCGACCATGTCGGGTGCGACTTTAAACATGTTTGCGGTGCCATTGATTGCTTCTTCGGCGCTGTCGCGAATGTTGACCAAAAAAGTTCGAATGTTTAATTCGATATTTGACATGCGGGGACCAGCAGTTTGCTTGACCAAGTCAACTTTTTCGGTGACGGCTTCGGCGCTCATCTCTGAAATTGTCTCGGCATTGACTACGCCGTCTTTGAGCGATGGATTAATACCGACGATGTCGGCGAGTTGAGCAGCGAGTTTTAAAACTCGTGGCCCGCCACCGCCAATTAAAATGGGTGGACATGGTTTTTGCACCGGCAGTGGGGTGGCGGTGTAATCGGTGATTGTGTAGTGCTTGCCTGAAAACGAAAATTTCTCGCCGGTCATTGCACGCTTGATGATTTCTAATCCTTCAAGAAATCTGTCGATGCGCACACCAGGCTTGTCATAAACGATGCCCGACTGAACATAATCAGTTGCCATCCAGCCTGCGCCGATGCCAATTTCGAGGCGACCATCTGAGAGCAAGTCGAGAGTGGCAAGTTCTTTTGCCAAGACAACTGGGTGTTTGTAGTCGTTATCCCACACGAGTGCGCCGATACGCAAGTTTTTTGTCGCGTTGGCGGCGGCCATGAGCGCTGGAACTGGCGCAAGTTGATCGGTGAAGTGGTCGGGCATTGTCAGAGAACTGAAACCGTGAGACTCGGCAGTCTTGGCGAGTTCGGTCCATTCTTTTTGTGACGACGCTTTACTGGCTTGAATACCAAATCTAAATGGACGAATTATCGGTTGTGTAATAGTCATCGGCAAATATTACTCTTTGCGCGCAATCTAAGTCGTTGTTGAGGCTCGTGAACTTCTATTGCAAGTAGATTGGATGTGTGGTGAAGAAGATTCTTCGCGCAATAAACACTCCCCGAGGTCTGTTAATTACGCGCCTGACGGCTGTGACGATTGCGGGTGCGATGTTTCTCGCAGCAACAGTGACGGCAATGTCTCCACGATTGTGGGGGATATTGAACGCTCACAGCCAGATACCACCCGAATTAACCGGCTTTTCTGGTCTCGCCCAGCGAAGTTATGTATTTGATGAAACTGGTTTGCAAGTTGGCGCTTATCAATTAGAAAATAGTCAGATTTTGAATATTGACAAGATTCCGGTTGATGTCGTAGCGGCGATTTTGGCGCTTGAAGACAACGCGTTTAATCGCCATAAAGGTGTTGATTTGCGGTCGTTCACGCGAGCGATTTTGTCGAACGCACAATCTGGCGCCAAACAAGGTGCGAGCACCATCACAATGCAAGTTGTAAAGAACGAGTTTCTCGCCGGATTTGAGCGTGATGGTCGCTACAAAGTTTTGCAAGCACGTTATGCCGCGATGCTCGAGAAGCAAGTTTCAAAGCGAACAATTCTTGAGCGATATCTCAACACGATTTATCTCGGCAACAATACGTATGGTCTTCAAGCTGCGGCTGAACGCTATTTTGGAAAGAGTATCTCTGAACTAACTTTGCTCAACGGTGCATTTCTCGCAGGACTAATTCAGGCGCCGTCGACATATGATCCGATTTCTAATCCAGATAGTTCGCGCGCTCGCTACCTAGAAGTTCTTGACAGACTCGTCGAAACTGGACTGCTCAGTCAAGATGAGAGAACCAAAATCGGCGACAAGCCTGAGATTCCTGAGGCGTTGGCAAAAGTTGAGAACTCGAATCTTGAGCGAACTTACTTCACAGAATTTACGAAGGATTATTTGTTAAATCGAAGCGACATATTGGGAACGACATATCAGCAACGCTATAACGCCTTGTTTAGAGGTGGTCTCAAGATTTATACAACTCTTAATTTGGAGGCTCAAGCCGCCGCCGAGCAAGCAGTTAAAAGTCAGATGCCAGAAAATAAAGCAGGCATACAAGCTTCGCTCGTTTCATTAGATTCAAAAACTGGGGCAATTCGAGCGATGGTTGGTGGCCCTGGTTTTAAAGCGGGGCAAAGTGAAGTGAATTTGGCTTTGCGTCGCCGACAAACCGGCTCAAGCACTAAGTTTTTTATTCTCGTGGCGGCTCTGCAGGCGGGCGTGCAACCAGATGACTTGATCGATGGCATTCTGCCGTGCACTCTGCCTAATCCTGAAAATTTGGATGAGCCGTTTGAAATCACCAAGGGGGTGAGCCAGGCAACCGCCCCATTGCGAACAATGACTTGGCTTTCAATTAACTGTGCATATGCAAAGTTGTCTCAGGTAGTTGGTCTGGATCGTGTTGTTGCAACGATGTATCGCATGGCATCATCGGATTGGTTGAACAAAGAAACTTACACGATTCAGCCTTACGCCAGTTTGGCTACTGGCGCCAATGAACTCAGCGCGATGGACATGGCATCGGGAATTCAAACATTGGCAAATTCTGGTGTACATCGCGAACCGTACATGATCGAGCGAATCGAAGACTCAAAGGGCACGATTCTGTATCAAAAAGAGGAATCTGTCGTTGAGCAGACCTTGCCAATAGATGTGGCCAACAATGCGGTTGATGTCATGCGAGGTGTAATCGAGTTTGGTACGGCACGACGCACGCCACTTGCTGACGGTCGCCAGGCTGCAGGCAAAACCGGCACACAAGACAACAACACGAATGCTTGGTTTGTTGGTTTCACCCCGCAGTTTGCGACCGCAGTTTGGGTCGGCGACCCGAAGGGCTACACCAAAATGACATCACGCAATGTTCCAGAGTTCGCCTCAGTTATTGCAGGTCGCGGAGGAGTGCAAGGTTCGATGTTTCCAGCGATGATTTGGAAGTCGTATATGGACGATGTGCATGAGGGTCTTGAGAAAATAAGTTTTGCTAAGCCCACGCCACCAACGCGACAGCCGCTTCGGCTTTATTTGCCGGGCGTTGAATGCCCAGCGCAAGTTATTTCAGGCACGATTCCTGTCAATACGGTTGCGTTGACCAAAAAAGAAGCCAAATTAACAACGACAACTGTCGCGCCAGAAGGAGTTGAGCCGACTGTTGCCAATACTGTTGTGATCAGCGTGCTTACCCCAGACACAACAATTGCGCCGACCAACTCAAACCCATTTTCGCCCGTGCCGACCACGAGCCCAGGTTTGTATTTTTTTGATTGCAGAAAGCCGTTGCCTAATAATGTGCAAACCACAACTGGCGCTCCATAGTGGCTTCGTTAAAACCGTTACTTGAACTTCAACGCATCGATACGGCGTTGCTGCAACTTAGTCACCATCTGGCAACACTTACAGAGCGGACAAACTTGGCTGCGGCAACGAAGGTGCTTGCGGGTTTTAATAAAGAATTGGTTTCTGTAATAGAACAACTAAAAAATGCTCAACATGATATTGAATCGTTAGAAACCGATAATAAGAAATGCGAAGCGTCGATTGCCAAATATGTCCAGCAACTCAAAACAATCATTGCCCCGCGCGAGGCTGAAGCGCTACAACACGAAATCGCGATGGCCACCGCAGTGCGGAGTTCTAATGACGACAGAGAGTTGGCGCTATTAGAAGTTGCCGAACAGTTTGATCGTCAGCAAGTTGAGTTGAACAATAAAATAGCCAAGCAAAATGAGGTTATTGAGCAAGCCACACAGGACCTGGCTTTGGCAATAGAACAGTGCGAGCAATCAAAACGTGAACTAGATGCCAAGCGCATTGCGGCATCGGCGGTGATCACACTAGAAACGATGAAACTTTATGATCTCAAAAGAAATAAGCGGACAACACCCGCTGTAGCCGATTTGCATGGCGCAACTTGTCAGTCTTGCCATTTGGATCTTTCGACAGTTGAGTTGGCAGCGTTAAAAAAAACGCCCGAAGGTGAAATTTCAGAGTGCCCGAATTGTGATTGCTATTTGGTTATTTGACAAGCATGAACCTGACTGTTTAACGCTTTAGATGTTTTTTTGGTTCATCGCAACTTCTATCTGGTCGGTTTGGTTCGTATTTCGTGATCCAAAGTTCGACTATCGATTGTTGGCGATTGCTGCTTTGACGCCTGATTTGGTCGATGGTCTGCTTCAGGCCTTTGGCTTGGCGCGCGGTGCGATGCACAGTGTCGTGACGAGCATCGCCGTGTTGTTTGCGATCATGATCGCAACTGCGGGGCGACGTCCAAGTCGTCAGCGTTTGCTTGCGGTTCCGATCGGCCTGTTTATGCACTTGATTTACGACGGAGCATTTTCTGCGACGAAAACTTTTTGGTGGCCATTAACCGGCAAAAACTTGAGCGAAGAGTCCTTGCCGTCAGTCGAACGCGGAATAGTCAATTTACCGCTCGAACTTTTGGGGATCGTCGCATGCATTATCGCTTGGCGATATTTCGGACTCTCCGACAAAACGCGCCGCACCAAGTTTTTGAAAACAGG
>ERZ889217.537-NODE-537-length-22547-cov-15.705584_pt1 | contig 22547 bp, 22 predicted proteins | sample MGYA00521098_ERZ889217 | MGnify/ENA primary metagenome ERZ889217 (study PRJEB32303, sample SAMEA104408613) | aquatic metagenome | biome: Brackish water; feature: Pelagic; material: water | place: Baltic Sea | collected 2014-06-10T22:04:00 | depth 2,362 m ... | reverse complement strand
CATCGGGTCATCGGGTCATCGGGTCATCGGGTCATCGGGTCATCGGGTCATCGGGGTCTTTTGTGGGTCACATGACGTGGACCGGGGTTGCCCATGTCAGGTTGCCGGACGTCCGTTTGATAGGCCTGTCCTCCGCGTTCTCGGAGGAAACCTCGCTGCTCAATCAGGCCACCGCTCGGTTTCCTCCGCCGCTCAATCCGCACGGCAACCCTTCCGACCCGGGAAATTCTCAATTCGGCCGCACCTTTTCCACCGCCAAGGGCCGGATTGACGCTGCCGGGTCCCACGCGGTACCGTCCGCCGCTCCGCGGAACGGCTCCGGACCTCCCATCCTCTCTGTCCGCCCCGGCTCGTCAAGCAATCATGCTCATCGACCGCTACATCGGCCGCGCCCAGCTTCACGCCTTTCTGGTGGTGTTTGTCAGCCTGGCGGGCCTGTATTTTGTGTTCGATGCCTTCACGAACATGGAGGAGTTCATCACCCACGCCGCCGAAACGGGCAGCCTCGCAAGGGTGCTGGCGAGCTACTACAGCTGCCGGCTGATCTGGTTTTTCGACGCCACGAGCCCGGTCATCGCCTTGGCCAGTGCGATGTTCGCGCTTTCCTGGCTCGAGCGTCACAACGAACTCACCGCACTGCTCGCAGCGGGCGTCACCCGCTGGCGGATCGCCCGCCCCGTGCTCATCTTCGCCGCCGTGGTCAGCCTCGTGGCCGCAATGAATCGTGAGCTGGTGATTCCGCAGATCCGGGAGGCCTTTGCCCGCAACGCGCAAAACCTCGACGGCAATGCTGTCCAACCGTTTGAGTCACGGTATGACCACCGCACCGACATCCTGTTCCGCGGCCGGGGAGCGCGGGCCGCGGGCCGTACGATCGAATCACCCAGCCTGCTGATGCCGCCTCAGTTGAGCGACTACGGCCCGCAAATCACCGCGGCGAAGGCCACCTGGAGAGCAGCCACTCAGGACCACCCAGCGGGGTATGTCCTGATTGGCGTGCAGGAGCCGGCCGCTGTCGAGAGCCTTCCGCCCCTCGAGTCGGCGATTGGTGCGGTCGTGCTCACGCAGCAGTCGGCCGACTGGCTCGAATCGGGGCAATGCTTCGTGGTCAGTGACGTCACCTTCGAACAAATGATCGGTTCGACGAACTGGAGCCAATATTCATCGACGCCCGAACTGGTGCGGGCGATCTCGAACGCGAGCCTGGGACTGGGCGCCGACCTCCCGCTGCGGGTGCACGCCCGGTTTACGGCGCCTTTGCTCGACATGGCGCTGGTGCTACTCGGGATTCCTCTCGTGCTCGGCCCGAGCCGGCGCGGGATCTTCGCGGCCGTGGGCGCCTGCGTGGGAATGACCGTGGTGTTTTTCCTCGTCGTGCTCGGCTGCCACGCCCTCGCCCTCGGCGACGTCTTCAGCCCGTCGCTATCAGCCTGGATGCCGCTGCTCGTACTCGGGCCATTGGCCGCATGGTCAGCCCAGCCGATGTGGCAATGAGCCGGCTGTCTACCGTTCGGCTCTGAAACGCTGCCCTCGGGTCAGGCCCCGTCCCCGTCCCCGCCGGCACCGGCAGCCGGCGGTTCTGCACCGGCCTCCTGCTCTGGGGGCAATGACACCGTGCGGGCCACGAGTGCGGCGAGCTTCGAGATCGGTTGGTCGAGCGAACCGGCGAGAGCAGCAGGGCTCCGCCAGACGATGACCGCGGTCCGCTCCTGGTCGGGGTCGGCGGAGAGCCAGACTTCACACAGGCCAGGTTGCCGCTTGAATTCCACCATCGACGCCACGACCCCTTCGAAGATCTGCGGTCCTGGTAGTGACAGCACCCGCCAGGCAGCGGGCCCGCCGGCGATCGGAACAAGCTCCCGCGACTCCCAGGCTTGGCCTCCATTTTTGAATGCGTCATCGGCCTGCACCTGACTGAGGATGGCTGCTTCGATCGCGGCCACCTGCCTGCCATCACCCGGCACGATCCCGATCGCCACCGAAGCGGCGTACTCGGCGTTGTCAGCGGTCAGCCGCCGCTCGAACGTGGCGGCATAACCGGGGAATTGATCGATGAAGGGAGGCCGCAGCCGGCTGGGGTCGGTCGGCTGGTCTTTCGACTCACCGCTCACCGCATCAGTGTGATTCTCCCGCTGCGGAACAGCCCCAAACTCTCGCGGCAGCCGCAGTTCGAGTTTTCCGGCGATCGATTCCGGAGCTTGCTGGAGGTAGGCAAATGGGGCCTCGGCCCGGTAGGTCTCAATCCGCTTCGAGTAGTCGGCGTCGTAGCGGGCGGCCGAGCACCCGACGCAGAGCATGGCCCCGAGCCCAAACCACGGACGAATTCGGTCGAACAATGTCGCAACCTCCGGAAGAATCCAACCACGAGCGGGGGGTGCTTTGACCGCCCGCCGATTGACCAACTCAACAACTGCCCGGTGGACCGGTCGCCCGGCTGCCCACGAAACCGATTGTGAGGAATTTACCGGCCGGTCAACCCGCCAGCACAAATCCCGTCACCAGCCGTCATTCCCTGAGCCGCACTGCCCCCCGCATCCATCCTGATTCGCCAGACCTTTTTTCTTCACCCCGTCCCCCTGGACCGCCGATGAAAAAAAGGCAGGGCGGAAGCCCGTCCGCCAGCCGCGACCGCGGCGCGGAAACCTTCAGGCAAAGGACTGCCATCACCATGCGAATCAACACCAGCCGGTTCGGGCGGATCGACGTTGAGACTGCCGACCTGATCCGTTTCCCCAGCGGGCTGCCGGGGCTCGAGGACTGCCGGGAATGGGCCCTGCTCGCTGACTCGACCAACAACGCCCTCGGCTGGCTGCAGAGCACGTCCCGGGGCGATGTGGCCCTGGCCGTGGTGAGTCCCCGCCGGTTCGTGCCTGACTATCAGGTGCGAATCCCCCGCAGCGAACTCGCCCCGCTGGCCATCGCCGACATTCGGCAGGCGCAGGTCGTGGTGGTGGTCGGTACAAGCGACACCTCGCTCACCCTCAATCTTAAAGCTCCAATCGTCATAAACCTCGAAGCCCGCACTGGCCGTCAAGTCGTTGCGAGCGGCGAGCTGCCGATGCAATATCAACTTGCTTCAGACCGAACGCCCCTCAAAAAGAGTGCATAATCCTTGGTGAAGGGCGGCGTGGAGCGCCGCCCTCGCGAAAGGATCAGGAAGGAACCAGCGATGCTCGTGCTCTCCAGACAACGTGACGAAAGCATCATGATCGGTGACAACATCGTCATTACGATCGTGGACATTCGGGGAGACAAAGTCCGCCTGGGCATCAACGCCCCTTCCGAAATTCCTGTCCACCGGCAGGAGGTGTATGAGGCCATCCAGCGGGAAAACCTTCGGGCCGCCCAGCTCGAACCAGGCGACACCGCCGACATCGGCCGCCTCTCCAACCGCAACACCGACCGCCCGGGTGATCCGCCTCGCCGCTGAGGCGGATGGTGGTCGGCGATTCAACGCCCTGGTCCCAGCAGCTCGCGGTGTCAGGGATTGAAGTAGGCAGGCTCGTTGCCGACCTTCCACTTGACGTTGCAGCCCAGACTCGCGATCTGGTCGGCCACGGGGGCACCGCCCGTGAGGAGCGAGTCAAGGGCCCGACGCAGGTCAGCGCCGGTCACGGGCAGGTCGCTGCCTGGGCGACTGGGGTCGAGTTGGCCACGGTAGACCAGTTTCCTCTCGGCGTCGAAGGCGTAGAAGTCGGGTGTGCAGGCGGCGTGGTAGGCCTTCGCCACCCCCTGGGTGTCGTCGTAGAGGTAGGGAAACGGGTAGCCCCGTTGCTCCGCCTCGGCAACCATCTGCTCGGGCGAATCGGCCGGGTGGGCCGAGACGTCGTTGGAGCTGATCGCTGCGAAGCCGATGCCGCGGGGCATGTAGTCCCTTCCCAGAACCGCCAGCTGGTCGGCGACATGCTTCACGAACGGGCAGTGATTGCAGATGAACATCACCACGGTGCCGCGCGGGCCGGCGGCGGTGGCATACGACACCATTCGTCCATCCACGTTGGGGAGTTCGAAGTCGGGAGCCGGGGTGCCGAGCGGCAGCATCGTACTGGGCGTGCGAACCATGGGAGTCTCTGCGGGCGGGTGACGTTGGTCAGATGATCCTACGGGATTCCAGCCATCCGATACACCCGACGGGCGTTGGCGGTGGTGGCGGCGACGAAGTCTGCGAGCGGCTCGCCCCGGGTAAGAGCCAGGCAAGTGGCCGTATGCACGACATTGGCTGGCTCGTTGCGCTGGCCACGCAGCGGTTCCGGTGAGAGAAACGGGCTGTCGGTCTCGATCAGGAGCCGCTCCAGCGGCACAGTCTTCGCCACCTCCCGTAACGCAGCCGCAGAGCGGAAGGTGACCATGCCGGCGAAACCGAGATGACAGCCGAGTTCCACAGCCTCAGCCGCTTCCGCAACGGTTCCGGTAAAGGAGTGGAGGATCGCTGCCAGGGGTCGACGGGCGTTGGCCTCGCGGAGCATGGCAAGGCAATCAGAAGTGCTGTCACGGGTGTGGATCACCAGCGGCAGTCCGGCCCGCTGAGCCAAGCGGATGTGACGATCGAAGAAGTCCCGCTGGGCCTCCGGCTGGGCTGTTGTGCGGAACCAGTCGAGCCCGGTTTCACCCACCGCCGCCACGCGGCCGCTCTCGACAAGGACCACGATTTGATCCCACTCACTCGGCTCGGCCTCGGAGGCGTCGTTGGGGTGAATGCCAGCGGCCGCCACCAGGCCCGGTTCCCGAGCAGCCAGTTCGGCGGCAGCCGCACTGTCGGCCGCTCGAGTGCCGATGATCGCCAGTCCCGACACTCCAGCGCGGCGGGCCCGTTCCAACACGTCGGGCAACTCCGCCCCGTATCGCATCGAATCGAGGTGGCAGTGGCTATCGAAAAATTTCATCGTCACAATGCGGCCGGTGGAGCCGCCGGTGGCTCACTGCCCGATCCACCTGGTCCATCCGGTCCCTGCTTGGCAAGCAGTCCGGCACGGAGCCTGGTGGCGATCTGCTCGAGCGAGTCGATGTGCTGTGGCATGGATCGGAGGGCTTCGGCGGCGAGCCCCGCAGCCGAGGCGTCGTCTGCGACGGCGGCGATCCGCTCGAGTTCACCAGTCTGTCGGCGGAGCCCGGCCACGATTCGGGGCAAAAAGTGGCGGAGATCGACATCGTGCAGACCGGTGAACGAGAGCGGATAGAACACTTTCGGCACCGGTACTTCCCGCTCCTCCAGAATCGCAGTCCCGCGATCAATCAGGCTCCGGTGGTCGGCGACCAGATCGGCGAGAGCCAGCCGAATCTGATCGGGACCGGGGTAGGTCCCCAGCCCGGAATCGGCCAGGTACATCGCCAGCGAGGGCTGCAAGACCGCGACCAGATGAGCAAGCGGTTCAGCGGGCATGGCGGACATGGCGGACTCAGTGGACATGGAAGCGCGGAACAATGGGCTGGTGGCAGTTGGCGCAGAGGAGCATCAGGAGGCGAAGCTACCGGCCAGTTGGGCAAACCCGTACAGACCCCCCCAGAGGATGCCAAGCACCACCACGGGCACGGCGACAGCCGTGATGAACCCATCGGCACATAGTGCAGACCATGATGGAGACTCCACGTTGCGACCGTCGGCTGGAGGGTCGAAGGTCATCACTTTGAGGACGCGGAGATAGTAATACAGGCTGATCACGGTGTTGAGACCCCCGATCACGAGCAGCGAGAGCATCAAGGGCCGCTCGCCCGTGGTCGAGATCGCATTCACCAGCGAGGAGAAAACCAGAAACTTCGCCACAAACCCAGCCAGCGGCGGCAACCCGATCAGGCTGACAAGCACCACCATCATTGCCACCACGATGCCCGGGTGAGACCGGACGAGCCCGGCATAGGCAGAGATCTCCTCGCTCCGAAGCCGGTTGCGGAGCGATGCCACGATCGCAAAGGCGGCAAGATTCATGAACAGGTAGGTGCCCAGGTAAAAGGCCAGGGCCGCCACAGCCTGGCGGGCACCGGCCGGGTTCACGCCAGCCAAGGCGATCGCCGCCGCCAGTCCCATCATCAAATAGCCGGCGTGGGCCACGGTGGAATAGGCGAGCAACCGCTTGATGTTGGTTTGGCCGTAGGCGGCCAGATTCCCCAGTGTGCAGGTGACCGCGGCCATCCCCCCGACCAGGTACACCATGAAGTGGCGGACCTCGGCCAGCCCCGCGGCGGCAGGAGCGTCGACCACGCCCGCCGGCAGCGTGCCCAGCCCAAACACGAGCCGAACAGCCAGGGCCACAGCGGCCGCCTTGCTCGCCACGGAAAGAAAGGCCCCCACCTCGGCGGCAGCGCCTTCGAACACGTCGGGGCACCAGAAATGGAAGGGTACAGCCGAGAGTTTGAAGGCCACACCCACCGCGAGCATCAAACCGCCCAGGCCGAGCACCATGATCGGGCCGTTGGCCCCAGACTCAACGATTCGTCCCAGCTCGACCGCCATCGACGGAAGGTGAAACGTGCCGGTCAGTCCGCCGAGCAGGCTGATGCCATACAGCATGATCCCTGCCGCACCCGCACCATAGACCGCGTATTTGAGTGCTGCCTCCGAACTCGCTTTGCGGCCCTTGAGAAAGCCGGTCAAGGCGTAGGAGGGGACACTCGCCATTTCGACAGCCATGAAGACCATCAACAGGCTGTTGGCCGACACCATCAGGCACATCCCGAGGGTGGCCCCGAGGACGAGCACATAGAAGTCGGCCCCATCCTCTCGATCGGGTATCCCCGACACCTTTGTGAACAGGATGTAGAGCAGCAGAAAGCCGGCCAGCAGCATTCGGATGTAGGCGGTCATGGAGTCGTGCACCAGCAGCCCACCAAACAGTTCCTGCCGCAGCCCCGGCGCCCCGGTCAGATCGGCCCAGGCGTACCAGGCGGCGAAGCAGGCCCCGCCGAGTGCCACGATCCCGGAGTCAAGCCAGCGAAGTAGGGGCAGCATTCGGCAGAGCAGCACCAGCACCACCGTGGTCGCCAGAGCCAACTCGGTGCGAAACAACGGCAGCGAGATCGCGACTGTGTCGTTGATCGTGCCAGCGACGAGACTTCCAAGATCCATGGGTTCAGTCCTCGGCCAGGGCGCGAACGTCGAAATCGGCTGCCGTCGCCAGGGCCGGCTTGCCGGGGAACTCCGGATGAACCTCGCGGGTCCAGGTGGCCAAGGTCTGCACCTGGCGATCGATCGTCGGCGTGATGTAGTTGAAGAGCAACTGGGGCGCTACGCCGAACAGAATCGCCAGAAACACCAGCGGGGTGGCGATCGCTAGTTCGCGACCGGTCATTGGCGTGAGGTGTTCGCCATGCGGACCCTTGTATTCAGCGCCGAGGTAGACCCGCTGAATCGCCCACAGGATGTAGCCCGCCGTAAGAATCACGGTAAGGGCTGAGATCACAGCCAGCAACTTGCTGTAATTCCAGGCTGACAGCGTCACCAGCACCTCGCCGATGAAGCCACACAGGCCCGGCAGACCCAGCCCGGCGAAGAACAACGCCACCGCGAGCGACGCGTAGACCGGCATCCGGTTGAAAATCCCCCCGAACTCATCGAGATTTCGGTGGTGCACCCGGTCGTACAACACGCCCACCATGAAGAACATGCCGGCCGAGGAGAAGCCGTGGGCGAGCATCTGAAACATCGCCCCGTTGACTCCCTGGGCCCAGTAGTCTGGATTGAACTCGTTGGCACCCACGGCGCTCCACACACCCAGGCCCAGCATCACGTAGCCCATGTGGCTGACGGAGCTGTAGGCCACCATCCGCTTGAAGTCCTTTTGAGCCAGCGCTGCAAAAGCACCGTACACCATCGAAACCACCCCCAGGCCGCACACGAGCCAGGCGAGCGTGAGCCCGCCGCCGGGGCAGATCGGATAGCAGATCCGGAGGATGCCATAACCGCCGAGCTTCAGGAGCACACCCGCCAAAATCATCGAGATCGGAGTCGGCGCCTCGACGTGGGCGTCGGGCAGCCAGGTGTGGACCGGCACGACGGGCACCTTGATCACGAACCCGATCAGGAGGAGCAGAAAAGCCCAGACCTCCAGGGAAATACCCCGAATCGTCGCCTTGGCAAACGGTGAATCCTTCATCTGGCCCAGTTCGGCCAGGGCCAGCAGATTGAAGGTATGCACGGGCTCAGCCGCTTGCTTGAGCCCACCGGCAGCCTCGAGATCGACCACCACATGGGCGGCAACCAACTGCTCGGGTGAGAGCAGCCGGAGGTCGCTCGCAAAGTAGAGCATCAGAACCGCGATCAGCATCAACACCGAGCCGAGCAACGTGTACAGGAAAAACTTGATCGCCGCGTACTCCCGCCGGGGCCCGCCCCAGATGCCGATCAAGAAGTACATCGGCAGGAGCATCACCTCCCAAAACACGTAAAACAGAAAGAAATCGAGCGAAACGAACACCCCGAGCATCCCGGTCTCGAGCAGGAGAAACAGCACATGGTAGGCCTTGACGTGCTTCGTGATCGGCCAGCTCGCGGCGCAGGCGAGGAGTGAGAGAAAGGTGGTCAGCACGACCAGCGGCATACTGATTCCGTCCACTCCGAGCAGATACTCGATTTGAAATGCCGGGATCCAAGGCCGGCTCACCAGCAGTTGCATGCCCGGCTCGCCAACCGTGAATTGGGCCGGCCCCTTGGCCCCGAACAACCCGGGCCAAGCCATCCACAACGAGAGCACGAACACGACGGCAGTGGTTGCGAGAGCAATCCAGCGGATCGCCTCCTCCCGGCCCTTGGGAATGATCGGCAGGGAGAGCACCGCTGCCACAACCGCCGGGAGGAAGACGATCGCCGTGAGGGGCCAGAGGGCGGGTTGTGAAAGGGCATCAGCGGGAGTCATGATCGGATCCGTTGCGATTCGAGACGAAGGTTGGAGAAAGGTGCGAAGGATCGGCTTCAGCCAGTGGCCGAAGACCGAAAGGCCAGCGAGGCAATCATGAACAGGGTCACCGTGCCGAGCACGATAAAGACGACATACTGTCGAAGTCGGCCGGTTTGGAGGGCCCGAAGTTTCAATCCGGTGTTCCAGACAGCGGCGGCCGTGGCGTTGACCAGGCCGTCCACGAACGTGCGGTCGATCCAGGCGTCGATGCCCGCCAGGCCACGGGCCCCCTGGGCCACGCCATTGATCAGTCGGTCGATCAGGCCACGATCGACGGCCGAGGCCAGACGAGCGACGCCCAGCGTCGGCTTCACGAACAGAAGGTCGTAGAGCTCATCGAAATACCAGCGGCCGGCTAAAAACCCATAGACCGGTCGGAAGATCGTGGCAATGAGCTCCGGCGAAACCACTTTCCAGAGATACAGCAAGGCCGCGAGGAACACACCCGCCAGAGCCGTCGCAAAGGCAGTGAGGGTAGCCGTCACGTGCACTGCTCCCTCATGGCTCTCGTGCTCGGCAGGGAACAGGAGCGACTGGCCAAACACGAAGCCTCCTGCCATGCCCTCGGCAGTCCCGGCCGGCCGGGACTGCTCCAGGAGATTGGCAATTCCCAGCCCGCCCGGGAGCGTCCAGCCCGCCACCACGGCCATCACGGCAAGCACCACCAGCGGCGTCACCATCACGTTCGGCGACTCGTGGGCATGTTCGGTGACATGGTGATCCCGCGGCTGGCCGGCAAAGGTCATGAACCAAAGCCGAAACATGTAGAAGGCCGTCAGAAAGGCTCCGCCGGCGACTGCCCAGTAGAGGATCCGGTGACCGGGGTTGGCGTTGGCGAACGACAAGGCCTGCGCGAGGATCGAGTCTTTTGAGTAGTAGCCGGACAGGCCGATCACGAAAGGCACGCCGGCCCCGATAATGGCCAGGCAGCCGACGAGCATCGTGGCGGCCGTCCAGGGCATCACCTTCGCGAGGCCGCCCATCTTCCGCATGTCGTTGGTGTGGCAGGCGTGAATCACCGAGCCCGAACAGAGAAACAGCAGGCTCTTGAAGAAGGCATGGGTCACGAGGTGGAACAGGCCGGCCACCCAGCCGCCGACACCGATCGCTAGCATCATGTAGCCCAATTGACTGACGGTGGAGTAGGCAAGCACCCGCTTGATGTCGTTCGCGACCAAGGCGATCGTGGCGGCGATGAAGAGCGTGATCGCTCCGACATACGCTATGACCAGCAGCACGTCTGGCGAGAGCACGGGAAAGAACCGTCCTACGAGGTACACGCCAGCCGCCACCATCGTGGCCGAGTGCACGAGCGCGGAGACGGGCGTGGGTCCCTCCATGGCGTCGGGAAGCCAGACGAACAGGGGAAATTGCGCACTTTTACCGACGCAGCCGCAGAAGATGCCCAGCCCGGCGATGAACAGCAGCCACCGCCCCATTCCCATGCGCCGCCAATCCGGAATCCGGGCCGCGATCTGCGACGCCGCATCGGCCGGTGCGGCGGCATGGTCAGCGGCAATCGACGCCACTTCCTCGGCGGCGGCTGCGACCACCATCCCGTCGGGCACCTGCAGGGAGTGGCCAGCACCGGCCGGGCGAAATTGGCTGAATAGCCCGGCCTGCACCAGTTCGTGGCCATCGGGACCAGCCACCTTCGTGTCGGCAAACGAGAGCGTGCCAAGAGCCCCCCACAGCGCCATCAGCCCGATCAAAAAGCCGAAGTCACCGATCCGGTTGACGATGAACGCCTTGTTGGCAGCGGTCGAGGCGGTCCAGCGCTCGTAGTAGAAGCCGATCAAAAACCAGGAGCAGATGCCGACAAGTTCCCAAAAGATAAACACCATCGCGAGGTTGCCGGCGATCACGATCCCAAGCATTGAAAAGCAAAAGAGCGACAAGGCCTGAAAGAACCGCGGAAACCGGCCCGCGCGATGAAGGTGATGACCGTCGGAGAGCGTGACTTCGTGATCGGTGACGTCGTGGAGTTCGTCGTGCATGTAGCCCGACGCATAGACATGGATGCAGGTGGCGATGAACGTGACCAACACGAACATCAACACGGTCAGGGAATCAATGTAGTAGCCGATCGAAAGCCGCAAGCGGCCGCTGTGGTACAGGGTGTACCACTCTCCGGCATAGGCGGCAGGCAGGTGCGGCTCGGAATGGACGTCGCCGGGGCCGGCCTGATGGTCCCCTTCCGCTGGATGCTCACCCGCGGCTGCCCTGCCGGACGTTGGCTCTCCCTCGGAATGGCCAGCGGCAGCCGCCTGGGCCGCGTGGCTGCCGTGGGCGACTGCCCTGACCGGATGGCCTCCCAACCAGACCACGAAGGCCGTCAGGGACAAAACCAACGAGGTCACAATCGCTGCAGTCGCCACCCAGGCCGCGTTGCGGCCGTGAGGGCCCATCCGCGGACCGAAGAACAGGATCGCCACAAAGGACGCCAGTGGCATCAGCCAGGCGAGCCCGAGCAGGAGCGGCAGTTGTGCGGCGAGGTCCATCAGCGAAAGGCTCAGCCCTTGAGGTCATCGGCCCGGTCGACGTCGACCGTGGCGTGGTTGTTGTAGAAATTGAGTGTGATCGCGAGTGCCACGGCTGCCTCGGCCGCCGCCAACAGGATCACGAACACCGCAAACACCTGGCCATCGAGACCGAGTGATCGAACACCCTCACCAGCCAGGTAGGGGGAGGCGAAGGCTACAAAATTGACGTTCGCACCATTGAGCACCAGTTCGATGCCCATCAACACGCCCAACGCGTTTCGCTTGGTCGCCATGCAGGCGATCCCGGCCGTGAACAGAATCGCTCCGACCGCGAGATAGTGGGCCACGCTGATCGGGGCATCGATCAGGAAGCCGAACAGCGGCGTCAGGGCCATCGGAGCCTGCGTCAGCGGGGTCATCGAGAATCTCCAGTCAGCACGGACCTGGCCCGTCCTCCGCGACCGATGGCTGCGTGCTCTGCCACCGACGCCGGCGGTTCGACCGATGCGGCCACCTCGATAGCCCGCGGTACCTTCCGCCGCTTGGCCCGGGCCAGATACGCTGCCCCGACAAGCACCACCAACAGATGGATCGAGACGATTTCAAAAGGCAGAAGGTAGCCGCCCCGGTTTCCCACACCGCCAGCCGGCGGCTCATCTACCCGAACCCCGACCAATGCCATGCCCAGCGGCGTCGCCGAGGGAGGTGGCGGTTCCATCGAGGCGGGCTGCCGCCAGGCGGGCACCGACAGATTCGCCATGAGCAAGGCAACGAGCAGGGCGGCCCCGACAAAACCCGCCAGCAACCTGTCTCCCCCACCCGACTTGATCGACACAAACGGGGCCTGAGCCGTGAGCATCACACCAAACACGAGCAGCACGAGCGTGCCGCCGACGTAAATCATGAGTTGCATCGCCCCGACAAACTCGGCCCCGGCGAGGAAGAATAAGCCGGCCGAGGCAGACAGCGACACCACCAAATACAGGGCCATCCGCACAATGCTGTCGGCCGCGACGACGGCTACGGCCGCAACGCAGGCCACAGCCGCGAACAGAAGAAACAGCGCCGAGTGCCAGTTGATGGCAGCCAGCGGCAGGGTCGCCGGGATCTCGGCAGCGGCGAAGATGGTCGAAGAGAGCATAGTTAGAGCCTCGTCCGCACGACCGTGGCTTCCGCGGCGGGAGCCGCTGCGGCGCGGCCGCCGGGACCCTCCAGCCAGCCCTCACGGATCTCACCGCCGGGGCGGCCTACGCCGGGCAGAAGTCCACCCGGCAGCAGTACCTGCCAGACCATGGCCCCGGCGAACATCGCGGCCGCGATCGGCGTGCAGTATTTGAGGCAGGTCGTCATCACCTGATCGATCCGCAGCCGCGGCAGTGTCCAGCGAATCCACATCATGATCAGCACGCCAAAGCTCGCCTTCCCCACCAGGTTGGCCAGCCCCAGCAGCCGGACCAAATAGGGCGCCGTGTCGCCTGTGCCGGTAGACAGTCCCAACAGTGAAGCGACCGGGATCGGCCCGTTCCAGCCGCCGAGAAACAGCACGGCGGCCATGGCGCTCACGAGAAACATCGAGCCGTATTCCGCCATGAAGAAGTAGCTCCAGCGGAGTCCCGAATATTCGGTGTGAAATCCTGCGACGAGCTCGCTCTCGGCCTCAGCGAGGTCGAACGGAGCCCGGTTCACGCTCGCCACGGCACAGGTCACGTAAACCCAAAACACGATGAACGTGAACGGGTCGTGAAACAAGTACCAGTTCCAGAGCCAGCCCGCCTGTTTCTCCGCGATCGTCACCATGTCCATGCTGCCAGCAAGCATGACCGGCACCACCACGCACATGCCTAGCGGCACCTCATAGCTGACCACCTGGGCTGCCTCCCGCATCGCCCCGAACAACGACCACTTCGAGGCGGACGCGTAGCCGGCAATGATCACCCCAAACACCTCCAGCCCCAGCACGGCCACGACGAAAAACACCGCCACGTTCAGCCGCAGGCCGACGACATCAAAAGCGAAGGGGAGGGCGATGAAGGCACAGAATGAAGCGCAGAAGCTCACATAGGGTGCAATCCGAAACAGCATCCCATCGGCCCCGTCGGGCATCAGGTCTTCCTTGGCCAGAAGTTTGATGCCATCGGCCAACGATTGGAGCCAGCCGAACCGTCCCCCTGTGCGGGTGGGCCCGAGCCGGTCCTGAATCCGGGCCGCGACCTTACGTTCAGCCCAGATGAATACCAGCGCTCCGCCGGCGATGACGTTGAGCACCAACGCGGCCGCAACGCTTGCCGCGATCGTCCAGGCCAGGGTTCCGGAAAGCCCGATCGTGTTCGTGAGATACTCGACCATCACCGGTTACCGTGGCGACGACGCCCTGGCCCGCCGCGGATTTCGGGGTGGCCAGCCGACTTCGTGAAAAATCGCACGAAGTTTGCCCTCTCTGGCTCTTTTCCACAAGTACTAGTCACAAATCATCGGGCCTACCGGTCGATCTCCCCCATGACGAGGTCGAGCGACCCCACGATTGCAGGCACGTCGGCGATCAGGCAGCCGCGGCAGAGTTCTGGGGCCACGGCGAGGTTTGAGAACGAACTTGAACGAGCCCGCACCCGCCAGGGGATCGGGGACCCGTCGCTGATCAGGTAAAAGCCCATTTGACCCTTGGGGCACTCGGTTTCGAGGTAGGCCTCGCCCAGGGGCATCTTCTCGGTGAGTTTGAGTGGTTCGCCGAGCGGCCCCTTGCAGGCAGCATAACGGTCGATTGCCTGCCGCACGAGATCCATCGACTGGACCACTTCGAGCATCCGCACGAAGAACCGATGCCAGCAATCACCCAAAACGGTGTCGGCTGGGACGGCCGGATAAACATGATCACGGGGATAGTGGCCGTCTTTCATCACGGCCACTTCGAAGGAATAGCCGTCGTACATCGCCGTATAGATGGCTTCGCCGTCCCGCCGAAAATCCTGGTCCACGCCGCTGCCGCGGAGCACCGGGCCTGAGCAGCCGTACTCGACGGCCAAATCCGCCGGCAGCACACCGATGGCGGCGGTGCGTTTGACGAAGATCGCGTTTGTTGTCAGCAGTGCGTGGTATTCCTGGATGATCGGCTCGAATTGCTCGAGAAAGGCCTCGCACCGCTGGAGCCATCCGGAGGGAAGATCGGCCGTGAGACCCCCAACCGTGATGTAGCTATAGGTAAGCCGAGCGCCGCAGGCCTCCTCGAACAGGTCGAGGATTTTTTCCCGCTCGCGAAAGGCATACAGGAACGGACTAAACGTGCCCAAATCGAGGCCGTAGGCGCCCATGCCCACGAGGTGGCTGGCGATCCGGTTGAGTTCCGCGATCAACACCCGCAGGTGGCGAGCCTTTTCACTGACCTCGTACTTCATCAATTTCTCGACGGCCAACGACCAGCCGAGATTCATGTTCATGGCCGCCAGATAGTCCATCCGGTCGGTGTAGGGAATAAACTGCCGGTGGGTGAGGTTCTCGCCGATCTTTTCTGCGCAGCGATGGAGATAGCCGATGTGGGGCTCGATCTCCGAGACGACTTCGCCGTCTGTGCGGAGCACGATCCGGAGCACGCCGTGGGTGCTGGGATGCTGCGGCCCCATGTTGACGAGCATCTCGTCGGTTCGCACGTCGAATTCAATGATCCGCGGATCGTCGCCCACCGTCGTTGCCATGCTTTATCGTCCCCGGATGCCGTGGTATTCGAGCGGTTGCTCGTAGTCTTTCCGCAGCGGATGGCCCTCCCAGTCTTCCGGGCAAAGGATCCGTCGTAGATCGGGATGACCGGTGAACCAAACGCCGGACAGATCGTAGACCTCTCGCTCATGCCAATCCGCCCCGCGCCAGACACCCGTCACGCTTGGGATTTCCGGCAGGTCGCCCGGCACGTCATTCTTCCACCGCGGCAGGGACGATTTGAGCACGAGGCTCACCCGCTGCGACGTGCTCCAGAGGTGGTACACGATTTCCGTCCGCGGTTGCCAGGAAACCTTGGCGGCCTTCTTCGGGTCGGGCTCGAACCAATCGATGGCCGTGATGCACTGAAGCGAGTTGAATTTCACCGGGCTCAGCTTCGCCAGCCAGCGGCAGGCATCGGCAATCCGGGCCGGAGCGATCTCAATCCAAGGGTCGAGGGCCTCGAGATTCTGGCCGACCACGGCTTCGGGCACCGCCTCACTGAGTTGCTCGAGAAAAGATGGACCACGCATCGGTATAGGTTCGCCAGAGGGAGCCAAAAACAGCAGATCAAAAAAACGAGACGTCTCAGGCGACCCGGGCCTTGACTGATGACGAGCGTTCAGCGGAAACAGCCCTCACCCAGTCGAGGTCGCCGCGATACCAGACATAGGCAAATCCCACGAGCAACACGGCATAAAAAAATGCCATGTCGATCAAGGCGGTCCGGGCTAAGGCTGACCCCGTGCTGGCCACTGCCGCCTCCGTGTAGGCCTGGGCTTCCGTCAGTTCCGTTCGGCCGGCAAGAGCGGCCCGATCCCGCGCCCATTCGATCGGCTCGATCATCGGCCCTCGCAACACGTCGCCTTGTGGCGGAACAGGGGACCGAACTCCCAGTTCCTGCATGACGCCCGCCGCGGCTGGCGAGAGTTCTCCGGCAGCCGTGGCCGTAGCGAGAGCCGGATCGGTAAGCTCAATTGCCTTGCCGAACACGGTAGCCCAGGGAAAGAACAACGCTACTTCGACATCGAAGATGATGAACAGCAGAGCGACCACGTAAAATCGCAGGTCGAACTGGACAAAACTCGAACCGATCGTCGGCTCGCCACATTCATAAACCTCGAGTTTTTCCCGATTCGGCTCCCGCGGCCGAACCAGCCAGCCCACAATCAAATTGAGGGCGAGAAATACCCCGCCCACCGCCACAAACAGAGCGACAAAGCCCGCCAGCACGACCGGATCGACGAACAGGTTGGAATCAATGGGTTTCATGCTGCGGCCATTTGATGGCGACGAAGAGTTGTGGCGATCCTGCGACTATTGGTTGGGGCCGCCGTGGACGGGTTCGACCACAACCTTGGAAGCGGCAATGGCGGTGGGATTGAGCGTGGTTCGACCCCAGGCTACCTCCACCGGTAGCCGGGCAAAATCAACGATCGTGCCATCGCGGCTGTAGCACGAGAGATCCAACGTGGAACCCATAAAAATACAATCCACCGGGCACGGCTCCACGCACAAGGCACAGAACATGCACTTCGAGTAGTCGATCGTAAAACCACTGACTCGAAAACCCTTCCCGTTTTCAACCCGCTCTTTGCCGATGTAGATGCAATCAACCGGACAGACTTTCGCGCACTGATCGCAGGCGATACAGGTTGTCAGGTCGTACCGGTGGAAGCCGCGGTAGCGGGCTGCGACAGGGGCAGGCAATTCCGGGTATTCAAACTGCTCGGTGAACGTCCGACGCCGCTGATCGTACGTGCTACCAAACACGCGAAGCGTGACGAGCATTCCGCCGGCCACCGTTTTCACAGCCGTGAACAAATTGCGGAACCATTCCCTCATGGCAGGCTGTCCCTCATAGCAATAGCAGGCTGTCCTTCATGGCAGGCTGATCATCCGGTCGCGAGGCATCGAGTGAATCGCGGCGACTCTACCAAAGGCTCGAAAAATGGGTTGAACGGTCTGAAAGCCTAGATTTTGAAAGCCTAGATTTGGCTGAAATCTCTCGGCTGCCCCGCGCTTTTGCCCGTGGGGAACACAGGTTGGGCGTCCGGAACGGCAACGGCGGTACGGAGTCCGAAGGATAGGGTCGCTGGAGTATAGGGTCGCTGGCCCAACCAACAACCCACCGCACCCCCTCCCGGCGATCGCATGCGTTCATGGCACTCGCCGTTCGCTCGCAGGGGATTTCCTGACTGTCCAGCCATGGCCGGGGGTTCGACTGCGCGAGTAAAACAGGGCGAAAACCCCCAATTACGTGCTCTTGGCAAAAAGGCCCGGGATTTGCTTGACGTACGCCTGGAAACCCATACATTTTTAAGGGATTTCGAAAAGTCATACGGCCCGCACAATTCGGTTCTCCACGATCGGCACAAGCTCGGATCACGACCCGCCAAGGATTGGCTCATGCTCGTATTGTCGCGAAAAAAAGACGAGAGCATCGTCATCAACAACGACATCACAATCGTTGTGATTGAGATCCGTGGCGACAAGGTTCGACTCGGGATCGAGGCCCCGAAGGAAGTGCCTGTTCACCGGCGTGAGGTCTTCGAGGCGATCGCGAGAGGCGAACCGGTCGATAACCCGGCGGTTTCAACAGCATCCGACACTTCCGCATCCAGGAGCGAGGAATCAACGCTGGCTGAGGGCGAATAACGGTTTTTTTGTGCCTGTTTTTTCTTCGGACTACGCCGAACGCCTTTTGCGGGGTATCATGCTTTAGAAGTCTCGGTCGGTGTATCGACGTAGAGGCCCCATCGTCTAGAGGCCTAGGACACTGCCCTTTCACGGCGGTAACCGGGGTTCGAATCCCCGTGGGGTCAGTATCGGTCAAACTGCAGCATCCATCTCGCAGGTTTGCTGGTTATTTCGAGCTTGATTCGATTCTTGCATGGTCCCATTTTTTGATTCACCTTTTGATTCACCGTGCGCTCGATTGGTCGTCGGAACTTTTGCGCCGACCGTTCTGCTCCGAACTGGTTCGTCGCGGTTAGCACCGGCAACCCCCGACATCCGTAGGTGGATTCTTTCGTCTTGATGCTGCACCAGTGACGTATTCCCGCTTGTTTCCCGCCGCCGACACGTCTCCCGGCCCCCAAACCACGGGAGATGCAGCGCCCATTTCGGCCTACGATGCGGTGCTCTTCGTTTCTTTTGGTGGCCCGGACGGCCCCGCCGATGTGATGCCGTTTTTGGAAAACGTACTCCGCGGGCGGAACGTGCCCCGTGAGAGAATGCTCGAGGTGGCTGAGCACTATGAGCACTTCGGCGGCAAGAGCCCGATTAATGATCAAAACCTGGCCCTGATCACCGCGCTGAGAGCCGAACTCGACACCCGAGGCCCCCGGCTGCCGATCTACTGGGGCAACCGCAACTGGCATCCGCTGCTCGGGGACACGCTCCGGGAGATGGCCGACGCCGGGGTTCGCAGGGCAATCGCAATCGTGACGAGTGGTTTCAGCTGTTATTCAGGCTGCCGGCAATACCGGGAAAACATCGCCGCCGCAGCCGAACCGCTTGGAGACCGAGCGCCGGCCGTGGACAAAATCCGGGTATTTTTCAACCACCCGGGCTTCGTCGGGCCGATGGCTGAGAACGTCCGGCGGGCCATCGCCAAACTCCCAGGTGGCATCCCAGCCAAGGTGCCGGTGTTGTTCACAGCCCATAGCATTCCAATGTCGATGGCCGAAACTTCGAAGTACGTGCTTCAGCTGCAGGAGGCCTGTCGGCTGGTCGGCGAAGCGGCAGGAGTTTCCGACTGGCAACTGGTCTTCCAGAGTCGCAGCGGCCCCGCTACCCAGCCCTGGCTTGAACCCGATGTCTGCGACGCGATTCGGGTCCGACATACCACCGGCTGCCGGCAGGTCGTGATCGCCCCGATCGGTTTCATCTCCGACCACATGGAGGTGCTCTACGATCTCGACACCGAGGCGGCCGACCTCTGCCGGGAGTTGGGAATCGAAATGGCCCGGGCGGCGACGGTTGGAATCGACCCGACCTTTGTGGCAATGCTTCGCGACCTGATCGCCGAACGGGCCTGGAATCTCCCCGATCGCCCGGCTCTGGGCAGGCTGCCGGCGAGCCATGATGTCTGCCCTGTCGACTGCTGTCCTGCACCCCAGCGTCCGGCGGCTACCGGTGGCAGACCTGCACTGCCCAGTGGCCGGCCCACCGGCTAACACCAGCAGCTGACAAAACCGACCGGACAAAACCGACTGGGAGCGTCTGGCATCCAGGATGCGGAGCAGATGCCGATGACGGTCGTGCGGTTTGAACCAGGGACCGACGCGGCCCACGCCCGCGAATGCGTTGTGCTCGTCCACGGCTTCTTGGCGAACAAATTCATGCTTTCTGTCTTGGCCCGGCGGCTACGGCGGTATGGCTACCAGACCGACGCCTGGGGCTACTGGAACATGCAATGCTCGCTGCTGGTGCATGCCGGGCGATTCGCCCGTGAGTTGGTGGCGCTCGACGCTGATGCCCGGGTCGGACGGATTCACCTCGTGGGCCATAGCATGGGTTGCATCATCGGTCGGGCAGCCCTCGCCGAATTCCGACCGGCCAAGCTTGGCCGGTTCGTGATGCTGGCACCACCGAATCGTGGATCCTTCGTGGCCACAGCCACGGCCGGCACCTTTGGCCGGCTGCTCCGCCCCGTGGCCGAGCTCTCCACCGCGGCTGACAGCCTGGTCAACCGGCTGCCAATGCCCCTGGGCGTTGAGATCGGCGTGATTGCCGCGGAGTACGACGCGCTGGTATCCGAGGAAAGCACCCATCCCGACACGCCCCACGCCCACGTGACCGTTTCCACCTGGCACACGGGCCTGCTCTTTCGCCGCGAGACACCGGCCCTGGTGGCTGGCTTTCTCAACACCGGTGCGTTCCCCCGAACCGCGAGCCTCGGTCCTGAACCAGGGCGGCCGAGGCAAGGCCCATGAACACGCTTCCCCGTTCGCTTGGATTCTCCTCCGTGTCGGTCGGACCCCTGGGGCTCGGGTGCTGGCCGCTCGCCGGGATGACCCGAGCCAACATCACCCATGATGCCGCTGTGGCAATCGTTCGGGCAGCGGTCGAGGCCGGAATCACCCATCTCGACACCGCCTACTGCTACGGGGAACACGGTGAGAGCGAGTTGGCAATCCGCGAAGCCCTCGCGCAGCTCGGTGGCCCGAGGGTTCGGGATACCGTAGTGATCGCCGGAAAATGCGGCATCCACTGGGAGCCCGCCGCTGGGTTGACTCCGCCACGGCGGCAGGTCGTAGACGGCCGACCGCAGCGAATCCGAGTCGAAGTCGACCAGAGCCTCGCACGGCTCGGCACCGACCGTTTTGACCTGCTCTATCTTCACGCCCCCGATCCAAAGGTGCCACTCGAGGAGTCGGCCGGTGAATTGAAGCGACTCCAGGACGAGGGCAAGGCCCGGGCGATCGGCCTTTCCAATGGCTCGCGCGCGAGCCTGGAGCGATTCGTCACGGCCTGTCCGCTGGCCGCATCCCAACTGAACTTCAACATGCTCCAGCGTGAGATCGAAACCGAGATCCTGCCCTGGTGCCGTGACAGGGGCGTGGCGCTGGTTGCCTACTGGCCGCTCATGAAGGGCCTGCTCACAGGAACAATGCGCCGCGGCCAGGCGTTTCCCCCGACCGACAGCCGGAGAAAATACCCGATTTTTCAGGGCCAGGAGTTCGAACGAAATCTCGACTTTGTCGACTCATTGCGGCCGATTGCCGCCAGGCTGGAAGTCGCTCTGGCCGACCTTGTATTGGCGTGGACGGTCGAGCAGCCAGGGATCACCAGCGTGCTCTTTGGGGCGACAAGCCCGGATCAAGTGGCCGCAAACTCGCGGGCCCTGCAGTGCGAACTCGACGATGAGGCCCGGACCGCAATCGCCGTCGCGATCCAGGCAAGAGGCCCTGTCCCCGGCCGGCAACCAGTCTGAGCGATGCAGACTGCCTGTAGACGGGCCACCAGGAACACGATTTTGAGGGTTTCTCAGAGCTGTGCCGGTCGGCGGTTTGCCCGGGCCAATTCAATCGGCGGAGGAAACCGGGCGCAGCCACGGTGGCGAAGCGGGGTTTTCATGCGAGAGAGCGGCGGGCATGATGCCCAGAGCGAACGTCTTGCGAGTTGGCAGGGGCAAGCCCGGCAACCACGGTTCGACCCTGGAAAATCCCTGGTGAACTGATTTTGGCTCCATCTGCCGCGAGAGCGGATCGCATAGTTGGAGCGACGAGTCGGCAAACTGGGGGGGGCCGCAGAACACACCGCGGGCTCTCGGGCGAGGATCAGCGCCTGCTACGGCGAGCAACTTTTGCCCTGCGCGTCAGTCTGACTTCCGAAAACCTGCGCTGACTGCCGGGGGGTCAGACGGCAGCAGGTTCCGGTTGGATCGCGGCGACGCTCACGTAGGCTTGCCGTGCTTCAAGGCAGACACGGCGAAATGATTCGGGCCGGCTTACGCCCGGAAGTCGCAGCGTCTCAACCGGCCCGCGACGGAACACAAGATCCCCGGCAGCGTACCACTCCTGTCCCGGACTCACATCGACATCGATCGTATCGAAGCCGCCGAGCAACACAAACTGTTTCACCTGCGGATTGATACCCTGCTCCACGGTCACTCGGCGGTTTGTGAGCCGATACCGTCGAATCGCCCACGGAGCCCGCATCGAGAGATAGAGCATCAACCCCAAGGGGATGGTCGCCAGAAGGGCCAGCCGACCAATCGAGACAGGCCCGATCCCCTGCTTGATCCGGTACAGCAATCCGAGCGTTCGCCCCAAGCCCGTGGCTGCCACGCTTGGCCAGACCGTCATGATTGTCGCTTCAGCAACGCTCGGCGGCACGACTCCCGAAACAGGGCCTCTCACAGAGCTATTTCTCCAGCGTGCAACATGATGATCGGCCTGATTGGCCGGGCGCCATCCCGTGGGCTTCAGGTCCGCAAGATGACGACTTTGCCATTGAAACGCAACCAGTCCGGGATGATCCAGGGATTGCCCCACCAGCAGGCAACGATCAGAGTTGGTTTTGGGCCAGAAAATCGCCACCCGGCTTTGGATCGGTCCGGGGTTGCTCACGCTCTCCCGCTCGATGCTCGGCCAGGCCTTCCGACCACCTCCAGCCCCTAAAAATGCCGCCCGCACTCAAAAAAACAAAAATAAAACCCGGTGGAGCTCGGCCGAGCCCCACCGGGTCTCTTATGATCCCGGCGTCGCGTCGCAGTTACCCACGACACAAACCATTTGGCAGTTTGCAAATCACGCTTCCACGACCTCAACCAGGCATGGTCACGCATTTGCTGATCTCTTTTGACGGCTTTCGCGATCGCCTCCACATGTGACACCGGCCGGTTTGTTTCAAAAGAAACAATCCGAAACCTCGTCACTGGCCTTCACGAACCGAGGCAAGCTCGGCAACGTGTCAGCGTTTTCCTTTAGAAAGGAGGTGATCCAGCCGCAGGTTCCCCTACGGCTACCTTGTTACGACT
>ERZ889217.535-NODE-535-length-22578-cov-16.806287_pt1 | contig 22578 bp, 20 predicted proteins | sample MGYA00521098_ERZ889217 | MGnify/ENA primary metagenome ERZ889217 (study PRJEB32303, sample SAMEA104408613) | aquatic metagenome | biome: Brackish water; feature: Pelagic; material: water | place: Baltic Sea | collected 2014-06-10T22:04:00 | depth 2,362 m ... | reverse complement strand
TTCGACTGTTTCTTGGCTGCGTCTGCGCCACTGCCCCACACAAACACCGTGCGCGCACGCTCAATGTCACTGTGCGCCACCGACATCTCAGTGCCGGTGTCGTCGAGACAAACAACAATCGCTCGATCATCGGCTCGCAACAACACACCCTGCAGGCGACGGCGGCCGTCGATGGCGTGATGCAAGCGCACCGACACCACCTTGTTGAGTTCGCGCAAAAAATGGGCTGGGGTCCGCAAGGGGCGCTCGAGACCCGGGCTCGAGACTTCCAGCGTGTAGCGGCCCGGCATTGGGTCGTTGTGATCGAGTTCGCGTGACACCAAGCGACTTACGAGCGCAATGTTGTCCAGAGTGACACCCGATGGCTGACCAGGAGGGGTGTCGACACTGAGTCGCAGCACGCCAGAGGCCAACTCGAGATCGTAGATTTCCAAGCCGAGGTCAGCCACAATCGGGGCCACAAGCAAGCGGACTCGCTCTACGACGGTGTCAAGAGTCATCGTGGCTACCTCGCTTCCATGTGTTCTGCTATCGGCTTCACATATCTCCTTCGACGCCCGTTGTATGAGTCAAAAAAAGGCGTGGGGGTGACCCACGCCTTCGCGGACTGCATTCATGCTGAACGTAAAAGGACATCTCCATGATAGCCCTGCGAAGTAGCCTTATTTCTGCGTGATTCATCGTTTGTCGACGCTCTTTGTGCGCACACTGCGTGACGACCCCGCCGAGGCCGAAATCCCCAGTCATCGCTTGCTGTTGCGGGCCGGATATATCCGTCGCGCCGCCCCGGGTGGCTACACCTGGTTGCCGTTGGGTCTGCGCGTTTTGCAACGCGTCGAACACATCGTGCGCGAAGAAATGAACGCCATCGGCGCCCAAGAGGTGCACTTTCCTGCGTTGCTGCCCCGTGAGCCCTACGACGCCACCGGTCGCTGGACGGACTACGGGCCAAACTTGTTTCGCTTACAAGACCGCCGCGGAGTGGATTACTTGCTGGGCCCGACGCATGAAGAGATGTTCACACTGCTGGTGAAAGATCTGTACAGCAGCTACAAAGATTTGCCCGTTTGGCTGTATCAAATTCAGACCAAGTATCGCGACGAAGCCCGCCCGCGCGCTGGGCTGCTGCGCGGTCGCGAATTTGTCATGAAAGACTCGTACAGCTTCGACCTCGACGACGAAGGTTTGCAGCGCAGCTACGACGCTCACCGCAGCGCTTACGTAAACATCTTTGCCCGACTTGGGCTCGACGTGGTGATTGTCAAAGCCATGTCGGGTGCGATGGGTGGCTCGGCATCTGAAGAATTTTTGGCGCCATCAGTTTCGGGCGAAGACACCTTCGTGCGGTGCTCGCAGTGCGACTACCGCGCCAACACCGAAGCGGTGCGCATCGGCACACCGAGTGCGCCAGATGCCAGCAACACGCCGGCGGCATTAGTGGTCGACACGCCGAATACTCCGACGATTCAAACACTGGTCGACCTGCTCAACTCTCGCCAAGATTTGCAGCGCACCACACCTTGGGCCGCCCACGACACATTGAAAAACGTGCTTGTCATGTTGCGCCAAGCAGACGGCTCGCGCACACCGCTGGCCATCGGCGTGCCTGGTGATCGTGACGTGGATATGAAACGACTCGAAGCCCTCGTCGCGCCACTAGAAGTTGAACCATTTGGCGAGGGCGACTTTGCTGCGCGCCCAACATTGATCAAGGGCTATATCGGCCCGAATGCACTAGGCGAAGCACAGCCACTTGGCATTCGATACTTGCTTGACCCGCGCGTCGTAGCCAACACCGCCTGGGTCACCGGCGCCAATGCACCCGGACGTCACGTAGTCAACTTGGTGTGCGGCCGCGACTTTGCCGCTGACGGTGTGGCCGATGTGGCTGACGTGCGCGACAACGACGCCTGCCCGATGTGCAGCGCGCCAATGCGAATCGAACGCGGCATTGAAATGGGTCACGTGTTTCAACTCGGGCGCAAATACGCCGAAGTGCTCGGGCTGCAAGTGCTTGACGAAAAAGGCAAACAGCGAGTGGTCACGATGGGTTCGTACGGAGTTGGCGTTTCGCGTGCAGTGGCCGCAATTGCCGAGATGCACCACGACGAAATAGGCCTGCGCTGGCCGCGCAGCGTGGCGCCGATGGATGTTCACGTCGTAATTGCTGGCAAAGCTGGCGACCAAACAGCACCAGCCGGTGAGCAACTCGCCGCCGAACTCTCAGCGAGCGGCCTGCATGTGTTGCTCGACGACCGCACCGGTGTATCGCCTGGTGTGCGATTCAAAGACGCCGAACTCATGGGCATGCCCATGATTGTGATTGTCGGGCGCGGTGTCGCCAACGGAGTGCTTGAGGTGCGCGACCGCATCGCTGGCACCACCACCGAAGTGCCGATTGCCGAAGCGGCCCAACACATCATCACATGCTGCGCTTAAAGGGCGCCGTCGCGCACTACGCGTGGGGTGACCGCTTTGCTTTGCCCGAATTTCTCGAAATAACTGCCGATGGTCGACCCTGGGCCGAGATTTGGTATGGCACACATCCGCGTGGGCCAGCACAAATCGACGAAAGTCTGCATCTGCCAGCGCCGTCGTATCTGGCTGACGAAGTTGGCGAGTTGCCGTTCATCGTGAAATTGTTGGCCGCTGCCCAACCGCTGTCGCTGCAGACGCACCCAACTGCAGCCCAAGCAGCCACCGGGTTTGCGCGCGAAAATGCCGCGGGCATCGCACCCGACGCCCCTGCGCGCATGTACAGCGACCAACACGCCAAGCCCGAGATGGTTATTGCGCTGCATCGCTTCGAGGCATTGTGCGGATTCGTCGACAGCGAACAGGCAATTGCCCAATGCAACCAAGCAGGTGCACCCGACATAGCCGAACACGTGCGCAGCAATGGTGTGGCCGCCACCGCCCGAGCAATTTTGAATGCAGAGCCATTCAATGCGCCAGCCTCAGCATCGCGAGCCATGCAACAACTCAACGAGCATCACCACGACCCACGCTCAGCGGTTGCACTGCTCATGCATTACGTGCGGCTGGCACCAGGCGAAGCGTTATTTTTAGACGCTGGTTGTGTGCATGCCTATTTGTCGGGGTTGGCGCTCGAGGTGCAAGGCAGTTCAGACAACGTGCTGCGTGCTGCATTCACTAACAAGCACGTGGACCTCGCTGAGTTTTTTGCCGTCGCCAACCTCTCCCCAACCGGCGATGCGCGAGTCAGCACTGAAACACTTTCGGCGATCACCACCGCGTATCGCAGCCCAGCCCCGTTCAGTGTGATGCGCCATGAGGTCAATGGCACGTTCTCGCTCACGACCACCACCGAGCACACCATGTTGATATGCACCTCGGGGAGCGTTGGCACACTCACCCGCGGGTCTGGCGCATACCTTGCTCGCAACGAAACAGTGGAGCTGCACGGCACGGCCACGCTGTATTCGGTGAGTACATGACGCGTCGACTGCGCAACGCTGTCGCTGGATTGGTTGCTGCTGCGAGTGTGCTCGTGGGTCTGGGCCTCGCGGCGGGTGCTGGCCTCGCTAGCGCCACAGCGAACCCGCCCACCACGCTGCTGGTGCTGGGCGACAGCCTCACCTGGGGTACGAACTACTTTTCCCAAAGCCAGGCCCGCCTCGCAGCCGCCAACAACTTCGACGCAGTGCTCGTTGACAGTCGCTGGGGTCGACGTATCAGTGGTCTTAGCTCGACGCGATACTCAGGGAATGCTGCACTCAAACAACTGATTGCCGACGGTGTGCGACCAACTGCAGTGATTGTTGCGCTCGGCACCAACGACGTAGCGCTGTTCACCAAGCGGCGTGAATACATCGCCCTAATTCAGGAATTGATGACCACCATTGGCGACGTGCCCGTTACCTGGGTGAATGTGCATCGCACTGACTCGACCCGCACCATACGGGGGTCAAAGCGTTTCAACGCAGCCCTCGGCCAGGTGCTAGCGAACTACCCCTTGGCGAATGTGTTCGACTGGGTCAGTGTGGTGCAAACAACACCCAGGCTGATGGCATTTGACAAAGTTCATCTCACGACGTCGGGCCATGAGGTGCGAACGAAGGCGTATCTCGAGATTGCCGCAACGCTGGCGCAACGGGCCAGCGACATGACTACGACGACTACAACCACAACTACAAGCACAACTATCCCTTCGACTATCACTTCGACGGTGCCACCGACAACCACGACTGTTGCGCCGTAGCCGAACTCAGCTCTCGACGGTGCGGCGAATCTCGACAATCTTGGCCGACGCATTGTTGGCATCGTCACCTTGTTCATCTAGCGCGGCCAAACGGTCGCGAGCAGCTTCACGCTCAGCAATAGTGGTGTCAACACGCTGAAGCGCGGCTTCGACCCCGTGCTCGTGAATGTAGGTAGCCCAATCCACGAGCGCTTCCACCATTTCTGACTCGGGCACCACAGCAACGTTGCGACCTTTTACAAACAAGTGCCCACGTTTGTTGCCAGCGGCAATACCGAGGTCGGCTTCGCGGGCCTCGCCCGGGCCGTTGACCACGCAACCCATCACCGCAATTTGCAGTGGCAATTTTTTGTCGGCAAAAGCAGCCTGGGCACGATTGGCCACGTCGATCACATCAATTTCGGCGCGACCGCAACTCGGGCAGGCAATGAGGTCAACATTTTTTCGCTCGCGCAAACCGAGGGCCTCGAGCAGTTGACGCCCGGCGCGGGCTTCTTCGACGGGGTCGGCAGTAAGGCTGAACCGAATGGTGTCGCCGATGCCTTCTAACAACAATGCTGCGATACCAGCGGTGGCTTTCACCAAGCCACCAGGCAGCGGCCCTGCTTCGGTCACCCCGAGATGCAGCGGGTGGTCGGTAATGGCGCTCAACTTGCGATAGGCATCCACCATAAGCGGCACATTGGAGGCCTTCACCGAGATCTTGATGAGATCAAAACCGACTTCTTCGAAATAGCGCATTTCGGTTTGGGCCGACTCGACCATGGCGTCGGCAGTGAGGCCACCGTATTTTTCGTACAGTGCCGGGTCGAGCGAACCGCCATTGACCCCGATGCGAATCGGCACCTGGCGATCGCGGGCCTCGCTGGCTACGGCCTTGATGTGTTCGGGCTTGCGAATGTTGCCGGGGTTTAAGCGCAGCCCTTGCACGCCGGCTTCGAGCGCTGCCAATGCCATTTTGTATTGATGGTGAATGTCGGCGATGATCGGCACAGGCGAGCGCGGAACGATTTGGGCTAAGCCTTCGGCCGCATCAATGTCGTTGCAGGTGCATCGCACAATGTCGCAGCCAGCTGCAGCCAGCGCATAAATCTGTTGCAAGGTGCCTTCGACATCGGCAGTTTTGGTAATGGTCATCGACTGCACACTGATTGGCGCATCGCCACCGACGGCAACCTTGCCGACGCGAATTTGGCGGGTGGTCTTGCGTGGAAACAGCGGAGTTGTGGTCATTGATCAGCCGAGCGGTTGGGTGATGTCAAGGTACAAGCCTGCCACGAGCAGCATGACCAGCAACACCACCACCGCAGTAGCCATCGGGGCCAACTTGCGAATGTCAGCTTGATAACGCCGCGTGCGCGTCGAACGAGCCCGCTCGTAAATGGCCACCGCCGCATGACCACCATCGAACGGCAGCAACGGCAACATGTTGAACACCCCGACAAACACATTGACGGCAGCCAACAAAATGAGCACGCCCTTCCAGCCGTCTTCGCGACCGATATCGCCGCCAATCTGGCTGGCTCCGACCACGGTGCTGGGCCGGGTGAGCGGGTCAGCAACCTCGCTGGTTAAATTGTCGGCCAAATTGATGGGGTTCAGCACGGTGAACACCCCGCGCACTGAACCAGCGGCGGTACTCACCACATCTTGCACTGCGCGCCCAAGCGATTCGACCACCCCGACTTGCACATAGTCACGCGACCAGCCCGCTACGCCGAAAAACGCGCGCGCCTGCGGTGTGTCTTGCGTACCAGGAAACGCCGTAAGGGTTGCGGTGAGCACCAAGGTCTGGCCGCTGCGATCCACCACTACTTGCACTTGGTCGCCCGGCTGTTTGGCGCGCACAGCACCAACGAAATCACCCGAGGTGCGCAGCGCTACCCCATCGAACGACACGATGATGTCGCCAGCACGCACTCCGGCGGCTTCGGCGGCACTGCCCACGTAAGGGCTTTGAGCCACTTCGACCCGACCGGTTTCGCCGTACCGCCCAGCAATGGAATAGACACCCGAAAACAACACGAGCGCAATTACCAGATGCATTAATGAGCCAGCGGTAATCACCAACAAGCGTTTGGGAAACGACTTAGAGCGATACGTGCGTGCTTCATCGGCTGGGTCAGTTTCGTCGAGGTTGTTCATGCCGATGATGCGCACAAACGCACCGATGGGAAACGCTCGCAAACCGTATTCCACTTCGCCACGACGCCAGGCCAGCAATCGCGGACCAAAGCCCATGTAGAACTGGGTGACTTTCATGCCGGTGCGACGGGCGGTAACAAAGTGGCCGACTTCGTGCAAGAACACCGAGATGATCAGACCGATAACGAACACCAGAGTCCAGATGTTGTTGGAACCCAACCAGGCCAACAGCGCCACGATGACACCAACGCCGAGGATTGACGTGGACAGCGGCACTTTGTCTTCCGAGAATGTGTTATCCGACGGTGTCGCCGCAGTGGGGTCGCCGCCCCCGCCCACAAGTTCGTCGCGCACGCGCGAATAAAAAGAACTCACGCGCTTACCGTACCTGGGGTGTGTACGAACGACTCGACGATGCCAAGTGCAATGCGTCGCGCCGTACCGTCGGCTGCCAGCACGTCGTCGACACTGGCGAGCGCTGCCCCGTCGTGTTGCTGCAGGGTGGCATCGTTCACTTCGGCAATCTGCAACCAACCGATGCGACCAGCCAAAAACGCATCCACTGCAACTTCATTGGCAGCACTCAACCAAGCGGGGGCCGAACCACCAATGCGTCCGGCGGCGTAGGCAAGGCGCAAACAACGAAACGTTTCTACGTCGGGTGGCTCGAAATCCAAGCGGCGTAGCGATGACCAATCCAACGCCCCAAACGGCACATCAAAACGCTCAGGCCACGCGAGCGCGTAAGCGATCGGCAACCGCATGTCGGGCAGCGACAGCTGGGCGATGGTGGCGCCATCGGTGAAAGTAGCCATCGAATGAATGATCGATTGCGGATGCACGATTACTTCGATTTGGTCATAGCCCACGCCGAATAATTCGTGTGCCTCGATGACTTCGAGACCTTTATTCATCAACGTGGATGAGTCAACCGTAATTTTTGGCCCCATCGACCAAGTCGGATGAGCCAAGGCGCTGGCCACATCAACACTCGCCAGTTCATTTCGAGTCTTACCGCGAAACGGCCCACCGCTAGCCGTGAGCTGGAGCGATGCAATCTCGCGGTCAGGCGAGCCACTGGCACGCAAGCACTGATGCAGAGCACAATGTTCGCTATCAACCGGCACGATCATCGCACCTTTCGTGGTGCGCAGCGGTTGCACGATAGGGCCAGCAGCAATCAGGCTTTCTTTGTTGGCTAACGCCAGACGCTTGCCGCGACGCAAGGTTTCGAGGGTCACGGGCAAACCAGCGAACCCCACCACAGCATTGACCACCACGTCGGCATCGGTATTGGTATCGCCTACTACGTCAGCCACGTTGTCGGTGAATTGCACCGCAGCAAACTCGCTAGCCAAGGTGGCGCGCACCGCATCGTCAACCACGGCGACTACTCGCGGGCGATGAGCCTTGATTTGTTCGCGCAGCACTGCTTGGTTCGACCCTGCGGCGAGCGCAACGATTTCGTATCGCTCGCTAGAAGCCGCCACCACTTCAAGCGTTTGTCGGCCGATCGAGCCGGTGCTGCCGGCTACGGCAACCTTGACGGTCACGACTGAGCGGGCTAGCTCGCCCAAGGAGCGAGTGTTACCGCCAAGAAATACACAGTCGGCAGCGCCAACAACATTCCATCAAAACGATCAAGCACACCGCCGTGACCTTTCAGAACGGTGCCGAAATCTTTTACCCCAAGCGAACGCTTCAGCACCGACTCGAGCAAGTCGCCGAGCGGCGCCACGAGCGACACCACTGTTGCCAACAAAATCCACTCGGTGAGCGAATTCCAAGTTTCGCTTTGTAATCCAATAATGACCACCACACAGAACGTGGCGATAGTGCCACCGATGACACCTTCGATGGTTTTGTTCGGGCTCACCGAGGCACGCAACGGCGTGCGACCAATAGCTGAACCTACGAAGTAGGCACCAACATCGTTGGCTGCAACGGCAAACACCAAGAGAAACAACGTGTCGGTGCCAATGTTTGGAAGGGCTGAAGACAACGTTGACATCCGCAAAATGAGGCCGGCGTAACTACCCAACAAACCGATGTACACCACACCCAACATGAGTGTGCCCAAGCTGGTGACCGCTGCACTCTGATCGTCGTTCGAGCCGACCAACGTGATTGCCCCAGCAATAAAAGCAAAGACCACCACCATGGCAATTGCCAGATGCGACATGTAATAGGCACCAATTGGCGCCGCCAAACAAGCCACCACACCCACCACCATCGGTGCACCCAGATTGCGAGCATGGGCTTGGGTGAAAAACTCAAGAGCAGCCAGACCCAGCACCACCATCACCAAAGCCATGACTGCAGCCGGGCCAACGAACGATGTGCCAACGAACAACACGGCGAGCACTACCCCGACGATGACTGCTGAACCCAAGTTGCGATCGGCACCGACCGGGCGCGGTTGGGTGCCTGAATCACTGCGCTCGGGGCGTTGACGACGCACCTGAGTGGGTCGAGCAGCAGCCGGACGACGAGGCGAACGATCGCGAACGGTTGGGCGAGAAGGATCTGCTGTTTGATCACGCATCGTGGGATGAGTATCTGACCCCCGACGCGGGCGTGGGTCAGTGGGGTCGCTGCCGATGCGGATGCGACCCGACGGCGCAGCGCGACTCACAGGTGGCGGCGAAGCATGGCGTGATGTGTCGCGCGTTGTGTCGCGAATAGGACGCGAGGCGTCGCGTGTTGTTTCGCTGGATGCGTCACGCAATGCCGGGCGGCTGGGGTCACGTGGCTGCACGCCAAAACGTGGGCTTTCGCCAGTTGGCTGTTCGCTCCAATGTGGCAGCGGTGCAGTATCAGTGGAATCCACACTGATTGATGGTGCGGTGTCATCGGCGTCGGCAAACTTCACTTCGCCAAATTCGTCACCAAAGTTGATCGTGTTATCACGCAATTCGCCGGTCGGCTCCGTTGCTTCGGTGTCGTCGTTGCGGTTGTCAGACATCTTTAGACCTCCATCACTTCTTGTTCTTTACGGACTGCTGCTTTATCAATGGTGTCGACATGTTCTTGCGTCATCTTGTCGAGATCTTTTTCGGCCCGCTCGAGTTCGTCTTTGGAGATATCACCGTCTTTTTCAGCGGTCTCTAACACCTTGCGGGCATCGCGACGCACGCTGCGCAACACCACTCGCCCGTCTTCGGCAAGGTTCTTCACCACTTTGACGTATTCCTTACGGCGGTCTTCGGTCAACGCTGGGAATGCCAGGCGGATGACGATGCCATCATTGCTCGGGTTCACCCCGATGTCGCTTCCGTTCAGGGCTTTTTCGATTGCGCCAATCGCTGAGCGGTCGTGGGGCTTGATTACCAGCATGCGCGCCTCGGGCACCTGGAAGCTCGCTAACTGCTGCAATGGCACGGGCGAGCCGTAATAGTCGACGTTAAGTCGCTCGATCAACGCCGGCGACGCCCGACCTGTGCGCACCGCAACAAACTGATGCGCCACATGCTCGACAGCTTTCTGCATCTTCTCGAGCGACTCGAGCAGTGTCTCGTCGATCACGCGACCAGCGTACCGATTTCTTCACCCTGCAAAATTGCGCGCAGATTGCCGCGCTGCAAGAGATCAAAGACCACGATTGGCAACTTGTTGTCCATACAGAACGTGATAGCCGTTGAATCCATGACACGCAAACCTTTGTTGATGACATCCAAGTGCGACAACTTGGTGAAGCGAGTGGCAGTTTTGTCAAGTTTGGGATCCGCAGAGTAAATGCCGTCGACACCAGAGTGTGTGCCTTTCAAGATGGCCTGCGCTTCAATTTCGGCCGCCCGCAGCGCAGCAGCCGTATCGGTGGTGAAGAACGGGTTACCCGTACCACCAGCCAAAATCACAATGCGACCCTTTTCTAAGTGACGCTCACAACGACGCCGAATGTAGGGCTCGGCCACCTTGGGCATTTCAACTGCAGTCATCACGCGCGAATGTTGGCCGGCACGCTCAAGCGCATCTTGCAACGCCAGCCCGTTGATGACCGTGGCAATCATTCCCATGTAGTCGGCTTGCGCTTGATCCATACCGCGACCACTGCCCTTGGTGCCGCGCCAGAAGTTGCCGCCACCCACGACGATGGCAATGTCGACGTCGAACTCTTCGCGTGCGTCACGCAATTCGCCCGCCAGTTGCGCCAGCACGTCGTTGTCTAGGCCAAAGCCAGTTTTTTCGGCGAGGGCCTCACCGGACAATTTCAATACGACTCGCTTCCAGCGGGGCTGGGTTAGCGCAGGCATGCGTAGTTGAGATTACCCGATTTCGACTTGGGCGAACCGCACGATGGTTGCAGCGCCAATGACCTGTTTTACCGACTGTTTGTCGTCTTTGGCATAGGGCTGCTCGAGCAAGCACAAATCCTTGAAGAAACCGTTGATTTTGCCATCAACGATCTTGCCGATTGCTGCCTCGGGCTTGCCTTCGTTGCGAGTTACGGTCTCGAGCGTGGCACGTTCGGCAGCCACCACCTCGGCTGGCACCTCGTCACGCGTGAGAAACTTCGGACGAGCAAAGGCGATGTGCACGGCCACGTCGTGTGACAACTCACTTGACGCACCTTGCATTTCGACCAGCACGCCATTGACGCCACGACCACCCTGAATGTGGAGGTATGAGTCGATCGTGTTACCCGCAGCAGCAGCGACGCGCACCACTTCACCAAGTTCGATTTTCTCTTTGAGTGTGATCTTCAAGTCATCTAGCTGAGCCGTGCGTGACGCGACGGCATCCGCACCCGAAGCATGCACGAGTGCCACCAGCGTGTCGGCTTCGGCGCGAAACTGGTCGCTCGAAGCAACGAAGTCAGTTTCACACTTGAGCTTGACAATTGCACCGACATTGTCTTTGATCAACATGGCAACGACACCCTGAGTGTTTTCGCGATCAGAGCGCTTGGCACTTGCCGCCAAACCTTTTTCGCGCAACCATGTCTTTGCTGCCTCGACGTCGCCGTTGGCTTCTTCGAGTGCCTTCTTGCAATCCATCATTCCGGCGCCAGTTGCTTGGCGCAGTGCTTGCACGTCTTTGGCGTTGATGGCCATTAGTTCGACTCGCCTGCCAACTTGGCATCACGCTCGGCTTGGGCAATCGCGGCTTCGGCGCGGGCACGAGCCTGATCGGCTGCGAACACTGCGTTGTCCACCACAGCAGTCGCTGGGTTTTGCACTTGTCCACCGGCTTTTTCGGCGATGAAGCGGCCCTCAGAAATTGCCTCGGCAATAACACGGGTCATCAACTCGTTGGCGCGAATGGCATCGTCATTGCCTGGGATTGGGTATTGCACCAGGTTGGGGTTCACGTTGGTGTCGACCACTGCCACAACGGGAATGCCAAGTTTGTTGGCTTCGGTGACGGCGAGATGCTCAATGGCGGTGTCGAGCACGAACACTGCATCCGGCAAACGCACCATGTTGCGAATGCCCGACAGGTTGCGCTGCAACTTGATGAGCTCGCGCGACATGAGCAGCGCTTCTTTCTTAGGAATCTGTGCCCACTCTGGTGAGCCAGACAGACGCTCGAGTTCGATCATCTTTGACACACGCTTGGAAATGGTGCCGAAGTTGGTGAGCATGCCACCGAGCCAACGCTCGTTGATGTACGGCATGCCCGAACGCTCGGCGAAGTTTTTGATCGGGTCTTGGGCTTGCTTCTTGGTGCCGACGAACAACACCACGCCGCCACCAGAGGCGAGTTGGCGCACGAACGCGTAGGCGGTTTCGATTCGGGTGAGCGTTTGCTCTAAGTCGATGATGTGAATGCCGTTGCGCTCACCAAAGATGAAACGCTGCATTGTTGGGTTGCGACGCTGGGTCTGGTGTCCGAAATGGACTCCCGCCTCGAGCATTTGGCGCATACTGACGACTGCCATGTGATTCTCCTTCCTGTGGTTAGTGGACACGATTCGTTGCGCCGAAGCGACCACAGGTGTGCGAATCGTGGTTTGCGGATTGTTTAGTGCACTACTTCTTACTGCTGACGAATCAGCCGTATTTTTGCTGATGAATCAGCCCGTCTGACGCTAGCGGCGCGGCGTCAGCCTTCCACCACAACGGCGCACGACATGGGCTTTATCTGCTGCAACTGTGGGTGCGTCGGGCACCCAAGGTGACGCGATACCGCGGCTTTGCCACTTTGCTGAGGTTGCCAGAAGCCACCAGTTGCGGGTCGACGTAGCGATCACCGATGCGCAAGCCAACGTGCAACGAGTGTTGGGCAATACCAATGCGCTCGCCGCGGGCCACAACCGAACCCTGCCGCAACTGTGGTGCAGCCAACAGCGCTAACCCACCGTAGGTAACACGCACTGCAGGGTTGGCGGTGGCGCGCAACACCACATAATTGCGCCCGCCAACCACCCCGACGAACGACACCGTGCCCGATAGCCCGGCCACCACATCACTTCCGGTTGGCACAGCGAACTCCACCCCACGGTTGCCAGCACAACGCTCACATTCGGGGGCTCGAAACGGGTCAACCACACTGGCGTTGCTCGGCAACACCAAACACACGCCAATGGCAAGCGACAGGAGCACGATTGCAACCGCAGCTTGCGTTAGCGAAAATCTGCTGCAGCGAGTTGGCTGCGCATCTGCAGCACCGCTTTGGCATGAATTTGTGAGACTCGGCTTTCGGTTACGTCGAGCACCTCACCAATTTGGGCAAAGGTCAGGTTCTCTTCGTAATAGAGCAGCAACGTGGTGCGTTCGCGCTCGGGCAGTTTGCGAATGGCATCGTGCATCGTGCGACGTAGTTCGCCAGATTCCATCGCAGCATCGGGGTTGGTGGCGCGCTGAAAATCACTCGTATCCGGCAGCGCGTGAGAATCCATCGCCACATGGTCGAGAGGTCCGATGGCACTCGAAGCAACGTCGGTTAACCAGCCATGCAACTCGTCGGCAGAAATGCCCAGACGTTGAGCAATCTCGGCATCGGTGGCCGAACGGCCGAGTTCGTTTTGCAGATCGGTGATGACACTCTGAATCTGACGCGAACGCGCACGCACCGACCGTGGCACCCAATCCAGCGAACGCAAACTGTCGAGAATTGCCCCGCGAATTCGCGGCACGGCATACGACTCGAACTTCACACCTTGCACCGGCGTGAAACGATCAATGGCTTGCACAAGGCCCACCACACCCGCACTCACTAGATCATTGGTCTCGACCCGCTTGGGCAAACCTGCCGACAAACGACCAGCCACGAACTTGACCAGTGACGCGTAGTGCACCACAAGCCAGTCGCGGGCCACCGGATTTTGTTCCGTATGCCAGCGCGACCACGCTTCGTCGACGGTGAGACGTTCTGGGCGAGGGTTCATGCGCGTGGATGCGACGCCCCGTACGCCGTTTTCAGTCGCTCTTTGCTCACGTGGGTGTAGCGCTGCGTGGTGGCAACATCGCTGTGGCCGAGGAGTTCTTGCACGGCGCGCAAGTCGGCGCCGTTGTCTAACAGGTGGGTGGCAAAGGTGTGCCGCAGTGCGTGCGGATGCGTGGGTGACATGGCGCGATCGTCGATGAGTCGACGCACATCGCGGGGGGTGATGCGCCGACCGCGATGGTTGAGAAACAATGCCAATTCGTCGATCACTTCGAGCACCTCGCTGCGTAACGGTACCCATGCTCGCACTGCTTGCATGGCGGGCTTGCCCACCGGCACGACGCGTTCTTTGTTGCCTTTGCCCATTACCCGCACTACCCCGCGGCGCGTGTCGATCGAATCGATGTCGAGCGAGCACAACTCGCTCACACGCAGGCCGCTGCCGTACAACATCTCGACAACTGCATCGTCGCGCAGGTGACGCCAATGCGGATGCTCGTCGGGATGATGCTCGAGGAGCGCGCGTAATTGCTCGGCGGTCAGCACCTTGGGCAACCGACCTTTGTCGGATGGTGTCTTGACCCCGAGTGTGGGGTCGACTTTGATCTTGCGATTGCGCGACAACCAACCGAAGTAACGCGACAGCGCTGCTTTTTTGCGCGCGATGCTGCGGCGCGCCAACTTGCTCGTGGTCAAAAACGCCACATACGAACGCACGTGGGCTTTGGTTACTTGCGTGGGTGTGGCAACCCCGTGGCGTGACACCCACTCGGCGAACAGCCGAACGTCGCGCTGATATGCACTCACCGTGTTGGGGGCGGCTGCGGTGAGCGACACCACAAAGCCGTCTATGTTCCATCGGTTGGCGCCGCTCATCACCAAAACCGTAGTTGCCACGCTGCACCCGCAATTGCTGCGGCATCATCGGGCGACCAACGCTTCCCACCAACCAGCGTTAGCAACCACCCAACCGTGGGCTTCTAGGCGCCCGAGCCGCAACGCCACCTCGGCAATCGGCAGCCGCAGCCGTTCGACCAACTGCTCAAATGTCAGCGGACCACCACTCAACCCGGCGAGCACCACGTGTTCATCAGCACTCGGTGGCACGCGCGTCTCGCTGGGTGTGATGTGGCGCTGATGATTTAAGCCGAGCGCCACCAGCACATCGGTTGCATCACACACTGTGGCAGCACCCTGGGAAATCAACCGATTGGAGCCCACACTCGATTCGCTCTGTGGTGCACCGGGCACCGCCATCACGGTGATGCTGCGCGACAGGGCTTGTTCGACAGTGATCATCGAGCCACCAGTGGCTCGCGATTCGACCACCACCAGGACTTCGCTGGCGGCTGCCAAGATGCGATTGCGCAGGGGAAACCGAAACGCATCCGGCCCACACCCAGGTGGCGATTCAGAAATAATGACGCCACATTCAGCCACAGCACTCCACAATTTGGTGTGCTCGCGGGGATACACCACATCGAGACCCGTGGCCACCACCGCAATTGGGCCGCTTGAGCCCGACTCAAATGCATCGATCACACCATGGTGGGCCGCAGCGTCGATGCCGCGTGCCAAGCCTGACACCACCGCCACACCGTTGCGCGACAAATCGCGGCCCAACCCGCGAGCAAAGTGGCGACCGGCAGCACTGGCAGCGCGCGTGCCGATGACACCAGCGCGTCGCTGTGTAAATGTGGCGAGGTTGCCGCGGGCGAACAGCACAGCAGGTGCTGCGTGGTCGCCACGCAACGCACTCGGGTACGACGGGTCGGTGGCCAACACCACGCTGATGTGATGGTCGCGCAACGCGGCCTCGACACGACGCAACACATCATCGGTGGCAGCTTGGCGCCAGATGTGGGCAAAATTTTCTTGCGCCAACAACGCAGCGATGCGGTCGCTGGCAGCCAACTCGCCACGCACCGTGCGCCATGCATCAACAGCACCAAGCAGAGCTAGCAGCAGGCGCAACCGCTGCGGCCCAATGGCCGGCAAGGTTGCAAGCGCGGTTGCTGCAATGTGTTCGGGTGTGAGGTGCAACTCAGCAGCAGACGCCGTCAGATTTCTGACTGTGTTAGCGCTCATCGGTGGCCGCCACTCAGCGCCGCCAAACTGGTGCGCAAACGCAACGCCGTGGCCACATGCGCCTCGCTCACCACATCGGGGGCGCCGTCCAAGTCGGCAATCGTGCGCGCTACACGGCGCACCCGATGCAAACCACGGCCGCTCAATCGCCCGACTTCTAACTCGCGACGCAACACTGCGCGCGCACCGGGTGCAAGCGGGGCGACTACGTCGAGTTGATCGACTGCAATGCTGGCGTTGGTGCCACCGCCGCGCGACAAAGCCACCTGTCGAGCAGCCACCACACGCTGGGCCACGGTTGCCGACGACTCGCCATCTACGCCATCCACCAAGTCATCCACCTTGGGCAAGCCCACACTCACGCGCAAGTCGAACCGATCGAGTAACGGGCCTGAAAACCTGCGCAAATATTTAGAGCGCGCTGCATCGTCACACACGCAGGCGCCTGGGGTGCCAACACCACACGGACACGGGTTCGCCGCAGCCACCAACAAAAATCGAGCCGGAAACGAGAGCGACGTGCGCGCCCGCGAAACGTGCACTACCCCGTCTTCTAATGGTTGACGTAACGCGTCGAGCACACTTGGGGCAAACTCGCCGAGTTCGTCTAAAAACAACACGCCTTCACTCGCCAGTGAAATTTCACCGGGTCGCATCGCAGCCGTGCCACCACCGATGAGGCCAACTAAAGAAATGGAATGATGCGGCGAGCGAAACGGTGCGTGGCTCACTCGCCCACTGGCGGGCATTGGCACGTGGGCCGCTGAGTGCACCATGGTGCACGACAACGCTTGATCTTGTGACAACGGTGGCAAGATGCTCGGCAAGCGGCGCGCCAACATCGACTTGCCGGCACCCGGTGGCCCCACCAACAACATGTGATGGGCGCCAGCGGCGGCCACTTCGAGCGCCAACCGCGCAACGGGCTGGCCGCGCACATCAGCCAGATCAGGAATGTGGTCGTCAGGGTCGAGCGCCACTGGTTCGTTGCAGATCTGCCACTGCTGGTCGCCGCGCAAGCAACCAACCACATGGGCCAGATCACTGGCCACCACTACTTGGTGGGCCCCAGCAGCAAGGGCAGCCGGCGCGTTTGCGGCAGCCACCACCACGCAGCGTTCGCGCACGGCCCCAACGAGTGGTGCTGCACCCACCACACCGCGCAGCGAGCCATCCAAACCGAGCTCGGCAACAAATGCATATTTTTGCGCCACGTCGGGTGGCAGTTGTTCGTCGGCAATCAACACCGCCACGGCAATCGCCAAATCAAGACCCGAGCCACCCTTGCGCTCACCACTGGGGGCTAAGTTCACCGTGATTCGCCGATTGGGCCAAGCAAACCCGCGCGACAAAAACGCAGCACGCACCCGATCGCGGCTTTCGCGGCACACTTCGTCGGGTTGGCCGACGATGGTGAACCCGGGCAGCCCGACACCCACATGCACCTCGACATCCACGCAGCGGCCGACGACACCCAACAATGTGGTGGAACGCACCGAAGCAAACATCACGACCTCTTTTCAGCAATACTGCGCAACGGGGCCGTCACCTGTGAGAATTAGACGGCGATGAAACTTCTCCCAAGGTGTGTGCGCAAAAACGCGACAGCAGTCGGTCAAATTGGGGTGGGTCTTGCCGCCGTGGCGCTACTTGGGCTCACAGCCTGCGCCGAAACACCGCGCACCGCCACCAACTTCTGTCGGGTGCTCACCGATCGAATTGCCGACATCACCACACCACCCGCCAGCACTGCCGACGTGCAGCGCATTATCGAGCACTACAACCGATTAGTCGAAGTTGCCCCACTTGAAGTTGAGGCTGACCTCACCACTCTGCGAGACCTCTTTATTGCGGCGTCGCAAGTTAACACCGACGACGAAGCAAGCGTGCAAGCTGTGGCAGATGCGGCGTACCGCGCCGAGTTGGCTGCCGAAGATGCCGGCATATACGTGGGGGCAACCTGCGGGTTGGATTTATCGACGGGCCTTGCGGTGCAAGTACCTGCTAGTTCGCCTTAGCGAACGTTGTGAGTGAATCGCCTTAGCGAATTTCGCCGCGCTTCACGATGACTTTGTCGACCAAGCCGTATTGCTGGGCTTGCTCGGCAGAAAACCAGCGGTCACGCTCGGAATCGCGACGAATGTCATCGACGGGTTTGCCCGAATGCAACGAAGTGAGTTCGGCCATGCGCTCTTTGATGAACCGTAACTGCTCGGCTTGAATCGCAATATCAGCAGCCTGACCACGCAAGCCAGCGAGTGGTTGATGCATCATGATGCGAGCGTTGGGCAATGAATACCGTTTGCCCTTGGCACCGGCAGTGAGCAAGAACTGGCCCATCGAAGCCGCCAAACCAACACACACCGTGGCCACGTCACACGAGATGAACTGCATCGTGTCGTAGATAGCCATGCCAGCAGTGATCGAACCACCGGGTGAGTTGACGTACAACCACACGTCGGCCTTCGGATCTTCACCTTCCAAAAACAGCAACTGAGCACAAATTTGGTTTGCCGCTGCGTCATCGACCTCGGAGCCAAGCAAGATCACGCGGCTTTTCAGCAAGCGGGTGAAAATATCCGAACCTGGGGCCATGCCACCGTCGAGCGCCAACGGCGAGATTGCATTGGGTGTTGTCATGCGCGCAAGGCTAACGCTTGGGCGCCGCTGGGCGAGGTGTTTCGCGACGGATGCCACTGAACACCACAGCAACACGCTCGTCATCAGCGACACGATCGCGTAGTGCAAGCAAGCCGGCCAGGCCCGCTGCACCTGTGGGGCTCACATCAATATCGGTGGTGGCATGTGCCACGGCATAGGCATCGTGCACCAACTGCTCAGACGCCACCACCGGAAACCCGCCGCTGGCGCGCATGGCTCGACACACCGCGACCCAGTCGTATGTTTCGTCGTCAAGAATTCCATCGGCAAATGATTGCGGCGTGGTGGGCCATGGCACCATGCATGCATCCCACTTTGCGGCTGCGTCGAACACCGAGGAAAACGCCTGACTCTTTTGCCAGGCCGCAGCCAGCGGCGCACAACCTTGCGCCTGCACGGCATGTAGTGCTGCTCGCGTGCCGCCGGCGTGAAAACCTTCGGCCAGGCTGGCTGCGAAGGCTCCCCCACCCACTTGCACAAAGAGTCGTGTGATGAGTGGGGGCCCCATGTGTTCAGCGACGTAGGCCATTTCCCAACCGATGGTGCGACCGCCATCCAAACACCAAGCGTTCTCCGGGCCTTGCACACCAAACGGAATCGCCCCCGCCTGCACCGCTTCGCGAAACCGATGCACGCACGGGTCACCCGCGGGGTCGGTGTCGAGTCGAGGGCAGTGCACCACGTCGGCGCCCAAAGCGTGCAAGCGGGCAACAAGTGCAGCATCGGCAAACTCGGGCACAAACACAGTGATGGGCCAATCGACTGCGCGCGCCAACGTGCTGGCGGCAAAGGCGGCGTTACCACACGAAGCAATTGCCAGCGACGGACGAGCATCGCTACGCCACGCGGTGAGACCCAATCGCTCGGCGGCCACCAGGTGCAACAACTCGGTGAACAGATGGCGCGACTTTTGCGAGCCAGCCACGTTGTGGGTTTCGTCTTTGATCCATACGCCACCATTTTCTGAAAAGCCAAGTTCGTCAGACAATTTGTCGGCGCGAGCAAACGGCGTAAACACAAACCCAGTGCCAGCCACCGTGGCGATGTGCGTGTCGAGTTCAACAATGAGAGCGTCGCGATCCGTTTCACTCATGCCGTGGGCGTGGGCAAACGCATCCCACGCCAAATAGCGGCGGAAGGCGATGAACGGGTTCACATGTTTGCCGCGACGCAGTGGGGTGACATCACTTTCGATCAGCAACACATGGTGGCGATCGTTGCCGACGGCATTCGGGCAGCGCCACGACAACGGCGTATCAATTGGCACACGAGTGCCGCAGGCAGCACAACGCAGCGACTGAACAATCGGCGGTACGGCACGCGGGTTGGCGCGCAGGTTCTCGCGCGGGTTCTCCCCTGGATTGATGCGGGAGTTGATGCGGGGCGCCGACACCGTGGTGGTCAGCCGCCGCTGGCGACGCGTTGGTTGAAGTCGTCGATCATGGCATCCCACGCCGGCACAAAGCTGCGCAGGTCACGCCAGAACGTTTGCGAGCGACGCGCTTCGAACACATCTACCGGCGTGCCTTGTTGCTCGACCCACGTGTAGTAGCCGAGGTTGAAGATGCGGTTGCGATCGCGTTCGTTGCAGTCGATCATGTGGTCGGTGGTGACCGAGCCAAGATGCTCAGCAAACACTTCGGCAGCGTCGGTGGTGGTGAACTCACCCTTGAAGCGCTTAGCCAGTGTCTTGCGTCGTTCGCTTGGATACAAATCGGCGCCGTCGGTGGCAATGGTGATGAGCGCGTCGTTGGGGCCATAGCCACGCAACTTGGCAATCTTGATGGCTGCAATCACGTTGCAGATCGCTGAGAAACCAAAATGCTTGAGCACCTGCAGGATGTCTTGCGGCACGCCTTTGCGTTCATGCAAATAGCGCAGACCTTCGTCGGTGTTGAACAACACGTCAAGTTCGTCAGTAGCGCGATCAGAAACGTCGACGACCAAATCAGTATTCATCACGTTGTGGATGAGCGGAATGTGTTTGTCGCCGATGCCCTGGATGTTGTGCTCGCCGTAACCGTTCTCGAGCATGGTCGGGCACTCCAACGCTTCGACAGCACCAATTGCTGTGCCGAACAAATCCTTCAGGCGATCACCCGCGGCAATTGTGCCTGCAGAACCGGTGGCACTGGTGAAGGCCGCGAGGCGCAGTTTGTCGTTGCCGCTGCGGGCGCGCACCGAGTCGAACACATGGGCCAAGGCGTTGCCCGTGATCTGCCAGTGGCCCACATGGTTGGCAAACTCACAAAACTGATTGAAGATGAAGTTGGTCGGGTCTTTGCGCATGTCGTTGCATGCGTCGTAGATCTCTTTGACATTGCTCTCGGTGCCAGGCGTGCGAATCGTGTCGCTTGGGTCGCTTGTCCATTTATCTAGCCAGTCGAAGCGCTCTTGTGACATGCCGGCTGGCAACACGGCCACACCGCGAGCGCCCATGATCTTGCTGATGGCCACACCACCGCGCGCATAGTTGCCAGTCGATGGCCAAATTGCGCGGTGATACGTGGGGTCAAACTGCCCCGTAACAATGCGTGGGGCAAAAATTGTGTAGGCCGCGAGCACCTTGTGCGCGGTGATCATCGGAAAGCGGTCACCGAACATGACGATGATTGGGCTCTCGATGCCGGTTAGTGATGACGGCAATACAACATGGTCGGGCACGGCGACGCGGTTGCCGTCCATGTCGTTGTACCAATGCACGCGAAACAAGTTGCGGGCATCCGGCGCGTTCTTGTCGACGCCTTTGGTGATGGATGCATCAATCGTGCGCGGGTCAGCGAGTTGAGCAAACGTCGGCAACACCACGTTGCGTTCGCGACAACGCGCCACGCTGTGAGCAACAGCAGCCTCGTCGACAATGTGGTCAGCAAGGCCGAGCTGGTCTTGCATTGCTGCATCGCGGGCTGTTTGCGAGGCGCTCACGATGGTCACCTTTACATTCTGTCAAACGGTTGGTGGCACGACTACCCTGAACCACAACTTCGCCGGCGTAGCCCAATGGCAGAGGCACGGCGCTTAGGACGCCGCCAGTGAGAGTTCGAGTCTCTCCGCCGGCACAGCACTGACACAGCACCACACGCCACTATGACTCATCACACACCGCGCCCCGCCCGCAGCATCGCTGACCTGGCGACCCCGGCTGTGGTCGTAGATATAGACGCACTCGAGCACAACCTTGCCGCAATGTCCGAGCGCCTGCCAGGTGCACTCTTGCGACCGCACGTAAAGGCCCACAAGAGCACCGCACTGGCCGCACTGCAACGCCAACATGGCCATCACCACTTCACCTGTGCCACCGTGCGCGAGATGATCGGCATGGCCAACGCTGGGCTGGGCGACGACTTGTTGCTCGCTAACGAAGTGCTCGATGCCGAGCGACTTGCTGCGCTAGCAGCGGTGCAAGATCGCGCGATGATCACCATTGCCGTCGACTCTGACGCCACTGTTGATGCTGCAGCCCGCGCGGGCATCAAACATGTGCTCATTGACGTGAACATTGGGTTGCCCCGTTGTGGTTGTGCACCGCACGATGCAGCACGACTTGCCGAACGCGCCCGCACCAAAGGCCTGGTCGTGCGCGGTGTGATGGGTTACGAAGGCCACTTGATGGTGAACGAAAATCGCGCGACACAACAAACCGAAACGCTGGCAGCAATGGATGTGTTGCGCGCTGCAGCCAACGAAGTGGGCGGTGATGTGATGTCAGCCGGGGGCACCGGCAACTACGACGTGCACGCCGACCATCGCGCCACCACTGGGGTAACCGAAGTGCAAGCCGGGTCATACGCCTTGATGGATACGTATTATTCGACTCTGGGCCTGCCGTTTCACCAAGCACTCAGCATCGTGGGCACAGTGGTGTCGACGCACGACAAGTGGGCGGTGGCCGATGTGGGGTTAAAGAGCCTCGGCATGGATCACGGCGACCCCACCATTGCTGATCACAAGGTGTGGTTTTGTTCAGATGAACACATCACGTTTGCCACCGAAAAATCTGCCGATGCCACAACGCGTGCACCACAACCTGCAGTCGGTACGCGGGTGCGTATCGTGCCAGCCCATGTTGACCCCACCATGGCGATGCACGAACACCTGTGGCTCGTGCGTGGGGATGAAGTGTTGGATCGCCT
>ERZ889217.534-NODE-534-length-22580-cov-9.959956_pt1 | contig 22580 bp, 26 predicted proteins | sample MGYA00521098_ERZ889217 | MGnify/ENA primary metagenome ERZ889217 (study PRJEB32303, sample SAMEA104408613) | aquatic metagenome | biome: Brackish water; feature: Pelagic; material: water | place: Baltic Sea | collected 2014-06-10T22:04:00 | depth 2,362 m ... | reverse complement strand
CCGGCTGTAGAGCACATGTGCCAGCGGGGCCAATGCCATTGCCGTACCTTGGTGCCCACTTTTAGCTTTCAGTGGTGCGTCCATGGCGAACCCACGGGCGATATTCACTGCAGCGGTGTCAAGAGCAAGAGTTAAGTGAGTTGGCACACTCCGACTGTACCCGCCGAGAGCCTCAGCAAAGGAAGGCGAAACTCAGGCGGGAGGCAACAATGTGAAAGGAACTAAATGCCAAGGTCCTTTGTCAACCCTACAGTGTGCGAAAATTTGCCCATATTCAGTGAAATCAAGTTCACCTTTCACCAGTCGATATGTGAACTTTCCGGGCTCAACGGTAAAGGGACTGACGTTGCGTCCGATGATCGGATCATCTTCACCTTCTCCTTGACGAAAAACCACTTCAAAAACGCCTGCGCCACTGCCTTCTGGCGCACAAAAAATCAGCGCTACGAGATGGGGATCAATGGTCAGTGGAACTGGCGAGGGCGCGGCCATAGAAAACATCGCACCAGTGATATCAATACGCGTGCTCGGACCTGGTGCTTGCCGGAGTTCAAAATTCTCGACAAAAAGAGCGGAGACAATGCGCATACCTGCGAGGGTAGCGACAGATCTAGCGAAGTTGTTCCCCCGAGACCCAAACAGCTGCCACATCTAGGTCATCAGTGAGTGCTGTGATATCGGCCCGACAACCGCTCACGATTACCCCTCGGTCATTTTGCCGAAGGAGCCGACTGGGAGTGGCTGTGGCTGCCTGAAGCACCAAGGGGAGAGGTACGTCAGCTTGATGCACACAAAACTTGATGGCATCAGGCATGGTGACGGTGCTCCCTGCCAAGGTCCCATCGGCGAGGCGGGCCGCTCCGTCAATAACCGACATTTTGATCTCTCCAGCGATGCCCGATCGCCACGCAACGGAATCGGTCACCAACACCATCCCACCTGCTTTGGCCGCAAAGGACAAACTGACGAGTTCAGATGAGACATGCACTCCGTCGGCAATGATCGAAGCGCAGAGTTTCGGTTCGAGTAACGCCCAAGCCGCTAAACCTGGCTCGCGGTGATGGAGACCACTCATGGCGTTAAACAGATGGGTGACCAAAGATGCTCCGTTAGCGACCATGTCTTCGAACTGTTTACGCGTCGGACGTGAGTGGCCGATAGCGACGTTGGTTGAAAGACTTGTTGCCAAGGCACATGCTTCACTCGAGTGTTGCGATTCCGCTCCCATCGTCACTAACACCACATCATCTAAGTTTGTTTCCAACCAAGACAAATCAGGATCGCAAATAGACTCACTGCGATGTGCTCCATGAGCGCTTCCAAGAAACGGGCCTTCAAGATGAATGCCGATGATATTCGGCGCAGAACGAGAACTCGTCTTCCAACGACGAATTGAATCCATTGCTGTGCGATAGCGCTTCAGCGGAGCACTCACCAGAGTCGGGCACCAACTTGTGACTCCTTGATCAAGTAACAGATTTCCTAGGCGATTCCAGGCTTGTTGATCATCATCGCTTGCGGCTTTCCAGATGTCCACATCGTCTATGCCATTGACCTGCACATCAATAAATCCTGGCACGATCATATGTTCAGTCGTGACTTTCTCATCAGCACCGACCGCAGTAACCGAGCGTATGCGACCATCGCGGATTTCTACACGCGCTCGATGAAAAGCCCCATCCGTTAACAAAACACGCGATGAGCTCACAAACACCGAAGTCATGTCACTATCCTGCCTCGCCCCAACAGCAAATCAAAGGCATTGCTGTGGCACAGTAAGTCGGTGAGCATTCTTAACAGCAACGGACAAACCTTGGGATATGGCGTGGTCGGCGCTCCACTCGGGACAGCAGGGATCCCAGTCCTGATGTATCACGGCACGACGATGAACCGCAGTGCATGGGATCTAGTCATCGGATCCATGCCAACGCAACACACCTATATCCAAATTGATTTTCCCGGCTCCGGCGAATCCTCTCTGCCCTCATCCCCGCTCTCAGTTTCAGGTCTAGTAGCAGACGCGCTTTTAGTCCTCAACCATTTAGAAGTTGAAGAATTTCATGTTGCGGGATTTTCCCTCGGTGCGGTCATTGCCGCAGCCACTGCCGCGCTGGAACCGAAAAGGGTCCGTAGCGCAACAATATTGTGCGGTTGGAAGACTACTGACGCACGTATGCGTCTGACTTTCGATCTGTGGAAAAGATTGATTGCAATCGATCCGGAACTATTTGCAAGATACGCCTTCGTTGACGGCTTTACCGCGAATACTCTGACCGCTCTTGAACCAATGATTGAGACGATTCTGCCGACATCCAAAGACTCCATAGCCCCAGGCTCGGAGGCTCACCTTGAACTTGACTTAACTATTGATATTTCGGATCTGTGCAACCAGATCCTGGCACCCTGTTTAGTGATCAGCGGAAGTCAAGATCGCTGGGTGGACCCAAGCCACTGTGAAGAACTAGCCAATGCAATCGCCAACTCAAGATATGTCTCCTTGCCGGCGGGACATTTAGTGATTCAAGAATTAGCAGGTGACGTAGCCCAACTGTTGAGCGGCCACATCTCGCGAGGGGTCTCAGCATGAGTTCTTCTCAGGTTGACCCTCAACAATTTGCGGCGCTCTCGGCGAGTGCTCTTGAACGATGGTCAAATTTTGGGAATTGGGAACGGATCTATTTTCCTTCCTTGGTGGGAGTTCAGGTTGAAGAATTACGAGTCGACTATTGCCGTATGCGCTTACCTTTTCGCGCTGAACTAGAACAACCCATGGGAGTCGTCCATGGGGGAGCGATAGCCACACTTATTGATGTCTGCGTCGTGCCCGCTATCGGTACCGCTTACGAGAGCATCGTCAATTATTCGACCGTTGATCTCCACGTGCAATACCACCGAGCTTTGATGCAGGAAGACGCGGTGTGCCATGGGTGGGTCACCAAACGCGGCAAGAGCGTGATTTTCTGTGAAGCAGAAGTCATCGCTGCAAGCAGCGACAAACTCATCGCTCGCGGTTTTATGACGTATAACGTCTCACCCCAAAGAGTCTGAGATTCCTAAAACTTTGAGCGCATTGAGGCGCAAGAATTTCGGCCACACCTCAGCCTTGAACGGCACCTGTGGCATGTCGCCCATGATGCGCTCATAGGTTAAACCCATCGGCCAATAGCCGGCATAGATCACTCGATCAGACCCTCGGGAGTTGGCGTAATCAATGATCCGTGGGTCATAGTGCTGCGGTGCAAAAGCACTTGTTGAATAATAAAGGTTGGGCCACTTGAGCATCAGTTTCACTGCTAACTCAGTCCATGGCTGGCAACCGTGGCGGGTCACAATCTTCAATTCAGGAAAGTCATAACAGACAATGTCTAAGAGTTCAACATGCTGGCACATACTCGGCACACGAGGACCAGGAATGCCAGCACAAATAAAAATCGGGATACCTAACTCGGCACAGACCGAGTAAATCGGATACCAGCGGGCGTGATCAATGGGAACCTGAGGCGTGCAACCCGCTGGAAAAGTACCAACTGCCTTAAGCCCGAATTCTTCATAGAGTCGGCGGATTTTGCGCACCTCATCCACGCCGTTATTGGCATCAGCGCTGCATGAGGGAATGAACCGTTCCGGGAACTGTGACAGTGCACGGATTCCAGGTTCGCCTTCGATGCCAATCATTGAGCGTTCAATGCCGAAGTGGTCCATGGTATTGATCGCTACTTCCACTGGATCAATATTCTCGGTCAGGGCACCAGGCACATTGTGCTTAAAAAGGTACTCAACTGGAAACATCGTGTCCTTACTCTCTTGATCACGAATGTTGCCACGAAAGAATTCATATAGACGGCGCGGATCTGGGTCAGGAAACCCCATCATCGTCTCAATAATGCCGAGGCCCTGAAAGCCAACGACAGGCATGGTTGATTCAAACGAGGTCATCTCACAAGCCTAAAAATTCGACGACATTATGGTGCATGATTTTTCTAATATCAGCGTCATTGAATCCATGTAAATCATGGATGAACGCCGTTGGCACCTCAAGCCCCTCAGCATGTGGGAAATCGCTGCCAAACATCAACTTCTCCACTCCGATTGTCTCGGCCAACAACACGATGTCATCCTCGTAGAAAGGTGCCACCCACACATGCTCACAGAAATCTTCAACGGGATCTTTGCCAAACATGAAGGGTTGCTGAGAGTATGCCTTTTTAAATTTCTTGATCAGGTTCGGGACCCAGTCCGCTCCAGCCTCAATCGAGGACACACGAAGTTTTGGATGCCGCGTAAACACACCGTGACTGACCAATATTGCAAACATGTCAAAGGGCGCCCGATCGCTAGTCATGACCCGCATCGGCGAACTTTTGAAGGCTTCAAATTCGCCCGCAGGCTCCCAGTCATCAATGTATTTTCCGTATCCAGCATCACCCGAGTGAAAGGCAACCGAGACATTGGCCTCGGCTAAACGAGCCCAAAAAGGATCAAAGATTTTGTCGCCAGGTGAACGGGTTCCCCCTGCCGGATCAATCGCAGGGGAGGTGCGCATAACGACAACTTTGACACCGTGAGCGATCGCCCAATCAGCTTCTTTCACTGCCCACTCTGGGTCCGCCAAGGTGAAGTAGGGAGCTGCGTAAATTTTATTTTGGTAGGCGAATCCCCAGTCTTCAAGTAGCCAACGATTGAACGCCGAAAAGGCCGCACATAAGGCTGGAACATCGAAACGCAAGGACTCCTCCATACCCACAGCCAAGGTTGGAAAGAACATCGCCCCTTCGAGACCTTGTTGAGCCATGAGTGCGATACGCGCATCGCGATCACGGTATGCGGGACTGATGGGATCAAGTTCTCCAAACATCGCGCGCATATCGCCACCAGCGACCTTGCCGCGAAAATATGCGTCAAGAGCACCGGGCTTAGAAACAGGATTAAAGGTGGGGTTTGGAATAAAGCGATTGATCCGCCCGCCGACAAGGAGGCGTTTACGACCATCAATTTCTGCCCACTGCATACAGCGTTTAGCCATTGAAGGTTCAATGTGACGCGTGAAGGCATCCTCTGCCTCGTAATAGTGATTATCGGCGTCAAAAGCCGCAAATCCTAATTCTACTTTTGCAGCACTCCCAGTAGTTGAGGTGATCGTCATTCTGCTCTCCATTGATCGGCGACTTTTTACGGAGTGTGGGCACCGCCAAACCAAAAGTCAGCATATATCGGTAGTCCCAGATTCAAGTAATCTCAAAAGATGTGCGGCCGCTTTACATCACTCACGCCCCCCACTGATGTGGCATCTTTCTTCTCCGCCGAGGAACCTAATCCGAATCTTTTTGGCAACTTTGCTCCCAACTACAACGTGGCCCCGACGACACGGATCATGGCAATCGCCAATGATCATCTGGGGGCGCGCAGGGTCGGCTTATTTCAATGGGGACTCGTCCCATCGTGGGCCAAGGCGGTTCCCGCATCACAGCCTCTGATCAATGCCAGATCTGAAACTGCGCACGAGAAGCCATCATTTCGAGAATCACTGCCACATAGACGTTGCCTGATAGCAGTTGATGGTTTCTTTGAGTGGCGCACTGTCGATATCGCGGATACAAAGCCACCTGCAACCAAGCAACCCGTCTACGTCACTCGTCGTGACGGGCAACTTCTTGCGCTTGCAGGGCTTTGGGCAACGTGGCGCGATACGAGTGACCCCTCTCCATCACCATGGCTCCACTCATGTTGCATCTTGACAACGTCTGCCAATGCCACCATGTCTCCAATTCATGATCGCATGCCAGTGATTTTGGAATCTCAGGATTGGTCTGCATGGCTGAATACTGGCACTACCTCTCAGCCCGCAACATCTATGGCAGAGATTGTCGAACTGATGAAACCAGCAGATGGATCAATCTTAAACGCCACCGCCATTGGCACGGCCGTGAACTCAACACGTAATAACTCGGCTGATCTTTTGCTGGCAGTGATCTAAATCAACAGACCTCAGAACGACCAGAGTTTCGCAATGCGCAACGGATTGCCTCGGCGGCATCATCAATTGAGTTTCGATCAATCGTTGTCGCGGCATTAGCGAAAGACAATTGCGACATACTCTGCGTGGGTATGACATGGATATGCGTGTGCGGCACCTCGTAACCAGCGATGATCACTCCGACCCGCTCACACCCAAAGGCCTCTTTCAAGGCCACACCAATCACTCGGGTGACCTCAAAAAGATGAGCGATCAAATCTGAGTCTGCGTCCACCCAATGATCCACCTCTTGAATAGGCACCACAAGACAGTGTCCGTGTGCCATGGGATTAATGGAAAGGAAAACAACACACTGCTCATCTCTCCAAACAAATGTTCCAGGAATCTCGCCCCCGATAATGCGTGTAAAGATTGTTGGCATTACACCCAACCTCCCGAGGCTGGAAACACATCTCCGACGCAATAGGAAGACTCTGGACCTGCCAAGAACCTCACCACCTGCGCGAGTTCCTCGGCGGACGCCAAACGCCCAATGGGTGTCTGCATACGTATCCCAGCGAGAGCGACCTCATCCATTGAATCCAGCATCGGGGTATCCACAAAGCCTGGGCAAACTGCATTGATCCGAACGCCGAAGGCGGCTACTTCTTGCGCCGTGGACTTAGTAAAAGCAATGATGGCTGCCTTGGCTGCGCAGTAGTGGGGGATTCCAGCAGAGGGGCGCAATCCCATGATGGATGAAATATTGACGATTGATCCACGACGTTGCGGCGTCATATGCCGAAGAGCAGCCCGAGTCCCATAGAAGGTTCCGTAGAGATGGATTTTGATCATTCGATCCCATTCCTCATCACTCAGATCGACAGTGAAGTCCGCTGGTATGAGTTCGTCGTAGCGTCCCTCGATGCGCTTGATCTGATTCGCCATGTTAATTTCCCGCTTGTGAGCATCACCAGTGGGTGCAATGCCTGCATTGTTGATCAGCACATCGAGGCGACCATAGTGCGCTGCGATGCGATCGATAGCTGCGTTAAAGGCCGCCGAATCTGTGACATCAAAAATCGCTGCTTCGCCACCTACGTCTGAGGCGACCTCACCCGCGGCCACCTCATTGACGTCATTAATCACCATGCGCGCCCCATCGGACGCTAGCCGACGGGCAAAAGCCGCTCCCATCCCCGAACCTCCACCCGTGACAACAACGACCTGACCATCCAAAGTTCCTGAGTTCATAAGAGGACACTAGAGCACGCGGTAAGGTACTAATTATGGTTGAGCAGTCATCAAATGACCCCTCAGAACTCATCCCTCCAAGCGACGTTGCCCCAGGTCGGCGTGAGTGGGGTTTGTGGACATGGCCAAATCTCATTACCTTGATCCGACTTGCCTGCCTCCCAATATTTTTGTGGTTATTGCTTGGACGCGATGATCGTGCCAGCGCCGGTTGGCTCTTGCTGGCGCTCGGGGGAACCGATTGGGTGGACGGTTGGGTCGCCCGGAGATTCAATCAAGTCAGCGAATTCGGGAAAATGTTTGATCCCACGGCCGATCGCCTGTTGTTCATTGTCGGATTGACGGCAATCATGATCGACGGTTCGGCGCCACAATGGTTTTGCATCTTGGTTCTCATTCGAGAGGTTCTCTTTGGCGGGACAATTGCGATCTTGACGCTTTTTTTCTCTATGGAAAGATTTGATGTCACCTACTTGGGCAAATGGGCAACATTTCTTTTAATGGGAGTCTTCCCAGCCTTCGTTCTCGGTGAGAGCGGCATCGGCATCCACTTATTCTTTACCATCTCGGCATGGATTGCTGGACCGGTCGGCCTCATCCTGAGTTACTACACCGCCATTGTTTATCTACCGACAATTCGTTCCAGTTTGGCTCGGGGGCGGGCTTAGCCTTCACTCAGGGATCTCGCGCTTGCTTTCTTACTGGCAAGGCGTTGAGCACTAGATTGAACCCATGAGCCCTTCCGATCTCCTTTTCTCGACTGACCACGAGTGGGTGCTGATCACAGGATTGATCGCCCGAATCGGCATCACGGATTTCGCACAAGACGCTCTTGGTGATGTTGTCTTCGTCCAACCAGCCACTCTCGGGCAAAAACTTAGCGCAGGCGAATCCTTCAGCGAAGTGGAAAGCACGAAGTCTGTCTCAGACATCTACGCACCCCTTGGCGGGGTAGTGGTGGCCGTGAACGAAGCCTTGGACGCTGATCCAGGGCTAGTGAACTCGGATCCCTACGGCCAAGGTTGGATCTGCGAACTGGAAATGACACCTGACGCAGACACTTCTCATCTCATGACTGGCGACGCCTATGCCATTTTTGTGGCAGGCTAGAGGGCATGTCAGTCTTTTGTCAAAAATGTGGTCATCGCAATATCGGTGATGCCTTCTTTTGCAGTTCATGTGGCGGGACACTCGAAGTAGATGGCGACAAGACTGTGGTGATCGCCAAAGTTGACTCCCTACAAGACGCACTTGGACCTCAAGATAATGCTTCAGTCGACCTTCAGAGTTTGCCGCAACACTTCGGCACCCTGATGGTGCGCTCAGGGCCTCAGGCTGGTCAGCGATTTGTTTTGGATGCTTCATTAACCAAACTTGGGCGACATCCTGACAGCGAGATTTCTCTAGATGATATTTCAGTCTCGCGCCGCCATGCCGAGATTGAACGCCAGTCAACGGAGTATGTTCTGCGCGATGTTGGATCAATGAATGGCACCTACGTCAACCAGAAGCGCGTCGATGGCGTCGTCTTACAACAAGGTGATGAGATTCTTGTTGGTCGTTTTCGTTTGATTTTTCTTGGACCTGTTGAATAATCGTGGCGACCCATCCCGTCAACGAGCGCTCATACCTTTCAATAGGTGAAGTACTCGGCTTGTTATTAGAAGATTTTCCCGATGTATCTATTTCCAAGATTCGCTTTCTCGAGAGCCAGGGTTTGATTGTTCCCGAAAGAACAGCATCTGGTTATCGAAAATTTTATGACGAAGATGTTGAGCGTTTGCGCTTTATCTTGGGTGAACAAAAAGATCACTTTCTGCCCTTGCGAATCATCAAAGATCGCCTCGACACTCCACCTACTGGCACCATTCGACCTAACAAAAACGAGCGACCGCAGCCACGCGGACTGAAGAACGTCGGCAATGCGCAAGAGATTGTTGAGCAAGATACATCGACGGTCTCTGGAGATGCGAGTAACCATGATGTAGCCAAACACCCTGCCGCACGAGCGGCCAAAGTGACCCCACCACAAACGGCGCGCAAGTCAGCACGACCAGCACTGCCTGATCCGTCTGACGCTGTAGGTCGTCCGGCAATATACACACGGGCTGAATTACTGCAGTTATCTGATCTTCAAGAAGTGGTGCTGGCGGATCTGGAATCCTTCCACATGGTGACGGCTCACCAAACAGGTTCTCAGGCTTTATACGACGAACATGATTTGGCAATTGCCGAGGTAGCACGGGCTTTTACTGAGGTAGGCGTCGATGTTCGCCACCTCAAGGCGTGGAAAACCGCTGCTGAGCGAGAAGCCGGTCTCTTTGAACAGCGCGTCTTGCCGCTTCTCCGTCGACGTTCCCCAGAATCTCGTCAGGAATCAATTGATTTACTAGATGACCTTGTCGATTTAGGTGCCCGACTTCGGGCTATTTTGGTAGCCCGCGCTGTTGGTACGCTACGAGATACGCGCCCAGGGGACCAACGATGACACCCATGGAATTGATCGGAGTTCGTCTTGATGTTGCCGGGAATATTCCCGTGCTCTTTCTGCGCGAACGTGAAGGCCTCAGACGTCTGCTACCGATATACATCGGCACCCCCGAAGCCAGCAGCATTCAGTGGGCAAGCGAGGGCAAAGAATCGCCTCGCCCTTTGACCCACGACTTGGTGGTTAACTTACTCGGAGCATTAGGAGCCATTCTTGAGCGGGTCGTGATTACCGAAGTCAACGAAGGCACTTTTTTTGCGGAACTTCATCTGCAATCACGTACTGGATCAGTCGTTGTCTCCAGCCGACCCTCAGATGCCATTGCCATCGCTGTTCGCTCAGGTTGCGCCATCTATTGCCAATCAGAGGTACTTGATGTGGCTGGAAAGATCATTGCTGATGATGAACCCGTTGAAGAAAGCTCTGACCCAGATGACCTAGAGGCCAGCCTGCAAGGCGGTATTGCCTCCAGCGCCTCAACTGACGACCTCGTGGATGAGTTTCGGGATTTCATTGAGAGCATCAACCCTGAGGATTTTCAACCCTAAGCAGGATTGCTTCGGTAAACGTTGACGCTCATCAAGTTCCGCCGTACCCTAACCCTAGAAGAAAAGCACCTACGGGAAACCTTAGACTTTTCCCGAACTCATTATTGGAGCAAGATGAACGCCAGAGTCTCAACCTTTAGTGGAACTCAAGCCTCCAAAATCGTGGGCATCACCTACCGCCAAATTGATTATTGGGCCCGCACAGATCTCGTTCGCCCATCAATTACAGATGCAACAGGCAGTGGAAGTCGCCGTCATTACAGTTATCGCAATCTTCTTGAATTGCGCATGGTGAAAAGTCTTCTCGATGCTGGAATCAAACTTGAGTCGGTCAGGGAGGTATTCAATTACCTCGCGCAGAATACTCAGGCGGATATCACCTCAGCACATTTGGTGATTAGCGGTTCATCAGTTCTCCTCTGCGAAGGTGATGAATTAGTAGACGTGGTGCGCCGCGGACAGGGAGTCCTCAACCTTCTGCCTCTGGCGCAAGTGAAAAATGAAGTCGATGGGCAACTCATCGCGCTCTATCCGGAACTCGCACAGCCAGCCGATATTCGCATTCGTAAAATTGGTTAACTGTGCGATACTCGCCCCTTGATGCACAGCATCGAGAACTTGGAGCGCGACTAACGCCATTCGGCGGCTGGGACATGCCATTGCAATACCCGCAGGGGACACTTGCGGAACATCTTGCTTGTCGAACAGATGCAGTCGTCTTTGATGTCTCTCACTTGGGTACGGTACGCCTTGAAGGTGCGCAAGCGTTTTCTCAGTTGCAGTTTGCTTTTACCAATGACCTCAAAAAGATCGGCCCAGGCCGAGCGCAATACACACATCTCCTCGACACACATGACGCATCTGTCCTTGACGACATCATTGTTTGGTGGGTCAGTGAAGAAGTCTTTGATGTGATGCCAAATGCATCAAACACTGATCAAGTGATCGCTGCTATTGGAGGTCAGGACGTCACCTCATCACGCGCTGTCTTGGCGATACAAGGCCCGGCGGCGCTAGAGAAAATTTCCACATTTTTTCCAGCGGCTTCCAAAGTCGGCAAGTTCAAAGTCGCAAAATGTGATTGGAATGGCATTGAGTGCACCGTGGCAGGCACCGGGTATACCGGTGAGCAAGGTATTGAAATCGCCATTCCAAACGCCCACGCTTCAGCCCTATGGGCAGCGATTCTTCAATCTGGTATCCAACCAGCGGGACTCGGTGCACGCGACACACTGCGCCTTGAGGCTGGTCTGGCGCTACATGGTTACGAACTGGGAGCGGGCATCACTTCCTTGCAGGCCAATCTTGAATGGGTCGTCTCGTGGAGCAAGGGCGAGTTTCGCGGTTCCTCTGCCTTGGCCGCTGAAAAGGATCGAGGTGTTTCGCAAATCTTGCGCGGCATCGCAACGCAAGGACGCAGACCGCCTCGAGCAGAGTGCGCGGTACTGATGAACGATGAGATTATTGGGCGTGTGACAAGTGGAAACTACTCTCCGATACTTGAGCATGGGATTGCTTTGGCATTCGTACACCCGACGACTGAGGTAGGGGACTTCGTCACTATTGATGTTCGTGGCACGCAACTGAGTGGTCAGATTGTCAATCTGCCATTTGTTCAGAAGAAATAACTTCAGTTACCTGAAGGCTTGATCCCAAACATCGCGCCTGCAGTTTCCGCGAATTGTGTGAGCGGAGCTAACCGAGTAGCTAAGTCGCCCAATGTGCCAATGGCCTTAGTCACCTCAGCGGGCAAGGTGCTGACCTGCGTCAAAACCCCATCTGCTTTTTTGATTGTCGACTTAGCTTGTTTGGCAGAAGCCTGAACCAAAGGAACGATCTCTTTGATCGGTCCTTCAATTTCATCAAGAATTGCATTAACTCGACGGGCAACCTTATTCAATTCGGTGATCGTGTCATTAAAAGTCAACACAGATTTTTTAATTTCGCCAGACAATTGCATTGCACCTTCAAGAGCACGCCCAAAGGCCATCATCGGGTTGGCTCCACCCAACATCCCAAGAAAATCGCCAACACCGGGATTGGACTTGGTCTGGTTTGATTCATTTTGATCATCAGTCACGAGCCCAAACTACCGATTCCACAACCTTTTTCGACTTGGATTCAGTCACACTTAGGCATAGGCCTCAAGGGGAGCGCAGGTACACATGAGATTTCTGTCCCCGAATGCCGCGTCAATCCGACTGACGGGGGCGTGATAACCCGTTGAACTCGACAGGCTTGGGGTGCCGTGCGAGCGTGGATACATGCGATCCCAATCACCAACTAAATCGGCCACGGTATGGGGCGCATGGCGCAACGGACTGTCCGCCACAGCAATAGTGCCATCTGCTATCTGATCAATCTCCGCACGAATCGCAACCATGGCATCACAGAAACGGTCTAACTCTGCTTTGGTCTCGCTCTCCGTAGGCTCAATCATGAACGTACCTGAAACCGGAAAACTCATCGTCGGTGCATGGAATCCGTGATCCATCAGACGCTTCGCCACATCATCCACTGTGACTCCAAAGTCTTTGGTAATCCCACGCAAGTCAATAATGCATTCGTGGGCGATAAAGCCATGTGTTCCGGTGTACAGAACTGGGAAATGGGCATCAAGACGACGGGCTACATAGTTTGCGTTAAGGATCGCCATTTCCGTGGCTAAGCGCACTCCTTGGGCACCCATCAAACGGATGTAAGCCCAGGAGATCGGCAGAATTCCCGCTGACCCAAACTTGGACGCCGACACTGGTCCGACCGCTTGCGAACCAATGGGAGCCAAAGGATCGCCCGGCAGGAATGGAGCCAAATGTTGGCGTACCGCAACAGGTCCGACACCTGGACCTCCACCACCGTGCGGAATGCAAAAAGTTTTATGCAAATTAAGATGACTCACGTCAGCGCCAAAGACACCTGGTTGGGCGAGACCGACAAGGGCATTGAGATTGGCGCCGTCGACATACACCTGTCCACCAGCATCGTGAATAATGCGGCACACTTCCGTGATGCCGTCCTCAAAGACTCCGTGCGTTGAGGGATACGTCACCATAATTGCCGCCAGTGCAGAACCAGCAGTGTCAACTTTGCGTTGCAAATCTTCAAGATCAACATTTCCACTGTCATCACAATTGGTAACGACCACAGACATCCCCGCCATCACCGCACTAGCCGCATTTGTACCGTGTGCACTTGACGGAATCAGACAGACTGTGCGAGCCTCCTCACCACGACTGCGGTGGTAGGCGCGGATTGCTAAGAGTCCAGCTAATTCGCCCTGGCTTCCTGCGTTCGGTTGCAAACTTACCGCGTCATAACCAGTCACGGCCACCAACATGGATTCCAACTCGTGAATCAGTTGAAGATATCCCTCGACTTCATCAACTGGACAAAAGGGGTGGACATCGGCGAACTGAGGCCAAGTGATGGGTTCCATCTGCGTCGTGGCGTTGAGTTTCATGGTGCACGACCCAAGTGGAATCATCGTTCGATCCAGGGCTAGATCTTTATCGGCTAAGCGTCGCAGATAACGCAGCATTTCGTGTTCGGTCTGACAGTTGTGAAAAACTTTTGCTGTCAGTATCTCATCGGTGCGCAATGAACTCGCGCTCATTCCTAGCGCTTGGCCGTCGTACGAATCGGGAGTGGCCATGTCGTTGAATCCAAAGGCTTCCCAGATATCGCTCACTAATTCCAAAGTAGATGTCTCATCAAAAGTAAGCCCCACCGTAAACTCGTCAATCATTCGCAGATCAATGTTCAGGTCACGAGCCTTTTGCAGGACCTGCTTGGAACCAGAGGGGAGATTGACAGCCAAGGTGTCAAACCACGTCGTATGGCGCAACTCAAGTCCGCGACTGAGCAACCCTGCGGCCGTGATACATGCCAATCGATTCACCCGTTGAGCAATGCGCTGCAGTCCCTCGGCTCCATGCCACACGGCATAAAAGCCAGCGATATTTGCCAACAGGGCTTGAGCGGTACAGATGTTGCTCGTAGCTTTTTCGCGTCGAATATGTTGTTCACGAGTCTGCAGTGCGAGGCGTAATGCTGGTCGTCCAGCAGTGTCTGTGCTCACGCCAACAAGGCGACCTGGCAAACTTCGAGCGTACGCTTGCGTTGTTGCCATGAACGCTGCGTGGGGACCACCAAAAGCCATAGGTACGCCAAAGCGTTGCGCTGATCCCACGGCTATGTCAGCACCTAATTCACCTGGTGACGCCAAGAGGACGCAGGCTAAAAGGTCAGTAACGACGACCGTGATTCCTCCGAATGCCTTGACTGCGCTGATCGTCTCAGACCAATCGCCTACACAACCGGTTGAAGAGGGATATGAAAATAGCGCTCCGAAGACTTCACGTGGAACGAGTGCACTCTCATCGCCAATGATCAAATCAATGCCCAAAGGTTCGGCCCGAGTGGCCATCACTGCCAGGGTTTGTGGATGTGTATCGCGGTGCGCAAAAAACTTGTTGCTGGCGACCTTGCTGACACGACGCGCCATGGTCATTGCTTCAGCGGCGGCAGTCGCCTCATCCAATAACGAGGCGTTAGCGATCGGCAAACCAGTGAGGTCACTGACCATCGTTTGAAAATTCAACAATGATTCCAAGCGTCCCTGACTAATTTCTGGCTGATACGGGGTGTACGAGGTGTACCACGCTGGATTTTCAAGAACGTTACGCCGAATCACTGGGGGAGTGATGGTGCCTGTATAGCCCATACCAATCATGCTCCGCCGAGGCCGATTGAGATTTGCGATGCGCTTCAGTTCGCTGGTCACATCATGCTCCGCCATCGGTTCGGGGAGGTTCAAGTCGCCCCGTAAGCGAATCGTTTCAGGCACTGTTTTGTCGATCAATTCGCTCAGCGAAGCAACACCAATCGTGGCCAACATCTCGGCCAAATCTTCGGGTACCAAGGTGCCGATATGGCGACGCGCGAACGCATCACGTTCAAACAAATCATCAAGGGAATAACGGGTCATAGAAGCCTCCAGATGTTGAATTTCCTGTGCTTCCCCCGCTGTCTCTCTGCCTAGGGCAGACCTGAGAGCTTCAATTGATGTCTGCGCGACATCAACCTTTCCCCGTCGGTGAGATCTAAAGAACAGATCTACTTTCCAGCGTTGTCTCACCCGTCCGGTCCGTGTGCCTGAGAGATTCCGGGGAGGTTGCTCCTTCGGCGTTACGGTGCTGGCTGCACTGCAACTCTTCCGGTCGGGGTTAACGACAAGGCGACCTTAGTTCGTCTCAGCATCAGGAAGCGCACAACTCATAGAATGTTTATGTGCCAGCGATCACCAACTCTCCCAACCGTGAACCCGCTGACCTACAACTCGCCAAACTCTTAGGCCAATCAGTGGGCGCCATTGGAGGCGCTTTCATGCTTCATCCCGACACCTTGACCCCCGGGAAGCAAGCAGGTTACCCAGGCGGATTTTCTTATTATGTCGTGGGACGGGGTGGCGTGCTCGGAGATGTTGATGCCTCGGTAGTGACCAGCGGCTTCGCTTTTTTCGCTCCGGCATTAGTGCGCTCTCTTTGGGAAGCGGGCGTTGCGGTGGAAGGAGCTCGCGCTGGTGCTGATCGCTATGCCCTGGCATGCGCTGAGTGGGGACGCTCAAGACTGGGCGCATTTGATCGAGCCCAACGTCTTGTCGAACTCGTGACTGCAGTGGTTGACGGAGCCGAATTAGCGGGCTTGAGTTTGTTTGCGGGCTGGCAAAGTCAGGCTCGGGTGAGCGACCCACAAGGTCGTTGCTATCAATTGCTCAATGTTTTGCGCGAACTTCGCGGCAGCGTGCACATCACGGCTGTCGTTGCTCAAGGTGTCACGCCCCTTCAAGCGTTACTCGCCAACCCGATAAATAATGGATCTGAAACGGCTGAGCGATTCGGTTGGTCTGGTCCATTTGAAAATGTTGACCATCTGCGCGACGACTTCATAGCAGTCGAAAATTTGACGAATGTTTTGATGGCTCACCATCTCAGCGTTCTCACACCAGATGAGCAAAATGAGTTACACGAATTAGTCACCGAAGTGCACACCATTTTGTTTCCGTGATTCACCGAATCAGGAGCGCGCAGCCTTCATTGCTTCATAGTCGGCGATTGCCGTCATCTGCGCTCCCAAAGTCGCATCAACCCAACGACTTCCAGCACCAACCACTTTGTCGTAACTGGCTTGAGGGCCGGCTAGTTGACCAGTGAAGTGTGGCATGACCTGCTCGGCGAATAGTTCGTAACTGCGTAATGTCTGATGCCAATCAGCAAGGTCAGCACCAAGGAAAAGGTAACAACCAAATCCACCTGTCTTTTCTTGTAGTCGTTCAATCTGCGCTATCGCCATTTCTGGGGTACCAATCACCATGCGACCCGATTCATTGGCTTGATCTACGAACTCGTCAATGTCGGTCGGTGGGGGAGGACCATTGGGATCACCCACAGGAATGATGTGACTCAAGTATTCCCAGACCCATTGCAATCCATAGCGGCAATTTTCTTTAGCCTGCTCAACCGTTTCGGCGATATGCATCGGTCCCATGAGACGAGCTTTCGAACGATCAACAACATGACCGTGAAGAGTTGCTTCCTCTTCCCAGACTTTCAAGTTGTAATCCAGCATTTGAAAGGCCGCCGGTTCAGTGGCAGCAATCGAAATCAGCCCGACACCGTATTTGCCTGCCAATTTTGAACCAGAGGGTGAAATTGATGATGCAACGGCAATATCAAAATCGCTATATGGCTTGACTTGAAGAACGGCCTCATTGCAGGTAAACCAATCGGTCTTTTCTGTGACTGTTTCTCCACGAAAGAGCCGCATCATCACATCGAGCGACTGCTCCATGCGGGGTCTCTGGGTCATCGGATCAATTCCCATCATCTGCGCATCCGATGTCAACTGTCCGGGGCCCGCACCAAACATCATTCGACCGCGCGTGAGATGATCCAGCATCACGATTCGGTCAGCGAGCATAAATGGGTGGTGGTAGGGAAGTGAGTTCACGCCCGTACCAAGTTTGATGTGTTTGGTTCGCTCGGCCGCCGCAGCGATCATGACTTCGGGCGAAGCGATGAGTTCAGATCCAGCAGAATGGTGTTCACCAATCCATGCTTCGTGGTAGCCCAGTTTGTCTAGATGTTCCAGAAGTTGTAGATCACGATGCAGAGCCAACGTCGGGTTCACACCCGTCTTGTGCATCGGCGGCATGAAGATTCCAAAGCGAAGACTCATCTCGAAATACTGTCACATGACGATCTATTCGATCGTGCCGTACGAACCACGCTCGCCTTGTGAATCGTTTTTTACCACCTCATCAACTGCCCAACGTAGGTCAACGATGAAATCTTCAATCACGGCACCGTGAACGGCATTAACCGTGCAGTGCAGAGATGCAGGAGGGGACTGTTTGTCGACATACCAGCCCCGTTGTGCGAGAAGATCGGCCACCGCGTAAATATCAAACATCGGAAGCGACTCATCATTTGTTTCTCGCGCCCCGAAGGACAACAACGTGCTATCTGGGCGGGCCCGTAATTGCAGTTCCGGAAATTGTTCGATGGCGTCGGCCAACTTCTGGCATGCTTCATAGGCAGCCTTGGTGAGCCGCAGGTACCCAGCGTCGCCGAGATAATTCATCACTGCCCAAGCAGCTGCCATGGGACCACCACTTTTCGTCCCCAGCACACCCGAAGATCCGTAGAAGCCGCCTAGCCAGTTATCGGTCACGAAGGTTTGGTACGAACGGAGTTTTTTATTACGGTGCAAAATCACTGATGCGCCCTTTGCGGTGTAACCGTATTTGTGTAGATCAACAGAAATACTCGTCACTCCATCAACACGAAAATCCCAAGGTGTTATCGGCAGGCCAAGACGTTCTAAGAAGGGGAGAGTCACGCCACCCATGCAGGCATCGACATGAACATTGATATCCATGCTCAGCCCAAGAGAAGCGATCTCTCTGATTGGGTCGATGACTCCTTGCGGGTACTGCGGAGCCGAACCGACCAACAAAACCGTATTGCTATCGATGGCGGCGCTCATCGCTGTCACATCGGCGCGCCAGTCGGCGTCGACCGCGATTCGCCGACTCTCCAAGCCAAAGTAGTAGCACGCTTTTTCGAAAGCAGCATGAGCCGATGTTGCTAACACAACATTTGGAGTTGTGATTCCCTTCTCGCGGCGACCTCGTTCACGAGCTCCTTTGACTGCCAAGAGAATGCTTTCTGTGCCACCACTGGTCATGAATCCTGCGGCCTGATCTCCACCATGCACCCAAGCGCTCACCATCTGCACAACTTCACTCTGAAACTTTTTCAGACTCGGGAAAGCATCTGCGTTTAATCCGTTAGTTGAGGCGTACATTGCCAACGCTTGATCCGCAACTTCTTGCACATCAGCACCCGCGTAATAGGCAAGCGAAAACGCCCGACCATGTTTCCAGTTCAGGTCCTTGGCCCCGATCTCTGCAACCTGGCGCAAAACTTCTTGAGCGACATCATCCACGATCTAGAACTCTAGGCAAGAAAAAGAGCCGTACCTTGACTACGGTTAAGTAATGATCGATTATTCATCGCCATCTTTAGTCTCTGTCGAAGAAATGAACGCTTTCATCGGAGGCGCATTTGGAGGTAATCAAAATGCCTGCGAAGTTATGAGTTTCGCGATGGCGGTAGCGGTGATGTATCCAAGCGCTGCTTCATTGCGACCTGGAAAAATTATTAGTGGTCCAACAGTCTTCAGTATCTGTGATGCTGCTCTTTTTTATGCTGCGCTCTCTGCCACGGGTATGGAACCAATGACCCTCACCAGCGAAATGTCGATCCGTTTCCTCCGTCCAGCAAGGGGAGAGGTGCTCCGTGCTCGGGCCACACTCAATAGCCTCGGATCACGTTCCATTGTTGGTTCTGTTGTGGCTTATACCGACGACGAGTCCAAGCCGGTAGCGGTCGCTCAAGGCACATATATGCGTCCTAAAAAGAACCCCGCCCAATAGCATCAATGACATGTCTTCTGAACTAGCAAAGCCATCCATTAACGTCCCAGCCGGTGATCCACCGACCTCTTTGATCATCGATGACATCACTGTCGGCAGTGGTCAAGAGGCGACTTCAGGTTCTCGTCCGGTGATGCATTATGTCGGCGTCGCATGGAGCACTGGCCAAGAATTCGATGCCTCGTGGGATCGACATGAAACCTTCTCATTTCGCCTCGGAGCGAGCGAAGTCATCGGTGGTTGGGATCAAGGCGTGGCCGGAATGAAAGTTGGCGGTCGCCGCCAGTTAACGATCCCGCCAGAACTTGGTTATGGCAGCCGAGGTGCAGGTGGAGTGATCAAAGGTAACGAAACGTTGATCTTCATCGTTGACCTCATTGACGTCAACTGAGGCATAAGCAGGGGATATCCGATCTGGAATGGTTTTTCCTTTTATCAGTTGTATGTGTCATAACGATTATTATGGGCGAACATTTCTCAGGGATTCACGTCTTCTGGGGCGTCAATGTTCGATCCCGCAATGGTCGAGCCGCCTCCATCATCCACTCCAAGGCCTCCGTGATACTGCGCACCGTCGGCTTGGCAGCCTTGAGTTCACGTTCAGTGTCATCAACGGCGCAGGCTAAGACATAGAGATCGTCGTACAAGGAATCAATCACCGCCCGGGCAATGACCAATTCATCCTCGCTGATTTTCAGTTCACGAGCACGTTGACGAGCCACCCAATCCCATTGCCTGCAGGCTTGACAACAAAAGACCCGTGTCCGCCCGGCTCCAGATTGCTCAGGCAGAACCCGGCGACACCAACGGCATCGAATCCCACCTACTGCCCGCCCCTGTACCCCTGTCGGCAATTTCGTCATGACGAAATTATTCCACAGAATGGATTCATTTGAGGTGAACTGCGCACATCATGATTTATTTCGGCAGACTCGCAAGATGAGTTCGCCAGTACTACCCCCTGCCCCGGAACATCGCTTCGCCAGTGACAACAACGCCACAGTGCATCCGGTTGTGATGGAGGCTCTCAATCGAGCTAATGCGGCTCACGCCACTGCCTACGGCGACGACCCCTGGACCGCACAGGCTCGTGACGCTTTTAGTGAACTTTTTGGACAACAGGTTGAGACCTTCATGGTGTGGAATGGCACGGGGGCCAATGTCTTGGCACTGGCCACGATGCTCTCCCCCGCTGGGGCAGTCATCTGCAGCGATTCAGCACACATCAATGTCGATGAGACAGGTGCCCCCGAGCGCATCCTCGGAGCCAAACTGATTGACCTTCCAGCAATTGGCGGAAAAATTACTCCCGATCAAGTGCGTTCGCAAGCACATGCCTTGGGAGTGGTGCATCACGTTCAACCCAGCGTTTTATCCATCACCCAAAGCACCGAATGGGGAACCCTGTACTCCCCCGCCGAGATTGCGAATCTTTGTGACGCGGCGCACTCAATGGGCATGACCGTCCATCTCGATGGAGCCAGAATCGCCAATGCCACAGCGGCGTTGGGAGGCAACCAAGAGGCATTACGTTCCTTCACGGTTGACGCCGGGGTTGATGTCATTTCCTTTGGCGGGGCCAAAAATGGAATCATGTATGGCGAGGCGGTCATTTATCTCAACCGTGACTTGGCCCGTTCAGCACCCTTTGTGCAAAAACAAGTGACTCAACTTCCTTCGAAGGTGCGCTTCATCTCGGCGCAATTTTCGGCCCTACTTGCCGATGACCTGTGGCTCAAAAACGCGGCTCACGCCAATGACATGGCAACTCAACTGTTTGAGCAGACATGCCACCTCTCTGGAGTGGTTCTGGATCAGCCACCCGTGGTGAATAGCATTTTCCCTATCCTGCCCCCCGAGCAGATTGAGCCGTTACGTGAATGGTCCTTTTTCTACGATTGGGATCCTCATGCCCACCAAGTGCGGTGGATGACCGCCTGGGATACCCGCCCAGCAGACTTGGATCATTTTGTGGCAGGTCTCCGCCACTTCATTCAATGAGATTTTTATTGACTCAATGATTACTTAAGTCTAAAGTGATCATGTTGTCGCGGAAGTTTCGCCGCAAGTGGGGGAATTTTCTTAGGTCAAAAATATTAATCTCGGGGGAACTTGTGGCTTATACCGAATTTTTAAATCATCGTCAGCAGACCGAAGATGACTGGATGGATGTCGGTGCATGTCGTGGCATGACTCACCTGTTCTTCCCGACAACCGCCGAACGCCCTCAAGCGCGCGAACGTCGTGAATCCATGGCTCGCATGGTCTGCGCCAGTTGCAATGTCCAAGACATGTGTCGCTCATTCGCACGCGACAATCATGAGTACGGACTATGGGGTGGCGAGAGCGAAGATGAACGACATCAAGCGGGTTACCGCTTGATTGCTCCGATCGGCATTCGCGCTAACGTCGGTTGAGGATTAGGCCTCGTTATTATTGCAGAACGATCACTCCAATCACTTTAAACACGTGTTAACGCAACTGCCAGATGATTCACTAGAACCATGAGTAACGGTTCGCATTCCTATGATGTCGTCGTCGTAGGAAGTTCCAACCTTGACCTAGTCGCCACAGTCGAGCGCCTCCCGGCACCAGGTGAAACCATTCTCGGCACGCGTTTTGCAGAATTTCCAGGTGGCAAAGGCCTCAATCAGGCCGTGGCATGCCGCCGCTCAGGTGCCGACACTGCTTTCATTACTTGCCTAGGCAAAGACAACGCAGGTGACACCCTGCATCGCCTGATGATTCAAGAAGGAATCGCTGCCTATGTCACTGATGACGATGACCCCACGGGGCGGGCATTAATCAACGTTGACACGCATGGAGAAAATTCAATCGTTGTCGTGCCAGGCGCAAATGCGAATCTTTCGCTCAGCGTGATTGAGGCTCATCGCGATATCTTGCTGCACTCGAGGGTTCTTCTGTGCCAATTAGAGATCCCACTCGCATCTGTTGAATCGGCATTAGCAATCGCCAAAATTGGTGGAGCACAGACAATTCTAAACCCGGCTCCAGCCAGCGAACTGAATCGTTCAATTTTGCAATTATGCGATGTCATTATGCCCAATCAACATGAGGTGGCGCTTCTCGGTGGCGCATCAGCGCTTTTAGATGCTGGGGTTTCGATTGTCGTCGTCACCTTGGGCGCGCGCGGCATCAAAATCATCACTGCTGACGGCGAACAACAAATTCCGCCATTTGCCGTTCGGGCTATTGACACCACAGGAGCTGGCGATGCGGCATGTGGCGCATTGGCATGTGCTCTCGCCTCCGGATTAGACATCACTACCGCTGCTCGGCGGGCGTCGGCAGCAGGAGCATTGGCGGCCACTAAACATG
>ERZ889217.533-NODE-533-length-22605-cov-9.161197_pt1 | contig 22605 bp, 22 predicted proteins | sample MGYA00521098_ERZ889217 | MGnify/ENA primary metagenome ERZ889217 (study PRJEB32303, sample SAMEA104408613) | aquatic metagenome | biome: Brackish water; feature: Pelagic; material: water | place: Baltic Sea | collected 2014-06-10T22:04:00 | depth 2,362 m ... | reverse complement strand
CTTGCCGGCTTTTCACTACTTTTAGGACTTAAGCCAAGCAAAGATGAGCCTCTTGCTCACCACACAGTCATATTTCCTGAAAATTACGATCTTGAATTTGAATCAATATTTACACGCAAGGTTCCTATTGAAAAACCAACAATATATATCTGTGCGCCGAATGACCCACTGATGGTCAAAGATAAGGGACATCAAGCCTGGTTTGTTTTAGTAAACGCTCCTCGTCACAGTAAAGGTAGCGATGGATACGACTGGAGCGATCCACAGTTTAAGAAAATTTATGCCAACTCGATTATCGATCAAATTGAAGCTTCAGGAATTCCAATTCGCGACCGCCTTGAGGTACTTGAAATTCGCACACCCCTTGACTTACAAGAGAGCGTCAACGCCCCAGGTGGCTCTATCTATGGTTCTTCTAGCAATGGAGCTCGCGCTGCCTTTGATCGCGCAAAGAATCGCTCACCAATTAAAGGACTCTATCTTGTAGGTGGTTCAGCTCATCCTGGGGGCGGACTTCCACTTGTTGGCTTAAGCGCTGAAATGGTTGCTAACGCAATTTTAGAGAAGTAAGAGTTGAATTAACGAAGAGCTTTCTTTGCAACCACCATCACGCGAAAGAAGCTAAAGAGCAAGAGCGCAAGGAATGCGTAAGACATCTGCAGGATTCCAGGAATATCAAAGATATAGAAGATAAGGGCAAGAGCTATAAATATTGCGCGTACCGGTCTTTCCGTTGGAGTAACGGTTCCGATTTCATGATGGCCAAGGGATGCAAGACGAGCTCGCGCATATTCTTGTGTAGATGCCACAACCCACATCGTGATTAAAATCCATGCAGGTATATCAAGTCGCCAACCCATGTAGAGCCAAAAGGCCTCTGAAATTCGATCAGCTACAGAATCTAATAAGCCGCCCCATTTACTTTCGCGCCTTTGGACAATTGCAACGCTTCCATCGATGCCATCGAAGAAGAGAGATACAGCTAATAAGAGAAAAGCAATCGCTGAATAACTAGATAGCCCCATTGCGATAGCGGTCAAGAGACCAAGAAGAGTTAAAACATTCGGTGAAATTCGTAGCGCTGCACACACTCGTGCTGCTTGATATGAAAATGAGAGCCATCCATCGACAACGCCTTCGACTTCTGCCCCACCATGAAGTTCGCTCCAGCGCTGCTTAAACTCTTTCTCGCTCATCTGATTCATCGCTCATCTTTGATCTGCGAATAAATTTCTCGCGTCGCCGATGATGTATTCATTGTGTAGAAGTGAAGGCCAGGAGCTCCCGCTTCAAGAAGTTTATGGCAGAGATCTGTAGCTATTTCTACGCCTAATTTACGAACATCATCAGGGCTATCTTTAACGGCTGCAAATTTTTCTGCGATACCCACTGGAATAGGAGTGCCACTGAGCTCTGACATACGGTTGAGTTGCTTCACATTTGTTACTGGCAAAATCCCAGCGATGATTGGTAGAGATGATCCCTTTGCACTCAATTTATCTACGAGTGATTTCCATTTATCAACTTCAAAGAAGAATTGCGTGGTAGCGAACGTTGCACCACGTCGTTCCTTTTCGAGTAAGACTTCTATATCTTTATCGAAATCTCCCTGAGAAGCTGGGTGTCCATCAGGAAATGCGGCAACTCCAATAGTTAATCCACCAAATTCAGCTGCGAGAGTGACAAGTTCATCTGCATGGCTGAGGCCGTTGGGAGTTGCACTCCATGGTGCACGTGGTCCCCCGGTGGGATCACCGCGCAGCGCCAAAATACTTTTTATGCCGGCATCTCTATACTTTCCTAAAATATCAACGAGCTCTTCGCGAGTTGATCCAACGCATGTTAAGTGCGCAACTGTTGGGATACCTGTTCTCGCGGTAATTTCAGATGTAATACTGATTGTGCGATCTCGTGTTGACCCGCCAGCTCCATAGGTGACAGAGATGAAATCTGGAGCGATAGATTCAAGTTGAGACATTGCAGCCCAGAGACGTTGCTCGCCATCGCTATCTTTGGGAGGAAAGAACTCGAAGGAGTAGCTCACTCTGCTCTTGGGGCTCTTTTTCGTACTGCGCATCTTCACGGCGTTAAGGGTACCGTTGCGCCGTGGATAAAGTGGTGGCGGGCAGTGCAACTGGCGTTCGCGATGCGATTAAAGAAGAGCTCACAACATATTTAGCCGAGCAACGTGGCTATCTGACGAGCATCGCATCAGAATTGGTTCCTGTTTGTGATGCACTTGAGACATATCTGCTCGAAGGCGGCAAGAGGCTACGTCCACTCTTTGCATTTGCAGGTCACTTGTCAGCTGGTTCTACGCCAGATCGCGCTGCAATTCGAGCAATGGCGAGCCTTGAACTCTTGCAGGCATGCGCTCTCATTCATGATGATTTGATGGATGGTTCCGATACTCGACGCGGAAAGCCTGCAATTCATCGACACTTCGAAAATTTACATCGTCAAGGTTCGATGGCAGGGCTTGCAGAACAATTTGGTGAAGCAGCAGCGGTCTTGCTCGGTGATTTAGCTCTTGTTTGGTCTGATCACATGTTGCATAACTCTGATATATCTCACTCATCGCTCATAGCAGCACTGCGTATCCACGATGAGATGCGTATTGAACTTATGGCTGGACAATATTTAGATGTGCGTGAAGCTGGAGAGAGAGAACACAGCGTCGAACGATCGCTTCGTATTGCTCGTTATAAATCAGGGAAATACACAATTGAGCGTCCGCTCCATCTAGGTGCAGTGATTGCGCGACCTACAGCATCTGAACACTCAGAACTTCTCATCGTTCTATCTGCCTATGGGCTTCCCCTCGGTGAAGCTTTTCAACTGCGCGATGACATGCTCGGTATCTTTGGAGATCCGAAAGAAACAGGAAAGCCGGCAGGTGATGACTTGCGCGAAGGTAAGCGCACAGTACTAATGGCAATGACAATGGAGAAAGCAACGAATTCAGCTCGCACAGAACTCGCTACCCACCTCGGCAATCCGAATCTCTCACCTGAAAAAATTGAATCTCTTCGCGCATTAATCGTAGAAACGGGCGCAGTCGACGATGTTGAAAAACTCATCGATCGCCTTGGCGAAGAATCAACTGCTGCTGCACACTCAGCTGCAATCAATGACAGCGCACGTCCACTTCTCTTAGCTCTGGCTGAGACCGCAATCCGTAGGAGCTATTAATGACAAAGACAGTAAAAGGACCCACGGATCACGTCGTCGTAGTCGGCGCGGGGCTTGGTGGCTTAAGCGCAGCGCTTCGCCTTGCAGGTGCTGGCCGTAAAGTCACAGTGGTTGAACGTGAATCGGTGCCCGGCGGTCGAAATGGCTTGCTCAAGAAAGATGGCTACTCGTTCGACACAGGTCCATCCGTCTTAACGATGCCCTCACTCATTCAAGATGCATTCACCTGCGTTGGCGAAGATATGAAAGATTGGCTAGAACTCATGCCGCTTTCACCTTTATATCGCGCCTTCTACGCAGATGGATCTCAAATCGATGTGCACGCAAACACGGCTCAGATGGAAGAAGAGATTCGCACTCACGTTTCAGCCGAAGAAGCGTTGGGCTATCGCAAATATGTTGATTTTGTTACCAAGCTCTACAAGTACGAGATGCATGACTTTATCGATAAGAATATTGATTCTCCTCTCAATCTTTTAACTCCCAACTTGGCTCGCCTCATTGCACTGGGTGGATTTAGACACTTACAGCCGAAGGTCAATCAATACCTCAAAGATCCACGCCTTCAGAAGGTCTACTCATTCCAAGCTATGTACGCAGGCGTAAGCCCGCAACAAGCGTTAGCAATTTATGCCGTCATTGCCTATATGGATTCAGTCAATGGAGTCTTCTTCCCGAAGGGTGGAATGCATGCCGTTCCTCGAGCACTAGCTGCAGCTGCCCAAAAGCATGGAGTTGAATTCAAGTACAACACAACCGTCACAGGTCTTGATAAGCAGAACGGACGCGTGAAGGCAGTACTCACAGATACCGGCGAACGTATTGAGTGCGATGTTGTGGTCATGAACCCTGATCTGCCTGTCGTATGGCGCGATCTCTTGGGTAAGACACCTCTAAATGTCAAGCGCCTGAATTACTCGCCATCATGTGCCACTCTTCTAGTCGGCTCATCAAAGAAGTATGACCACGTGGCTCACCACAATATTCACTTCGGGCAATCATGGGATGGCGTCTTTGACGAGCTCATCAACAAGAAAGTCTTAATGACAGATCCATCTGTCTTGGTCACAATTCCAACTCACGATGATCCAACCCTTGCGCCTGCTGGCAAGCAGTCCTATTACATCTTGTATCCAACTCCTAACCTGGATGCGGATATCGATTGGACCAAGCAGGCAAAGCCTTACCGTGATCAAATGATTCAGACTCTTGAAGATCGCGGTTACACCGGTTTCGGTGATGCAATTGAAACTGAAGTGATGACCACTCCCCTTGATTGGCAGGCTCAAGGCATGGAGCGCGGTGCACCATTTGCAAGCGCGCACACCTTCTTCCAGACAGGTCCATTTAGACCACGCAATATGGCTGCAGGATTTGAAAACGTTGTCTTCGCCGGAAGTGGAACCCAACCCGGAGTTGGCGTACCTATGGTCTTGATTTCAGGTCGCCTTGCTGCAGAACGAATTGTGGGTCCGGTTAAGTAAATGGAAGCGGCGTTACAAGCATCGTATGACGAGTGTAAGCGTCTTAACTCGTTACACGGAAAGACTTACTACTTAGCAACCCTGCTGCTTCCCAAGAATAAACGTCCCTATGTTCACGCACTCTATGGTTTTGCGCGTTATGCAGATGAGATTGTCGATGATTTAGCATCTACTCTCTCTCCGACTGAAAAGGCTGTGGCGCTCAAGAGCTGGAGCAGCGGCGTTCTTGAGGATCTCAAGGCTGGTACAAGTACTGACCATATTGGGCGCGCTCTCGTTGACACCGCACGCCGCTTCGATATTCCACATCAGCACTTTGTAGATTTCCTGCATTCGATGGAGATGGATCTAACTGTTACTGAGTATCAGAGCTATGAAGATTTACTCAAATATGTCTACGGATCAGCTGCCGTGATAGGTCTTGAGATGGTCTCTATCTTGGGTTACTCAGATCAACGTGCCTTTGAAGCCGCGAAGAAGTTAGGCATTGCTTTCCAGCTTGCAAACTTTATTCGCGATGTTGGCGAAGACCTTGATCGCGGTCGGGTTTACTTGCCAATACAAGAGCTAGCCCAGTTCGGCGTAGATCGTGCCATGTTAGAGCGCAGAATTCTTACTCCCGAAATAATTGAAGCACTTAAATTCCAAATTGAGCGCGTGCGAGATCTGCAACGTGAATCAAAAGATGGGATTGAGTTCCTGGATAAAGAATCGCGTCCTTGCATTCGCGCAGCAAGTGAGCTGTACTGCGGAATTGTTGATGAAGTCGAGGCAATTGGCTACGACATCTTTACAAAACGAGCAAAGACTTCAACGGCTCGACGCGCACGTGTTGCAGGTTTGGCCTATATACAAGCAGTTGCTGCCCGTATCAGCTAACATTCTGGCTACGGGAGCCACCTTGGCTGAGAGGACTTCACTTTTATGAAGTCGACCGTCTGACTGGTTCGGTAATGCGGACCTAGAAATGAGGTCCTTCAATGTTTTCAACCTTCTTCACTGCTTGGGAATATCAAGTTTCCTATCTCGAATTCATTGCATCCATAGTCTCTTTTATCGGAGTGGCCCTGGGGATTACGGCACGCCGAATCACCTGGCCATGGTGGGCCCTTAGTAGCGCTCTCTATGCGATCTTCTTCTTGCAATACAAACTCTATGCAAGCGCAGCCCTTCAGTTAATCTTTATTGCAGCAGCCATTGCTGGTTGGTACGGATGGGCTCCAACAGGTGCTAAGCCTGGACCATTTAAAAATAGATACCGCGTCTACACGATTGCTTCCATCATTGCCGCGACACTTCTGCTGGCACCTATCTTGAAATCAATTGGCGCAGCTTCAACATATGTCGATGCGATCCTTTTCTTCGGTTCCGTTGCCGCGCAACTTCTGATGGTCTACGAAAAGTACGATAGCTGGCCAATGTGGCTTGTCGTTGATGCAGGTTACGTAGCCCTCTACGCTTCGCAGGGACTACTCTTTACAACGCTGCTCTATGTGGCATTTACCTTAATGGCAGCCCTTGGATGGAGAACTTGGTATGGATCTCATAAACGCGCTCTCCGATCTCTGTAAATCAACCAAACAGCCCATCATTGCAATCGATGGGCCCGCAGGAGCAGGTAAAACAATTCTTGCCCATAACCTCAAGTTGGCGCTCTCGAAATCCTTTCGTGTAGGTGAACTACATATGGATGATCTCTATGATGGTTGGGATCACGCGCTTTCTTCACAACTTACCGACACTCTGACTCACATCACAGAGTGCCATAAGAGTTCATCCCCGCTATCGCTCTCTCGCTATGACTGGGCAACATCTGAATTTAGCCAAGCAACCCCTATCGATGCGTGTGAACTCCTTATTCTCGAAGGCGTAGGCAGCGGCCAAAGTGCAATCCGAGAACAACTATCTGCACTGATCTGGATAGATATTGCGGGAGATCAAGGATTAACAAGGGTTTTGGCCAGAGATGGAATCGAACTTGAGAACGAGATGAGAAAGTGGCTCATAACTCAAGAGCAACATTTTCAAGGAGAAGGCACGCAGAACGCTGCTGATTTCCTACTGACTACCTAGAATTACCCATATGTCTGACCTCACTGGTGAATTAATTGATGGGCGCTATCAACTCATTCGCCAGATGGCTACCGGCGGAATGGCCAGTATCTATGAAGCGCTAGATACTCGCTTAGATCGCAAGGTCGCAGTCAAGATTATGCATTCACATTTGGCTCAAGATGAGCAATTTGTCGAACGCTTTATCCGCGAAGCAAAGGCTGCAGCCGCCCTATCGCACCCGAATATTGTTGCAGTCCAAGATCAAGGCTGGAATCAGAATGGAACACCAGCAATCTTTCTTGTCATGGAGATGATCGAGGGCCATACCTTGCGAGAATATCTCAACGAGCAAGGCAAGTTACCTATTGCCGATGGAATTAAATTTCTCTTACCTGTATTAAGTGCTCTCTCTGCCGCGCATTCAATCGGAATAGTTCATCGCGATATAAAACCTGAGAACATTCTAATATCTAAAGATGGCCGAATTAAGATTGCCGACTTTGGGCTAGCCAAAGGTCCTCTTCTTGGGGCCACAATGACCGCCGAATCCAGTGTCATTTTGGGTAGCGTCTCCTATCTTTCTCCTGAGCAAGTACAACGCGGAATCGCAGATACCCGAAGTGATATTTACTCCATTGGAATCACAGCCTTTGAAATGTTTACAGGCAAGAAACCATTTGAAGGGCAAGCTCCCATTCAAATTGCTTACATGCATGTTAATAATCGTGTTCCACGAATAAGTTCTCTTATTTCTGCTATCCCTGAATCTTTGGATGAATTGGTATACCTAGCCACAAGCGTTAATCCTGATGAGAGACCACGGGATGCAACAGTTTTCCACGAAAAGCTTGTGCGTATTAGCCAAACTCTCAATCCAAAAGAGAATCAGCTCAGCTTGGAACTAGATATTCCTATCGAGCCAATGAGGCCAAAACCATCTCGTAAATCACTTCGCAAAAAGATGAAAGAGCTCACGCAGACTATTCCGGTCCCTGTGGCACGAGAAACTACAGAGCAGGTTAAGAAGCGCAAGAAGGCCAGTAAGCGAGTTCGACGTAATCGCAAGTTTGCGCTTCTTCTGGCAGTAGCTGTCGGTATTACGGGTTGGTATGTATTGATTGGACCTGGATCGCGCGTTGTTGTTCCTTCAACAGTTGGCGCAATTCAAGCTGAAGTTACGGCCGCGTTTGAGCCTTTGGGTTTAACCTCCCTCGTTGTTGAAAAACAATTTAGCGAAGAGATAACTGAAGGCCGAGTAATTCAATCGATTCCAGAAGGTGGAGGCCGTATTGATCAAGGTGGCGTAGTAAAACTTATTGTCTCAAAGGGCCCAGAACGATTTGTAATTCCGCCTATGGTTGGGCTTACTCCTAAAGCTGCAACCAAGATACTCTCCAAACTGCCACTTGCGCTTCAGCCTAATTCAGAAGAGTTCAGCACCCTAATTCCTAAGGGCTACGTCATTGCATCCAATCCTCAGTCAGGTGAAAAAGTTAGACGTAACGCAATGATTGTCTTACGCGTATCCAAGGGGTTGGAGCAAATAGCTCTCGAGTCATATGCGGGCAAGAGTTCAGATCAAGCTCTCAATGAATTACAGGGTGCTGGATTCAGAGTTACTTCCACATATGATTTTAGCGAAACTCAATTGCCCGGTGAGGTTATTTCTCAAAAACCTACAGGTGGTACATCAGTTGATATGGGAGCCAAGGTCGCTCTTGTGATTTCTAAAGGAACTGCATTTGCTTATATTCCAAACCTTTATTCAATTGAAGAGATAAAGGCAGTGCAAACTCTTAAAGACCTTGGAGTCAAGGTTGTGGTTAAGAAGATAGGCAAGAAAGCTCTTAAGAAGGTAACAAATATTTCGCCCAAAGTAGGCACTAAGGTCAAACGTGGCAGCACCGTGACCATCACAGTAGGCTAGGCGGATGCCTTCAGCAAAAAGAACAGCAGGAAAACCTCGTATTGGCGCCCATACTCCAACATCCGGAGGAATGGCTAAGCGTTCCATTACATATGCCGAAACGATTGAAGCCGAAGCGATACAAGTATTTACATCAAATCCTCGTGGTTGGGCAATGCCTGAAACGAATCATGAAACAGATGCGCTCTTTCGCGAAAAGGTAGAAGCTCTCGACATAGAAACCTATGTCCACGCCCCATTTCTGATTAATCTTGGTTCACCAACTGAGGAAACATATCGGAATTCATTGGCATCAACTGCCTATTCACTTAAGCGTGGCAAGGAAATAGGCGCTCTGGGGGTCGTTGTCCATACTGGATCTGCAGTCAAAGAAGATAACGTTGATAAGGCGTGGATGCAGATTCATAAGGGAATGATGCCGATTCTGAGCGCTCTTACTGATGATTCACCGATGTTGCTCCTTGAGCCAACTGCAGGGCAAGGACAATCACTGGTGAAGCGACTAGAAGATTTAGAGAACTATCTTAAAGCCCTTGAATATCATCCTAAGGTTGGAATATGTCTAGATACTTGCCATGTCTTTGCAGCAGGGCATGACATCGCTAAAAAAGGTGGAATGAAAGAGACGCTTGATCTGCTCGTTGAGATCGCCGGAATCGAACGTATTCAGTTAATCCACGCCAATGACTCGATGGATGTCTGTGGAGCTCTCAAAGATCGCCATCAAAATATTGGCGATGGTTTTATCGGCATCGATCCCTTCGCAGAACTTCTCAAACATCCGGCGGTAGTAAACGCACCACTTATTCTTGAAACTCCAGGGATGGAACCAGAACATGCCAAGGAAGTAGCGCTCCTTAAGAAATTACGTGGATGAGTTCTACTCACGCACTTAAGTTGCGCCTTGCCCCCTGGGCGCTCCTTCTAATCTCGGCCTCGTGGGGCCTTGCCTTTGTGGTGATGAAGGATGCAATCGAAAGACAGAGCGTCAATAGCTTTCTCTTCTCTCGCTTCCTAATGGCTGTAGTTGCAATGGTTATTTTCAAACCATCGGTACTCAAAAAGTTTAATCGCGAAATTCTGCGTAAAGGATTTATCGCAGGTTTATTTCTCGCATCAGGTTATATTTTACAAACCTTAGGACTTGCACTGACAGGGGCTGCAATTACAGGATTTATAACAGGTCTCTACATTGTGGCAACTCCACTTCTTGCTGCCATTATTTTAAAGGTTCAAATTCCTGCCTTCACGTGGGGATGTGTGGCCATAGCAACTGTGGGCCTTGGCCTGCTTTCAATAACTGGGTGGAACGTTGGGCTTGGTGAACTCCTAGTCTTCTTATGTGCAATTGCATTTGCCGCACATATCATCGCGCTAAGTCGCTGGAGCAATGGGCTTGATGCTTATGCGCTGACCATTGTGCAACTTGCAACGTGCACCTTATTAACGGGCCTTATCTCCTTCGGGCAAGGGTATGAAGTACCAGCTGATTTGAATGGGTGGCTTGTTGTTATCTATACAGCCGTCATCTGCACTGCTATCGCCTTTCTTGTACAAACCTGGGCGCAAGCTCATATCTCGGCGACAAAGGTCGCTGTGATTCTGACGATGGAGGTCGTCTTTGCTGCAATATTCGCCGTTATTTTCGGTGGTGAAAGCTTGTCTCTGCGAGCACTTCTTGGTGGTGTGCTGGTCGTCATCGCTATGTTTATGATTGTCCTCAAGGAGGCATGACGATGGCAATTGATCTTCGCTCGGATACCGTTACCAAACCAACTCAAGAGATGCGCGCTGCTATGGCATCTGCCGAAGTCGGCGATGATGTCTATGGGGATGATCCAACTGTTAATGCTCTTGAAGAACGATTAGCAGCTCTCTTCGGCCATCAAGGGGCTCTCTTTGCGCCCACAGGTTCTCTTGCAAATCAATTAGCTATCCGTACTTTGGTTAAGCCTGGTGAAGAGTTACTTGTTGAAACACGTTCTCATATAGTCCGCGCCGAATTGGGCGCCGCAGCAACCTTTAGCGGGATTACAACTCGTACATGGCCATCACAAGGTGGGCTCCTAAACGCTGATGATCCGCTAGAAATTGCACATGAAAATGCTGGACCTTACCTGGTTTCAACGAGAGCGATTGCTGTTGAAAACACCCATAACTTTGGTGGAGGAACCGTTCAGCCGATAGCAGAAATCGAAAAACTTTCAGTAGCTGCTCGCGCACGAGGAATTGCGATGCATCTCGATGGTGCACGAATCTGGAATGCACATGTTGCATCAGGAGTTTCTTTTGTAGAATATGGAAAACATTTCGACACCATCAGTGTCTGTCTCTCAAAAGGTTTAGGTGCGCCTATTGGTTCGGTCATGATCTCTTCGAAGGAACGCGTTGCAGAAGCTCGAATCTGGCGTAAGCGCTACGGTGCCGGAATGCGTCAGGTTGGAATTATCGCAGCAGCAGCTCATTACGCCCTCGAACACAACATTGAGCGACTTGCGCAAGACCATGCACGTGCACGCACAATTGCTACAGCACTTGCTGCAATTGATTCTTCCCTTGTCGATCCCACAAAGGTCGTCACCAACATTGTTGGCCTCGATTTATCCGCAATTTCAATGAGCGCCGCCGATTTAACTGCTAAAGCGCGCGAAGCAGGACTTTGGATTAGCGCACTTGGCCCGAACTACGCGCGACTTGTGACACATCTTGATTTTAGCGATGCTCAATGTGATGAAGCTATCGCAATTTTAAGTGCGATTTTAAAGAGCGCCTTCGTGGCGAAGTAGCCACTCTTTCTTACTTAACCCGTAGGCATAATTACCTAACGCTCCCCCAGTTTTCACAATACGGTGGCAAGGCACAACAAGGACGATTGCATTCTTAGCGCATGCGCTGCCTGCGGCCCTTACTGCATCTCCGGAACCAGCACGAACTGCCAAATCGGCATATGACATTGTCTTCCCTGCCGACACTTTGCGCATCGCTTTCCACGCCGATTGAGAGAAATGGGCTCCTAGTTGTCTGACCTGAATAGCATTCAGAGCTGAAACATCACCGTCAAAGTAATCGTTAATCAAATCAGAGATAACTGGAATTTTATCTACGGTTTGAATAACGCGCTTTGAATCTTCTAGACTTAGGCTCTCTTTTAGCGCCTTCAGAGTGGAAAGATTGGCTCCAAGGAGAACATGCTCATCGGCTATGAGATTCAGGCTACCAATGGGTGTCGAAACCGTTGTAAGAAGGAGCGTCACACCTGCTAAATTAGCGGTCGCGCAACATTTCGGCAACCAAAAATGAGAGCTCAAGTGATTGAGAATGGTTCAGGCGCGGGTCACACGCTGTCTCATATCGAGATTCAAGATCCTTTTCAGAGATTTCATTGCCTCCGCCTAAGCACTCGGTGACATCGTCGCCTGTGAGCTCAATATGGATTCCACCTGGATGCGTGCCAAGCTTCTTATGGACTTCAAAGAAGCCGCGTACTTCATCGAGGACATCCTCGAAGTTACGAGTCTTATAGCCATTTTTGGATTCGAAGGTATTGCCATGCATAGGATCGCATACCCACAAGACCTGAGCTCCGCTCTTAGTAACGCCTTCAACGAGGGCAGGCAGCGCCTGGCGAATAGTTCCGGCTCCCATTCGAGTAATAAATGTGATGCGACCTGGCTCGTTATCGGGATTGATTTTGGCAATAAGAGCTAGCGCATCTTCGACTGTAGATTTTGGTCCGAGCTTTATTCCAATGGGATTGCGTACCTTAGAGGCGAAATCAACATGCGCTCCATCGAGTTGACGTGTGCGTTCGCCAATCCAAACAAAGTGGCCTGATACATCGTATGCAAGCTCAGTGCGTGAGTCGATACGAGTCAGGGCCTTCTCGTATTCAATGATTAGCGCCTCGTGGCTTGCATAAAAATCAACTGCTTTAAATTGCTCTGGATCAACTCCTGCCGATGCCATGAAAGATAGAGCGCGGCCAATTTCGGTTGCCATCTGCTCATATTTTTCGCCGAATTGTGAATCCCGGATGAAGCCTTTATTCCATTCGTGAACTTGGCGAAGGTCAGCAAAGCCACCGCGTGTAAATGCGCGGACAAGATTGAGGGTGGCAGCAGAGGTGTTATAGACGCGAACCAAGCGATTGGGATCAGGTGTACGCGCAGCCTTGGTAAATTCAATATCGTTGACAGCATCACCGCGGTAGGCAGGAAGTGTTACATCTCCACGAGTCTCTAAATCATTAGAGCGGGGCTTTGCAAATTGTCCAGCCATTCGACCGACCTTGATGACTGGCAAGCTTGAGTAATACTGAAGAACTGCCGCCATCTGCAAAATAGTCTTAATTCGGTTGCGAATTGAATCTGCAGTAGCTGATGTAAAAGTTTCGGCGCAATCTCCACCTTGTAACCAGAATGCGCGCCCTGCTGCAGCTTCTGCAATCTTGGCTTTGAGATCATCGCACTCACCTGCAAAGACAAGTGGCGGAAGCGCACGAAGTTCTGCAACGGCCTTTGCCATCTGTGCTCCATCTTTCCCACCTGGCCAATTAGGTTGCTGCGATGCAACAAGGTCAGGGTCAAAGAGTGAGTCCAGCTGCGCCGAAGATGAGTTCATATCCATAAGAGTAGAGAGTTCAGTGGCAATCTCGCAGGGAGATTATCCAAAGAACGAAGTGATCTCCTCATATCGTTCGATGGGTACTGTCTTGAGAACATCGGTAGCTGATGCAAGTGGGACGCGGGCAATCTTTGTTCCATGAAGGGCCATCATCTTGCCGAAGTCGCCCTCGTGAACTGCAGTAATTGCCTCAAGGCCAAAGCGTGAGCTCAGGACGCGATCAAAGGCTGATGGTGTTCCACCGCGCTGGATATGGCCCAATACTGTGCAACGAGTCTGATATCCCGTCTTAATTTCGATCTGCGCAGCAAGCCAATCACCGATTCCTGAAAGTTGTACGTGGCCAAATGCATCCAGTGGCTGATCCTTGGTGATCATGTCACCATCTTGTGGAATTGCACCTTCTGCAATCACGATGATGGGCGCTGTTCCAGTTTCAAAGCGAGACTTTACATAATCACAAACCTTATCGAGAGAGAATTTCACTTCCGGAATCAAGATACATGCAGCATCTCCTGCAATACCTGAGTGCAGCGCAATCCATCCTGCGTGACGGCCCATGACTTCAACAATCAGTGGACGGTGATGTGACTCAGCAGTTGTATGAAGGCGATCGATAGCCTCCATGGCGATATTTACTGAGGTATCAAAACCGAAGGTAAAATCTGTGTTATTAAGATCGTTATCGATAGTTTTTGGAACACCGATGACCTTTACACCTAGCGCATCAAGCTTTGTGGCAACGCCCAGGGTATCTTCGCCACCGATTGCAATAAGAACATCAATTCCTTGATCGGCAAGGTTCTGCTTGATGCGCTCAACGCCGTTCTCGATCTTAAATGGATTGGTGCGAGATGAACCAAGAATAGTTCCGCCCTTTGCCAGAATTGGCTTTACCGTTGCAAGGTCAAGGGGCATGGTCAGAGCCTCAAGAGGGCCCTTCCAGCCATCGCGGAAACCTACAAATTCGTAGCCATAATCTTTTATTCCCTTTGTGACTACTCCGCGAATAACGCCATTGAGGCCTGGGCAATCACCGCCACCTGTAAGAATTCCAATACGCATTGCAACGCTCCAAAATTTTCGAAAGTTTTCGCCTTAAAGATAAGGCCGCAGTGGTCAACATTGACTCGCACAGTCTAGCCTTTCGCCATGGCAAAGACCCACCAATCAAAGACCCACCATGCAAAGGGCCCACTCGTCGCGGGCGTAGATTCATCAACCCAGTCGGTCAAGGTCGTTATTCGTAGCGCACAGACTGGAGAGCTCATCCGACAGGGGCGCGCATCTCATCCCGATGGAACCGAAGTAGATCCAGTCCTCTGGGAGAAAGCACTTGGTGCCGCATTTATCGATGCCGGTGGGTTAGATGATGTGGATGCCTTATCAATCGGCGGACAGCAACATGGAATGGTAGTTCTGGATTCTGCAGGTAACGTTATTCGGCCTGCGCTTCTATGGAATGACACACGATCGGCACAGAGTGCACGCGATCTCAATCTAGAGATGGGTGGCGATGCCGCGGCTGCAGATCAAGTTGGATCTGTATTGGTTGCTTCTTTTACTGCAACAAAATTACGGTGGCTTGCAGATAATGAGCAATCACATGCAGATAAGGTTTCGGCCGTTGCGCTTCCCCATGATTGGCTTTCATGGCGCTTGCAAGGTGGTAAAGATTTTGAAAAACTCTTTACAGATCGATCCGATGCATCAGGTACTGGTTATTTCGATCCCGTCACTTCAACCTACCGAGAAGATTTATTACAATCAGCCCTTCGCACAGATAGAACAATTATCACTCCACGAATTACACCGCCCGCTGAATTTGGCGGTCATACTCATTCAGGGATACCCATTGCAGCAGGCGCCGGCGATAATGCAGGTGCGGCGCTAGGAGTCCAAGCAGAACCAGGAGATGTAGTTGTCTCGCTAGGAACTAGCGGAACAGCCTTTGCAGTATCTGATACTCCTACACATGACCCGAGTGGCGCGGTTGCGGGTTTTGCCGATGCAACGGGACGCTTCTTGCCTCTTGTCTGCACGCTCAACGCAGCGCGCATCTTGGATGCAGCGACTCGAATCTTAGGTAAGTCTCATGAGGAAGTTGGCGCCCTTGCGCTTTCGGCAACACCAGGTGCACATGGATTATCACTGCTGCCTTACTTTGAAGGAGAACGTACCCCCAATCGCCCAGATGCCACAGGCATCTTCGCTGGCATGAATCTCAAAAACTCAAATCAAGAAGATATTGCACGTGCCATGATTGAGGGAATGCTCTGCGGGCTAGTTGATGCAGTTGATGCACTAGAAAAATTAGGAGTTTCAATTAATAGAGTCCTACTTATCGGAGGCGCTGCAAAAAATACTGCAATTGCAACAATCGCTTCATCTCTCTTTGGTCGCCAAGTGCTCGTTCCACAACCTGGTGAATATGTAGCAAACGGCGCTGCGCGACAAGCTGCATGGGCGCTATCCGGGGACGCCGTAGCACCAAAATGGAATTTAGGGGAAGTCACTTCAGCTCGCGCAGTTGCGACGCCAGAAGTTATAGAACGTTATCGCTTACTTCGAGATCGCACTGAGAGCTGGTAGCGATGGCGCTAGCTCCTGAAATCGCAGCATTTCTTAAAAGATCAGAAGCGCTTAACTTGCCGCAGGTGTGGCAAGCGCCCATAGATGTGATTCGGCGTAATACTCAGGGTAGAACAGTAACGTCGGGGCCCGTTGAAGATATTCACGAGATAAGCAATCGATTTATTCCAGGACCCACTGCAGATTTGCCTATTCGAATTTATCGACCGACAACAGATAATAACTCCCCGGCCATTGTCTACTTCCACGGAGGTGGATGGGTTCTTAATTTTCTCGATATCTATGATGCATCCCTTGCTCGCCTTGCAAACCAGAGCGGCGCTGTCATCATTAGCGTGAACTATCAGAAGGCGCCGGAGCATCCATTTCCAATTCCATTCGATGATTGCTATGAAACGCTGCTCTGGGTTATTGCAAATGCCCCGACGCTTGGAATCGATGCAGAAAAGATTGGCGTTGCAGGCGATAGCGCAGGAGGAAATCTTGCTTCAGCAGTTGCCATCAAGGCGCGAGATAACGCTATTGCCCTGGCTTTTCAAATATTGATCTATCCCTGCAATGACCGCAACTTCGATACCGAGTCCTATCAAAAGAATGCGACGGGCTATGGGTTATCAACCCAGGCGATGCAATGGTTCTGGGATCAGTATCTGCAAAGCGATGAACATGGCTCAAATCCTTATGCGGCCCCCATGCAGGCGCAGACCTTTAAAGATCTTGCTCCTGCCATCATTATTACCGCCCAATATGACCCGCTTCTCAGCGATGGTGAGCAGTATGCATCTTTGCTCCAACGTGATGGCGTCTCAGTTCTCTACAAGGCATATGAAGGAATGATTCATGGCTTCGTTACCAATATGGCCATCACTCCTAGCGCTCAAGAGGCTGTCGATTTCTTAGGCTATGAAGTGAAGAAGATAACCCAGTAAGGTTTGCATCTTGTCTAACAAGGAGCTTGCCTAACAAATGTCACGTCGCGGATGGTTTCTCTTTATCCTTGTCGGTTTTCTCTGGGGCGTTCCTTACCTCTTTATAAAAATTGCTGTAGATCCAGAGAACGGCTTTTCACCTGCAATAGTTGTCTGTCTTCGCACTGCAATCGGAGCAGTTATTTTGATTCCCTTGGCAATTAAACAGCGCCAATTGGGCTCTGCAGTTCGGGGCTATAAATATGTCGCGTTTTATGCACTCCTTGAAATGATTGGGCCATGGATTTTGATTGGGACTGCTGAGCAGAAGATCTCATCTGGGCTTGCCGGTCTCCTTGTTGCATCAGTGCCAATCTGGGCAACTATTTTTGCCTCTATGCGCGGCGATAAAACGGTCTGGCATCACAAGCGACTTATAGGAATTGTTATTGGATTTATTGGGCTGATTGCAGTTGTCGGAATTGAAAGCATTTCTGGTGACGCAGATCCTCTCTCAATAGCGATGGTTCTCGTGGCTTCCATTGGATATTCATACGCTGTCATGATGGTGCAGGGAGCACTTCCTGGAGTATCAGGAATTGCAATCAACGCTGTTGCAATGACGATGACTGCTCTCTTCTATCTTCCGTGGACTATCGTGCAATGGCCAACTCATCAGATTTCAGATGGTGCGATCCGTGCGATTTTGGGGCTTGGAATACTTTCAACGGGTGCAGCATTCGCAGCATTCTTTACCTTGGCATCAATCATCGGAGTTGCCCGAGGCTCCCTTGTGACTTACCTGAATACTGCATTCGCGGTGGTGCTAGGAGTAGTAATTCTCAAAGAGCCACTGACTGTTGGAATAATTTTGGGGCTCCCTCTTGTCTTAATTGGTTCGTATTTCGCGAGCCGAAAGCCAGTTACTGCATAATTGTTGGGATACTGGCGCAATGATTGAGGCTCTCTTCTTAGGTATTATCCAAGGTTTAACTGAATTCTTGCCTATCTCATCCAGCGCACATATCCGTATCGTCGGTGCATTTATGCCCAATGCAAATGATCCAGGGGCAGCCTTTACCGCAATCACTCAAATTGGTACTGAGCTCGCAGTTCTACTCTACTTTCGTAAAGATATTGTTGCTATTGCGCGGGCCTGGTTCACGCGTGATGGATCTGCTGAAGCTCGCCTGGGAACCCTCATTATTATCGGCACCTTACCCATCGTTATCTTGGGTTATTTAGGCCAGAGCTACATCACCAATAATTTTCGCTCTCTCTGGATTATTGCTTCTACTCTGATTATCTTCGGCCTCATTTTAGGTTTTGCCGATCGCATTGGAAGGCGCGAAAAAGAACTTTCAACTCTGAGTGTGCGAGATGGAATTTTGTATGGGCTAGCTCAATCACTTGCTCTCGTTCCAGGAGTATCTCGCTCAGGAGCCACCATAGCTCTTGGTCGTTTCCTTGGATACAAGCGCGAAGCAGCCCTTCGATACTCATTTCTTCTAGCTCTTCCCGCAGTCTTTGGAAGCGGACTCTATGAGTTAAAGCAAGCAATGAGTGATTCAACGGTAACTATCTACACAATGTCAGAAATTCTTCTCGCTACTGTTACTGCATTTGTCATTGGTTATGCCGTGATTGCTTGGTTAATGAAATTTATCGCTACCAAGAGCTTTACACCCTTTGTAATCTATCGAGTTGCTCTTGGTTCGGCTTTACTTGTTGCCTTAGCAACAGGGTTAATTAGCGCTCAATAAATCCTAGGCGCTCAAGTAATTTGGGATCTCTCTGCCACTCTTTAGAAACTTTGACATGGAGTCCTAGGAAGATACGTGCCCCGAGTTCTCGTTCAATATCTTTGCGGGCGCGAGTTCCAATATCTTTCAATCGTTCGCCTTGATGGCCCAGCAAAATTCCGGTCTGTGAATCGCGTTCAACGTGAATCGTGGCATGGATATCAAAGAAGGGGCGGCTGCCTTTCTCTTCACGTTCTGCCATCTCATCAATGGTGACCATAATCGAGTGTGGAAGCTCCTCGCGCGCATCTCGTAGCGCTGCTTCTCGGATTAGTTCGCAGATTAACTGCTCGATTTTCTGATCGCTCTTCATATCTGTTGGGTAGAAAGCAGGCCCAATAGGCAGATTATCTCCGATGAGTTTTTCTAAAAGATCAATCTGCTCGTGGATCGCCGCTGATATTGGAATGATTTCATCCCACGTAAAGCCTTGCGCAAGAGCAGATATGCCTAAAAGTCTATTTGCAATATTTTTCTTGGAGACTAAATCTGTCTTCGTCACGAGTGCAAACTTCTTAGCACGTGGATACTTAGCGATCTCTGCCGCCAAAAATTCATCTCCTGCCCCGGATGTCTCATCAGCTGGCAAGCACATCATCACGATATCTACTGAATCAAGGCTCTCATTAACCACAGCGTTGAGTCGGTATCCAAGCAATGTCTTTGGCTTATGGATACCTGGCGTATCGACTAGTACTGCTTGATACTGCGAACTATTAACAATTCCGCGAATAGCATGTCGAGTCGTGTTGGGATGAGGTGAGGTAATTGCAATCTTGCTACCTACCAGCGCATTAATGAGAGTTGATTTTCCTGTATTGGGGCGGCCGACAATGGCAACAAAGCCCGAACGGAATTCACTCATGGCGCTAGTCTCTCATTACATCTATGTAAGTACCTAAAGCGCTGAAATTAACTCAATGGCATCGGCAAGTGATGTGACCAATTCAGCAGCGCGTTCGCCAATAAGGCGATGGCAACCTTCTGATGCAGGTGAATTTATCGGCCCCGGAATTGCCATTACAGGTCTGAATAATTCGGCGGCATCGCGCGCAGTTCTAAGTGAACCGCTACGAAATGCAGCTTCCACAACAAGAGTTGATTGTGAAAGAGCTGCAATTAAACGGTTCCGGGTCAGAAATCTATGAGGAAGTGCTCGAACATCAGGCATTACTTCAGAGACGATTGCGCCGTTCTCGCAGATCTCATCGAAGAGTCGAGCATTTCCTGCTGGATATTGCAGATCAATTCCGGAGGCAATCACTGCAATTGTGCGACCTTCAGCAGCCAGAGCGCCCCGGTGTGCTGCCGAATCAATTCCGTATGCTCCCCCGCTCACAATCGAATATTCGCGATCAACAAAGCCAGCAGCGAAATCACCTGCGATGCGAACTCCATAGGGCGTTGGATTACGCGTTCCTACAATTGCAAGGGATGCGCTGCTTAAAATTGAGGCGTCACCTTTGACGATCAGACCAATGGGTGGCGCTTCTAGCTCATCGAGGCGAAGAGGCCAATCTGTATCTTCAGGGGTTAAGAAAATTGAACGACAGCTACTGAGCTGTATCTGAGCCGAATCAACGTTGAAGCTGGATACCTTTTCGATAATAGTTGCATATTTAATTGGGTCATACTGTTTGGCTATCACTCTGCCAAATACATCATCTACTCCGTGAGCTGCTATCTCTCGCGTCCAGAAGGAAGAACCAGCTTCGAGCGCTGAAAAGAGTGCAAAGCGTTTATCTCGCGTCTTCATAGTTCGGACCCTTCCCGAAGTAAGAGCGATCTCTGAACATCATCGAGCATTGGGATAGAACGGCCAGCCAAATCGGCAAGAGTCCATGACAATCGAATTACCTTATGTAGCCCACGAGCGGTGAGTAGTTCTCGATCGAGTTCGTCATGGAGAAAATTCATTGCGGCGCGTTCAGGTCGATATGTGGTTCGTAGCTCGCGACTTGGAATATGGGCATTGAGTTTCCAGGGCTGATTTTTATATCTTTCGGCAGCTGCGCCACGAGCTTGAATGACGCGCTTACGAATACTATGACTCGATTCGCCCAAATCAGTCTGGGCCATTTCCACGCGACTGACAGGTTCTACCTGTACGCGCATGTCGATGCGATCCATAAGAGGCCCAGATAGCTTTCCTAAATATCTACGTACTTGAATGGAAGAACAGGTGCATGCCCGTCCCTTACCTGTGAATTTTCCACATGGGCATGGATTGGCGGCCAAGACGAGAATAAAATGTGCAGGAAATGTAATAGCCCCAACGCTTCGCGTAATTGTTACAGTGCCAGATTCAAGAGGCTCTCTGAGCGAGTCCAATACACCAACTGCGCATTCGGGTGCTTCATCGATAAAGAGGACTCCGTGATGGGCAAGGCTGCATGCACCTGGTTTGATCACATGCGAACCCCCACCAACTATTGCAACGCGGGATGCTGTGTGATGCGGTGACACTATCGGTGCAAGTAGCGACATGGGAGATCGCGTGCTAAGGGAACCTGAAATGGAATGTACTGCGGTGACTTCAAGGGCTTGATCAACGCTGAGTTGAGGCAGAATCGTTGGAATGCGTGATGCAATCATCGTCTTCCCAGTTCCGGGAGGGCCGATTAAGAGCAGATGATGTCCCCCACTTGCAGCAACTTCGGCCGCAAAGCGTGCTTTTGATTGCCCTGCAACATCTGAAAAATCGAGATAGGTGTCAACTTCTGTAACCTCTAAATCTAACTCCTGCGATATAGCACGCTCGCCTGTGCGAGCCCAGAGCAAAACATCATATAAAGATTCAAAGGTAAGAATCTGCATCTGTGTCATCAGCGCAGCTTCAGAGTGATTAGCTGCAGGAACTATCGCTTTCGTGATTCCGCTCTTATATGCCGCAATCAGGGCTGGAAGAACCCCGCGGACAGTTCGCACTTTTCCATCGAGTGCGAGTTCGCCTAAGATAATTGTTGAATCAAAAGGTGCTTGAGGAATACGTGAGCTGGCTATCAATATCGCAATCGCAATCGCTAGATCAAAACTGGACCCGCTTTTAGGTAACCATGCAGGAGATAATGAGACAGTTACCTTTCGATTGGGCCAGACCTCATTGCAATTCGAAATCGCCGCTCGCACGCGATCGCGAGATTCCTGTAGGGCAGCATCCGGCAGTCCAAGTAGTGAATACATCGGTAAGCCGTCTGAAATATCCACCTCTATCTCAACCAGACTTCCAGTTAACCCCAGTAAAGCCACGCACTGCGTTTGCCCAATACTCACAATATTCCGCCTCGATATTCGAGAGTATGCGAACCATCTGCGGCGAGGAGAATTGCTGCTGCATCAATTGAATATTCGCACCCTAAACATCCGTGCGTTGCAAGCCATCCGAGAGCAAGACGTTGCATTCGGTGGGCTTTCTCGCGATTGATTGCCTCAAGAGGATGGCCAAATGCAAGCGAACTCCGAGTCTTAACTTCGACAAAATGAAAGAGCCCATCGGTTCCGAGAGTGACAAGATCAATCTCTCCCTCTCGGATCCTCCAATTTCGATCCATAATTTCATCACCACGAGCCAATAGATATTGTGCAGCTACTTCTTCGCCGAATGCGCCTATGCGCTGTTTTCGACTGGATTGCTTCTGACTGGGTCTCTTTATCTTAGTTGCCATGTGCGGCAGGATAAATCTGCAGGCTCTCTATTATCTGGTCAATATGTGAATCTGTGTAAAACTATTGTAAGAGCGCTGCTATATTTGAAAAAGATCTGCGGTGTTCTACACAAGGTCCATGCTCTGCAAGCGCCGCAGTATGAGCTGCTGTGATATAGCCCTTATGTTTGGCAAAGCCATATTGTGGATAGGTTTCACTCAGTTCTATCATGATGCGATCTCGGGTTACCTTGGCAATAATTGAAGCAGCGCTAATTGCTGTGACAACTTGGTCACCTTTCCAGACCGCAACGTTAGGAATAGCTAAACCTTCGATTGCATAGCCATCGGTTAATACATAGGCAGGTTCTATAGACA
>ERZ889217.532-NODE-532-length-22618-cov-19.555821_pt1 | contig 22618 bp, 17 predicted proteins | sample MGYA00521098_ERZ889217 | MGnify/ENA primary metagenome ERZ889217 (study PRJEB32303, sample SAMEA104408613) | aquatic metagenome | biome: Brackish water; feature: Pelagic; material: water | place: Baltic Sea | collected 2014-06-10T22:04:00 | depth 2,362 m ... | reverse complement strand
CGAATTTCTACCAGTCGAGAAAAAACTTCGGGACGCATTGACACAAATAAACCTTTAGCCTCGGCGCACAAAGTTTCTCCTTGATGCAAAGTTCCAGCGACGCTGATCTTGCGACCATCAATTGAAACGATTCGGCCACGAAAGACAACTGGTTGCTTAATTGGTGTCGGTGCCCGATAATCAACGGTCAAGTTCACCGTCATACCAGGGTTGCCACTCAACGACTGCGCCATTCCTAAAACTTCGTCAAAATAAGCAGCGATAAAACCCCCATGCACGCAACCTGGCGGGCCTTCATAAGCAGGCGCAAATGTCGCACGACCAACAACAGTCGATTCGCTACCGCCATCTCCTTCAATATCCATTTGCATCGGCACAGAAAGTGGATTAATTGCACCAATGATCGGACTGCGGTCTAAAAAACTATTCATCGGCGCCAACGAACCTTCGGCGGGCCCTTCGTAATCATGACTATGAGGTCGAGATTTCAAAAGCGAAACCGCTTGACTAATAATCATTCGAGTTCGCTCAAGTTCTTCGACTGGTGCAGAGGTTGCCAACAACTCATCCAACACCGCTCTTAATTCTTCGGCAATCTTTATTCGCAATTCATCGGTTGGCGAGCGTTCTTCAGTTCGTATATGAAACCCTTTGAATGCATTGTTGATTCCAGGATCAGACATGTTCATGATTTGAAAATTAGGGTTTCTTTTCAACCGTCATCATCACCGGCACGTGATCACTCGGCTTTTCACCCTTACGCGCGTTGCGATCAATTTCTGAGGATTTCACGCGTTTAGCCAATGATTTTGTTGCCAACAAAAAGTCAATTCGCATGCCTTCGCCTTTGTGAAAACTACCGTTGCGATAATCCCACCAAGAAAAAACTTTCGGTTCAGGGTGCAAATCTCGAAAAACATCGGTCAATCCCCAATCGCATAGCGAAGCAAACGCTTTGCGCTCTGGCGTGCTCACATGAGTTGCGCCTTCGAATTTGCTGACATCCCAAACATCGTCGTCTGTTGGCGCAATGTTAAAGTCGCCACCGATCACTAAGTCTTCAGTCGGCTTGGCGATTTTTGATGCGTGTTGCTTGAGCTTCTTCATCCACTCAAGTTTGTAGGTGTAATGATCGTTATCTAGGGCTCTACCGTTTGGCACATAAACACTGACAACTTTTACGCCATCACAGGTCGCAGAAATAATACGAGCCTCGCCGTCTGGTTCGATTGTCGGTGCAAAATTTGGGATTACATTTTCTAAACCGACACGCGAAATTATCGCCACGCCATTCCACTGACCTTGACCAAAATGAGCAGACTCGTAGCCAAGTTCAGAAAATACTGCAGTCGGAAAAACCTCGTTCTTCATTTTTGTTTCTTGCATGCACAAAACATCGGGTTTGTTCTCGCTTACCCACTGAGTCACACGTTCAAGACGGGCTTTTAAAGAATTAACGTTCCATGTCGCGATCAGCACGTCCTCACCGTACTAAAAACTGCTCCCGTGTCGCTTGTTCTGCTTTGTTTTCTATCAACGTTTCTTGTTTGGCGATTTTTTCAGGACTGCTTTGGGCTTGCGGCGCTGACGCTTGGCCTTTTTGATTTGCGCAATGCGAGTTGTTGCCGTCCGGATTGGACCAACAGTTTTTTGTGCTGGTACACGGGCAGCGGTTCGCTGAGTTGATACAGGCTCTACACCGAATACCGAAAGTTCGACGCTTCGTCTTGACGGCGTATAACCCACAATCACAAGATTTAGCGAAGCCCCCAGTTTCACATGTTCGCGCGCGCTTCGCGGTACTGGATTGGCCATCAGTCGCATCGGCAGATAACCCAACACCTCACCCACCTTCATATAAACGCCGTGGGATGCATAACTCTCAACAATGCCCTTGAGTTTTGTGCCCACCGGGTTTTTCTCGACGAAATTCAAAAACGCAGCGAGTTCGTTCAGTTTTGGTGGTGGCTTTGAACCAGAACTCGGTTTACTACTTTGTGTTACTGACCTTTGTGAACTGACCACGACTTTTACTGTTGGCGGTGGATTTTTTGGCAGCGGCATCGGACGAGACGGCGCACGCACTGCCTTTGCTCGTCGCAGAGTTGCCGAACTTTCTCGGCCAGATTGTTTGCGCACTGGCAATCGCTGAATAAAAACCCATCCAACATTTGGCACAGGTTTGCCACCGATCAACCGACCTTCATCGAACAACCACTTGTATTGGTCATGAAATTCTTGATAACTGTCGTTCGACAAAATACTTGCTTTGACTTTGTCGGCGATTGTCAACACAAAGCCATCGCCACGTCCAACTGCACCCGCCGGCGGTGCGACGAGTTCGTTGTTGTTGATTGCAGCATCAAATTCTGCTCGCTCTTTTCGATCAACCCGATGACCAAAGGTTGCATCAACTACGACTGTTATTTTCGTGTCCGGAAACTCATTCATAAATGAAAGCACTGCCTCATTAAGTTGCTTCAGGCTTGGTTCTGTTCGACCTTCGGTCGCCAGATTCGAACCGTCAACTACAACGTGAGTGAACGGTTTAACCACATCTCTATTCAACCACGATCAGCACGCCAGTGGTACAAAGTATTCGGGCATCAATGTTCGTTTGTGTAATGGTTTGCCAGCACGTCGCCACCAAAATCGTTTTCTAAATCGCGCCACACCGTGTGGATGTGATTTGTTCCTCTTTGAGTGTTGTCATATTCGACAAACAATCGTGTGCCCTGAACTCGGTAATAGTGAGGTTGACCCTTTTCTGTTCCACCCGCCCAGAGAAATGAAAGTTCTTGAATCTTGTCATCACTAAGTTTTGCCCACTCACGATCAGCAGCGTCATCTGAAACACGATTGAGATAAACCTTCAATAATTCTTTTAGATCGCCACGTTGCGAATTAGTCAAATGGTGAGCCGACAGACCCTTCGGAACCCGCGAAAATGAAAGATTCCGAAGATCTTCTGCCGTAATTGATAATTCGGCATCGGCACGCATTTGTATCTTCTGCATCGCGTCACCCAAGGCCCCATCAAACTGTTTTCGCCATATATCCGACATCGGAAGTGCGGTGTCCCCTTCGCTCAATGCACTTCGATTCGCACCAACAATGTCTGTTGGCGGAACCGTGTTTACCACTGCACTAATTCGTTGCTCTGCTGTCAACGAATGTATAAATTCTCGCGCTAAGTCTTCTGCTGCAGCCAACGGTCTCAACAAATGTGGCCCGAGTAGTAGCGAATTCGCTGGGTCTGCGCCAAGAAAGCAAGGAGTCGTCGAAATTATTTCGCCCGCGTTCAGCGTAAAGTGCAGCGACACGTGGTGTCCACCAAACCGCCACGACCAATAACCATTATCTAAAGGACTTCCAAAGAAAGAAATCCAATACAGCAACGGATCTCTTCCTCGTTCTCGTTCGAACTCGGCAACAAATCCATCAAGACGGTCAAGGACATTTTCTAATCCCATGATCGTTGAGACCGTTACATACCCACCCTCTGACAATGCAGTGGCTAATAACTTGTGAACCATTCGATGTTGCCTTGATGACATCTCAGCGAGAGGCAACCCACCATGATTAGTGGGTGTGTAAAACCATTTTTTGCGTTCGTTAATATCGGTGAAGTCGAACAATCCTCGAGTTCGCTGCGCATTATCAAAACTATTAAATAGTTCTCGGGCTGCATCAATCATGCTTCGTGACATTGTTGACCCTTTAGTTGCCCGGTTGATTTAAACCGAAAATAACTTCTGGGTCACTTGAGTCCCATGTGTTCAAAAACTGCGATTTTGAACCGACCCTGCGCGTTCGTTCTAAAAGATTTTTTGCCATGGTGAGTTGAGAAAATTGCCAAGCTTCAAGCGCCTCTTCCAGCGTCACATGTTTTTCTAGCGCTTCAGCGAGTGCCCAGCCGTCGGCTGCTGCCTTTGCAGTACCAGCAGCGGCGTGAGGTCGAACCACGATACCCGCATCGCCGATTAGGCATACCCGCCCAAAAGCCATCTGATCAATGTCAACGTCATAAATTACTTGTACGAAAGGTTCAACTGTGGCTACCACAAGATCGCTAAGCACCTTAGGTAGAAATCTGAGTGCCATTAACTTGACTTGTTCAACATTGTGTTCACTTACTAATCCTGGCGGAATTGAAACTTCACGTAACAAGCCGTTCTTGTCGGTCATCAATAAATCAAATTCTTTACCACTTGGATAGTTGCAGTACCAAACAAAGTTAATTAGTCGATTACCCGGCGTCACGCGATCTTCGTGATCAGGAATCGGATAGACCAAGATATGAGAACCTGGATACACAAAATAAGTAATTGCGTCTCCTAAGCGTTCAATCAACTCACTAGATAATTTTGACTCTGGAACCATCCCTCGCCACGCCACATAACCCGCGTACACCGATTTGCTTGTTGGCACCAAACTTTCGCGCATAAATGAGCCAATACCGTCGGCGCCCACCAGAAGATCCGCAGTTATTGACCGACCATTCTTTAACGAAATCGACACGCTTTCGGAAGACTGAGAGAAATTAACTACCTCCGAATCCAAGTGATATTCATTTGATCCAAAGTGAGCGAGCGTCGACGAGTACACGGCATTCCATGAACTGAAGCGGTATTGGTGTTTGGCATCGTAAACCACTTTGCTTTTGTCATCCAAATAACGAATGTGGTCAGTCTTAACCGATATTTTTTCGATGTCGACCGCAGCGCGAGTTTGTAAGTAACGATAAGTTGCTGGCAGAAAACCAATCCCTGCACCCCGTTGCTCAAGGCGAACCGATGATCGCTCGTATACCGAAACTTGATGCCCAGCATCGCGCAATAAGCAAGCCGCCGTTAGCCCACCGATTGATCCACCGACAACAGTGACTTTCATCAAACTAATGCCAACACGTAAATTCTTGAGCCGTCACCTCGGTGAGTCTACCCATCGCAAAATAGCTGATTTTTGCAAACTTGAAATTTATGAACTAATCTGCGCCTTAGTTTCAAACAATCAAAAACCGTCACAAAAACGTAATTGTTCACAATAACTACTTAAAGGAGAACAAACATATGACAATCAAAATCGCTAAGTTTCGCGATGTAGCAAACGGCTTACAAGCCGGTCAGTTCGCAGTAGGAGACCGATCCACTGTCAACTCAATTGCCGACATCGACCCTAAATACAAAATGTTGATGGACAAACCATTCGCCTGTGTAATGGCCGTAATGGGTTCTGACGGTCGACCAAACCTTACGCCAATGTGGTTTGACTACGAAGGCGACAAAGTGTTGGTGAACGTTGCTTCGCATCGTCCCAAGACAAAATGGATTCGCAAGACACCCAAGATCACAATCGTCATTGTCAACCCAGCCAATATGTACCACTGGATGAGCATGAAGGTGACTGTTGAGCGTGAAATTCTAGAAGATGACGCCAAAGAAGGCGCATGGGTTACTTCGCAGCTGAATCGCATCTGGAAAAAATACGTTGGTCAAGGAGAAGAATACGGATTGCGTGACCCGTCAATCACAGAGCGCCGAGTGCTGTTTGTCTGCAAAGTTGACAGCATTGCTACTTTCGGCGAACCAGGCTGAGTTTTAAAACTCTTCAAGCTAAAAAAGTTTTATTGCCAGTCTGCAAAGGTCTCTTCGAGCAGGCTTGCCAATTCTTGGTCGTGGATAGTCTTTGATCCGGTTGCAGGACTTCCAGACTCAAAACGCGAGACATGGCGCCAATCAAAACCTTTATTCTTGATGCCCCAAACGATGTCGTCGACGAAGTGCCATGCACCCATGTTTTCTGGTTCTTCTTGCACCCACACAACTTGTTTTGCATTCGGATAGCGCGCGAGAATTTCGTGGAGTTCAGCAATCGGAAATGGATACAGCTGCTCAATACGAATCACGGCAACAGACGCATTGCGATTGTTGCGCTCAGCCATAACATCCCAAGCCACTTTGCCAGTGCATAGAACAATTCGAGTAACACTTTCTCTGTTGCCAACTGTGGGATCATCAAGAATCTCCTGAAAGCAACCCGAAGTAAGTTCGGTGACCGACGACCTACTCTCTTTCATTCTGAGCGGTTGCTTTGGGGTCATCACTACAAGCGGCTTTCTGAAATCACGACGCACTTGACGGCGCAGCATATGAAAATATTGTGCGGCGGTCGTCGGATAACAAACTTGAATGTTGTCTTCTGCGCACGATTGCAAAAATCGCTCGAGCCGTGCCGACGAGTGTTCAGGACCCTGACCTTCGTATCCATGCGGAAGCAACATAACCAAACCATTTTGTTGTCCCCACTTATCCTCGGCTGCGACAATGTATTGATCGATCACGATCTGAGCGCCGTTTACAAAGTCTCCAAACTGTGCCTCCCACATCACCAATGCATCAGCATTTGAGTGTGCATACCCATATTCAAATCCGAGAGCCGCATATTCTGAGAGCAAAGAGTCATAAACCCAAAATCGGGCCCGACCGTTTGGCAAAGTATTGATTGGCACCCAACGTGCTTCATTGTTGTAGTCAACCAGTGTTGAATGGCGCTGACTGAAGGTGCCACGACGTGCATCTTCGCCCATGAGTCGCACCGGTGTCCCCTCGACCACAAGTGACCCAAAGGCCAAAGCCTCTGCAGTCGCCCAATCAACATCATGCTGCGAATTGTAAAGTTGGTCGCGAAGCGCAAACTGTCTTACGAGTTTTGGATGCGCAGTAAAGTCCGATGGGTAAGCCGATAAGTGATTAAATATTCCATCAAGAATTGAACGCTCAACGCCAGTCTCGACGTGCGGAACAACGCCAAATGGCGTCGGCGGTGGCGGAACTTTTATTGGAGCCGGCTTGGCGGCACGAGTCGCATCAAGCGCTCCTTGTAATTTTTCTTGATAGTCAGAAAGTGCTCGCTCCGCCTCGTCAAGGGTGATGTCTCCGCGCTTCACAAGAGTCTCGACATAGAGTTTGCGCACGCTTCGGCGTTCGGCGATCGCCTTATACATCAGCGGTTGCGTGTAACTCGGATCGTCACCCTCGTTATGCCCATGTCGGCGATAGCAAATCATGTCGATTACAACGTCTTTATGAAAGCGTTGGCGGTATTCAAAAGCCAAGTGTGCGACTCGCACACAAGCTTCTGGGTCATCGCCATTGACATGAAAGATCGGTGCTTGAACCGTTTTGGCAACATCACTCGGGTACTTCGACGAACGCGCATATTGAGGTGATGTAGTAAAACCAATTTGGTTATTGACGATGATGTGAACCGTTCCACCAACGCGATATCCGCTGGTATCGCTCATCGCAAACGCCTCCGCGACGATTCCTTGTCCCGCAAATGCTGCGTCACCGTGCAATAAAACTGGCAGCACACTATATGAAAGTGGAGGATCAATTCTGTCTTGAGCAGATCGAGCCATGCCCAGCACAATTGGTCCGACGGTTTCTAAATGGCTCGGATTTGCAGACAACTCAATCGGCAACGAACATCCTTTAGACGAAGTAAAAACACCGATGCTTCCGAGATGATACTTGACGTCGCCAGATCCTTGTACTGAAGTTGGATCGATGTGATCTTCAAACTCCTCGAAAATTTCTTCTAGATCTTTGCCCATAATGTTGGCCAACACGTTGAGACGGCCACGATGCATTGCACCAATCACCGCCGAATGCATTTTGTTATCTGCCGATGATGAAAGAATCACATCAAGCATTGGGATCAACGATTCTGCACCTTCAAGCCCGAATCGTTTTGTGCCGACATATTTAGTTGCTAAAAACCGCTCAAATGCCTCAGCCGCATTGAGTCGCTCGAGCACGCGACGCTGATCAACATCAAAATCGCCCACGCCGTGACCTTCAAATCGCTCTTGAATCCAACGCTGTTCTTCAGTCGAGTGAATATGCATGTATTCAACGCCGATAGTGCGACAATATGCATCACGTAAAACGCCAAGCAACTCGCCCAAAGTTGAGCGGCTTACTCCGCCGACGCCGCCTGTTAAAAACTCTCGATCTAGATCCCAAAGTGTCAGACCGTATGTTGCGGGGTCAAGTTCACGTGGCATTTCGGGCGCCCGCCAATGCAACGGATCAAGGTCGGCAATCAAGTGACCACGCACGCGATGCACCCGAATCAGCGTTGCAATTTGAATTTGCTTTTCGAGCAACGCATCTTCACTGTCGAGCGAATTTGAGTCTTCACGCCATTGCACAGATTGATAAGGCACACCCAAACTGCTGAACACATCGGCGTAAAAGTTATGTTCACCGATTAACAGTTCATGAACGTACTTCAAGAACATTCCACTCTCAGCACCTTGAATAATTCGGTGGTCATAAGTACTCGTGATCGTTACAACTTTTGACACACCAAGTCGCCCGAGAGTGCGCTGGTCGCTGCCCTGAAATTCTGCCGGATAGTCAATTGAACCGACACCAACTATGACGCCTTGCCCGACCATTAACCTCGGCACGGATTGTTGCGTTCCGATGGTGCCTGGGTTTGTCAGGCTTATGTTCGCACCTTTGAAATCTTCGAGCGTCAATTTGTTGGCGCGAACTTTGCGAATGACATCTTCGTATGCGAGCAAAAATCCAGCAAAATCAAGCGTGTCGGCGTTGCGCAAAACCGGCACGACCAAACTTCGTTGCCCATTGCCCTTGTCGACATCAACGGCCAAACCCATATTGACATGATTGAACTTCTGGATTTGTGGTTTACCTTGGTCATCAACAGAAAAAGCGTGTTTCAAATTCGGTACAGAATCGGCAATCGCTCGCACTATTGCATAACCGATCAAATGCGTAAAACTAATTTTGCTTTCACCACTGCGACCGCGATAGCCGTTGATTACTTTGCGGTTGACCTCAAGCAGTTTCGCCGGCACTTGGCGCACACTCGTTGCGGTTGGCACCTCAAGGCTTGCCTGCATATTTGCAGCGATTACCGCAGAAACACCTCGCAAAGGTTCGGGTGCTACGACTTCAAGCGGCAATTGAATTGCTTGGGTTTTCGGCTCGAGATTTTGTGCAATAACGGGCTTCGTGGTGGCAACAGTTTTTTCGGTTTGAACAACTTTTTGTAATGAGTTCTCTTGGGGTTTCGCCTCTGCTTGAGAGTCGAGAATCAAATTTTCGAGAACAGGCCGAAATAACTCACCAGTGGGGTCGGCTTTCGCCGAGCCCACTGGTTTGTAGTCACTAAAAAAATCTCTCCACGCCAAAGACAGAGTTTCAGGCTCGTCGCGATAGCGCTCGTACATCTCCTCGACTAGCCAGGAGTTCGCGCCAAAGTCTTCGGTGTCAGACCTTTCAACCATCAGTTACATCGTAACGATGGCTATTTAAGAAGCACCTCTGATGCGATCCAAAGAATGAGCCACAAGACACCGCCCGTGATCATCGCGTTCTTGTGCGACTCATATGGCCACAACAATTTGTTTGTTGCTGCAGTGCCACCGAGCATGCCGAGCGCGTTGATTTGCAAGATCGCACCGAGCACAACACCGATTATCAACAAAGTCACCGCGTTGCCTTGAGTCGCGTCACCAAAAGCCGAAGTATAAAAGTGGGCCGAACCAACCATGAACCAAAGCATGGAGAACGACAAAATAACGTTTTGTCGAGATGCAAGCAACGCTTTTCGACCAGAAGTCGCAGCAGCCGGATCAGCAGCAGCGCCACCCAACACATTGACAGCATTGGCAAGAACAACTTTCTGATTCTTCCAAATAACCATCCACACATTGGCGGCCATCAAGATGCCGTACATCATGCCGAGAGTAATCGTCATGTTGTGGGCATAATTTTGCAACCAGTAGTCCTTGATCAGACCTGTAATCAACAACCCTGTTACCAATGTTGCGATTGCGGCCCAACGAAACCACCACAATGCACGACGTGCAACTTTGTCGAGGGTGATCATTCTGGCTTTGCCTTCGTCACCGTAAGCAGCAAGCGCTGGCACCTGAACGAGATTGAAATAGTAGAGCAAACCGATCCAAACAATACCCACAAGAATGTGCAGGTATCTAAATAGAAAGTCTCCGATATAAGCCTGAGTTAGTAACTCCATGATTTCTCCCGTTTCTTTTTCGTTAATTTATAAATTTGAGTTTTAGACGACTGAATGCCAAGCAAAAACTTACCATAAATACCGACTGAGGTCTTGAGTTGCAATGAAACAAGCACATCTCATCGCCTAGTAGTTTATAAGTCTTATGGGCGCTGAATTTATCTACACCTGCTACAAACTCGCGCGTTTCTATCCGCCAGACCGCACGGTGCTCGAGAACATTTCACTTTCTTTTTACCCTGGAGCCAAGATCGGTGTTCTGGGATCAAACGGCAGCGGCAAGTCAAGTCTGCTCAAGATCATGGCAGGTCTTGACGACGAATTCACCGGCGAAGCACGCCTGACACCCGGCTTTTCAGTTGGCCTGCTTGAGCAAGAACCGAAACTCGACCCAACGAAAGATGTTCTCGGAAATGTCATGGATGGCGTAGCGCCGATTCGTGATCTGTTGGCCGAATACGAGAAAGTAACTGCGATGTGGGCTGAACCAGACGCAGACTTCGACAAGGTTGGTGCACTGCAGGCAAAACTTGAGGCAAAGATTAATGCAGTCGATGCATGGAGCCTTGAGCGCAATGTCGAGATTGCGATGGATGCATTGCGCTGCCCACCCAATGAGAGCGACGTAACAAAACTCTCAGGTGGCGAACGACGCCGCGTTGCGCTGTGCAGACTCTTGTTGAGCCGACCCGACTTGTTGCTTCTCGACGAGCCCACAAACCATTTAGACGCGGAGAGTGTCGACTGGCTTGAAAGATTCTTGCAAGAGTATTCGGGCACAGTTGTTGCGATCACTCACGACCGTTACTTTTTAGACAACGTTGCAAAATGGATTCTTGAGCTCGACCGCGGCAAGGGCATTCCGTTTGAGGGCAACTACACGAGTTGGCTAGAGCAAAAGCAAGAGCGACTTGGACGCGAAGAAAAAGCCAACGAAACTCGACGACGCACATTGCAACGCGAACTTGATTGGGTACGCATGGCCCCCAAGGCCCGTCAGTCAAAAGGCAAGGCACGACTCGCGGCCTACGACAAGTTGCATGCCGAGGCCCAAGCAGCCGAGCGCGACGACAACAAATTAGAAATTGCGATTCCACCTGGGCCACGCCTGGGCGATGTCGTGATTGAAATCAAAAATCTCTCCAAGGGATACGGCGATCGTTTGTTGATTGAAGAACTCACTTTCAACTTGCCGCCTGCTGGCATCGTGGGCATCATCGGCGCCAACGGCGCAGGTAAAACAACCCTGTTCAGAATGATTACCGGCCAAGAGAGCCCTGATTCTGGCACCGTGACCGTCGGCGACACCGTGTCTTTAAGTTATGTCGATCAAAGTCGCGACACGCTCAACGCAGATGCTTCTGTCTACGAAGAAATTACTGCGGGTGTCGAAGTGATGAAAGTCGGTAATCGCGAAATCAACGGTCGCGCTTATGTCGCAAGTTTCAACTTCAAAGGCAGTGATCAACAAAAGCGTGTCGGAGATCTCTCTGGTGGTGAACGAAACCGAGTGCACTTGGCCAAACTTTTGAAAAATGCCGGCAATGTGTTGTTGCTCGACGAACCAACAAATGATCTCGACATCGACACTCTGCGTGCGCTCGAAACTGCTCTTGAAAGTTTTCCTGGTTGCGTCGTCGTGATTAGTCACGATCGTTGGTTCTTGGATCGCATCGCAACGCATGTTTTGGCATTTGAAGGCGACAGCCAAGTGCGTTGGTTCGAAGGTAACTTCACCGACTACGAAGCATGGCGCAAAAAAGAGCTCGGAATTTCTGCGGACCAACCAAAGAGAATAAAATACAAACCTCTCTCAAGAAAGTAAACAGCACAACAACCAATGTCGTCGCCAGCCGTTCGCACAATTCGAATTTCATGTTCTGCGATTTTCGTATTAGGCATCGCCGGAATGATCATTTCATCGATCGCAGGCAACAACGTCGGTGTCGTTACGACAATCGGGGTTACGACCGCCATTGCAGCACTCGTGTTGTTGATCGCCAGTGTCTCGTCCAACACAAGTCGCCTTGATGTCTTCGACGAAGCGAACGCGCAAATCCTCGAAAGACAAATAGCCGAACTTGTCAAGAATGGCACCGACGAAACCGCACTGCGTTCAATTGTTCGAGATGCGACAAAACTTGGTCGCCAGCCTTGACAAATATTGCAGACCCAAAACACCAACAAGACGCCGAATTTGCCACTTACCTTGCCACAGAAACTGGCAAACATTTAGTAGCACTGCGTAACGAACTCGTAAAACGAGGTTTCTACGGCTGGGATTTAAAAGATGCAGGAGATGCAATGGCGCAGGAGTTTTTGATGACACAACTTCGTGAACATCGCCCCAACGATGCGGTGCTTAGCGAAGAAGCGACCGACAGCACAGCGCGACTTTCTGCCGAACGCGTTTGGATAATTGATCCACTTGATGGAACACAAGAGTTCAGCGAACCAGAGCGACAAGATTGGGCGGTGCATGTCGCGTTGTGGCAGCGTGATGAAACAAACAAAGGCGATCTAGTTGCAGGTGCCGTAAGTTTGCCAGCAATCGAGTTGACGCTCAGCACCAACCCACCGCACGTGGCGCCCGACAAACAAGACCGACCGCCACGACTCGTCACCTCTCGCACCCGCACTCCGCGCGAAGCAGTGATCGTTGCAAATGCACTGGGCTGCGATGCCATGCGACTTGGTTCTGCGGGTGCCAAGGCGATGTCGGTTGTGCTCGGCGAGTGTGACATTTATCTACATTCGGGTGGTCAACATCAATGGGATTCTGCCGCACCAGTTGCAGTCGCACGCGCTGCAGGCTTTTTTACTAGCCGAATTGATGGCTCACCACTCATTTACAACGATTCAGATACTTGGTTGCCAGATTTAATTATCTGCCGCGCCGATCTCGCTGAGTCAGTTCTCACAGCGTTGCACAAATCTGTCCGATAAACGGCAGACTGAGGCGATGACTGATCTTGACTGGGGCGCATTCAGCGATAGCCCGCCTTGGGTTTTAGACCGCGATCAAATTGACTGGCTGAGCATCGCGCCGGTTTTGCGTCAAGCGGCACGAAGAGAAGTACCCGTGCTGACAAAGCCCTCGCGAATTCCACCTGTGCTACGGCTGCTAGTTGTTATGCGAGTGCTTCTGACCGCCCTGCTGCCCTGGCTTTGGCATAAGAAATTGCATCATTACAAATCGGACAAAGATTCGCGACTCGACATTTCAAAGAGAATGCGCCAAGCCGTTGAAAAACTTGGCTCGACATATATAAAACTTGGTCAGATAATTTCAAGTGGCGAGGGATTATTCCCAACCGAACTGGTAGATGAATTTAAACTTTGTCGCGATCAAGTACCCGCCGAATCATTCAAAGATGTGCGCAAGGTTGTTGAGCGCGATCTGGGCGCTCCCATTGAAAGCACTTTTGAGTTTTTTGAAACCATCCCACTTGCGGCTGCATCGATCGCACAAGTTCATCTGGCTCGCCTGCGCACTGGCGAAACAGTGGTAGTAAAAGTTCAGCGACCAAAAGTCATTGAACTTGTCAGAAAAGATTTAAAAGTAATGTCGTGGCTTGCACCACATCTTGTCGGTCGGTTGAAGATTGCGGCATTGGCTAATCCTCCAGCGCTTGTTGAGTTGTTTGCTGAAACGATTGTTGAAGAACTTGATTTCAGGATGGAAGCCGACAACATGATCGACATCTCTCGCATTCTGCGAGATTTAAATCAAACCGGCTACATCGTGCCGCGTCCGCACCCAAAATTAGTTACACAGCGTGTTTTGGTTATGGAGCGACTTGAAGGTTTCAAATTTGATGACGTTGTCGGCATGAAAAACGCCGGCATTGATACAGAAGCGGTAATTCGCACAGGCATGATCGCGTTTATGGAAGGCGCAATGGTTCATGGCGCCTTCCACGGCGATCTACACGGTGGAAACCTTTTCGTAATGAAAGATGGCCGAACTGCACTACTAGATTTCGGAATCGTCGGTCGTCTAAGTGGCCCGCGCCGACTTGCGTTTCTTCGGCTGATGCTTGGTGCAACAACCAACGATGTCAAGGGTCAAGTCACCGCGCTACGGGATCTCGGGGCGTTGCCAATGGATACTGACTTGGATGCGGTGATTGTTGATCTCGGGTTAGATCGTCCGCCGATTGATCCAACGAAACTTTCTGCTGACGAGTTGGTGAAAGAAGTTCAACGAATCATGAAATCGCTACTTGGTTATGGCGCACGCATGCCCAAAGAATTAATGCTCTATGTTAAAAATATGGTTTTTCTTGACGGTGCAATATCTCGTCTCGCCCCAGACCTTGACTTACTCGGCGAAATCGCGGCAATTTCAATGCTGTTCGCCCAGCGCCACGGAGAGCAACTTGGTCGCGAACTCGGCATTGATCACACCACAATTGAAATCAACCTCGACAGCGTAAAAGCCGGTCTTGGCGTCGAACTAGAGACCAATAGTTTGACTTACCGCGAGCTTCAACAACGCCGTGAATTGATTCAAAAACGAATGCGAGAACGCGTAAAGCGCTAATTGAAATGCGAGTGATAATTGCGACTTGCAGTGTGAGCTACGAAGGTCGACTCAATGCTTGGCTACCAGTTGCGAAGCGCCTAATAATGATTAAAGCGGATGGTTGTGTGGCGATTCATGCCGATGGTGGCGCCTATAAACCGCTTAATTGGATGAATGCGCCCAACACATTTGAAGAGCTCACTGATCGGTTGATTGTTCGCAATCCGAAAGGCGAAACACTGACGATCCAACTAGTCGAGACACACGCCGATTTCGCACAAGAACTGGGTGAAGACCCCGGACTCACAAAAGATGGTGTTGAGGCTGACCTTCAAGTTTTACTGGCGGCAACACCTGAAGTAATCGAAACTGGCTTAACTTTGATTCGTCGCGAATATCCAACTGCGGTCGGCCCAGTTGATTTGTTATGTCGAGATTCTTCAGGTCAAACAGTTGCGATCGAAATCAAACGCCGTGGAGAGATTGATGGCGTCGAACAACTCACTCGGTACTTAGAGTGTCTGCACGCCGATACATCGCTCGGCAAGATTCGCGGCATCTTTGTCGCCCAAACAATCAAACCGCAAGCACGAGTGCTTGCCGAGAGTCGCAATATTGGCTGGTGCGAAGTTGATTACGACGAACTTCGCGGCAAAAAAACCGACGAACTAAAACTTTTCTAGTTAACGCTTACAGCCACGAATTCGCGCGAATGTCGGCTTACGTGTGCGCAATTATTTTTTTTGCGGTTGTGGCCAGGTGCCGTCGCGGCCATCCATGCCTGCGTTAAGCCGGGCCTTGGACATCATCTCTTCAACAACCGGACCAAGTTTCGTTGGATCTTCAACAGGTTTACTTGTTGGCCCGCGATGCCATCCCTCGGCAATCGCCAAAACATCTCCACTGGCTTCAAACACTCGACCAGTAATACCAGCAGATTCTGTCGACGCGAGCCAAGTCACGATCGGCGCGATCCACTTTGGTGACCGGTGCTCGCGCTCGGCCTCAGTCTCTGGTGCTGGTCCTAGGTTTTCTGTCATCCGAGTCAACGCAACAGGAGCAACTGCATTTACCGTTACGCCGTAACGGCCGAGTTCGAGTGAAGCAATTGTCGTGAAGGCGGCTATGCCGGCTTTCGCCGCGCCGTAATTTGTCTGCCCGACATTGCCGTAGATTCCTGACACCGAGGAAGTATTAATGATTCTTCCGTCAACAGGTTTGCCTGCTTTGTTTTGATCACGCCAGTAAGCCGCAGCAAATCGCGACGGCGCAAAAGTTCCCTTGAGGTGCACTTTGATTACTGCATCCCATTCTTCTTCGCTCATGTTGGCGAGCATACGGTCACGCAGAATTCCGGCGTTGTTCACGACCGCGTGCAAATCACCAAATGTTTCTACAGCGGTTTGTATCAATCGCTCGGCGCCTGCCCATGACGAAATGTCATCACCGTTGGCGATTGCTTTGCCCCCCATTGCCTCGATCTCGTTAACTACTTGTTGTGCAGGCGATGTGTCGCCACCCTTGCCATCAACACCCGCGCCCAAATCGTTGACGACAACTAATGCTCCGTGCTTAGCAAGGCTCAGGGCATGTTCACGCCCGATGCCTCGACCTGAACCAGTGACAACAACTACTCGACCTTCACATAAGCGACTCATTCCCCAGAACTCTAGCCTGAGCGTCGTGCCCAATGCTATTTTCAATCCCAAGCCGTCAAATCAATGTGACGTTTTAATCGTCGGCGCAGGGCCAGCGGGTATCGCTGCGGCGATCACACTCACTGCGAGCGGTCAAAATGTTTTGGTAATTGATAAAGCAACATTTCCGCGTGACAAATGTTGCGGTGACGGGCTAACAACTGGCGCACTGCGCATTCTTGAGATGCTTGGCTTCGACCCAACTACGGTTGCGAACTGGCAAGTTTGCTCGGAAGTATGGCTGCGCTCACCCTCTGGTCGCGAAATACCGCTTCAACTACCTAACATCAAAAAAAATAAAACGAGTCAATTCGCGGCAATCGCTCCAAGAATTGAACTTGACAATGCATTAGTCGCTCATGCACGTGCTCTCGGCGTCAAAATAATTGAGGATTGTGCATTCGCGTCGGTTGCGCGTCAAACAACTGACGACATCACCGTAAAAACAGATTCAGCAAATGCAGCAGATATATCCAGCGAGTTTCGTGAGATAACGACAAAGTTTATTATTGCTGCAGATGGAATGTGGTCTCCGGTGCGTAAAGCATTCGGTGCTTCACAACCTGGTTATCTCGGTGAGTGGCACGCATTTCGTCAATATCTCGGCAACATCACTGGCCCGGCGCGTGATCGTCTTTATGTTTGGTTCGACGCAGATTTGTTGCCAGGCTACGCATGGTCGTTTCCGTTGCCTAATGGTCGGGTAAACGTCGGCTTTGGTATTTTACGCGGATCAAAATATTCGGTACAAGATATGAAATCGTTGTGGCCAGAACTTCTCGCGCGCCCGCACATTGCAAACGCACTCGGGCCCGATGCAACTCTTGAAGGTCGTCACACTGCATGGCCAATACCGGCAAGAGTTACGAATGCAAAACTTGCAAGTGGTCGAGCAATTTTTGTTGGCGACGCAGTTTGTGCCGCTGACACTATGACGGGTGAAGGTATCGGTCAAGCGCTTTTAACTGGAGTCTTGGCAGCAGAAGCAATCATCGGCGCTCACCGCCGCGGCCCAACTGCTGTCAGAAAAATGTACGAGACGAAAATACACCGTGAGTTTTTTGCCGACCACCGGATGTCACAGGTTCTGGGCCGGGTATTACAAAACCCACTGCTAACGCGTGGCGTATTGCGCGTGGCCAATTATTCAGACTGGACTCGGCGAAACTTTGTTAGATGGATGTTCGAAGACGAGCCGAGAGCGGCATTGCTCACGCCAAGGCGTTGGCATCGAAAGTTTCTTAAACGACCCGGTGCTTTCGAAACGAGTAGCACTGCGCCGAGCAACAAGTTTTAATCAACAAGCTTCAATCAACTTGGTTTAATGAACTAGGTTTAACGGTCATGCGTACACGAATTACCGACCTTTTTGAAATTGAGCATCCAGTGATGCTCGCCGGCATGGGCGGCGTTTCATATCACGAACTCGTTGCCGCCGTAAGCCAAGCCGGCGGTATCGGCACATTTGGTGCTTCAACAATGCGTGACGGTGAACTCGCCAAAGAAATCACCGCGCTTAAAACCTTGACGCAAAAACCTTTTGGAGTCGACTTATTAACCGCGCTTCCACAACATTTAGAACAAGGAATTCGTGATGTCATTAATGGCGGTGCGAGAATTTTTGTCGCTGGTCTTGGTGTGCCGCGCGATGCGATTGATTTATTGCACAGTCACAACATCTTGGTCGGATCAATGTGCGGAAAAGTTCGTCACGCAGTTGCTGCAGTTGCCAGTGGTTGTGATTTTGTAGTCGCACAAGGTACCGAAGCAGGCGGACACACTGGGCTCGTGGCAACGATGGCGCTCGTGCCACAAGTTGTTGACGCAGTCTCAAAACAAGTGCCCGTTGTGGCTGCTGGTGGATTATTCGACGGACGCGGGCTGGCAGCATCGCTCGCACTCGGCGCCGATGCAATCTGGGTCGGCACTCGGTTTATTGCCACACCCGAAGCACGCGCGGTCAATGGTTACAAAGAAGCACTAGTCACAAGTCGCGAAGATGACACGGTTATAAGTCGTTCGTACACGGGTAAGCCATGTCGCGTTGTGCGCAATGAATGGACGAACCACTACGAACAAAACCCGCAAGACATTAAAACTTTTCCACAACAAGCGATTGCGTCTTCGCAAGCCAATGTCAATCACTTGGGATATCCAAGCGGCACACAAGTCGACACGTCACGCGAGTTCTACCCCGCCGGACAAGGCGCCGGCGCTGTCAACAGTTTGATACCCGCCGGAGATCTTGTTCAAGACATTGTTACACAGGCAGAAAAAATTTTAAGTCAACTCGGCAAAACCAAATAGCGCGTAAATTGACACCGCTAAATGTTCTCTGTTCTAAAAACAAATCGCGACCTACGACTGCTTTTTGTTGCCCAAAACCTTTCTTTCATTGGTGACTGGTTTACATTTGTCGCCCTTGCAGGTTTGGTACAAGACCTAACAGGCTCGAAATTTCTAGTCTCACTTTTACTGGTCGCATTTTCGCTTCCATCATTTCTGGCCTCGCCCATTGGTGGTCCAGTTGCCGATCGTTATGACCGTCGCAAAGTATTGATCATCGTTTCTATTCTTCAAGCAATCGCCGCTGCAAGTTTTTTACTTATCGGCGATTCACGAATATGGATAGCATTCGTCGCCCAAGGCTCAATCGCCGCGCTCGCGGCATTTGTCCGACCTGCACTTGAAGCAGCGATTCCAAACTTGGCTCGCGACCCAAATGAACTTCGCCAAGCCAATGCACTGTTTGGCAGTAGTTGGGGTGTGATGCTCGCAGTTGGTGCCGGTATTGGTGGTATTTTCTCGCAGGCATTTGGTCGCGAGGCAGCATTCATCGCCGATATTGCAACATTCGTTGTTGCTGCAATTCTGATCGCGCTAGTTACCCGCCCCATGCAAGAAGCACGGGTGGCAGGTCACAGCAAAATGATTCATCCGATAGCAGATATGCGCGAAGCATTGCATCTTGCAAAGTCAGACGCTGCGATCATGTCATTATTAATGTCAAAGATGACTTTTGCCGTCGGTGCTGGCGTGGTTAGCCAACTCGCAGTTTTTGCCGCTGATTCGTTCAAAAGTGGCGACGCAGGTCGAGGAATCATGCTCGGATTGCGTGGATTAGGTAGTGCGCTCGGACCACTACTCGCGGCACGGTTTGTTAAAAATGATTTGTCAAAAGTGATTCTCGTCTGCGGTGTCGCTGGTCTGGGTTTTGCTGGCGGATATCTCGCAGCCGCTGCCTCACCGTTTTTTATTGTCGCTTGCGTTTGTATCGGTTTTGCTCACCTAGGTGGTGGCGCACAATGGACGCTCTCGACATATGGTTTACAAATGCGTTGCCCCGACGAAATGCGTGGTCGGGTTCTCGCTGGCGACTTTGCATTAATCACTTTGTCGCTTGGATTAAGCAGTTTGCTGGCGGGAGTTGTTTCGGAGATTATTGGTGCACGCGGCACAATTGCCGTGTTCGCATTGCTCGCAATTTGTGCTTCGTTAATTTATTTGTTTGCTACTCGCGGAATTAGGCAGAACCTAAGCGAAGAACTCAGACGTCGTCAATAATTCCGCGAAGTGTTTCTATTTCGCGCACAGGGTCTGGACCAACCGGATTTACTTGTAACACAGTGACTCCAGCCTCTTTGAATGCACCAAGTCGCTCCTTGACATAACTTCTTGGCCCGACAAGATTCGAAAGTTGTAACCACTCGGTAGGAATCAACGCAGCAGCTTCTTTCTTTTTGCCATCTAGATAGAGATCTTGAATCTCAACCGCTTCTTTTTCGTAGCCGTAGTCGCGACAAATATCGTTGTAGAAGTTTTTGCCACGGGCGCCCATGCCGCCTACGTACAGCGCGTAACTTGGGCGAGCGAAATCTAAAATCTCATTTTGTTTTTCGGGAGTCAGCGACTCATCAATGTGCAACATTCCGCCAGCCGAAATATCAAGAGGCTTCATGGATGCATCACGTTTTGCCTGACCGGCTTTGAGAGACTTACCCCAGACGTTTTGAAACTTCTCGGGCAAAAAGAAAACTGGCATCCAGCCATCAGCCATTTCGGCAGTTGCTTCAACACTCTTATCTTTAAGAGATGCCCACCACACCGGAATCTCAGATCGAACAGGATGATTGATCAATTTCAATGGTTTGCCCAATCCTGTGCCTTGACCCGCAGGCAACGGTATTTGCACTGTCTTACCGTCGTAACTGAGTGGCTTTTCACGCTTCCAAATTTCGCGACAAACCTCGATGTATTCTTTTGTTCGTTGCATTGGTTTGTCATACGGCATGCCATGAAAACCCTCGATGACTTGTGGCCCCGAGGCGCCAAGACCCAAAATAAATCGACCGTTGCTGACATAGTCACAGCCGGCCGCAGTCATCGCCGTAAGTGCCGCAGTTCGCGAATAGACGTTGATGATTCCAGTGCCGATTTGCACGCGTTCGGTAACAGCAGCCAGGTAGCCAACTTGCGAAATTGAGTCGTAACTGTATGCCTCGGCGATCCAAACGATGTCAAGCCCAACCTTCTCAAGTTCAGCGACTCGCTTGGCTGATGTTTGAAAATCCGAAATATAGTTAATCATCATTGACAATTTCATAGATTTTCTTTCTTTTTTGCGTCGATTTTAAAGAACCTTAAATTCAAGTTAATTCACTCGACGAGTGTGACCCTTCCAGTATGGCTCACGCAGATCTTTTTTAAGAATCTTGCCACTTGGATTGCGCGGCAGTGCGTCTACCCAACCGACAGATTTTGGCGTCTTAAACCCGGCAAGTCGCTCGCGCGCGAATGTGAGAATCTCGCTCTCGGTGACTTGTGTGTCCGGTTTGCGTACGACTAACGCCATTGGAACTTCGCCCCACTTTTCGTCGGGCACGCCAATCACGGCCACATCAGCAATCGCTGGATGAGCCATGAGCGCATTCTCAACTTCAGCAGGATAAACATTTTCGCCGCCAGACACGATCATGTCTTTAACTCGGTCAAAAATATAGACGTAGCCATCTTTGTCGAAGTACCCGGCATCGCCGGATCTAAACCAGCGACCCTTGACGATTGACTTTGCAGTTTCTTCGGGCATGTTCCAGTAGCCCTTCATAACTTGACGCGAGCGAATCCAAATCTCACCAACCTCACCAATAGGCATGTCTTTGCCCGTGTCTGAGTCAACGATTCGCAACTCGATGCCAGTAAACGGTTTGCCACACGAACGCAAGCGCCCCTTGTTGGCTGAGCTCAAGTCATGATCTTCTGGGCCGAGAACCGTCACCACTCCGGTCGTTTCTGTCAACCCATAGACCTGCATAAACGGACATTTGAATGCTTTTATCGCACCTTCAAGAACTGCTTCGGATATCGGTGACGCCCCGTAAACAATCAGTTCAAGGCTCGAGAAATCTTCAGTGGTTATATTCGGCATTGCAAGTGCAAACTGCAGCAGCACTGGCACCATAAACGCGTGAGTGATTCGATACTTCTCAATCCATGTAAGCATTTCTGCAGGGTTGACATCTCTCATGATGATCGAACTTGCACCGCAATACTGTGCTGCAGTTGCCCAACCGCCACCACCAATGTGAAACAACGGCATCGCCACAAGATTCACCGTTTTTTCAGACATGAGCCAAATTTTTTGCGCTGCAGGAAGTAACGCAAAATAATTATCATTAGTAAGCATCACACCCTTTGGTCGACCTGTGGTGCCGCTTGAATACAACTGAAAAGCAACATCGCTGCTCTTAGTTGGCGCCTTTGGATCGGTCGCCGTTTGAGCGTTGACCCATCGCTCATAGTCATCATGACTTGAGTGTCCACCAATCACAATGATTGTCTTGACACGCGCAAGTTCGCCAACAATTGCATCTAATACGGGCACGAACTCTTGGCCGACAATTAATACTTCTGCCTGCGAATCGTTGACAATAAATGAAACTTCAGGCGCGGCAAGTCTCCAGTTGACGTCGACACTGACTGCGTTGAGTAACGCACAGCCGTAAAAAACTTCGAAGTGCTCAATGCCGTTTTTGTCCAAGAACGCGACACGATCTTGGGCTTTTACACCTGCTCGTTTTAGACCCTGTGCAACTTGCGCCGATCGCGAAAGTAGTTGTGCCCACGTAAGCGTGCGTTCACCAAGCACAAGAGAAACCGCGTTTGGCTGTTTTTTGGCGTGATAACGCACGATGCCACCAGCATCTTTAATCGCGCTTAGCGGATTGTGAGCGATCTTGTTCGCGCTCTTCTTAACGCTCTTCTTTTTAACTAGTTTGGGAGAACTCTTTTTCGCGCTTTTCTTAGCAGACTTTTT
>ERZ889217.531-NODE-531-length-22687-cov-21.404869_pt1 | contig 22687 bp, 13 predicted proteins | sample MGYA00521098_ERZ889217 | MGnify/ENA primary metagenome ERZ889217 (study PRJEB32303, sample SAMEA104408613) | aquatic metagenome | biome: Brackish water; feature: Pelagic; material: water | place: Baltic Sea | collected 2014-06-10T22:04:00 | depth 2,362 m ... | reverse complement strand
TCGCCCGCGACGCGACTTTTGCCGCCCCCGAACCGGCGCACCAGCGTTGACCCAAGGCTCGGGGGTCGGCGAACGCTCGCGGAGCATGGGGCGTATCCTCACCCGCGACGCGACTTTTGCCGCCCCCGAGCCGGCGCACCAGCGTTGACCCAAACCATGCAGCGGCGTTGATCGAAGGCTCGGGGGTCGGCGAACGCTCGCGGAGCACAGGGGCGTATCCTCGCCCGCGACGCGACTTTTGCCGCCCCCGAGCCGGCGCACCAGAGTTGACCCAAGGCTCGGGGGTCGGCGAACGCTCGCGGAGCATGGGGCGTATCCTCACCCGCGACGCGACTTTTGCCGCCCCCGAGCCGGCGCACCAGCGTTGACCAGAGGCTCGGGGGTCGGAACTGCCGGTATCCTCGCCAGCGACGCGACTTTTGCCGCCCCCCGAGCCGGTGCTACACCTACGATCGGATACGGGCTCAAACTCACGGAGAATCCGCATGGCGACGATCGACATCCGTACCAAGGTGCCTGGGCCGCGGTCTGTGGCCCTGCTCGAACGGCGGCGAGCGGCCGTCTCGTCGAGCCCGTTCATGGTCACGCCGCTGTTCGTGGACCGGGCGGAGGGGGCCACACTCACCGACGTCGATGGCAACACCTACCTCGACTTCGCCGGCGGGATCGGCACGGTTAACGTGGGGCACGCCCACCCGGAGGTGGTCGCAGCAATCCGCGAGCAGGCGGGCCGCTACCTCCACACCTGCTTCAACGTCGCGATGTACGAGCCCTACGTAGCCCTGGCCGAGCGGCTCAACGCGATCGTACCGACGGCCGGTCCGCGGAAGACGGTGCTCTTCAATACCGGGGCCGAGGCGGTGGAAAACGCTGTCAAGATCGCCCGGCGCGTCACCGGCCGGGCCGGCGTGCTTACGTTCGAGCATGGCTTCGCAGGGCGGACCTACCTGGCGATGACGCTCACGAGCAAGCCCGTGCCCTACAAGACCGGCTTCGGCCCGTTCGTGCCCGAGGTCTACCGGCTCCCCTACCCCTACCTCTACCGCAGCACCTTTACTGATGAGGAACAGTACGTCGACCATCTGTTGGAGGGCGTCCGCGACTTCTTCCGCACGCACGTCGACCCTGGCAGTGTCGCCTGCCTGTGGATGGAACTCGTGACCGGCGAGGGGGGCTTTCTGGTGGCGCCCCGGCGGTATGTGCAGGGGTTGCGGGCGATCTGCGCCGAGCACGGCATCCTGTTCATCGCCGATGAGATCCAGACCGGCTTCTGCCGCACCGGCACGATGTTCGCCACGGAGCAGTACGGCATTGAGCCCGACCTGATCACGCTGGCCAAGTCGCTCGCCGGCGGGCTCCCGCTCTCGGCCGTCGTCGGCCGGGCCGACCTGCTCGACGGCGTGCATGTCGGGGGCCTGGGAGGCACCTACTGCGGCAATCCCGTCGCCTGCGCCGCGGCGTTGGCCACGATCGACGTCTACGAGCGGGAGCGGGTCGCCGACCATGCGGTAGGACTGGGAGTGCGGCTCCGCGAGCGGCTGCATGGCTGGCAGGCGCGGTTTCCGCAGGTGGGAGACGTCCGCGGGCTCGGGCCGATGGCAGCAATCGAGTTTGTCGCAGACCGCGCAAGCCGCCAGCCCGCGCGGGATGTGCTTCAGGCCGTCATCAGCCGCTGCCTCGAGCGGGGCGTGATCCTGATCGGCGCCGGCACCCACGGCAACGTGATGCGGTTCCTGTTCCCGCTGGTGATCACCGAGCGCCAACTCGACGAGGGGCTCGACGTGATCGAGGGCGTGCTCGGCGAACTGGCCACCTGACGATGGTGGTGGCGACTGCGCGCCGCCGGACCTGGAAGGCCCCTCGTATTTCTGCCCACGGGCCACCGGTTAGCCGTGCCGAACGGCGGTTTTTTGACATCCTGCCTCGAGCGGGGTTAGATTCCCGGGCGTTGGGCGGAAATTCGGTCAGCTTGGTCCCCTTTCCTGGAGGATTGATCATGAACGGTTTCGCTCGTTTCGCGCCCGCCGGCCTGGCCTGCCTTCTCTCCACGGCGGTGATGACAACCGCGGTGGCACAGGTCACCACTTACACGAACCAGGCTGATTTCCTCGCGGTGCTTGCACCCGGCGGCGTGACCAACGCCTTTCCCGACGGTCCGGTTGCAAACTACACGACGCCCGCAGCGCCGCTCTCGTATGCCCTGGGCAGTCCCTACGCCCCGTACACGATCTGGGCTCCGACTGGTCTGTTCGGCGACAACTACACCATTGGCGGCCAGCCTGTTCAGGGCATCGGGAACTTCTCATTCAGCAATCCGGTGTTGATCGACTTCACCGGCCACAACGTCAGCCAGGTGGGGGCATCGTTCTTCTTCAGCGACTTCTTTGGGGCAGCCTTCCCTGGCGACGTCGTGGTCAACTTCTATGACGGCTCGAGCACGACGGTGCCGCTGGTCACGGGGAACGTGCCGACCAACACCGGTTCGGCGGGCGGACCGAACTTCTTCGGTGTGACGGTCGCCAGTGCGTCGCAGGCGATTCGCGGGATCGAGATCCCGCGATTTCCTGACGGTACCGAGGCCTACATCAACATGGGTCCGCTGACGGCGGCGGCCTTCCCAGACATCGCCCTGCTTTGGTCGGGATCGGGCGTTGCTGACAGCCTCGGCGGCGGAGGCGAGTGGAGCCCGGCAGGTGCCAACTGGGCGACCGGCCCGACAACGATCGGGGCCTGGACTCCGGCGCGGCGGGCCGTGTTCAGCGGTGCGGCAGGTGCCGTCACGGTCGCGGCTGGCGGGACGACGGTGGCCGGGGGCCTGGCCTTCAACGCCGACGGGTATTCGCTCGACGGGCCGGGCACGGTGACGCTCTCGGGTGCGACCGCCGCAGCCAACGACGTCTACGTAGGCCCGGGCGTGACCGCCACGATGGCCGGATCGCTGACGGCGGCCACCGGGTACACGAAGACGGGCCCGGGCACGCTGGTCGTGACTGGCACCGCGACCGGCACCACCACGATCGCCAGGGGCGTGCTCCAAGTTGGTGACGGGGGCGTTGCGGGCGTGCTGGCGGCCGCAACGGTGATCAACAACGGCGAACTCGAGTTCAACCGCTCTGATGAGCAATCGTTTGCCGGTTCCATCTCGGGCACCGGGTCGCTGTACGTCACCGGCACCGGCCGCACCACGCTCTCGGGTGCCGGCACCTACTCGGGTGACACGGGCATTCTCTCTCCCGGCACGCTGGCGATCGGCAGCGGCAATGCCGTCGCAGGCTCGTTCCGAGTCAACACGGCCACAGACGGCACGTTCGATGTCTCGGCCCTCACCGGTGGCTATGCCGTGCCCGGCTCGCAGACCATCTCCGGCGGTGGCTTCGTCGATGGTGATGTGTCGTTCGCAGGCGGGGCTACCGTCTCACCAGGCGTCAGCCGGGGCACGCTGACACTGCTCGATGCGGTGACGCTGGGGGCGGGCGGCAACTACAACTGGCAGGTGGACGACGCTGCTGGCACGGCGGGGCAACCGGAGTCCTACGACCTGCTCAGCATCGGTGGACCGTTGTCGATCACGGCGACGGCCCAGGATCCCTTCGTGGTCAACCTCTGGAGCGTGCAGGCCGATGGCACCAGCGCCCCGGCCCTCGGCTTCGATCCGGCGGTGTCGGCGACCTTCACGCTGGCCACGGCCACGGGGGGGATCACCGGGTTCGCCCCCACCAAGTTTCAGGTTCGCACCGATGCCAACAACGGCACCGCCGGCTTTGTCAATGATCTGGCCGGGGGCCAATTCCGCATCGCGCAGTCGGGCAATGATCTCCAGCTCGTCTTCGATCCGGCCGGCACCGGTCCTACCGACGTCGTGATCAACGTCGCCAGCGGCGAGCAGACCCAGTCGCAAGCCGGGTATCCGACGATCGACACGGCCCTGTCCGTCACGAAGACCGGAGCCGGCACGCTCGTCTTCGACGCAGCCAACGCCTACTCCGGGCCGACGACGGTCTCGGCCGGCACGCTCCAGGTGGCCAATCCCGACGGCGCGGGCTCGTCGACCGTGACGGTCGATACCGGGGCCACCCTCGCGGTCGCCTCGGGCACCACCATGAAGTCACCGGCGGTGATCATCGATGGAGGCACCCTCTCGGCCACCACGCTCGCCGTCAACGGCTCCACGGGCATCACCTCTCTGGCGATCAATGCCGGCACGATTTCTGGTGCTCCGGCCGTGACCGTCTCCGGTGGCGGCCAGATGTCGCTCGTCCAGGACGCCCGGGTCACGGTGGCCATCGGCGGATTGGCGGTCGACCAAGCCAGCGGCGGGGGCCGGCTCGACATCGGGGCCGGTCAGGTGAGCATCTCGGCGGGCGGCATCACCGCCGCCGACCTGCGGGCAGACATCATCGCGGGGCGGAACGGCGGAGCGTGGAACGGTGCGACCGGCATCATGTCGAGCACGGCCGCGACCTCGGCCGGCGGTCGGGCGGTGGGTTACGTGGTCAATGGCAACGGCTCGGCCACCGTTTCGTTCGCGGCCGCGGGCGACGTCGACTTGAGCGGCGCGGTGAACGTGTTCGACCTTGTCAGCATCAACAGTGCCGGAAAATATGGCTCCGGGGCGGCTAGCGTCTGGAGCCAGGGCGACTTCAACTACGACGGTGTGACCAACGTGTTCGATCTTGTCAGCGTCAACACGGCAGGCGTGTATGGACAGGGCAACTACTTCCCGGCCACGCCGACAATCGGCAGTGTCGTCTCGGCGGTGCCCGAGCCTGCCCCGCTGGGGATCCTGGCCGCCACCCTCGCCATTCTGATGGCCGCGCAGCCCTGGCGGCCGGTCAGCGGCCGGCTCGCCCGCCGCTGACCGCGCGGGCGACGTCGGCCACGAAGGAGTCAACGTCTTCAGGGCTCGTGTCCCAGGAGCACATCCAGCGGACCTCGCCCGTGGCCTGGTTCCAGGTGTAGAACCGGTGGCGGGCCTGCAGCCAAGCGGTTGCAGCCGGCGGCAGGATGGCGAACACGCCGTTGGCCTGTACCGGTCGGCAGATCGTCACGCCCGGAACCTCCCGGACCGCTGCCTCGAGCCGGGTCGCCATGGCGTTGGCCTGGGCGGCGTTGCGGTGCCAGACGCCGTCGGTGAGCAGGGCGGTGAGCTGCGCGCTGATAAACCGCATCTTGCTCGAGAGCTGCCCGAACGTCTTCCTGAGCCGCCGCACCGCGTCGGCGAGCTCCGGATCAAAGGTGATCACCGCCTCCGCCACAATCCCACCGTTCTTCGTGCCTCCGAAGGTCACGATGTCGGCCCCCGCCAGGCTCGTGATCTCGGCGAGCGACACGCCCAGCGCGGCGGCCGCATTGGCCAGCCGCGCGCCGTCTACGTGGAGCCGCATGCCCAGGGCGTGGGCCTGGTCGGCGAGCACCCTGATTTCGGCGGGCGAGTAGACCGTGCCCATCTCGGTCGACTCTGTCAGGCTCACCACCACCGGGCGGGCCCGGTTCAGGTCGTCGAAGCCCCAGGCCTGCGTCTCCACCAGCGCCGGCGTGAGCTTGCCATCGGGGGCGGGCACCGTCACGAGCTTCAGGCCGGCGATGGCCTCGGGCGCGCCCCCCTCATCGGTGTTGACGTGGGCCAGGTCGGTGCAGATCACGGCGTCCCAAGCCCGACAGATGGCGGCGAGGGCCACCACGTTGCCGCCGGTGCCGTTCAAGACCGGAAAGGCTTCCGCCTGCGGACCGAACTCGGCGCGGACGAGCGATTGCAGGTGGTCGGTGGCGTCGTCGGATCCGTAGGCCGGCACGTGCCCCGGATTGGCGGCTGCGACGGCAGCGAGCACTTCCGGACAGGCCCCGGCGTTGTTGTCGCTGGCGAAGCAGCGGTGCCGGCTTGTCATGCCGCAACCTCCGAGATCCCGCTGGCCGACTCGATCACCGGCCCGAGCCGGCGATGGAGCGCCTCGTAGAAGACGCTCAGGGGAAACTCGTCGTCGAGGGCAAGGGCCACGGCCTCCCGGGCCTCGGTCGGCAGGGCGGCGCCGCCGCGGGCCCACGTGGAGACCGGATGCGGGGGCACGAGCCCGGCTACGAAGGCATGGGCCGCCAGCCAGTGGCCCAGCCGCGAGCGGTCGATCCCGGCCCGATAGAGCGTCTCGACTTCCCCGCAGAGTTCCACCACCGCCGCATCGACCGCCCGCCAATCGATCGAGAGCTGGTTGTCGGCCCAGCGAACCACCCGCCCCCGGCGCAGCCAGGCAAACAGGATCTGCCCCGCGAGGCCGTCGTAGTTGCGAATCCGGTTGCCCGTAGTCGGAAAGCGGAACAGCCGATCGAACAGGATCGCTGTCCGCACATGCCGCGCCACCGGCTCTCCCCGCTGTTCAAGGGCTACCATTTCACGGAAAGTCGTGAGGTCGCACCGCAGCTCTTCCAACGCATACATCCAGTAGGGCATCCGCTGGCGGATCATGAAGGGATCGAAAGGCAGCTCTCCGCGGGCATGGGTGCGGTCGTGTACGAGGTCCCAGAAGGCGAAGGTCTCCTGGGCGAGCGACTGATCCGACAGGAGCAGCTCGGCCTCGGGCGGTAGGGCCAGCCCGAGTGCGACCGCAGCAGCGCGGCTTACCCGCCGGAAACGGGCCGCCTCCCTGTCGCAGAAGATCGCTCCCCAACTGAAGCGCACGGTCTCCCGAACGGCGATCGTCTCGGGAAACAGCACGGCGGAGTGGGTGTCGTAGCCGGCGGTGAATCCGCCGAATTCGATCGGCACGAAGGCGGGATTTGAATAGGCCGACGACTCGAGGGCTGCGATCCAGTCGGGCCACACCGTGCGAATCACGACCGCCTCGACGTTGCGATCAGGATTGCCGTTCTGGGTGTACATCGGGAACACCACGAGGTGCTCGAGCCCGTTTCGCCGGTGACGCTCGGGATGGAAAGCCATCAGCGAATCGAGGAAGTCGGGACAGCCGAAGCCGCCGCCGGCCCAGCCTTGGAAGTCGAGCACCGTCGCCACCAAGTGGTCGGCCTGGTGGGGCAGGTGCCTGGCCAGGGCTGTGATGTTCTCCGTGATCCGCGTCACGAGCTCAGCTGCGCAATCATGGTGGCCCGAGGCGATCGAGCCATCGGGATTCTGGAGTGGCCTGATCGCCGCGACGGCCTCGGCCAACAAGGTCCACTCGGGCAGAGTGACGATGCTCACCGGCCGGGAGGACGCGGCTAACGGACGCTCGCGGACGGCTGCCCAGGTGACCAGGTTCAGCCACAGCGCGCGGTTGTCGAGGTCCACAATCGAGTCGTCGCCGACGAAGTCCGAGTCGGCGGCGACAACCACCCGTCCTGCTCCCGCCCGCGCTCCGACGAGCACGGCCGCCGCGGCGGGGGCCGCCGTGGCGTGGGTGCGGGCCAGCACGCTCGTGCCATCGACCCCTGGGTCGACCGCCAGCGTGCCCGCGCGATAAAAGCAGGCTTTGTTCACCCGAGCGAACAGGTCGACGGCGGGGTAGTCGCCCACAGGCATCGCGGCTTTCGGCTCGAGGACGATCCAGGTGGACACATCGCGAAACCGATGAACCGGATCCTGCACGGTCGCATTCTCGATCTCGATGCCGAAGCGGGCCGCGATCGCGGCGAATGAGTTGCCGTACTTCGGCTGTTCCGTCTCCGCCAGGATCACAAGGCCCCCGCCGGCACGGACAAACGCCTCGATCGCACCGATTTCCCCGGCCGAGTATTCCGGCGACCCATGCTCCGTGGTCGCCTCCCAGGCATCGCTGGAACAATGAGGCAAAACGAGCACATCGGCCCGGCCGAGCACCTCCGGACACAGCGGTCCGCTCTCATGCACCGCCACGTCGAAGCCGGCTGTCCGCAGTGTTTCCGCGGCCTCCATGAGCCCGCAGTCGGCGGGGTTGGCCGGCTGCATCCGCGCGGCCACCTCCGGCCGCGTCGACCAGGCCTGGCGGTGCGACTCGTCGAACAACACTCGGGCGACCGCTCGCATGCAGAACCTTTCAACAACAGCATCGATCAACAGGGTTTTGTAAGTATCCGGCCGCGAGCGGCTTCGGCCAAGCCACGGCTGCCGAAGTTTGTGCTGCCCGCTACCGACCCCGGAACCAGCCGCTCCTACAAGATTATTGCATCTACGATCCCGCCTGACGCTGTGTCGACACCTTTCGAGAAGACCACCGTAGCCCGCCGACCCGCGGCCTCGCCGACGTCGAAGCGATCAGGGAAGAGCCCTGGGGCGACTGGCGGCAAGCACTCGTGATGATCGCGGCGAAAATTCGCCGGGCAGGATCCGGAGGACGCGCTGAACGGAGAAAAGAGTTCGGAAAGCAGCCGGTTTCAGCCGAGTAACGCATTGGCGAGACCGACTTCGGTGGCCCGCAGGGCCCGCTTCTTCACCCAATCGACCGTGGATCACCGCTCGCACGCTTGCGAAAGCGTTGTTGGCCTTCCTATCCTTACTGCTCTGGGTCACTCGCAGGGCTTCACCCCCAGGCCTGGGCTTCGAAAAACGTGACTCACTCGCCACCGTCATTCGGTCCGGATCCGCGTCGTTCTGGCCGGCGAAAATTGGCAGGTAGTCATCAGCGGAGCTGGTTGTGGGGCCGTCACGCGGTCATGGAAATGCTGCGGGCTCAACGCTGGCCGCTGCTCGAGTTGCTGGTTGCTGCAGAATTTCCGGATGACATTCGCAAGGAACTGTGCGCGCTCTCCGAATCATGCCAGGTACGAGCCGACGTCGTCTCTGGTTCGCGCCTGACCCAATTGTGCGGAACGGATGAGCATCAGGGGTTGTTGGCTCGGATGGCCGAGTTTCCATACGGAACGACAGCGGACTGGGGCTTGTTTCTGGCACAGCGGATGGCGAACCCCGGAACGCCACCACTGTTCGTTATCTGTGATCACATTCAGGACGCGCACAACTTCGGCGCCATCCTGCGCTGCTGTGAAGGGGCGGCGGCCACTGCAGTCGTGGTAGAGTCGCGCCAACAGGCGGCTGTGACACCTCACGTAGCGCGTTCGTCCGCGGGGGCCGTCAATTATCTGGATCTGTTTCGAGTCGATGAACTAGCCGACCTTCTTCAGTCGCTGAAGGATGTCGGGGTTTTGATCGTTGCTGCCACCGAAAAGGCCTCCACCCCCCTGTGGCAGGCTGGCCTCGGTGTTGCCGTTGCGATCGTGGTGGGGAGTGAAGCAGCTGGAATTCGTCCAGAATTGCTCGAGATCTGTGACTGTCACGTGAGCATTCCGATGCTTGGACAGGTCACGTCGCTGAATGCTGCGGTGGCCGCCGGAGTCCTGATGTACGAAGTTCGTCGCCAACACCATGCTCTGATAGCCGGCGGGCCGGGGCCATGATTCCCTCGGTCGCCATTCCCTCGGTCGCCAGGCGTGATCCTGCCCCGAACCCTCCTGTTCCGAACCCAAGGCGAGGCAGAATAGGCCAGGCCTGCCAGGGGAGGCTGGATGCGCGTGAACATCATGCCCGCTCCTACCGCAGCGAGGGCTCAAAAGGATTGCTTTTGCTACCGCGATCGGATAAGTTTTGAATTCGACTGTTTCGCTGAAGGATTCGGCGTGCGGCACTCTGGGGACAATCCCAGGGTGAATCTGCCCTGATCCAAGGGGTTCGAAGCGAACCCACGTTACGTCGCGAAATGCTGTTCGCGACCTTCATTGTCGGCATATCTCGCCGATATGAGTTGATGACTCTTGGTTGGCATGGCCCACTAGGCCTACGGTCCAGCCATCTCGCTCGAGAGGTGAACGATGAACATGTCTGTGCGGCCGCTCTTTATCTCGACCTATCCGCCAGAAGCGTGCGGATTGGCAACCTTTACAAAAGACGCTGCCGACGCGGTCGACCTGGCCGCTGGCCAACCGGTTTCCGCCATGGCCGCAATCCAGAAAATTAGCTCGATTCCCGGCACCGATCCCCGGATCATTCACGTCATCAATAACGACCGTCCAGCCGCTTACCAGCTGGCAGCGGATGTCGCCAATGACGGCCCCTGCGACGTGGTCAGCCTGCAACATGAATTCGGGCTCTACCCCGGAGAATGGGGCTGCCGGATTCTTGATTTCGTGGATCGCTGCGAGAAGCCGCTCGTCACCACACTGCATACGTTGCTGCCTAGCCCCCAGCCATTTCCGCGGATGGTGATCCGCCGGATCGCAGCTCGCAGTCGGAGCGTCGTGGTCATGACGCAAATCGCGGCGCGGCTACTCGTCGATGTCTATGGTGTTGAGAAAGAACGGATCAGCGTGATTCCTCACGGGGTTCCGCAGGTGCCATTCGGTCGTGATGAATCGCACAAAGCCAGGCTGGGTTTTTCCGGCCGGCGGCTGATCTGCACCTTTGGATTAATCAACCGCGGCAAGGGTCTCGAACACATGATTCGAGGCATGCCCGCGGTGGTCGCTGCCTGCCCCGAGGCGGTCTACCTGATCGTCGGCGCGACGCACCCACAGGTGAAACTCCACGAGGGAGAAGCTTACCGCGAGGAGCTCGCCGAACTCGCCTCGGCACTCGGCATGCAGGCGAATGTCCATTTCGTCAATCAGTATCTCGAGCTGCCCGACCTGCTCCGCCACCTCCAGGCATGCGACGTATTTGTGACGCCTTATCCAGGCAAGGATCAGATCGCCAGCGGCACGATGGCCTACGCGATGGCGGTGGTCGGTGCCGTGATCAGCACTCCCTATCTCTATGCCCAGGAGGTTCTGGCCGGAGGACGGGGAATCCTCGTGCCTTTCTCCGACAGCGGGGCCATGGCGGAGGGGGCAATCCGCCTCCTTCGTGATGACCGCCTCCGGGAACGAACCCAGTGGCAGGCCTATCAATACGTGCGACCGATGTTTTGGCCCAACGTTGGACGACGGTATCTCGAACTGTTTCGTGAGGTCGTGGCTGGCGATGCTCCGCCAGCCCTACCACGGCGAACCAGGCTTCCCACGTCCAGCAATGCCTCGGTCGCCGTCCTTCATGGAGGACGATGATGGATGACCTTGACGGTATTTCATTCATTCATTTGGATCGGATGACCGATTCGACTGGCCTGATCCAGCATGCGATCTACGGAATTCCGCGGCGTGAAAGTGGCTACACAACCGACGACAACGCCCGTGCCCTGCGGCTGTGCGCCCGGCTTTGGAGCCACCGGCCGGATGACCGAATGCTGTCGCGGATCATCTGCTACCTGAGCTTTCTCGAGCACGCCCGCTGTCCTGTGAAGGGCTTCCATAACTTTCTCAGTTACCAGCGGGACTGGCTCGACGCCTCCGGTACGGGTGATTGTCAGGGCCAGGCCGTGCTCGCGTTGGCCGAGGTGCTTGGCAGCCGGCTGCCGGAAGGCTGCCGCTCGGTCGCCTGGGAGTTGATCAAAACAGTTTTGCCAGTCCTCGCCGAACTCCGCAGTTTGCGGGCGCAGGCCTATGTGATCATGGCATGGTCTCACCTCTGGAAGGCGGACGTCCGGCAGGCTGGCTTGCTGGAAAGCGTGGCCCACCGGGCGGCGCTTCGGCTCACCGATGCCTACGCCCGCTCGCACCGGCCCGAATGGCCGTGGTTCGAATCCCGCATGACGTATGCCAATGCAGTCCTGCCCCATAGTTTGTTCGCGGCAGCTGAGCGCTGGCCGAACGAGCCTTTCCTTACGGTGGCCGAAACCTCATTCGCGTTTCTCGAACGTGAAACGACCAGCTCGGATGTCTTCTGGCCAATCGGCAACCTCGATTGGTACTCCCGCGGCGAGGCCAGATCGCCCTATGATCAACAGCCGGTCGAAGCCGCAACGATGGCCGAGGCGGCACTGGCTGCCTTCGCGGTCTGTGACGACGGCAGCCACCTCGTGACATTCCTGCGGGCCCACAGCTGGTTCGGCGGACACAACAGCCTGGGATTGCCACTTGCCGACCCGGTGAGTGGCGCCTGCTGCGATGGGCTTCAGCCACTCGGACTCAACCACAACCAAGGTGCAGAGTCGACGCTGGCATATCTGTGGACCGAATGGCACAGCATCGCAACCCGACAGACATCCGCGCCGTTGATGGCGGCCGCCAGACAGGCAGTCAGCAGCGGCCACCACGCGATACCGCTGTTGTGATGAACCCTTACCGCCACCTCCAGGGACCACCCCGCAGATGATAAAACCTGCCAAAGCACCGTATCTCTACACGGAGCTCTTTCATCGCCACCCTGGGAATCCGATCCTGACGGCCGAAGACTGGCCCTACCCCGCGCACACCGTTTTCAATGCGGGTGCCTGCCAGGTTGGTGACGACACGCTGCTGCTCGTGCGAGTCGAGGACCGGCGGGGTCATTCCCACCTCACCGTTGCCCGCAGCCGGAACGGGGTTTCGGGGTGGCAAATCGACCCCCAGCCGACGTTTGCACCCGAACCGTCGGACTACGCAGAAGAGGCCTGGGGCGTGGAGGATGCCCGCGTGACCTGGGTGGAGGATCGTGCTGAATGGATCATCGCGTATACGGCCTTCTCGCCAATCGGCCCGCTCGTGTCACTTGCCACCACTACTGATTTCAAGTCATTCAACCGTCTCGGGCCGGTCATGCCTCCCGAAGACAAAGATGCCGCCATTTTCCCCCGCCGGTTTGGGGATCGCTATGCGATGATCCACAGGCCGGTATCGGCCGGAAGCTCCGGGGCACACATCTGGCTGTCATTTTCTCCCGACCTGCGGCATTGGGGCGACCACCATGTGCTGCTGCATGCTCGACGCGGTGCCTGGTGGGACGCCAACAAGATCGGCCTGAGTCCTACCCCATTGGAGACGCCAGAGGGTTGGCTGCTCCTCTATCACGGTGTGCGGCATACCCCCGGCGGCTGTCTCTATCGGCTAGGCCTGGCCCTACTCGATCTGGAGAAACCATGGCGGGTGTTGCGCCGCAGCGACGACTGGATATTTGCGCCGGTGATGCCGTACGAACGACAGGGCGACGTCAACGGCGTGGTGTTTCCTTGCGGCTGGATCCTCGACGAGGCCGACGGCACGATCCGGATGTATTACGGCGGCGCTGATTCCTGCCTGGCACTGGCCACGGCGAATTTATCCGACGTGCTCGACTACCTTCGTTCCTGCCCGGCTCCACCCGCACGCGACCGGCCCGGCATGATGCCCTGAGCATGCTCCGGCAAAACACAGTCCATTGAAGGTTGGGGTCGCCCCCCTATCCGGCAGCGGCAGACGTGCGCCACAGTTTGTTAAGCGGCCCGGCGGAGTGGTTTCGCCTGCGTCGGGGTCGGCGCAGCGTGCGGTAGCGTGGTCGTGTCGAGGGGGCCGCGGCCGGCTCGGCCGGTATTTGCCTGGAGTTCGTCAACGGAATAGAACGCCTCAGCGTCGAACCGCCGCACCAGCGAGAGCACGTCCGCCAGCCGACGCCGGCGGATCACTGTGAACACGATCTCTACCGGTCCCTTGAGGCCGTGGGCTCCGATCCGCGTCACGCCGCAACCGGCATCCCTCAAGAGTTCAATCAGCTGCCGCGAGTCACGCCCCGTGATGACCCGGACGAGTACCGAGCCAATCGCCAGCCGTTGCTCCAGGCTCATTCCCAGATAGTTACCCGCCACAAATCCGCCTGCGAAGGCCGCAAAGCAGAGCGGCTGATCAAGGTTCGTCATCACCTGGCCAATCGCAAACAGCCAGATTGTGACCTCGAAAAAACCCAGCCCGGCTGCCATCGTTTTCAGGCCCCGGCCGATGAAGATGATCCGCATCGTCGAAATCGCGACGACGGCCATCTCGGCAAAGAAAATTGAGATCGGCAGCAGCAATTCAGCCATGATTGTTCAGGTGCCGTGGAGCCCGGATCAGGTTCACAGACACCTCTTGGAAGCGGCCTCGGTCTTGTTCCGCTGCAGCTATCTGGGCTTCTGGTCGTGGTTCCTGTGCGTGGCCGGCTTCGCCAACGGCAAAGATTCGCTCCAGGCTGGCCGGTCGCGGCGGAAACTAGCGATGCCCGCCACCCCGCAGCCAGAGCAGTTCAGGCTTGCCAATTCGTCAGCGTGCCGCCACCACCGGGGCTGGAGCGGTAGTCCGCAGCGATCCACTAGATAGAACGCCCCTGAGTAGAACGCCCCTGAGAGAGCTGGAGCGATGATTGGGCAAACCGCGAGAGGAGGCCCGGGGCCGGCAAACGCTCGAGGAGCATTGGGGCGTATCCTCGCCCGCGACAATCCGAAGGAGTCGTTCCTGCGACCGACTTTTGCCGACCCTGAGCCGGTGCTACCCGGAACCCGAATGCGCTCTAAAACATGCGATTTAGGACCCGGACATGGGAGCCGGAAAGGATGCCTCCCCGGGCGGAAGCATCGTCCAACCACCGCCCGGCTGGTAGCGGTGCCAGCCGCCGTCCTCCGGATCGTAGGCAACCAGATGCACCCAGCAGTTGTCGTAAAAGTGCCTGAGGATGTCGTGCTTGGCAACGAGCGCGTCAATCCGGCTGCAGGGTGCCTCGATCACCGTCAACAGCCGCACCGGCTCATGGTAAGGCATGTCACCGCTGAGCACGGTCTGGGTGGGCAACCCCGCCTGGAGATCACTCCACGGGCCCATCATCACTCCGATCCGTCCCACGACATTGTGATAGATCTTGCTGCCGGCACCGCTGATGAGTGGATCGGCCGCCGAAAAGTAATGTTCCATGTTGATCCACTGGGCAACCGCCTGGGGTGCCGTGAGCAGCACCTCCAGGAGATTGTTTTCCGGATCCTCCCGATAGTCGTAGGAGTGGAGGAACGTGCGGCCGCGAAGATCGAGTCCACGCGTGAGCGCCCGGCGGCCGATGATGAAGGCGGCGTTACCCGCCAGCCCCCACTCAGGCCGCACCTGGCTCCAGTCGACGCTCCGGCGGCGGACGATCGTGGTGGCCCGGCGGTAATCGATCTCACCAGCCGAGAGCAGCTCAGCCACGTCGGGCAGAGTGAGGCAGCGCTCCTGGGCGTTGAGCTCGGTGGCTCGTTCGAAGTCGGCCCGCAGCCTGACGAGGTCGTCGCGGTGGGAGGGGGGTACGTCTTCGACGTCCTCGATCGACACCTGGTCGGTCGTCGTATCCATCTGGGCGGCCAAAAACCAGGTGTCGTCCGGGATGTCGATGCCCGTCTGACGGAGTCGTGAACGGACCGCCGGGTTGTTGCCCATGCCGGCGAGGGTGCGGGCATTACCCCGCCCCTCGTTGCCACCGCAGGCCCCGCAGTCGAGCGCTGCGGAGAACGGATTGTTGTCGGTTGTGCTGCCGTGGCCGCAGAAGATCACCAGCCGGGCGAAGTTTTTCGTGAGGCCCATCATCTTGAGGGCCAGCGTCACCGTCGCCACCTGCTCATCGAGCGTGTAGCCGATCCGCTCGATCGTGCCCGTGTCGTGAGCATGCTCATGGGCGAGGACTGCGAGAGCGGCCGGATCAGACGGCGGCTCGATGGTCACGGTTGTGTCGATCCGCGGCTCGATCCACTGCCGAAGGCTGCTACGAAACCGGGAGTAGAGCAGCGGCATCAGTGTCTTGCCCACGATCGGCAGGCCGTAGAACCAGCCCAGCGACTCGACGGTGATGTAGGGGGTGACGATGTTTTCCTTGAGGTCGTGGAGGAGTTCATGGCCGGCGTGGAGCAGGGCTCTGCCGCGTTGATGTGCAGCCACAGCCGGGTCACTCGGGCTCTTGGGCACCTCGCAGACACGGTTCTTGGCCGACACGATCACCGGATACTGTTCGGTGTCGTAGTGGCGATCCCAGGCCCGGTAGGAGATGAAGCAGGCGAAGAAGCCGGCGAAGCCGAAGGTCTCGTGATTACCGATCGACTCGAGGTTTCGGCGGAAGGGCTCGCTGCGAACATCGATGCAGTAGACCGACTGCGAGTCCGGCCGTTGCCGGGTCGCTTCATCCCCCACGCCCGCCCCCACGCGGGTGCGGAGGCTCGCCAGGAGTGGCTCCCGGTAGCCGGCTTCGAATGCCTCGAGCCAGATGGGCCCGTGCTCCACCTCAGGAAATTCCCCGATCCAGGCGTGTACCCGGGCCAGTTCTTCCGGCTGGCTCTCGGCCACCTGGCCGGCGTCGAAGCCGACGGCCTTCGCCAAACCAAGCAGTCGCCGGGCGCTCCCTCGTCGAGCGGCGTCACGCTCGCGGGGCAACACCTCGCGCTCATGGGCCGTGGCAAGGTCTCTCCAGCGGTCACCGGGGCCGGCAGCGAGCCGGTCCACCTCGCGGGCGAAGCCGCCGGGCAGCTGGCCGGCCACACACCGGCGGCGGAGCCCGTATTCGGCCGGACGATCCCGCATCAAGGCATCTGCGGCATCGATTCTTCCGGTAATGCCCAGTTTTTTCCGGCAGGCTTGATGAACGAGTTCCCGCTCGTACCACAGCCGGACGGCCAGATATTGAACGAGGTCCACAGGATTGGCCCGCTGCCAGGCATAGGTCGGGGTGCTGCTTCGCCATTTGAGAAACGCCGCCCAGCCTTGGAGCGGACCCATCTGGAGCGCGAAATAGTCGCGTCGTCTCGGCTGGACAACACCGAGTGACTCGAGCTGTTCCAGGAGGGCATCACCTGGATCGTCGGGCAGGGCAGCAATCTTGTGGCTGGCGTCGATGATTCCTGCGGTCGTCCACTCGCGGGTAGCAAGCTCCTTCCAGGCAGCGTAGAAACCCAGCCCTCGATTGGGCATCTCGTAAGCCGCCTGCCCCTCATCGATGAACATCCCGATCCACTTGACGAGTTGGTCGTCGATCTCACCCACGAGCCGAGTCCCGAGCAATGCATCGCACCATGCGGAAAGTGTGCCGGTGACACCGAGGGCGGCCCGGTCGGCGGCGGCGAGTTCGGTGAAGGTTTCGGCCTGGCCAACACCCGCTGCAGCCAACCGCGAGGCGAGCCGGTCGAGCCGATCCTCATCTCCACCCGGCAGGTGGGCCGCGAGCGGCTCGAATCGGGGATCGCACAGGCCCGCGGTCAGACAGGCCTCCAGCACCTCGGCATGCGTCAGTCTCCGGCCGGCGAGCACGGCATGCTCCGCCCGCACCCGTGGCCGCACCGCTGCGGCGAGGTGCTCGCGAGTGATCCGGCCGGACGTAAGGTAACGGCGGTAGGTGGTGCTCGGCAGATAGCCCCGCGTCTTGAGAAACCGCATGCTCGTGGCCACGGCCTCGCCGAAGGGCAGCGTCCGGAGGTGGTCGAGCGGATTGTGGTGAACAAAGGATCGCATCGGCCAATACTGACTGACGACGAGCGTGGCCTCCTGGACGTCGGCATTGAGGTCGGGATGCTTCGTGGACTGAAAGTGCAGCGGCTTCATCGAGTCGCCTCCTCGAAACAGGCCTCATCGATCACAACGGTGGCGATGGTTGATGGCCCGGTCCGGGCGAGCACTCCACCGGGCACGATCCCGACTGCCGCCAGCATGCATACATACGCGGTCAGGGCGACCACCTCCGGGGGCACAAGATCGGTCTGGGCCAGTTCGGGCCGCTCGGGCCCGAAGAGCACCCGGTGAACCATCCCGATCACATACCACGACGGGACCAGCCACACGCCGAGCACGACGGCCAGCCCTCCCCAGGCCGCCAGCGGCAGGTCCATCGCCTGAGACATGAACCCGGTAAATGGACCGAATGGTGGCAGCCCCATCGCAGCCAGCCCCAGGACATAAAAAAGGGTCGCAAACTTCGGCATCCCCGCGACGAGATTGCCCACCCCCCGCGGGTCGATCGCGTCGCCATACCGCGATCGCACCACCTGCCAGGCCGCCAGCAGGCCGCCGGCCGCAAGGGCCACGCCTGCCACATAGACGGTGGCCGCCGGCAGTCGGGGACCGGACGTGCTCGCCGCAAACCACCAGCTCAGGCTCAACAGCGACACACCCCCGAAGGCGACCATCCTGCGGAAGTCAGCCTGCACCAGCGCCCGCAAAGCCCCCCAGACCGCGCTGGCCAAGGCCAGCCAGCCGATCCCGATCCACATGTCGGCCGGCAGGTCGCCCAGAAGCGTGGCCGCCGAATGGAGGCCCAACAGTGGCAGTGCCACGGCCAGAAACCCAGCGGTACTGCCGGGGAGTCGGGCAACCGAGGAGGCGTAGCCACCATGAAACGGCACCAGCGGCAGCAGTGGCACGCAGGCTGCCAACGCCACCCACGGCGCGAGCCGCGCACCGGCCGACCGCACGAAAAGCAGGCCCGCCAGGCTGACGACCAGCGCTGCCATGCCCCACCAGGCAACCGGCTCAAATTGCGTCTGTTGCCGCATCAGAAGGAACATCACCACGAGTACGAGCGCGGCCTTGCAGGCATGTTGCCAGATGTCGGCTCCGGCCAGCCCGCCGAGCGCGAGTCCGAGACAGACAAGCGTCTCGAGCCACCAGAGCCGATGCTCCCGATGGGCCGGCTGGCCGAGCAGCGCTGCGGCGGCCACCACTGGCAGGATCGCGGCCGGCAGGAGACCCAACGGGGTGGCGGCGAACCGGCCCGCCACAAGGCCCACTGCCACGAGGCTCCCCACAGCCACCGCCACGCAAAACCCCCGCAACAGCCGGGCATTGCCCCAAAACACCAGCCCGGCCGCGACTCCCGCCAAGGGCAGGCCCGCCAACAGCGCCGCAAGCGGTACGTCGGTCGTCAAGGCATCCAGTCCGGTCCCTTGCATCATGCGCGGTCCCCCCAGGCATCGATCCGGCGGGCCAGCCGCATGAACACGTTCCCTGCCCACTGCCAGGCCTCATCCACGTAGTATCCATTGGCAAGCATGACCCAGAGTCGCCGCAGCCACTCAGTAGCCACAGCCGGCACCGCGATCGGCCGGCCCTGCGCCAGCCGGAAAAGGTAGTGCCAGCGGAATACGGCCAACGCGGCTGCCGTGATCACAAAGGCGTCAAACACCACCTTGGGCAGGGCGCCAGCCGCGAAGTACGCCAGCACCTCCTGATGGTCGGGATAGAGGAAGTGTGTGAACGACTCCACCGCCCAAAGGTAGGCAAAGGCCGCGGCCACGAGCACCAGGAGCAGACCCACCAGCACGCTCAGCGAAGAGATCACCTGCACCCGGGCCAGCGTGGTGAGGGCTTGAGAGGTGGTCAGCCAGATGAAGAGCAGAAAGATCACGTTGGCCTGGGAATCGAGCAGCGGCACGTGGAGCAGTTCGTGGGTTACGAGAATGATCACCAGCGGGATCACCAGCGTTGTCACGAGGCCGAGCAGCCAGATGCCCCACGATGCGGGCCTGGGGGGCGGCAGGCGGGGCGTGTCGGGGAAGATGGGTTCCGCGCGGGCCTGGTTGATCAGGCTGCCGGAACTGAGGAACAGGGTCGCCTTAAAGAGGCCGTGGGCTACGAGGTGAAACACGGCTAAAGAAAATGCCCCCAGGCCGCATTCCATCAGCATGTAGCCCATCTGGCCGACGGTCGAGAAGCCGAGCATTCGCTTGACATCGCTTTGGACGAGCATCATCGAGGCCCCGAGGAGCGTGGTGACCAAACCGATGACGAAAGCGATCTGGAGCGTGGTCGGACTCAGGCCATACAACGGTGCCAGCCGGTTGATGACGAAGCCCACCGCGTTGATGGTGCCAGCATGCAGCAGGGCCGTGACGGGGGTGGGCGCGTAGAGTTGGCGGGTGAGCCAGGTGTGGAAGGGAAATTGGGCCGACTTCGTCATCCCCCCGACGAGAAGCAGCAGCGCGACAGCCGTGGCTGCAGAGACATGCCACCCGGCGACCGGCTCGAGCACCACCGGCATCGTCACGGCCCGCTCGAGGAGCAGTGGAATCTCGAGCGTGCCATACACCTGCTGGGCGAGAATGACGCCTCCCAGAAAGGCGATGTCGCCGATCCGAAGCACCGTAAAGGTGCGAAATGAGCCGATCAGCGTCTGCGGATGGGTGTGGTTGTGCGTCAGCAATGCGAGCAGGAAACCGCGGCACTGCCAGCACACGACCATCATGAGCAGATTCGACGTCGATACCAGATACACCATCACCGTGATCTTGAAGGCGATCAGGGCGAGAAACCGCCGCTCAAACTGATCCTGATACATCGACCGGACAGAGTAGGCGTAGATGATCGTGCCAATGCCCGTGACCACGACCATCATGATTGCGGCGAGTCGATCGACGTACATCCCGAGGGGCAGAGCCAATCCGCTCGCGCCGTCCGCGGCGATGAGTTCGAGCCGCAGCGGCCCCTCCACAACCACCTGCATGAGCGTGGCCACCGCAGCACAAAAGGCCAGACCGATCGGCCAGGCCGCCAGCCGCGCCCGGCGGTGGAACGACTCAGGGCCGCCGATGACCACCAAAAGGGTGGAAAACAGCGGCAACAACACGGTGAGCAGGGGCAGGGCCATGATCGAAGCTCCGACAGAAAAGGACCTCGCCGGTCGGTCTGCGCCGCCTGATGGCCCGCGTCTGGGGGCTCGAAAGCCCCAAGAGGTTTCGTGACATGGAAGCCACGAAAGCTGCTTCCCCTGTCAAAAGCGTAAGCCCTCGGCTTCGGACCCGCAATTCGGGTTTTTCGCAGCGCTACCAACTCGAGAAATCCCGGCGTTTTTTGGCCAAATAGGCGTTTGGGACCCAACGAATCGTCGGGCTTGCCAAAACAGCCGCCTGCTGGGCCGGTTGGTGCCGCCTGATCCCCACCCACTGGTCGATGCCTCAGCCGTCAGTTGCCGCCCGTCCATCGGTGATCCCGCTGCTTGCGGAGGGTGCCGCCCATCGCTAGAGTGCAACTGAGTTGCGAAATGGAGAAGTGCCTTATGAAGCCTACGCGTCAGCTGATGTGGTCGCTGCTAATCGTCCTCGGAGGCCTCGAGGCAACGCTGGCTCATTCCCAAGTCCGTGGGGCGGGATCCGACTACATTGCCGGGCATGCCGACATCGGCCTGGCCTACGATGCCGCCACCGGCCCGCGGTTCTTCCTTCAATTCGGCGGTGATGCCCGGGCGATAGGCCTTACCAATGAGCAACTTGTGGCCGGTCAGCCGGGCGGGATCATGGGCGAGTGGTCGCTCGATTCGTTCATCACGGTGGTGCCGCAGAGCGTCGAGGTCAGCCGGCCCAACGGCGCTGAGTGGGACTTTTTGGGCATCGCAGCCGGCCAGCCTGTCTGGGTCTTCTCGCAGCAGAGCCAGTCCGGCGTTCCCTTTCTCGGTTTCAGCACCGAAAAGGCAGCTGGCGGAACCGGAACCTACACGCTCGGCGGCGTGATCACGAGGCCCGCCGAAGGTGAGGTGTCGCTCTTCCAGCTGGGCGGATTTGGAACGCCCGAAGGCGTCTACTGGGCCACGGTGCTACCGGATGCAGACGAGGTGACCGTCCCGCCGCAGACGCATGTTCACTATGCCTTTGGGTTCAGTCAGCCCGGCTATTACGAATTGTCGGTCCTCGGCACGGGAACCGGTTTTCCTGGGCAGGCCACTGGCATGCTCGCTTTCCAGGTGATGGGAGCTTCCAGCGACATCGTGATCGACGTGGCGGGAGGTTCGCAGACCCAGGCCCAGGCAGGCTACCCAACGATCGGCCTGGCCACGTCCGTCACCAAGACGGGAGCCGGCCGGCTGGTGATGAACGCGGCCAATGCCTATGTCGGCCCCACGACCGTGTCGGCTGGCACCCTGGAGGTGGCAATTTCCGACGCCCTCGGAGCGACGACCGTCACCGTCAGCCCGGGCAGCACCCTTGCGATCGCGGCAGGCACGACGATGAAGTCGCCCGGCGTGATCGTCGCCGGCGGCACGCTCTCAGCCGCCGCCGTGGCGGTGAACGCCGCGACCGGGATCGCCTCGCTGGCCATCAACTCCGGCACCATCAGCGGCTCACCCGTCGTGAGCATCGCAGCGGGCGGCCAGATGTCACTGGTGCAGAACGCCCGCGTCACGGTCGGCCTGGGCGCTCTTTCGATCGCCCAAGCCAGCGGCGGCGGCCGACTTGACGTCGGGGCAGGTCAGGTGGCCATCGCCCCGGGCGGGATTTCGGCCGCCGACCTGCGAACCGATTTGATGGCCGGCCGCGCGAATGGCTTCTGGAACGGTGCGACCGGCATCATGTCGAGCACGGCGGCGGCGGCAGGGGGCACCCGGGCGGTCGGCTACGTGATCGAGAGCGACGGATCGGCGAGGGTCTCCTTCGCCGCTCCCGGCGACGTCGACCTCAACGGCCAGGTGAACGTGTTCGACCTCGTGAGCGTCAATAGCGCCGGGGCCTACGGCTCCGGAGCGGTGAGCGGGTGGAGCGCAGGCGACTTCAACTACGACGGGGTGACCAACGTATTCGATCTGGTGGCGATCAACACCGCGGCCGTGTACGGCCAGGGCAACTACTTCCCTGCCCCCGCGACCTCGACGGCCAGCGTGGCCGCCGTGCCCGAGCCCGCCCTGGCGGTCTCGCTCGCCGTGGTCGCCTTGGCAGGGGTTGCCGGCCGCCGCCGATGTCTTCAGGCCGGCTGTCATGCAGATAACACCCCTGATTGACACCCCCGGCCGCCTCGGCTACTATTGCAACTCGATTGCATATAGATCGGCCAGTGCCGCGCGGTGAGGTCCTTGTCAGGACGGCGTATCCGCCGCTGCGACAACTCGATCACTCGCTCAGCATTTTCGATTTCCGGTCTCATCCTGCTTGTATTGAAAGGGTTTTCCTCATGCGAGTTCATCGCCTGTCCTCCGCGACCGTGACCGCCGCAGCGACCGCTGTTC
>ERZ889217.530-NODE-530-length-22701-cov-14.163340_pt1 | contig 22701 bp, 17 predicted proteins | sample MGYA00521098_ERZ889217 | MGnify/ENA primary metagenome ERZ889217 (study PRJEB32303, sample SAMEA104408613) | aquatic metagenome | biome: Brackish water; feature: Pelagic; material: water | place: Baltic Sea | collected 2014-06-10T22:04:00 | depth 2,362 m ... | reverse complement strand
GTCAATTTCTCAACACTGCCCTCTGCCTGACCCAGCGACTTGGCAAAAGCCTCGTCAATGACTGGCAACTCAGGACGCGCGACCTCTTTCACTTTAATGGTGAATTGAGCGGTTTTGCCTGCCACTTCTTTACCACCATAATCGGCAGGAAACGACAGTGGGAACGTTTTCTCGTCGCCAGCTTTCAGGCCACTTACGGCGGCTTCAAACTCGGGCAACATGCGACCCTTACCGAGGACAAAGGCGAAATCTTCAGCCGTGCCACCATCAAAAGCGATGTCATCAATTTTGCCAACGAAATCAATTTTGACTTGGTCGTTATCGCCCGCCGAGCGGCCTTCTTCAGCCACGTACTCGGCACGTTGCTCACGAAGAACGGTCAGTGTCTTTTCGACTTCAGCTTCTGTGACAGCGCAACTGGCACGCTTGACGGTCATGACACTTAAGTCTGGCACCATGATTTCAGGGTAAACCTCAAAAGTCGCGAAAAAAGCGAGTGTGTCATCTGGCACACCCTCTTGCTTGGGCTCCAGTGACGGTGAACCAGCCACTTTTAAGCCCGACTTTTGCAGGGACTCGTCTAGGGCTTGACCGACCTTTTGATTGATGACGTCGTATCGGATACCAGGCGCGTGTGAACGCTCAAGAATAGACATGGGCACCTTGCCTGGCCTGAATCCCGGCGACTTCGCAGTGCGAGCCGCTTTTTTCAGCTCGCTTTTAACCGCTAGCTCAACATCAGCTAGGGCGACGGAGATTTCAATTCGGCGCTCGAGGCCTTCTAACGTTTCAACCACGGGTTGCATAGATTTTTCACCAACTCGATCAAGTCGGGGCTAAGCACATCCACCAGCCCCGGGGGTTGTAAAAAATGGTGCGAAGGGCGGGACTCGAACCCGCACACCTGTGAGGGCGTCAGGACCTAAACCTGGTGCGTCTACCAATTTCGCCACCTTCGCAGTAATCGTGATTGTAGCGCACAGACACAAACTATTTTTTGGATACCCACAACGGGCTCGCTAAGGCTAAAATCCAACCCATGAACAAACGCCTAAATCTGCTGCAGCCCTACCCTTTTGAGAAGCTTCGAGGATTACTCGCGAGCGCCAATCCGCAGGCCACAGGCCTGCCTCTTATCGATTTGTCGATCGGTGAGCCCAAACACGACGCCCCTTTACTGGCCAAACAAGCCATCACTGAGTCGCTTGCTGGACTGTCGGGCTACCCACCAACCAAAGGCAGCGATGGTTTACGCCAAGCCATCGCCAAATGGTTAGAAAAGCGATACGGCCTGCCTTTCATTGACCCCCAAACACAGGTCTTACCGGCGCTAGGTTCGCGCGAAGCGCTTTTTGCCTTCGCTCAAGTGGTCATCGATGACAGCCGAGGCGGCTGGGTTGTTTGCCCCAACCCTTTTTATCAAATCTATGAGGGTGCTGCGCTTTTGGCTGGCGCGCGCCCTTACTACGTCAACAGCCAAGCTGAAAAAAACTTCTTATCAGACTGGCGAAGTGTTCCTGCCGAAATCTGGCAAGAAACGCAACTGATGTTTGTTTGCAGCCCAGGCAACCCTGCTGGTAGTGTCATGGGCCTTGAAGACTGGCGCTACCTGTTTGAGCTTGCTGACCGCCATGATTTTGTGATCGCCTCTGATGAGTGTTATAGCGAAATCTATCTTGACGAAGACAATCCACCGATGGGTGGCTTACAGGCTTCCCATGCACTTGGTCGCACGAGTTTTGACAAACTGGTCAGTTTTTCAAGTTTATCCAAACGATCAAATCTACCGGGGCTACGGTCTGGTTTCGTGGCGGGTAACGCCGAACTGATTAAGCAGTTCTTACTTTATCGAACCTACCACGGCAGCGCCATGTCCCCTCTTGTTGCCGCCACCAGCATGGCCGTTTGGCAAGACGAAGTTCATGTCAAAGCAAACCGCCAAGCCTATCGCGATAAATTTGAGGCCGTGTTGCCCATTCTTGCCCCCGTGCTCGACGTCAAACGACCCGATGCCTCTTTTTACCTTTGGGCTGCTACCGCCTCTGATGACGCTAAATTCACCCATGACTTGCTGGACCAACAGGCCGTCAAGGTCCTGCCTGGCAGTTACGTGTCACGTGAGGCCAGTGGCATTAATCCTGGCACTAACCGAATCAGAATTGCATTGGTTGCGCCAATCGAACAATGTGTCGAAGGCGCCAAACGCATTGCTGCTTTTGTCAGGAGCCAACGCCTGACAGGCTGATAGGCAATTGCGCCCTTGATCCCTAATATTGGCTACACTGCCGGTCATTCGTGATGATGACCCATAATCCTTAGGAGCGACTGAACCATGACCCTTGACCTGCAAACCACTATCGAACAAGCTTGGGAAGAGCGCGCCTCTTTATCTCCACAGACTGTTGACGCTAAAGTGCGCGAAGCCATTGAACACGCGATTGACTCACTTGACCAAGGCACCTTGCGGGTCGCTGAGAAAATCGGCGCTGATTGGGTGGTCCATCAATGGTTAAAAAAAGCGGTCTTACTGTCGTTTCGTATTAATGACAACGAGGTGATGGGACAAGCACCATTACAGTTTTTTGACAAAGTACCCCTTAAGTTTTCTGGGTTTGGTCAAAATGCTTTCAACGCTGGCGGCTATCGTGTTGTGCCACCCGCTGTGGCCAGACGCGGCGCCTATATCGGTAAAAACGTTGTGTTGATGCCGTCATACGTCAATATTGGTGCCTACGTTGATGAAGGCACCATGGTCGATACGTGGGCCACTGTCGGCAGCTGCGCCCAGATTGGTAAAAACGTACACCTGTCGGGCGGCGTCGGGATTGGTGGCGTGCTCGAGCCCCTGCAAGCAAACCCAACCATCATTGAAGACAACTGCTTCATCGGTGCCCGTTCAGAGGTCGTCGAAGGGGTCATCGTTGAATCAAACTCAGTGCTCGCAATGGGTGTTTTTCTGTCACAAAGCACTCGCATTTTTGATCGAGAAACAGGCGAAATCATTTATGGTCGTGTGCCTTCAGGCTCTGTGGTTGTGCCAGGCTCACTGCCAGCTGCCGATGGCTCACACAGCTTGGCTTGCGCCGTGATTGTGAAGAAAGTGGATGCCCAAACCCGTGCCAAAACCAGTATCAATGACCTTCTGAGAGCATAACTGCCGTGACTGAGACCCTTGTCTTAAACCGAGTCAAAACCTTAATTGAACGCGCGTCTGTGACGCCCGAAGATGCGGGTTGCCAAGACCTCCTGATGGAAATCTTGGAGCCCATGGGATTTGTTGCCGAAATATTCGAACAAGGTGGCGTGAAGAATCTTTGGGCTAGGCGTGGTACCCAATCGCCTTTGGTGGTTTTTGCAGGTCACACTGATGTGGTGCCAACAGGTCCTCTTGAGCGGTGGAATAGCAATCCGTTTATGCCAACCATTGTTGACGGAAAGCTCTATGGTCGTGGGGCTGCTGACATGAAAAGCTCGATTGCGGCTTTTGCGACAGCGGCTGAAGAGTTTGTGCTGGCCCACGCCGATCACCAAGGATCGATTGCCATGCTGATCACGTCTGACGAAGAAGGACCGGCTACGGATGGTACGGTTATCGTTTGCGACGCGCTTAAGGCCCGTGGTCAAACCCCTGACTTTTGTATCGTGGGTGAACCCACCTCGGTGGATCGCCTGGGTGACACGATCAAAAACGGGCGTCGTGGCTCCATGTCAGGCAAACTAAAAGTGCAAGGCAAGCAAGGTCACATCGCCTACCCGCACTTGGCCCGTAACCCCATTCATGAAGCCAATCCAGCACTCAACAGCTTGATCGCTGAAGTTTGGGATAACGGTAACGAATACTTTCCCGCCACCAGTTTTCAGGTATCGAATATCCACGGCGGCACGGGTGCGAGCAACATCATCCCAGGCGAAGTCGTGATTGATTTCAATTTTCGATTTTCCACCGAAAACACCGTTCAAACCTTGCAAACACGGGTACGAGACATTCTCGACGCCCACCAGCTGACCTATACGCTTGAATGGTCTGTCAGTGGCTTACCTTTTCTGACGCCCAAAGGCGCGTTAAGCGATGCCCTGTCCCACGCCATCAAAGCCGAGACCGGTCATGAGACCGCGCTCTCAACGACTGGCGGCACATCCGATGGTCGCTTCATTGCGCAGATATGCCCCCAAGTGGTCGAGTTTGGTCCTATAAATGCCTCGATTCATCAGATCAACGAACACATTGATATCGCTGAACTCGAGCCTTTAAAAAATATTTACCGTCGTACGCTTGAACAGCTTTTGTTGAAATGACAACAACGGGTTCAAAAAACGACCACCTTTTGCAACTGATTACCGTTCGCGATTGGTTACGATTCGCCGTCAGCCAAATGAACCGACATCACGTTCATTTTGGCCAAGGCAGCGACAATGCGTGGGACGATGCGGTCTTTCTAGTGCTTAGAAGCCTTGATCTTCCCATCGGGCAGCTGGACCCTTTTCTTGATGCCAAGTTACTACCATCAGAGCGCCTCCAGCTTCTGAGTGCCATCGAACAACGCTGTGAACAGCATATTCCAACGGCTTACATCGTCTCTGAAGCCTGGCTTCAAGGCTTTAAATTCAGGGTCTCACCTGACGTCCTGATTCCCCGTTCACCGATTGCAGAACTGCTGTTGACATCACTTGAACCATGGGTGACCGATGCCAACGCGATTAATCGCGTTGCTGACATCTGCACAGGCTCAGGTTGCTTGGCCATCATGGCGGCACTTCATTTCCCGAATGCAACAGTCGATGCTACTGACATTTCGCCGGCGGCCTTGACTATCGCCCAACAAAACATTGATGACTACAGACTCAATGATCAGGTTCATTTGCATGAAGGTAACTTACTTGATGCCTTGCCTCGCGGCTGTACTTACGACCTGATTATTTGCAATCCGCCTTATGTTAATCAGACCTCAATGGACGCCTTGCCGGCTGAATTTTTAAAAGAACCCAACATGGCGCTGGCAGGTGGCGATGACGGCATGTTTTTGGTTAAACAGTTGCTCGAAAAACTCTCGTCATACTTGAATGACGACGGTTTTTTACTTCTAGAAATTGGCCATGAACGGGCCCATTTTGAGGCGGCCTTCCCCTTACTAAACCCTCTCTGGATCGACACCATGGCCACCGAACAAAACCTTCTTCTGATCCGTGCGGATCAACTGTCATCGTGATTAGAGCCAGTGAACTAAACATCATGCGCGGGACCCTCGTTCTCTTTGAGGGGGCTGAATTTGTGGTGCATCCTGGTGAGCGAGTGGGTCTGGTCGGACGCAATGGCAGTGGCAAATCCACCCTATTTTCTGTCATCAAAGGTCATATCGACCTTGATGGTGGCGACATTCACTACCCTGATAGTTGGCGCTTGGCCTGGGTTGAACAAACCGTTGATGACATGGATCGGTCAGCGCGTGAGCATGTCATTGACGGCGATCGCCATTTACGCGCACTACAAGCACAACGCGCGTTGGCCGAAACCTCAACGGCCAGCGGTGAATTGATTGGTGAGCTCGAAGCGGCTTTAAACGAGGCAGGGGCTTGGCAGGCGAATGCAAGGGCAGAATCTCTGCTGGCCGGACTTGGCTTTAGCGCTGAGCAGTGGAGCCACCCAGTGGGCTCGTTTTCTGGCGGCTGGCAGATGCGTATCAGCCTAGCCAAAGCCTTGATGGCACCCTCCGATCTATTACTGTTAGACGAGCCAACCAACCACTTAGACCTTGATGCCATGCTTTGGCTTGAGCGGTGGTTGGCCAGCTACGAGGGCTCGGTGATCGTCATTTCTCACGACACTGAATTTCTGGATGCGGTCTCTCAAGTTATCTTGCACGTCGACCACCGCAAACTGGTGCGATATAAGGGCGGCTATGACTCCTTTCTCAACCAACGGGCTGAACGTTTGCGCCAAACCCGAGTGGCCTGGGACAAACAAACCCAAGAAACCGCTAGACTGCAATCGTTTATTGATCGTTTTAAAGCCAAAGCATCGAAAGCGAAACAAGCACAAAGCCGTGTGAAAGCAATGGCACGCATGCAAGCCCTTGCACCGCTTCAGGCCGAGGCAAACATTGACATCCGCATCCCTCAGCCAGATAACACCCCCGACACACTCGTGCAGTTAAAAGACGCCAGCGTGGGGTATTCGGTCAACGGTAAGCCACACACCATTTTGTCAAAAGTGACCCAACGCGTTGAGGCGGGTGACCGCATAGGCGTGCTCGGGGTTAACGGCGCGGGCAAATCCACGCTGATCAAACTCATCGCTGGTGAACTCGAGTCCATGGCTGGCGATAGGCTGGCTGCCAACACACTCAAAATCGGCTATTTTGCGCAACACCAAATGGACGTGCTTGATGCCACCGCCACGCCACTACTGCATTTGGCTCGCATTTCCCCTGGCGTGCGGGAGCAGCAACACCGCAACTATTTGGCCCAATTCGGTTTTACTGGTAGCCGGGTCAATGAAGTCATTGCACCATTTTCTGGTGGAGAAAAAGCCCGGCTGGCATTGGCATTGGTGGTTTGGCACAAACCAAACTTACTGGTCCTCGATGAGCCGAGCAACCACCTCGATGTAGAGACCCGTGAAGCACTGACCACGGCGCTTGCCGAGTACGAGGGCAGCTTGTTACTGGTCTCTCACGACCGACACTTGCTAAGAACCACCGTTGATCAATTTTGGTTGGTTGCCGATGGATCAGTGCAAAAATTTGACGGTGATCTTGATGACTATCGTCAGCTGGTTTCAGGCAGTGCAGCGCTTTCGCCGGCGGCTAGAGCCGAGCAAGCCGCTGACAGAAAACAACAGCGTCGTGACCAAGCGCAAGCAAGGCAGCAATTGGCCAATGCAAGAAAGCCGTTGGATAAGAAAATCACCTCGATTGATGCGCGTCTAGAAGCTATCCGTAAACAAATGGCTGGCTTGGATGTGCAACTGGCTGATGAGTCTTTTTATGCTGATGCCAATACTGAGGCACGCCAAAAAACACTTTTAGAACACGGACAACTCGCCCAAGAAAAAGCCCGTCTGGAAGAGGACTGGCTCACGACGATGGGTCAGATTGAGGCCCTGCAAGACACAACCTTAGCCACGTAAACTGATTGGCCTAGCCCTCAATAATGTCGAGCTTGGCAATGCCAAGGGCGAGGGTTTTGGTGCCAACATCCAAAAAGTGGATCTGTGCTTGGGCATCGAGCCCGAGGCCTGACAAAGACAATATTGTTCCATCTCCGAAGCGAGGGTGTCTGACCCCCTGCCCGACTCTGAAGCGCACCCCAGCGATCTCAAGGCCCGTTGTCAAGCTACTGGTGGCCTTGTTAGCAGCAGTCATGCTGTTCAACATGGGTTGGTCGGCCCAAGCTTGCTTGGCGCGCGGTGACAACCACTTGGCATGAGCCTCTGGCACCTCTTCAAGGAAACGTGACCGTATGCTGTAGCGGGTTTGACCGTGGAGCATTCGGCTTTGTGCCAAGCTTAGGTAAAGGCGTTTTCTAGCCCGCGTCATCGCCACATACATTAATCGGCGCTCTTCCTCGAGGCCGCTGGGTTCGTAAATACTGTTTTCGTGCGGAAAAAGACCATCCTCAAGCCCTGAAATGAAGACGGCGTCAAACTCCAGGCCTTTGGCTGCATGCACGGTCATGAGCTGCACCGCTTGCTCACCAGCTTGGGCTTGAGTGTCACCCGACTCAAGCGCCGCATGCGACAAAAAAGAATCGAGCGGCGACATCGGAATAATTTCAGTACCGTCTATGTTTTCTGTGCCAGACGCCGGTTCGCGTGCGACTCCGCAAGGCACGCCCGCCAAATCTTCCTCAAGCTCAAAAACTTTGGCTGCGTTGACCAATTCGTCTAAGTTTTCCACCCGTTCAGCGCCATCGCGTTGAGCACGGTAATGCGCACGCAACCCAGATGCTTCAATAATTTGATCCACTGTCTCTGCCAGTGGCAACTTCAAGGTGTCTTTTTGCATCTGTTGGAGCAGCGAAAAAAACTGAGCCAAATGACTACCGGCTTTACCAGCCACGCGAGGCACAGCCTGCGCGAGGCTGGTCCCGTTGGCACGAGCATGGTCAGTCAATGACTCAAGGCTACGAGCACCGATACCGCGGGCTGGGAAATTCACCACACGCAGCCAAGATGTATCATCGTCAATCCGGCTGGCCAAACGCAGATAAGCCAGTGCGTGCTTGACTTCTTGTCGCTCAAAAAAACGCAATCCGCCATAAACCCGATAAGCAATGCCCGTTGAAAATAGGGCGTGCTCCAAGACACGGGACTGCGCGTTGCTGCGATACAGAATCGCAATGTCATCGCGCTTGAAATCATCACGCGTGAGCGCACGAATTTCATCGACCACCCACTGCGCCTCGGCAAAGTCAGTTGGCTGCTCGATGACACGGATTTGTTCGCCTTCACCAGCATCGGTCCACAAGGTTTTACCCAAGCGCGCGCTGTTATGCGCAATCAATGCGTTCGCCGCGTCAAGAATATGTCCGTGCGAACGATAGTTTTGCTCTAGGCGAACCACAGTGCCCTGTGCATACTCACGCTCAAAATCAGCCATGTTGCCGACATTGGCCCCACGAAAAGCATAGATTGACTGGTCATCATCACCCACTGCAAAAATATTGGCACCGCCGTCACCGAGCAATCTCAACCATTGATATTGCATTTTATTGGTGTCTTGAAACTCATCAACTAAGATGTGTTTGAACCGCTGCTGATAGTGGCTGCGAATGGGTTCGTGGCGCTGCAACAGCTCTAAAGCACGCAACAGCAGCTCGGGGAAGTCAACCACACCATCGCGCTGGCATTGCGCTTCGTATAGCGCATAGATTTCGCGCATACGACGGCTAAAAGGGTCATCAACAATCACTGCATCAGCACGAAGACCCTCTTCCTTTGAAGCGTTGATATAGCGTTGCACATCACGCGCTGGAAATTTTTCATCGTCAATGCCGTTTGCTTTCAAAAGGCGTTTAATCGCGGCCAATTGATCCGTGGTGTCGAGGATTTGAAAGGACTGTGGCAAGCCCGCGTCGCGGCTGTGCGCGCGTAGGAGCCGGTGGCACAGGCCATGGAAGGTACCGATCCACATGCCACGGGTGTTAATGGGCAACAAAGCTGCCACGCGAGTTTGCATCTCGCGAGCCGCTTTGTTTGTGAAGGTGACAGCTAAGATGGCTAGCGGGCTGGCAAACCGGTTTTGGATGAGCCAGGCGATTCGCGTGGTCAGAACCTTTGTTTTGCCGCTACCTGCACCCGCCAGAATAAGTGCATGCCCCTGCGAGGACGTGACAGCCGCTCGCTGGGGGTCATTGAGCTGTTCAATCATGCCGCGTAACGGCGTAATCGCAGAGCGAACTCCTGTAAGCTGACGATGCCGCTTTGTTGGGCGCGATGGCACCACTCTTGAAGGTCATGTAAAAGTTGCTCACTGCTGGCGCTGGAGCTATCCCAAAGCTTGACCAAATCATGCCGCATTTGAACCATTACAGACAATGATTCGGTTTGCGAAAGCGTTTGATGAATGCGCTCACGCTCTTCAGGGGCCAGCGTTTCATCACCACGACCCAACCAATGCGCAGCTGACTTCAAGGCCTCAGCGTTGACCAAAGTATCATTTTTTTCAGTTAGTTTGCTCACTTCTTCTTGGCATGCCTGTTTCATCAGGCCAGTGTAGCGAGCCAAAACTTCATAACGATGCGCAATAACGCCCTGCAAAGTCTGTAAGTCAACAACCGGCTTACCGTGCGAACCCAACTTTAACTTGGGTGCCACTTTACGGATCTTGGCCAGACCAAGCCAGCTAAGCAGCGTCAAGTAGCCCCAGCCAATGTCAATTTCAAACCAACGGCTCGAAAACTTGGCTGATGTACCGTAAGCGTGATGATTGTTGTGCAACTCTTCGCCGCCAATCAAGATGCCAATTGGAAACACATTGGTACTGGTGTCTGGTGACGCGAAGTTACGGTAGCCCCAAAAATGACCGATACCGTTGACAACGCCCGCTGCCCAAAACGGAATCCAAGCCATTTGTACAGCCCAAACAGCCAAGCCCAGTGAGCCAAACAACAGAACATCAATCACCAACATCACCACGATGCCCGAGGCTGAGTGGCGCGAGTAGAGGTTTTTTTCGAGCCAATCATTGGGTGTGCCGTGACCGTACTTATTGGCGGTCTCAGCGTTCTTTGACTCGTCACGGTACAACTCGGCGCCACGAAACATGACCCTGCCAATGCCGTACATCATTGGCGAATGGGGATCGCCGTCGCGTTCGCAGCGCGCATGGTGTTTACGATGGATCGAAACCCACTCTTTGGTCACCATGCCCGTTGTTAGCCATAGCCAAAACCGGAAGAAATGCGATATCGCAGGATGCAAGTCAACACCGCGATGCGCTTGCGAACGATGCAAAAAGAGCGTAACGGCAACGATGGTAATGTGCGTCACGGCCAATGTGAAGAGGACAACCTCCCACCAACTCGCTTGAGTGATACCAGCTGCTGCAAACGAAATTATTGTATCCATTGAGTCTCAAAATCCTGCGTGTTTAAATGACTTTTTAATTGTAGCCCAGTGAACCATTATTGGATAGGGTCTACATTGTGCTTATTATTGAGTAAAATCAATTATTTAGGCTTTTTTTGGCAACACGCCCCTGAGCCGTCACCAAATCAATCAAATGGCCTCATGAACAGTCGTAAATCTGCCACAAAACCCCTTCAATTACTCAGCCAGTGGCTCTTCTTCGACCAAAATCTTGGCAGGCGGCGCCTTTCTTTGTAAAACAGCCGCAAAAAAACCATCGGTTTGATGAAGATCAGGTCTCAAGCGCATCATGCCGTCAGCACCAACACTGTTGCTTAATGTGTCGGCAAGACATTCGTCTGCCGGCACTAAGACGAACTCAGTGTTTTTTTCCAAAAAAGCATTCACCTGATCTTCATTTTCCTCCGGCAAAAAACTGCAGGTGGCATAAACAAGCCGCCCACCTGGTCGCACCAGTCGACTGGCTTGCTGCAAGATACTGGCTTGTTGTGGCTGCAGCCGGGCCAATTCATCAGGCGTTTGACGCCATTTTAGATCTGGATTGCGTCGCAACGTACCCAAACCCGTGCAAGGTGCATCGACCAAAACCCGGTGGGCCTTACCAGCCAATCGTGCCACTCGATCGTCATGCTCACCTCGGATGGTCACGGGATAGACATTGCTTAAGCCACTTCTGGCAAAACGTGGTTTGGCTCGCGCGAGTCGCGCAGCCGAAATGTCAAAAGCGTACAAACGCCCGGCTGAACGCATCATGGCGGCAAGCGCCAAGGTTTTCCCGCCCGCACCCGCACAAAAATCCACCACCATTTCGCCACGACGCGGCGCCACCAACTCGGCCAACAGCTGGCTGCCCTCATCTTGCACCTCAACTAACCCTTTTTCAAACAGCGCCCAGCGATTCAACGGCGGATGACCACTGAGTCGAACGCCATTGGTGGCGTATGGCGTGGCTGTCGCACTAAATGGACTGTCTTGGAGCAAAGTCTGGATTTCCGCCAGTGCAGCGCTGTGTGTGGTTTTGAGGGTGTTGACGCGTAGATCCAGCGGTGCACTTTGTAACAAAGCTTCAGCCAACGCCGCTGAGTCTGGCAACTTAGTGATGGCCGTTGCCACCCAGTCCGGTAAGCTGTAGCGAATCTCAAAAGGCATGGTTTCAAGTGCAATTTGTTCGCATCGGTTAACCCACTCGCGATGCTCATCGGTTAACCATTTGCTTGCCGCCTCTGCGTCAAGTGTTGCTGCCAAGCCTCGCACAGCCAATGCATACTCAAGTGTCACAGGCGCACTTTGTGCCTCGCGCCTGAAACGTCTTAAGTTGCGCAGCACATGAAAAGCCGCCTGGGCGATTTGGGCCCGCTCCCGCGAACCGAGGTAGCGGTTTTCTTTAAAAAACTGCGACAAAACCTGATCCGATGGCCACTGCCAGCGCAACATGATCTTCAATACAGCGACGACTTGTTCAACCCGGTTGCTCAACACAATGGGCTCGGACCGTGCGCCAACCCGAGCCTTCACAGCCCCCGTTTCTAGTGAGACGCCGCGGTGCGCTTTGCCACCTCTGGGATTGACTGCTTTGGCCGTTGGGCGCGAGTTGCGACGGGGTGTTGAGTTCATTCTGACGTTCCAATATGACGATAACTGACGCCGTGTAAGGTAACTCTTCCGTTGTCGTCTAGCGTGACTTGGTCGCGAGACAGCCACTGAACAACTTCCGGGTAGAGCTGATGCTCGAGAACCAACACGCGTTGAGCCAATTGCTCAGGCGTCTCGGTGGTTGAAACTTCTAGGGCAGCCTGCGCAATAACGGGACCGTGATCTAGCTCATCGGTGACGAAGTGAACGCTACACCCATGCCGCTGAACGCCCGCCTCAATGGCTCTGGCATGTGTGTGAAGCCCTGGGAAGGCCGGTAGCAACGAGGGGTGAATATTGATGAGCCGACCTTTAAATTGATTCACAAAGCCAGGTGTCAAAATGCGCATGAAGCCCGCTAACAGCACGTAATCTGGTTCAAATTTCACCACAACCCTAGCGAGGGCTTGGTCAAATTTTTCTCTGTCTGAAAACAGACGGTGGTCAACCACCGCCGTCTCGATGCCTCGCCTGGCGGCCCAATCAAGGCCGGCAGCGCTGGCTTTGTTTGACACCACAGCCTGAATAGAGACACGGCTTGAAGAGTCATTGGCCAACTGAGCAATATGTTGCATGTTACTGCCTAAGCCCGAAATAAGGATCACAAAACGCTTTTTTTCGGGCTTATTGGTCTGGTTCAGGGAAGAATCGGTAACAAACATGATCACTTTGGCAACATCAATGGTGGCAAGATTGTAAACTGCCACTCGAGATGAAACCGTTACGACTCATACGAAGCCTGCCAAGCCAGGCACCCATTGGTCCAAGTGCCCTCACAATCGGTAATTTCGATGGTGTTCACTTAGGCCACTTGTCCATGCTTGAAAAGGTAAGGGCTGCAGGCTCAAGACTAGGGCTTTGCCCATCAGTGCTGACGTTTAGCCCGCACCCAAAAGCTTACTTCGCGCAGCGTCAAGGCAAGCCTGCAATGGCGCCAAGACAAATCAACGGACTACGGGATAAAACGGTTTTGCTAGCCGAAGCCGGCATGGAACAGGTATTTTTATTGCCTTTTAACGATGCCATGGCGAATCTTTCGGCCGACGACTTTATCGAACGACTTCTGATCAAAAGCATCAAGACGCGGTGGTTACTTGTTGGTGCTGATTTTAGATTTGGGCATCGCCGTGGTGGCGATGTTGATCTGCTAAAGAAAGCCGCAAGCCACCACGGCTTTGAACTCACTGTTTTACAAGACATCACGGACTCACAGGGCGCTCGAATTTCCAGTTCGTCGGTCAGAAGCGCGCTTGCCGCCGGTGATATGCCCACTGTTGCCCAATTAATGGGGCGCGCCTATCGCGTCAGTGGCCACGTCATCCACGGCAAAAAATTAGGCCGTACACTTGGCTTTCCGACGTTAAACGTTCGAGTCAGTCCGGGCACTGCCGCCCGATTTGGTATTTATGTTGTGCGAGTCCACGGCTTAGCCGATCAACCGATGGCGGGTATCGCCAGTTTGGGCTTGCGGCCAACAGTCGGTGAAAGCGCCGATGTGCTACTCGAAACCCACCTTCTTGATGCCAACGTCGATGCCTACGGTAAACTCGTCTGTGTAGAGATCCTGCAGCACGTGCGGGATGAAAAGAAGTTTTCTGATTTATCGACCCTGACCATCGCCATGCAGCAAGACCGGCAGCATGCGATCGACTATTTTGCGCATCATGGACTACAAGACAACCTTAAACCTGACTGACACGCCATTCCCCATGCGGGGCAATCTGCCTAAGCGGGAGCCGCTCTGGGTTGCCCAATGGCAAGAGAAAGGCGTCTACCAAGCCATTCGACGGGCCAGTGCGGGACGCCCGAAATTTATTTTGCACGATGGCCCGCCCTATGCCAATGGTGCTATTCACATTGGTCATGCCGTCAACAAAATTCTAAAAGACGTGATTGTCAAAAATCGCAACATGGCTGGTTTTGACGCGCACTACGTGCCCGGTTGGGATTGCCATGGCATGCCGATTGAAATTCAAATCGAAAAAAAATACGGTAAGTCTCTACCCGTGGCTCAAGTGCAATCCCGGGCTCGGGCTTACGCGCTTGAGCAAATCAATGCTCAAAAAAACGACTTCGAACGGCTCGGTGTGCTGGGGCTTTGGGAACAGCCTTACCTGACCATGGATTTTAAAACCGAGGCTAATGAGCTTCGTGTTTTGGGCAACATCCTTAAAAAAGGCTATGTGTACCGAGGTCTAAAACCCGTGAACTGGTGTTTTGACTGCGGATCTGCCTTAGCGGAAGCGGAGGTCGAATACGCCGACCGCACTGACTCTGCTGTGGACGTGGCCTTTCCTTATGCCGACCACGCAGCCCTGGCGCGCGCTTTTAATGTTGATCAAGTCGCCGATGGCGCCATCGTCATTTGGACCACGACGCCGTGGACCATTCCTGCCAACCAAGCATTGAACGTGCACCCCGAAATCGAATACGCGCTAGTGGCGCTCGACAATCCTCGTGCGACTGGCCCAACACTTATTTTGGCAAAAGATCGAGTCAAAGCATGCTTAGAAGCTTGGGGCCTGAGCGGCGAAGTCATCGCCACTGCAACCGGTGAAGCGCTAAACGGTATTTCGTTTCATCACCCATTGGCTAAAGTGGATCCCGCTTATGACCGACAGTCACCCATTTACCTCGGTGACTATGTCACCCTAGAAACCGGAACTGGTGTCGTGCATTCAGCGCCAGCCTACGGTATCGAAGACTTTGTGTCATGCAAGGCTCATGGTCTTGCTGACGCTGACATCCTGAACCCGGTTTTGGGTGACGGTCGTTATGCGCAAAGCCTTGCGTTATTTGGTGGGCTAACGATTTGGGAAGCTAACCCAAAAATCGTTCAAGCCCTCACGGATGCCGGCACGCTAGTTAACGTACAAAAGCACCAACACAGCTACATGCACTGCTGGCGCCATAAAACCCCAATCATTTACCGAGCCACCAGTCAATGGTTCGCCGGTATGGATATTGCGCCCAATGACGGCCAGTCCTCGCTCAGAGAGTCTGCGCTTGCTGCTATCGCAAAAACAGACTTCTACCCCGCGTGGGGCCGTGCTAGGTTGCACAACATGATCGCCAATCGACCGGATTGGACACTTTCGCGTCAGCGACAGTGGGGCGTGCCAATGGCTTTCTTTGTCCACAAAGAAACCGGTGCACTTCACCCAGAGACCCCTCGACTGATCGAAGAAGTCGCTAAGCTAATCGAGACACAAGGCATTGAGGCCTGGCAAACCCTGGAGCCCGCCGACCTGCTGAGTGCGCAGGAGGCAACGCAATACGAAAAGAATCGCGACACACTCGACGTGTGGTTTGATTCAGGCTCAACGCACGCCACCGTGCTCGGGGGCAAAGATAACGTTGATCAAGGCACCCATGGCGACCTGTTGTCTTGGCCAGCCGATTTGTATCTTGAAGGTTCTGACCAGCATCGCGGTTGGTTTCATTCTTCGTTACTGACAGGCTGCATGCTTTACGGTCATGCACCCTACAAGGGGTTGCTGACACACGGTTTTGTGGTGGATGGTCAGGGCCGCAAAATGAGTAAGTCGATGGGTAATGTGATTGCCCCTCAATCGGTGTCGGATTCACTGGGCGCCGAAATCCTTCGACTCTGGGTCGCCTCTACCGACTATGCCGGTGAACTCTCGATCTCAGACGAAATCTTAAAGCGAGTCGTTGAGAGCTATCGTCGCACGCGCAATACGCTTCGATTTTTACTGGCCAATCTATCGGACTTTAACGAAACGCGCGACAGCATTGCCCCTGAGGCGATGCTGGAGATCGATCAGTACGCCCTGATGATGACTGACTCAGTCCAAAAAGAGGTATTGGCTCATTTCGAAAAGTATGAGTTCCACCCTGCCATGGCGCGCTTACAGACATTTTGCTCTGAAGACTTGGGGGCTTTTTACCTCGACGTTTTAAAAGATCGGCTTTACACCAGCGCACCCAACAGCCATGCGCGTCGAAGCGCTCAGACTGCCCTACTTCACATCAGCCTTTCATTGGTTAAGCTGCTAGCGCCTGTCTTGTCATTCACCGCAGAGGAGACTTGGCAGGTTTTAAATGAAACCACCTTGGCACCGGTCACGCCAGACGCTGAACGGTCAATCTTTACGCAGACTTATCACTCGCTGCCTGTGATTGCCAATCATCATGGCTTGGCAACCAAATGGCGACGTATTCGTGACATTCGCGCTGAGGTGTTACGTGAGCTTGAAGTTTTAAGAACAGACGGCGCGATCGGTTCATCACTACAAGCTGAGGTTGATCTTTTTGCGAGCGAGCAAGATTTAAGCTTTTTAGAAAGCATCCGCGATCAGCTAAAGTTTGTCTTGATTGTTTCGCGTGCCGATGTCCACACAACTACCGGCGAGCTGCAAATCAAAGTGCAGGCCTCAAACAAACAAAAATGCGCCCGTTGCTGGCATTATGCTGAAGACATTGGCGCTGACACTACCCATCCAGAGATTTGCGGGCGTTGTGTCACCAACCTAGCAGAGGCAAGCAGTGGCTAAATGGTGCTGGTTGGTTGTTATATTGGTTGCACTGGACCAACTCACCAAGTGGCTTGCTGAAAACACGTTCACGTATGGCGAGCGCGTTAATATTTTACCGATGTTTGATTTAACGCTGGTTTACAACACGGGCGCGGCATTCAGTTTCTTGGCGTCTGGTTCAGGCTGGCAGCGATGGGTATTGATTGCCATCGCCATTGTGGCCATCATTTTTATTTCGTGGCTTTTAAAACACGAACACAAACGCGCACTTACTGCGCTGTCTCTGACACTCATTTTGAGTGGCGCCATGGGCAATTTAATTGATCGTGTTTTGTTGGGTCATGTGATAGATTTTCTGTTGTTTTACCGACATAACTGGTATTTTCCAGCCTTCAATATCGCCGACATTGCCATCTCTGTTGGTGCCGTTTTACTGGTCTTTGATGAGTGGCGGCGGTGGCGTCTGGCAACCGCCTTGCGAAGAAAGGAAGAATCGTCATGAATCCGCTCAACGGCAAGAGAATTGTGTTGGGACTGACAGGCGGCATTGCTTGTTACAAGTCTGCCGAACTGCTACGCCGATTGATGGACCTTGGTGCAACTGTCGACGTTGTCATGACAGCATCAGCCAGTGAATTCATCACGCCACTGACCTTTCAGGCACTCTCAGGGCGCCCTGTCTTCACCGATCTTTGGGATAGTCGGCCAGACAATAACATGGCCCACATTAACTTAACGCGAAGCGCAGACCTCATCGTTGTGGCACCCGCCACCGCCAACTTCATGACCAAACTCGCGCACGGTTCAGCCGACGACTTGTTATCCACGCTGTGCTTGGCCCGCGCCATTCCCCTGATGATTGCGCCAGCGATGAACAAAGAAATGTGGCAAGCACGGCCCACGCAACGAAATGCCAATCAACTGAGAGACGATGGCGTGATCCTTGTCGGTCCGGCCAATGGCATTCAAGCCTGCGGTGAAACTGGCGATGGTCGCATGGTCGAACCCAACGACCTGTTGGCTGCCATCGTCAGTCACTTAGAACCCAAAATAATGGCTGGACTGAACGTACTCATCACAGCCGGTCCCACCTGTGAGCCGATTGATCCCGTGCGCGTTTTGACCAATCGATCATCAGGTAAAACGGGCTACGCCATCGCGCAAGCTGCCGCGCAAGCGGGCGCTCGAGTGACCTTGGTATCGGGTCCGACGAGCTTGCCTTGCCCGGTTGGCGTGACTCGAATAGACGTTCAGACAGCTCTCCAAATGCACGAGCGCGTCATGTCAATGGTCGCCGGTCATGACATCTTCATTGCTGTGGCAGCAGTCGCTGATTGGCGTATTGACAATCCATCAAGCGAAAAACTCAAAAAAAATGATGGCTTATCACCACCTGATCTTTCCTTCGTGCTGAACCCTGACATCTTGGCAGGCGTGGCAGCCTTGCCCAATGCGCCGTGGTGCGTTGGATTCGCCGCTGAAACCACGCTCAACCCAGATGAAGTAGAGCGCAAGCGCCAGCGCAAGGGTGTGCCTCTGCTGATCGGAAATGTAGCGCAAGAAGTCATGGATGTTGATCACACCACGGTGGAGCTTTACAGCGCATCGGGTCGACAGGCGCTTGAGCGTGGTAGCAAACAATGGGTTGCTCGCCAAATCGTGGCCGAGATTGCAAAGCGTTTTACACAACAATAAACCACACCCTCGGGTTCAACCCACAGGATAAGCAGCAAACCAATGCAGGCATATCTCGATCAGATTGGTCTCTTTATAGAAACAAACCAAGCATGGGCGGGACCTGTTGTTTTTCTACTCGCCTTCGGTGAGTCACTGCTGGTATTGGGTATTTTGATGCCTGCCACCGCCCTACTTCTGTTCACTGGCGGTCTGGTCGGCTCAGGCCTTGTTTCACCGATAACAGTGCTGCTGTGGGGCATTGCGGGCGCAGTCGCCGGTGATGCGGTCTCTTTTTGGATGGGCCGGTGGGTAGGACCCACCATATTGCGTTGGCGTTTGGTCAAGCGCCACCGACCAACCGTTGCCCGCGCACGTCTTTTTTTTTACAGATACGGATTTCTGTCGATCTTTGTCGGTCGATTTTTAGGCCCAATTCGAAGTACGATCCCAACGGTTGCCGGCGTGATGGGCATGTCGCAATGGCGTTTTCAACTGGCCAATGTCCTTTCCGCGATTGTTTGGGTGCCACTCATGCTACTACCCGGGTACTTGGCAGCAAAGAGCATTTATTTGGCCAAACACGCCAGTCAATTGATGCTCTATGTAGGGGGCGGCCTATCCATCGTCATTGGCGTGTTGCTGCTTTACCTATTTACCCGTCAACGCAAAACAGCTCATGCACGCGGCAAGGGACGTGAGCATAAAGATCGTCACAAGGAGATCACTTGATGTTAGCCATCGACTTAAAAATATTGGATCCACGGATCAATGACCTGCTGCCTTCGTACGGTACCCCTGGCTCTGCCGGACTTGATTTGAGGGCATGCTTGGATGAAGCAACCGTGATTGCCCCTGGTGAGACCATTCTGGTGCCAACCGGCATTTCCATTCACATCAAAAACCCAGGTTATGCGGCCATGATATTGCCCCGCTCAGGCATGGGCCATAAAAACGGTATTGTGTTGGGAAATTTGGTGGGATTAATTGATTCTGACTACCAAGGCCCACTGATGGTGTCGACTTGGAACCGTGGCCAAAAGCCTTTCACATTAGAGCCATTAGAACGTTTGGCACAACTGGTTATCGTGCCTATCGTACAGGCCGAGTTCAAGCTGGTCGATGCTTTTGAAGCGGTCACAGAGCGGGCAGCTGGCGGGTTTGGTAGCACTGGAAAGCACTAGCCAAAACCACCGAACCCAAACCAACCCTAACTGACTTAAACCAACGTCGCTAGGGGCTCATACTGTTACTCGACCGCCAAAGCTGGGGTGTCCTTGGCATCCTTAGCATCCTTGGCATTTTTATTGCCATCACGCTTTTTGTCAGCCGCTGAAGTCGGCGCAGGATCAAACTCGAGTTGAACCTTACCTTCTTCATCAATGTCTAGGGTCACCCCACCACCGTTGACCAAACGACCAAACAGCAACTCATCGGCCAAGGCACGACGCAGCATGTCCTGAATCAACCGCTGCATTGGCCTAGCGCCCATCAGTGGGTCAAAGCCGTGCTCAGCCAAGTAATCCCTAAGTCGCTGCGTGAAAGTCGTTTCAACCCGCTTCTCATGCAGCTGATCTTCAAGCTCCATCAAGAACTTATCAACGACGCGCAAAATAACTTCTTTGCTCAACGCACTGAAGTGCACGATCGCATCTAGGCGGTTACGGAATTCTGGCGAAAACAGCTTTTTGATGTCAGCCATTTCGTCACCGCTAGCCCTCGAGTTCGAAAACCCAATAGAGGGTCTGCTAAGCGCTTCGGCACCAGCATTGGTCGTCATGATGATGATCACATTGCGGAAATCTGCCTTACGACCGTTGTTATCGGTCAGCGTGCCATGATCCATGACCTGCAACAAAATGTTGAACACATCAGGGTGTGCTTTCTCAATCTCATCGAGCAACAACACGCAATGGGGTTGCTTGTTGATGGCCTCCGTCAACAAGCCGCCTTGATCGTAGCCAACGTAACCTGGGGGCGCACCGATCAAACGTGAGACAGTGTGCCGTTCCATGTACTCTGACATGTCAAAACGCAAAAGATCAATGCCTAGCGTGAAAGCCAACTGCCGCGCGACTTCGGTTTTACCGACACCCGTTGGGCCAGAGAACAAGAATGAACCGATGGGCTTTTCTGGTTTACCAAGCCCTGACCGAGCCATCTTAATGGCGGCCGCCAACGCTTCAATTGATGCTTCCTGACCAAAAACAACGGTCTTTAAGTCACGCTCAAGTGTGGCCAAGCGGCTACGGTCGTCAGTTGACACAGTCTGGGGTGGAATACGCGCAATCTTACAAATGATGGTTTCGATTTCGTGCTTACCAATCACCTTCTTTTGCTTAGACTTGGGCAATAGCTTTTGTGCTGCGCCCGCTTCGTCAATCACATCAATGGCTTTGTCAGGCAAGTGACGATCATTGATGTGCCGAGCCGCGAGCTCAGCAGCAGCCGTTAACGCCGCTGATGAATACTTAACGTTGTGGTGCTCTTCAAAGCGTTGCTTTAAGCCGCGCAAAATCTGCACCGTCTGTTCAACGGATGGCTCTGGCACATCAACCTTCTGGAAGCGTCGCGACAAGGCTGCATCTTTTTCAAAGATGCCACGATATTCGGTATAAGTCGTTGCACCGATACATCGCAACTGACCTGATGACAGCGCTGGCTTTAACAAGTTTGAGGCATCAAGCGTGCCACCTGAAGCGGACCCAGCACCGATTAACGTATGGATTTCGTCGATAAACAAAATAGCCTGAGGGTTGCTCTTGAGTTGCTTGAGAACCGCTTTGAGGCGTTGCTCAAAATCACCGCGGTATTTTGTGCCTGCCAATAAGGCACCCATGTCTAACGAATAAACACAGGCGTCTTGCAGAATTTCTGGTACTTCTTCTTGGGTGATTCGATAGGCCAAACCCTCAGCAATCGCAGTCTTACCCACACCCGCCTCACCCACCAAGAGTGGATTGTTCTTGCGACGCCGGCACAAAATCTGAATGACACGCTCAACTTCTTGATCACGCCCAATCAGCGGATCAATTCGCCCAGCGATTGCTGCGGCGTTTAAGTCTTGTGCATACTGATCAAGGGGTGTCTGCCGCGAATCAGGCGTCTCTTCCCCACTGGCTGGGCCCTGGCGCTCAGTGGCAGGGGCTTCAGCCTGTTGATTTTTGGTGATGCCATGAGACAAGAAATTGACGACGTCTAAGCGTGAAATACCCTGCTGTTGCAAGTAGTACACGGCGTGTGAGTCTTTCTCACCAAAAATGGCCACCAACACGTTGGCACCTGTGACCGGTTTTTTTGACGTTCCACCGGCGGAGACATGCATGATGGCTCGCTGAATCACGCGCTGAAAGCCAAGCGTGGGTTGCGTATCCACCTCGCCGCCTTCAGGAATAACGGGCGTGTTGTCAGAGACGAACTTGCGCAAATGTTGGCGCAATTCATCTGTGTTGGCCGCGCAAGCTTTCAACACTTCAACCGCTGCTGCATTATCAAGCAGGGCGAGAAGCAGGTGCTCGACGGTGATGAATTCGTGCCGCGCAGAACGCGCTTCAACGAATGCCATGTGCAAACTAACTTCGAGTTCTTGGGAAATCACATTTCCTCCCGTTGCTTCTGATTCGATCGGTTTTACCGCATAAAGGACTTTTAAAACCGACTGCTTAAAATGCATAAAAAACTAGCTTAATTCGATTCTATGCTTATCATCACAAAACCCTCTAATCCCCTACAGGTTCCATGACACACTGAAGGGGATGTTGCCGAGATCTGGCAAACTGAAGTACGCGGGTAATTCGCGTTGCGGCCACATCTTTAGGGTAAACCCCACACACACCACGGCCCGTGTTGTGCACAGCGAGCATGATCTGCATGGCCTCTTCTTGGCCTTTACCGAAATATTTCTGCAGCACCAAAACAACAAACTCCATCGGTGTGTAATCGTCATTCAAAAGAATGACCTGATACATGGGCGGGGGCTTGGTTTTGGCGGTTTGCCGGTCCACCAAGACAGTTCCCGACGATTCAGTTCGATTTGGCATAGTTCTTTTTTAAGACCACAAGATGCTTTCGTTTGAGTTTAGGGCAGCTTACAACTAATAGAAAACCCGCTAAGGGCTTGACTGTTGTCATAAATGTGCCCAAAAATGAGCTTAGCAGTCAAATATAACGACATAAACCTCGTTATGCTTGATTGCCGGTACTGGGCTGTTTAGTCAAGTGGCCCAGCTCGTTTCTGTTCATGACAACACTAGAGGCCGTTCAGATGTCCGATCCGACCAATGCCCCCGACTCTCAAGGAAACCCCAC
>ERZ889217.528-NODE-528-length-22911-cov-6.640663_pt1 | contig 22911 bp, 19 predicted proteins | sample MGYA00521098_ERZ889217 | MGnify/ENA primary metagenome ERZ889217 (study PRJEB32303, sample SAMEA104408613) | aquatic metagenome | biome: Brackish water; feature: Pelagic; material: water | place: Baltic Sea | collected 2014-06-10T22:04:00 | depth 2,362 m ... | reverse complement strand
GTGCGCCGATTGCCCGGAGCCTGGCTGCGAATTCCGCCGGGTCTGCAGTCTCTGAGCCGTCGCGGGCTGCCGCCAGTAGCCCCAGCCCGAGATCGATCAGCCGCTGTCGCTGGGCCTCGGTGGCCAGGGCCGCCAACTGTACGCTCGCCAGCCAGAAGCATCCCGCCAGCACCACGGAGACAACGACGCACCAGCCTGCGAAGAGATGCCAGACGAGCCGCGTGCGTGGCATAGGCGTAGGGGCCGGTGGAACGTTGATCACGCTCGGAACCGGTAGCCCACGCCGCGGACGGTCTCGATGTAGGAGCCAAAGGTCCCGAGCTTCTTGCGGAGGCCGGCGACCTGGACGTCGACCGACCGCTCCGTAACAGGATAATCCTCTCCCTTGACTGCGTCGACGATCTGCGTCCGCGTGAAGGCCCAGCCCGGCCGTTTCGCGAGAAACCGGAGCAACGCGAACTCCGTGTAGGTCAACTCAAGGAGTTGGCCCCCGAGCGTCACCTCATGGCGGCCGGGGTGAATCGACAGTTCGTGGACGTCGATCGTGACATCGGCCTCGGCCTGCTTCTTGGCAGCATGACGACGCAGGAGGGCTTTGATTCGGGCGGTGAGAACCCGTGGGCTGAATGGCTTGGCGATGTAGTCGTCGGCTCCCCGATCAAGGCCTGCGATCATGTCGCTCTCCTCGCTCTTGGCCGTGAGCATGATGATCGGCACCTCGCGGGTGCGGGCGTCGGCCTTGAGTCGCCGACAGACCTCCAGCCCGTCGACGGCAGGAAGCATCAGGTCGAGCACGATCAGATCGGGAACCTCCTTCCGAACGGCCTTGAGAGCCTCTTCACCACTTCCCACGCAGGAGACCTCGTAATCCGCCTTCGTGAGGTTGTAGCGGACCAACTCCAGGAGATCGTCCTCGTCATCAACAACAAGGATTCGGTGACTGATGGCGGCCGGTTGGCCCGCTCTCGACTTCGGCGTCGACTGCTTCACGTCTGCTTCCTGATGCACGAGGGTTCCTAGCGACATCTAACCAGCGGGGATGAAAGGGAGGGAAAACCAGCGGTAGTACGACGCTCAGAGTATGGCCGGCCGCGGGAGGCTCATGAACATGAGAATTCGATGAGCCGGCCAGCACATCCCGGCCACCGCGGTTTCCCCCGGAGGCCACAGCCTGCAGCCGGTGACGCCCCTTCCCCCCGCGGCTTGGGTAGGACAAGCCAGGGATGGCTTTTTTCGGTTCGGCGTCAGGAGAGGAGCAGTTCGACGTCTTCCGGAGTGAGGGCAGCGATCACACTCTCGTCGGCCCGCACGATCGACTCGGCCAATTCCCGTTTCTTGGCCTGGAGAGCAAGGATCTTCTCCTCGACCGTGTCGCGGGCGATGAGCCGGTAGGCAAAGACCCGCCGCGTCTGGCCGATGCGATGGGCCCGATCCACCGCCTGGGCCTCGACCGCGGGATTCCACCACGGATCGAGGATGTAGATGTAATCCGCGGCGGTGAGATTGAGGCCCTGACCGCCAGCCTTGAGGCTCACGAGGAACAGCCGGCATTCGGTGTCTTCCTGGAACCTGGCCACGCGGGCCTGCCGGTCGGTGGTTCGACCATCGAGATATTCGTAGGACACCGACTTTGCATCGAGCCGGCGGCGGAGGATCGCAAGGAAGCTGGTGAACTGGCTGAAGACGAGCACCTTGTGCCCCTCGTCGATGACCTCATCAAGCTGCTCCAGCAGCGTATCGAGCTTGGCCGATGGATCATCGAGGCGGGCAGGGTCGACGAGGCCAGGGTGGCAGGCAGTCTGCCGCAGCCGCAGAAGCGCCTCCAGCACGGCGATCCGAGAGCGGCCGATGCCGAGCCGACCGATACGGCCGGAGAGTTCCGCCCGGAAGTGGTGCCGCAGTTCGTCATAGACCTTTCGCTGGGTCTCACCAAGCTCAACAAACAGTGTCTGCTCGGTCTTCTCCGGAAGGTCGGAAAGAACCTCCGACTTGGTTCGCCGGAGCAGATAAGGACGCACGGCCCGAGCCACCACGTCCGCGCTCCCGCGGCCGTCGGCAAGAAACCGGCGCAGCCGCGTGGCACTCCCCAACTGACCGGGATTGAGAAACTCGAAGAGGCTCCAGAGTTCGCCGATGTGGTTTTCCACCGGTGTGCCGGTGAGGGCCAGGCGATGCCGGGCCTTCAGTAGACGGCAGGCCTTGGCCGCCTGGCTCGCGGCGTTCTTGATCGACTGGGCCTCGTCGAGCACGACGTAGTCAAACTCCCGTTCTCGGTGGTTGATGATGTCTCGCCGCAGAGTGCCGTAGGTGGTGATGACGATGTCGTAATCGGCTAGATCGGCAGAGTTTTCCGCTCGGGTGTTGCCGGTGTGGTTGGCGACCCGCAGCATCGGGGCGAACTTCCCCGCCTCATCCATCCAGTTGAAGACAAGACTCTTGGGCACGACCACCAGGCTCGGCCGAGCGGGGATGCCACTGGCGGCCAGCGCCGCCTTCCGCCGCACGAACAGGGCGAGCACCTGGATCGTTTTGCCAAGGCCCATATCGTCGGCAAGGCAGCCACCGAGGCCGAGCCCCTCAAGGAACACCAGCCATCCCAGGCCTTCCCGCTGATAATGACGGAGCGTGCCCTGGAAGCCCTCAGGTTCGTGCTCGGCCTCAGGCTTCTCGCCGGCGGTAAGCTGCTCGCGAAGCTGCTCGAATGCCTCGTCGAAGTGAGTCCGAGGCTGCCCGGCAAGGAGCGCGTCGAGCAGGGCCATCTGAATCCGGCCATACCGCAGTCGCCCGTCGTGCTTCTGGGCGAGGGCAGCGAATGGCGCGAGTTCGGCAGCAAACGACTCCGGTAGGATGCCAACCGTTCCGTCAGCCAATTCCACGGAGCGGGTTCCGGCAGCCAGCGCCTCGAGCAACGCGGGCAGCTCGGCGATAACCCCGCCGAAATCAATCTGGGCCGAAAGTTCAAACCAGTCGATCCCGCTGGTGACGTTCCAGGCCACACTGCCAGCGGGGCGGTAGCGGCGACCGGCCACTTCAACTGCCCATCCCGTCGCGGCCAATTGGGAGACGGATCCATCGAGGCGGTTTCGGGCCACTTCGACGTGGTGGATCAGTTCGGCTCCGTCGACGGCGGTGCCCCGCGGGGCGGTGAAGCCGTGGCGGGGCAGGAGCGCGAGCGTCTCCCGCTCAGCAGCCCGGTCACGGCGGACGAAGACGTGTCGGTCGGCATCCGCCGCACCACCAGCCGGGTCATCGGCCGCGATCAGGATGCCTGAATAGTCAAACCAGATCCGCCCAGTCAGGTGGACACGAGTCTGGGAACGCCGGCGGCGTTGGCCCGGAGTGCCCGCATCATCTTCGGTGACAGCCGGGGAATCATCGAGCACCAGTTTGGGCCGCGGCGGCCCCGACTCGATCCGCCAGCCCGTCCAGGCTGGCAGGACGATCCGGGGCACGTCGGCCAGCATGGCCAGCCGTTCAATGAGGCCGTCGATCTGCGTGGCGGACAGTTCGATCTGCCCTCGGCGTTCGAACTGATCGATCCAGGCAGCCGCAGGGCTGGCGACGAGCCGGGCAATGCGATCGCCGAAGACGACAATGCCCGACTTCAGAATTGCCCGCGGTTCGCGGAGATTTTTCCGTTGGCTTCCCCGTACGAGTGCTGCGGTGAGCGTGGCTTTGGCGGGCCTTGGCGGCGGCGCGTCCTCGTCATCGATCCCGGTGGACCGCCGGCTGCGAGGCAGGTCGTCGTCATCTGGTTCGACGACGAAAGCAAACTCCCAGGGCCGGCCGTCATCCCAGGCGAGGGGAACGATTTGGTCGGGAGCCCGCCGCGGCTCCGGCTGGAGGACGAGCCGTCCGGTTTCGCAGAGCATCGCGAGGTGCGTGGCAGCTGATCTGGGAGAGATGACAATCTTCGAGATGGTGCGCCGCTCGATTGGCGAGGGCAGGCTGCCGTCGGTCACCCCCGTCGCCCCGAGCAGCCGCTCCACAATCTCCCGCTCCTGCGGATCGAGCGTTTCCAGTTCGACCTCGCCCGGACCGAGCACGACGGGTTTGGGCCGCCCGGTTGCGGCCCCGGTCACATCGAGTTGCATCCGGCAGGGAGTGATCACCGCGGCCCGGGCATCGGCCGACGCGACGGTATCCAAGAGGAAAATCAGTGCTCCTCCCGTGCGGCGGGCATCGGGAATCTCGACGCCGTGGACCCGAACGGCTGGCTCCACGAGCCGGCGACGCTCCTCGAGTTCCGCCGCCCAGGGGGGCAGCCGCGGCGAACTCCGGCCCGGTATGACCAGGGCCGTTTCTGCTGCTACTGGCGTCTCTGCCGCAGCGGCGTCTGCCGGATGGTCTGCCGGCTCGAACGGCTCTGCCCCTCCTTCGGCATCGCCGTTGGAGCCCACGATGTCGAGCGCGACCGGAGTCTGGTCATGAATGCCGGAGAGGAGCCCGCGGCGATCCACCTCCAAAAGCACAGCGGCCAGTACGGCACATGGCTTGCCCTCCCGCCCCGCGGGTGTGTTGCATTGGCTCTCGAGCGTCATGCCACCGCGGCGATGGGCGGAGAGTTCGAGAATGACCTCGTGCTCCGCACCCGCGTGGGGCACAGTGGCACGGACCTGTCCAACCCGCGGGCAGGAGACGGATGCGGGAATGAGCTGTCGCGCCGCTGCGATGTCATCCGGATTGAAAAGATGGAAGAGGCGTGTTTCGAGGGTCTTCATGGAGCCTATCGCGGGACGAACGGCGCGGAGGGTGCCGCCCGAGATGACCCGGGCCGCGAAGCCTGCCAGTGTAACGCGTCTGGCTGGTCGCCTGAGAAAAACCTTGGACTGCGAGACTTTTCCCGCCGATTCAGTCCAGAGCGGCCCGATGGGCTGATTCGCTGGAATGCCCTTGGACTGCAAACCCCTCGTCGGTGTTTGCAGGGAGGCTGCCAATGGAACAGGCTGCCGGGTCTGGTTTTGCCGGCGGGAGGGCTGGAGTGGTCGCTCAGCCCTCCTTGACGGCCGCCACCAGTTCCAGCACGTTTTCTACCGGCGTGCCGGGCAGGATACCGTGGCCGAGATTGAAGATGTGGCCCGGTCGCCCGCCGGCCCGGGCAAGCACTTCGCGGGTTCTCCGCCGTACCGTCTCGCGGTCGGCTAAGAGCACGACGGGATCGAGGTTTCCCTGCACCGCGCGGTCGTGTCCGGCGAGGTCCCACCCCCGGTCGAGATCGATCCGCCAGTCGATCCCGATCACGCTGCCCCCAGCCTCGGCCAGGAGTGGCAGCAATTCAGGATTCCCGGTGGCGAAATGGATCACCGGGGCCCGTCGGGACGCTGCGGCGATCGCAGTGCGAACGTGCGGCAGGACGTACCTGCGGTAGTCATCCGGGCCGAGGCAGCCCACCCAGCTGTCGAAGAGCTGAACCACCTGGGCGCCCGCCTCGAGTTGGGCCACGAGGTAGCGGCTCACGCTCCGTGCGATTCGTGCAAGCAGGTCGTGCCAGGCAGATTCGTGCCGATACATGAACGATTTCGTGAGCGTCCAGGCCTTGCTCGTGCCCCCTTCGATGCAGTAACCAGCAAGCGTGAACGGGGCACCGGCAAAACCGATGACCGGAATTGAGTCGTCGAGGCCCGCCCGCGTGGCAGCGACGGTGTCCATGACGAATCCGACGCGATCGACATCCTCGAGTTCGAGGATTCGGGCCACATCGGCGGCCTCACGGACCGGGTTGTGAATCACCGGGCCTTCGCCGGTGGTGAATTCGAGGTCGAGCCCCATCGGTTCGAGGATCGGGAGCAGATCGCTGAAGATGATCGCGGCATCGACCCCTAGCCGGTGGACCGTGGCGATCATCACCTCGGCCGAGAGGCGGGGCGTCTTGCAGAGTTCCAGGAAGCCCACCCGATCCCGGATGGCACGGTATTCGGGCAGATAGCGGCCGGCCTGCCGCATGAGCCAGACGGGGGTGCGTTCCACCGGCTCCCGGCGGCAGGCGCGCATGAACAGCGACTGCTGGCGGGGATCGGCAGACTGGGCGAACGGCGTGGAGGCGGACGACGACATGCTTCTTGAGTATAGACCGCCCGCGGGGCTCCGCTCCCGACGACATGGAAACTACACTATGGGGAAGATTCCGCCTTACCGTTCGGCGGCCCGGCCGTGCGGTCGGGAGGAGCGGGCGACGACCAGGCTGTCATGACCTCTCTACTCTCCGGTATATCAATCGTTTGCTTTGCCGCTAGCTATGCGGTGGCACTCGGCTGTGAGGCCTCCCGGCTCGTCTTCCGCTCCGGCGTGCGGGGAATGGTGATGGTGGGTTTCGCCGCCGCCGGCCTCCTGGCTCACACCCTGTTTCTCGTCTGGCGGGCCGTTACCGAGCCGGCGCTGCCGCTCTCGAGTCCATTCGATTGGTATCTCCTGGCGGCCTGGTTTCTGGCGGCGGGGTATCTCTGGCTCGCACTGGCCAATCCCCGGACGCCAGTGGGGCTCTTCCTGCTGCCGGTCGTGCTCGCGTTGACCGGCGCGGCCACACTCGCATCAGACCGGCCGTTCCTGCAGAGCCCGGCGGCCCGGGCCTGGGCGAGGATTCACGGGAGCTTCAATTTGGCGTTCAGCGTGTGTGTGACGCTGGGGGCGGTGGCGGGACTGATGTGGCTGATCCAGGCGGCCCGCCTGGCCCGCAAGCAGGCGCCGACCCAGGGCTTTCGGATGCCCAGCCTGGAGCGGCTCGCCCAGGTCACACATCGGATGCTCGGGATCGCCGCTTGGACTGCGGTGGCAGGATTTGTTTCCGGCATCGTGCTCAATGCGGTGAAGCTCCCCGAGTCGGTGCCCTGGAGCGACCCGGTCGTGTGGCGGATGGGGATCGTCGTGGCCTGGCTCGTGGTGGCTGATGGCATCGTGCTGGCAACCCGGCGGCGTCCTGCCGGCGACCGGATCGTGGCCTGGCTGTCGGTGGTGAGTCTGGTGGTGCTTGCCAGTTCGCTGGCCTGGGGGCTGCTCGGGCCGTCGCAGCACGGCATGCCCGCTCCGGCGACAGTCGAGGAGGCCATTGGATGACCGTGACCGCAGCGGAACCCTCGACGACCCTCGCGCTCGTCGGGGGAACGCACCGTACCGTTCCGCTCGAACTCAGGGAGCGACTGGCTTTTTCGGCCGAGCAGACAGCGGAGGCCCTGGCTACGTTTCGGGAGCGTTTTCCTGGCCGCGAGGCCGTGCTGCTCTCGACATGCAACCGCGTCGAGTTCTATGCGGCAGCCGATAACGATCAGGTGGCCCCCGTGGCGGATGAATTGGTGGCCTTTCTGGCTGAGTGTCGCGGGATCGATCCGGCACGGCTTGGGCCGGTGTTGATCCGGCAGAGCGACGAGGCTGTGGTGCAGCATCTCTTTTCCGTGGCCGCCGGACTCGACAGCATGGTCCTTGGCGAGCCCCAGATCCTGGGGCAGGTGAAGCAGGCGTGGGTACTGGCACAGGAGCACGGCACGAGTGGCCCGCTGACGGCCGGCATGTTCCAGGCGGCGCTCCGGACGGCCAAGCGGGTGGCCACTGAGACCGCGATTGGCCGGGAACGGACAAGCATCCCGAGTGTGGCGGTGGCCGACTTTGCCGCGGGAGTCTTCGAGCGGTTCGATGACAAGCGGGTGTTGCTCCTCGGCGCCGGCAAGATGGCGACTGAGACGCTTCGCTACCTCCGCGAGGCAGGGGCTCGGGAAGTGACGATTCTCAACCGCACCGCCAGCCGTGCGGTGGAGCTGGCAGCCCGCCTCGGTGCTCGACCGGGCTCCTTTGCCGAACTGGCAGCTGAATTGGCAGCGGCCGACCTTGTGGTCAGCACCACGGGTGCCAGTGAGCCGGTGGTGTCATTGTCCGTGTTTCAGCAGCTCGAGCACCGGCGGCGAGGCCGGCCGCTGGTGGTGTTGGACCTCGCGGTGCCGCGCGACTTCGATCCCCGAATCGGTGCCCGGCCGGGGGTGTGGCTCTACTCCATCGACGATCTCGCCGCTGCCTGTGACGCCAACCGGAAGAGCCGGCAGCGGGAGATGCCCGCTGCCCTTGCGATCATCGAAGAGGAGACGCTGCGGTTCATGATCGACGTGCACCACCGCACAACGGCGCCGGTGATCGAGCAACTGCGAGCCGGCTGGAGCGAGACCGGCGAAGCAGAACTCGAGCGGCTCTTCCGGCGGCTTCCAGGGCTGGGCGAGGCTGAGCGGGACCAGATTCGGCAGGCCTTTGAACGGTATGCGGCCAAGCTCCTCCATCCGCCGCTGGTATCGCTCCGAAGCGAAAGCCGCTCTGGCCCACCGCATGGGCTCATTGATGCCCTGCGGCGGCTCTTTCAACTCGGCGAATGACGGCGTCCGGCTGCCCCGTCATCCCTGCTGTCTGTCGCGGCGGGCCTGAGTCCGCTTGCCTGCAGCGATGTCATGGCCGCGCCGCCGGGTCGAGAGGCCGTCGAGTTTGAGTTGCATGCGGGTGGCGGAGGCATGGGCGGACCGCTGTTTCTTTTTGTCAAAGACGATCGCTTGTCCGGTCGCTGAGGCGGTCAGCGCCTTGCGGGTGCCAGCCTGGCGGGCCTTCTTCGAGGGAGCAGCGGTAACTGGCTCGCGTCGCTTGGAGGGAGTCGACTCCTCCGCAGTGGCTACCCGGGCCGAGGAGGCTGCTTTTCGCCGGCTCGCTGCCGCCTTGGCGGTGGGCTTCTTCTTGACGGCCTTCTTGGCCAGCGACGTGGTGGGTTTCTTCGCGGCCTTCTTCGTGGCCTTCGGAGCAACTGCGCGGGTTGCAGCCTGCTCCATGGCTGCCACGGCGGTCGCTACGGCATCGGCTGCGGCGGCGATCCGGGCCTCGATCCGCTTTACCGCTGCGGCAAACAGTTCGGACTTGTCGAGCGATCGGGTGTTGACCGATTTGCCCCGGCGGGTGGTTCGCTTGGAAGCCACCGTCTGTCGCCTGAAGAGGTCTTGCCACTTGTTTCGAAGAGCCCGGGCACTGAGAAGCGTCGCCTGGAGCTGCTTTTGCGTGGCATCCGTCAGGGACCGGCCAACGCTCTTGTCGAGAATCCGCCGCTCTGTCGGCGTGAGCAACGTGCCGGTGGGAAGACTTGCCGGCCGAGGGGTGCCACGAGATGACTTGGCCATGGGTTCAGAAGACTCCAGGAGTGGAAGGTTTTGAGTACCGGACAGCCCGGGGAATCATCCCGCCCTCGAGAGGGTTGGGAGAGCCTGGGTGGAAACCGTGCGAACGATCTTTGTTCCTATCCTCACACAATCCCCGCGCGATGCAAGGATTTCTGACATCGCCTGGTTTCAAATTGCCCAGCCGATTGAATTCCCGAGCGTTCCGCATGTCGAAGGTGGACTGTCGGCGACGCAACGGCGACAGGTCGGATTCGGGCGACTTGTCATCGGTTTCAGGGGTTTTTATGGTGACGAAACGGCCTGTCTGATTGACGTGACGCGGCCTTCCTCTCCATGTGCCTTGTTGCATCCCCTGGATTCCACCCATGCCTCCAGGATCAGTTCTGTCGCTTCGTTTCGCTGTCCTGACGGTGGCCCTAGGCCTGGTGGCCTGCGGCTGCTCGCGGCTTCCGGATTCGGTCTATACGCTGCGCGCCAAGGCCGAAAAGCTGGAGTTGCCTGAGAAGCACGCGCACCAGATTGCCGAATACCTGGCGATGTTTCACGGCACGCCATCCAATCCTCGGATGGCTGAGCCCAATCAGGAGGCCGTTGAGCGAGCAGTCGTAGCACGGGAAGCGGCGAGTGAGGAAGCGGACGAGGCGAGCCCCGCCCCCGGTGAGGAGGCCACCGAAAGGCCCGCCGCCTCGGGCGTGGATCAGATTGCCGGCGCCGACCGGCCCGGTTACGAACGACTCCACCTCCAACTGGGCCGCGCGGTCTACACGGCCCAGTGCGCGGGGTGCCATGGAACCACGGGCGACGGCCAGGGACCGGCCGCTGCCCATCTCAATCCTCCTCCCCGCGACTACCGCAACGGTGTCTTCAAGTTCACGTCGACCCCCCGCGGGTCGAAGCCCCGGCGGGAGGATCTCCGCCGGATCCTCAAGTATGGCGCCAAGGGCACCTCGATGCCGGCTTTCCGGTTTCTGCCCGAGGAAGAGCGGGAGGCGGTGATCGACTACGTGCAGGTCCTCGCCTCGCGCGGCGAACTCGAGATCGACCTGATCCGTGAGGCGGCGACGGAACTCGACGAAGAGGACGACTTCGATCCTGAGGTGGTGGCGGAATACGTGCAGGACATTGCTGATTCCTGGGTTCAAGCCGAAGCGGAGTTGGTGCGGCCGGTGACGGTCAATCCGCCCCGCACCGAGGAGACGGTCCAGCAGGGGGCCGTTGCTTTCGCAGAGTTTTCCTGCGTCAAGTGCCATGGCCCCGACGCCCGCGGCAGTAAGTCGGCCGATGTGGGGCAGGATATCTGGGGGCGGACGGCCTATCCGGCGAACCTTTCGATGGGCATGTTGCATGGCGGCCGTCGGCCGATCGATATCTACCGTCGAATCTATTCGGGGATCAACGGCACGCCGATGCCCTCCTCCAAGGACCCCAACACGGCCATCGGCGAGACGCCCGAGGAGCGTTCGGAACGCATCTGGCACCTCGTTCATTTCGTCACCGCTGTCATCGAGGGTAACCAGGTTCCACCCGACTGCCAGGAGGCGATCTATGATGTCATCCAAGCGCAGGCGGCGCCGGCACCGGAGGCGGCCGAGGCAGGGGGCGTGGACCGCAACGGGCTCGTCGTCGCAGGGGATCAGCCGTGAGTCGTGAAACCATCGGCGACCGTGAGGCCCGGCTGATTCTGCTCCAGGAGGAGGCTGCCCGGCTGCAGGCCGAAATCGACGCAGAGCAGTTCGGTCGCGTGGCGGGCGACTGGGCCCGCCATGGTTACTACCTCACCTATTACGCCACGGCGGGCTTCTTTCTTGGAATGGTCGCGGCGCTCGTGAGCCTGATGTTTAACATCATTGGGGCGAGCGTGGCGGGCAAGGATCCGCTCCAGATCATCCGTGTCTACCTGACGTTCGGACTTGGCGCGAAGGCGCTGGATCCCGCCTTCGAAAATGGGCTCGCGCTGGCGATGGGCTGTGTGCTCTACATCGCCACCGGAATGCTGCTGGGGATCATTTTCCACGTGGTTTTGTCCCGTTATGCCTCCAAGGCCGGTCTGGCGGGCCGGCTCGTCTGGGCCTCGGGCGTGGCGGTGATCATCTGGCTGGTGAACTTCTACGGCCTGATCTCCTGGATCCAGCCACTGCTCTTCGGCGGCAACTGGATCGTGGACAATGCTCACCTTCCCTGGTGGGTGGCTCTGGCCACCCACCTCGTGTTTGGTTGGACGATGGCCCTCATGTATCCCTGGGGCGAGTTCCATCCCTATCGTTTGCAGACGGAGAATGCATGAAAACCGCCGCCACCGCCCCGGTCGCCACGGCGGCAGTTCCTTCCCATGAGGAACTGGTCGACGAGCGGATCGTGATGGCCCACTTCGTGGCTGGTCTTGGATTCCTCACGATCTCGATGCTTGCCGGCATCCTGATGGCCCTCCAGTTGGTGCACTGGAACCCACTCAAGGGGATCGAACTCCTCGCGCCCGGCCGTTGGCGGATGGTCCACACCAATGCGATCGCGTATGGGTTTCTCGCCAACGCCTTCCTGGGATCGCTCAACTGGGCGATCCCGCGGATGACATTCCATCCAGTGGCCAGCCGGGCCCTCAACTGGTTCATCTTCTGGGCCTGGCAGGTGATCGTGCTCGCAACCGCCATCGGGATTGTCGTCGGTCCTTCGCTTCAGGACCAGGCTTGGGTGATGGACCTGGCCAAGCAGTGGCACCTTCCCTTCAGCCTCGGCGCTCAGGGGCTGGAGTGGGGCGAGACGCCATTCTGGATCGATCCTGTGGCGCTGCTTGGCCTGGCGCTCGTAGCGGTCAACTTCATGGTGCCGATCTCGAAGGGTAAGGGGCCGATGTACGTCGCCAACTGGTATTTCATGGCGGCCTTCGTCTGGACCTTCCTCACCTACGCGATGGGCAACCTCCTGCCGGAATACACGGTCGGCGGAACGAGTGCCGGGGCGATCGGTGGGCTGTTCATCCACGATCTCGTGGGACTATTCGTCACGCCCCTCGGCTGGGGGCTGATGTATTACTTCGTGCCGATCCTGCTCAAGAAGCCGGTTTGGAGTCACGGGCTTTCGCTCGTTGGCTTCTGGGGCCTGGCGTTCTTCTATCCCCTCCAGGGCATCCATCACTTCCTCTACACACCGATCCCGATGTTTCTCCAGTATGGGGCGGTGATCTCGACGATCGCGGTCGAACTCGTCGTGTCGACGGTGGTGATCAACTTCTTTGGGACGCTTGCCGGCCGGAGTTCGGCGATCGTCGACAACCTGCCGATTCGCTACTTCTACACCGGCATGGTCTTCTATTTTATCACATGCTTTCAGTGTGCCCTGCAGGTGACGCTTACGTTCCAGAAACTGATCCACTTCACCGACTGGGTCGTGGGCCATGCCCATCTGGTGATGTTCGGGGTGTTCAGCCTGTGGCTGTTCGGGATCATGACTTACCTGATTCCACGGATCCTGCATCGTCCCTGGTGGAGCCACAGGCTCTGCGTGTACCACTATTGGCTCTCGGCCGGGGGGCTGTTTGTGATGTTCCTCGATCTCGCACTGGCGGGAGTGTTTCAGGGCTATTACTGGGCGTCGCTTCAGCCCTGGGATGTCTCCACGATCGGTTCGCAGCCGTTCTGGATCACGCGGGTGTTTGCCGGGTTGACGATGTTCGCCGGCCTGCTCTGCTTTCTTTACAACCTCTGGATGACCTGGCGGACGGAGCCGGCAGCGCTGCCGGCCACCGGCGTGGTGTCTGCCTAGGCGGCGAATCGGTCTGACACGATTGGAAACGGGACATGTTCGAGAGCAAAGCGGGCGTTTTCTTCATCGCCGGCATCGGCTTCTTTGTGCTGGCTTTCCTCGGCAATGGAGTGGTGCCGATGATCATGTACAAGGATCGGCCTGAGAAGACGGCGGAGGAACTGGTGGAGGGGAACCGCCGAGTGCTCGTGCAGTTCCAAGACCTCTCCGAACGGTGGCCGGAGCAGTTCGCGGCGGCCTTCGGCGAGCCGACAGAGGAGAAGTGTGCCGAAGCACTCCGGCTGGGCCGCCAGGTTTATATCGGTGAGGGCTGCTGGCATTGCCACAGTCAGTTCGTCCGGCCGGTGTCAAATGAGTCGCTCCGGTATGGACCGGTGTCCCAATCCCATGAGTACGACAACGAACTGCAGCGGCCGGTCATGTTTGGCACCCGACGGGTAGGCCCCGATCTCTCCCGCGAGGGTGGCCGCCGCGGCAATGACTGGCATGCGGTCCACTTCTTCAAGCCGAGTGTCGTGTCGAACCAGTCTCCGATGCCGGAGTATCCCTGGTTTTTCGACGGCTCGCCCGACAAGCCCAACCGCCGCGGGCTCGCGGTCATCACCTACATCCAATGGCTCGGTTCGTGGTTGCCCGAGTATCCGTATTACGAGGAACTCGCAGAGGTGCAAGGTGAGTAACCGCCCGCGACAAAAGCGGTTCCCAGTCTTGTTCCACGCGATCGACAGATGGAACGGCCAAGCTTTTCAAGGGTCGATGGTCGTCGCATCGTGCGGCGGCACCCTTGTTCTCCAGTCTGCCAGCGGCACGATCGACGTGCCCAGGCCCCAGCCGGTCCGTGGAGGGGCGAACGATCCGCCCGCGGGTGGTGGACGTCCCGATGGTGGGGGCGGTGGCGGAGGCGGCATGGGCCGGCGGCAGGCCTGGATCACGGCCGTCATGGCGGTGCTGATTCTGATTCCGAGTATGTACGGATTCCTGGGGAAGTTCATCGAATTTATTCATATCTACCGAGGTACCGGTGGTGGGGAGTTCGCGGTCGCCCCGATCATGAACTACCTGCTGGCGAGTGCCGGCTTCTTCTGCATGCTGCTCTGGGCATCGTGGAACGGGATGTTTCGCGACGTGGAGCGGCCGAAGTTTGACTTTCTCGAAAACGAGGCGCGGATCGATGCGGCCACGCCCACCCATGATCACTGACGCTTTTTTGCGGAGATAGTTCCATGCCCGACACATCCCGCCCCGTTGTTGCCGAGGGGAACGCGGCGACCGAACACCGCTACCACGATTATGTGGGCAACGACATTCCCTGGTATGTGCGGGCGATCTGGATCGGATTCTGGATCTTCGCCGTGACCTACACGATCCGGTTCCTTCTTCCGGCCATGCAGGTGGAGCTCCTGCAGCGGCCGTGAATCACGCGGGTCATCCGGTGCCATGACGAATGTCAGCCCGACTGGACGGCCTGCTGCCTGCCACTATTGCGGTCTGCCGATAGCGGGCGGGGCAGCCCAGGCAAGAAGCCCTTCGGCGGAGGAAGCGGCGATCGAAGGGAAAACGACCAGAAAGGGTTTCCCTCGACAACTCACCGACGAACCCAGGTTTTGTTGCTCTGGCTGCCGATTCGCCTCGGCCATCACCGCCGCCGGCGGGGCTGATGCCCAGGCACGCTGGATGATGACCCGATTGGGTATCGCGATCTTCTTTTCGATGAACGTGATGGTGTTCACGTTTCTGCTCTGGTCGCAGGCGGAGGGGGAGGCGGCTGGGGGGGGAGCGGCCGCGGCGGCGCTCTATGGCCTGGCAAGGCACGCCTGCCTCCTGTTTTCGGCGCCGGTCCTTCTGCTACTCGGCGGCCCGCTGGCAGAGAGCGGCCTGGGAGAACTGCGGCGGGGTCGGCTCACCCTCGATCTGCTGCTCGTGTCGGGGGTGGCTGCAGCCTTCGGCATCTCCGCCTACGCCACCTGGCGTGGTGAAGGGCATGTCTATTTTGAAGTGGCCTGCATGGTGTTGTTGGCGGTCACGCTTGGTCGCTGGCTGGAGGCGAACGGGAAGTTGCGCACCACGGCGGCTTTACGAGAACTTGAATCACTGTTGCCCGACCAGGTGCGGCTGCTCGATACCGCCAGGGCTGAGCGAGACGTGCCCCTGGCAGCGATCGTGGTTGGAGACCGGCTGCGGATCCTGCCGGGTGAGCATGTTCCTACGGACGGCATGATCCTGACGGGCATCGCAGCGATCGACGAACGAACGGTGACTGGGGAGAGCGAACCTGTTGTCAAGCGGTCTGGCGACCCGCTCCACAGCGGCACGACGAACCTTGATGGTGAACTCATCGTCGCCGTCACCCAAAGGCCCGGTGCCGGCACTCTCGAACGACTGATCGATGCGGTGACCGCAGCGGTTGAGCAGAGCCGCTCCCGCCGGCTTGCGGACCAGGTGGCCGCCTGGTTCCTGCCACTCGTGCTGATCGTGGCAGCGGTCACCTGCGGCCTGCACTGGTGGCGGGGAGGTGCGGCCACCGGTGTGCTCGCCGGGTTGGCGGTCGTGGTTGTCTCATGCCCCTGCGCCCTTGGCCTGGCGACACCGTTGGCGCTCTGGGCGGCGCTGGGGCGGGCGATGCGTCGGCATGTGCTCATCCGCGACGGCGACGCGCTCGAGCGGTTGGCCAGCGTGAGGATGTTTTGCTTCGACAAGACCGGCACGCTCACCACGGGCTGCCGGCTCGATCACGTTGTCGCCGCAGACCCCGAGCAGGCCTTGGCCTTGGCCGCCGGACTTGCCCGGGGTGCCACCCACGTGGGAAGCGCTGCGATCGCCGCGGCGGCCGCCGAGAGGGGCATCGCTCCGGCGGGCGTGTTCGACGTGCGGAGCATCGCGGGCTGTGGTGTCGAGGGAAGGCTGGCCGACGGGGGACTGCCGGTGCGGCTGGGTAGCCCGCGGTGGATCGGGGGATTCCTCAGCGGCATGCCGCCGGGAGAGTGGCTCCGGGATGCGGCCACCATGCCGCTTCCGCGGTGCCAGCTTGCCGTCGGCACCGAGCTGGCGGCTGGCTTCTGGCTCGCCGAGACGATTCGGCCGGCCGCAGGAGCAGCGATCGCGGCGCTCGAAGCTGGCGGTGGGACCATCACACTCCTTTCCGGTGACCAGTCAGGCCGCGTCGCAGCAGTCGCCGATGAACTGGGTGTCGCCTGGCAGGCGGCCCTGTTGCCCGCCGAAAAACTGACCGCCATCGACGGGCTGCGTTCAGCCGGCCGCGTTGTCATGGTGGGAGACGGCATCAATGATGCGGCCGCCTTGGCCGCCGCCGATGTGGGCATCGCGCTTGGCTGCGGGGCTGATGTCTCGCGTTGGTCGGCGGATGTCTGCCTCCTCGACGATGATCTCGCGAACGTGCCCTGGCTGGTCGATCTCGCCCGAGACACCACGCGGACCATTCGCTGGAATCTCCTCTGGGCATTCGGCTACAACGCTGCGTGTATCCCGCTGGCGGCCACTGGTATGGTCCATCCCGCGGTTGCCGCCGCGGCGATGGTGGCTTCGAGCCTGCTGGTCGTCGGGAACTCACTGCGGCTGGGCCGCGATGACCAGGAGCGCGTGGCAGAGGCTCCGGCAGCCGCTGTCCTGCAGCATGAACCCGTGGAGGTGGTCGGATGATCGAATGGCCATTGATTCTCGGTTCTGGCATGCTCGGTGCCGCGCACTGTTTGGGTATGTGTGGCCCCTTTGCATTGGCCGTGGGTGCGGCGGCTCCTTCCTGGCGGGCAAATCTCTGGCGACAGGCGTGGTATTCAGCGGGCCGTGTCTTCACCTATGCCGTCCTGGGTTCGGCGGCGGCCTTTGGTGGCCGCTGGCTGGCCGGGCAGTTCGCTGTCTGGGCCAACATACCAGCCATTCTGGCCCTCGTCGCAGGCTGCTTTCTGGTGATCCAGGGGCTGCTGGCCGCTGGGGTGTTGCCAAAAAAAGGGCGTCGGATCAGCTGGGGGCTGTCCTGGTGCAGCGGCCTTCAAGGCGCTGCTCGGGGCGCGGGCCAGTGTGGATGTGTTTCTGGCAGGGATGTTCACCGGGCTACTGCCGTGCGGCCTCCTCTACGGCATGCTGGCGCTGGCCGCGAGCACCCGGAGCGTGCCAGCTGGCCTGGCGACCATGGTGGTCTTTGGGCTTGGCACTGTTCCGGCGATGGTGGCGGCTGGCCTCGGTGGCTCGCTGCTGGGTGTTGCCGTCCGGCAGCGGATTCATGCTGTCGCCGCCTGGTGCCTCGTGCTCACGGGCTGCGTGTCGCTTGCCCGCGGGGCCGGCGGGCTCTCGTTTACCGAGGCTCAGCCGGCCGGATGTCCGTTGTGTACGCCAGCGGACAAGGCCGATTTACCGCTCGGTGCTAGGCCGGCCCGTGGACAGTGAGCACGGCCGCTGCCAGGGCACTCCCCAGGACGATCAGGAGGCCAATCAGAAGGCCGACGCCGTAGATCGTCTGGAGTCCGTCGTCAACCTTCCCGCCCCGCCCCGCCAGTCTGGCGGCAATCACATTGCACACCCACGACCAATGCAACATGACATGCACCAGAATGCCACCAGCCAGGATCGCGAGGAGCGAGAATTGGATGCCACCCCAGGCGTCATAGTCGAGACCCCAGAGCGTCCAGTCGGCTGCAGCCGGGCCTGGTGGAAAAACGAACCGAACCACCACAGCGGCAAAGCACAAGGCCATGAACATCACCAGCAGCGCCGCGTCGAGCAGGAGGTTTATCAGGCTCCAGGACCAGCCCTGCCGCTTGCTGGCGACACGGGTGGCAGGGGGGGAATTCATGCCCCCGCGGCTTGGCTCACCAGGCCTCTGGATTGATTCCGCTCTGGGGGCCGTGTCGAGATCAGCCATACCGCACCAACAACACGCCTGCAAAGACCATCACCGCACCCAGCAGGCGGCTTGCAGAGAGGCTCTGCTGGGGAACATTCATGAGCCCGAAATGATCGAGGGCCAGTGACGATATCAACTGGCCGCCCACGAAGGCCGAAATGAACGCAGCGGCACCGAGTCGAGGCGTGAGCGCGGCACCAGCCAAGACGACCAGCGCACCCAGCGGACCACCCATCCAATACCACCAGGAGGTTCCCCGAAGTGCTGCCATCGAGGGGGCCGCCGGCCGAACGGCGAGCATGAACACGGAGGCGGTGAGGATGGTTCCGCAGATCGAGAAAAAGGCGGCATAGCGGGCGTCACCAAGGTGGTGCCGCAGGGCCGTGTTGGTAGCTGCCTGAACGGCGATGCAACTTCCGGCCGCTGCCGCCAAGCCGAGCCACAAGGAGTCAGTGGTCATGGATTGAAGCGACACGGCCCCCCTCGTTTGGTGGATTATCTGTCATGGAATACTGACAATCAATTCAGTGACTGTTGAGATGATAAGAAGGTTCGCGTAGTATTTCGTGTATTACTACCAGGAACATGCTCACGTTCCAGCCCCTGTTTGAAGGAGACCTGTGTCCTCATGACTGAGAAAAATGACCCGAAGGCGGGCGGCACGAAGCCGAAGCCATCGAAAAACGGAGCGATGAATAAGTCGGAAGAGATTCGGAAGGCTGCAACGGCACTCAAGGCGGCTGGTGAGAAGCCCCGGCCGGTGACAATCATCGCAGCACTCGAGAAGCGGGGCATCGAGGTTTCATCGCCGCAGGTGAGCATGGTTCTCAAGCGGATGGGCTTCCGGCCGCGCCGGCGGCGGAAGGCTGCCAAGGCCACCGTTGGCGGGGCTGCCTCCAAGGGCAAGATGGTGCGGGCGAAGTCGACGAAAATCTCTGTCGACGATCTGGTTGTGGCCAAGAAGGTAATCAGCCAACTGGGCGGACTCGACCGGGCTCTGGCGGCAATCGAGGCCCTGCGGCAGTTTGAGTCATGATCCCAGCCAGCCGATTCCCGATCGGGAATCGGCTGGCCCTGCTGGGGGATATCGCCTAGTGTATTCTGGAGAAGCCCCGGGAAATGAACTGCGGGTTGGGTGCCCTCCCTGTATCGAGCGGCCTTTGAATCTGTTCCAGACCAGCTGAATAGCCTGCGGGAACCGCGGCCCGGACGCTATTCACGCGGAGATCGACCGAAATGATTCGTCGGGCTGATCCTGAGGTGGTGGTTGTTGGCGGCGGGCCTGCCGGAGCCACAGCGGCGACTCTCATCGCTACTCGAGGCCACGCCGTGACGCTCTTCGAGCGGGAACGCTTTCCGCGATACCACGTAGGGGAGTCGCTGATCCCCGAAACCTTCTGGGTTCTGGATCGCCTCGGCATTCTGCCTCAACTCCGAGGTGGCCCGTTTGTCGAAAAGCACAGCGTGCAGTTTGTTTCGGAGCAGGGGAAGGTCTCAGAACCGTTTTACTTTTCCGATTACAAGGAACATGAAAGTTCTCGCACCTGGCAGGTTACCCGGCGGGATTTTGATCAATTGCTGCTCGACAACGCCCGGGCCAAGGGGGTCCAGGTGGAGGAGGGTGTGCGGGTGCTCGAGGTGCTCTTCGAGGGGCCGCGGGCCGTGGGCGTGCGGGTGGTCGATGATGCGGGGCAGGAACGGACCGTCCGCTGCCGGGTGGTTGTCGATGCTGCTGGACAGAGCACGGTGATCCAAGACCGGCTTGGTCTGCGGCAGTGGGACCCGCTGCTCAAGAAGGCCGCAATCTGGACCTACTGGAAGGGGGCGGCCCGCGATATGGGACGCGACGCTGGTGCCACGCTGGTGATGCAGACAGCAGGGAAGAAGGGCTGGTTCTGGTTCATTCCGCTGGCTGACGATCTCACGAGTGTGGGCGTCGTGGCCGACTTTGACCATCTGTTTAAAAACCGAGCCACGAAGGACCCAGAAGTGATTTACGCCGAGGAGGTGGCGTGTTGTCCGGGGCTCCAGCCGCGGCTGGTCGGGGCCGAGCGGGTTGAGCCATTTCGGATTGCGAAGGAGTATTCGTATCGCTCCCGGCAGGTTGCCGGCGATGGCTGGGTGCTCGTGGGTGATGCCCTAGGCTTCCTTGATCCACTCTATTCATCAGGAATTCTGCTGGCACTCAAGAGCGGCGCCTTGGCCGCCGACGCCATTGCCAGCGGCCTTGCGGCCGACAACACCTCGGCTGGGGCATTGGGCACATGGGGCCCCGGCTATCTTGCGGGCATGGATCGGATGCGAAAACTAGTCTGCGCCTTCTACGACGGCCTGAACTTCGGTGGCATCGTTCGCCGGCATGGTGATGCTAAGGCCTTGCTCACCGACATCCTGATCGGCGACTTTTTTAAAGACACGATCGATGTGCTCTGGCCGCTCCTCGACGAAAAGCCCGAAGTCAGCCGCCAGGGAGCGGTTTCTGCCGCTGGTGCCGATCCCGCCGGTTGAGTGGGCCTCTGGCCGGGTCAACCCGTGGCAAACGGTGCCGATTCAGGGTGTATAGTTAGTTCGTGCGGGTCGCGGCGGTGGGCGGAATCTCGCCTGGTTCAGCTGCGCCGTACGATGCACCCCGGGCTGGCAATGGTGAGCGACAACAGCGAGTTCATCGGCGAGTTTCTGGTCGAATCGACCGAGAACCTGGACCAACTCGACCGGGATCTCTTGGCGCTCGAGGTCGAGCCCGGCGATCCCCAGCGGCTGGCGAGCATCTTTCGGACCGTCCACACGATCAAGGGCAACAGTGGTTTCTTCGGGTTCTCGAAGCTGGGGGCCCTGGCCCATAGTGGCGAGCACCTCTTGGGCCGGCTACGAGACGGCAAGGTCACGCTCGATGATCGGGTAACCGGCACGCTCTACTCGATGGTGGATGCCGTGCGATCGATCCTCCAGGCCATCGAAACGACCGGCACCGAGGGGGAGGAAGACTACCGGGATCTCGCCCGTCAACTCGCGGCGGTTGCTGCTGAGGAAGCAGCGGCGCGGAGCGGGGATTCGACTCCGGAGGCTGAGGCGGCCGCGGACGATGCCGTTGTCTCTGAGCCTGAGCCGCCGGCGGTGCAGTCGGCGGCAATCGAACCTGCCGTGCTCCAGGCTCACCCGCCCGCAGTGGCGGCGGCTGAGCATCTCCCGCCGGAGCCGGTGCCCGCGGCGAGTCTGTCCGTTCCGGCTCCCGTTCCTGCGGTGGCCGCACCGCCGGTTCCGCTCCCGTCGCCGGGGTCTGCCGGCCCCACCCTAGCCGAATCAACGGTCCGGGTGGACGTCGATCTCCTGGCCTCGATCCTTGATCTCGTCGGCGAACTCGTGCTGGCCCGCAACCAACTCCGGAGCATCGAGACCGACGACCCGGCCGTGCTCGCCGTCTCCCAGCGGATCAACTCGGTGACGAACGCCCTTCAGGAGACGGCCGTCAAGACCCGCATGCAGCCGGTGGACCATGTCTTCAGCCGATTTCCGCGGACGGTTCGTGACCTCGCAGTCAACTGTGGGAAGGAGGTTCAGCTCACGATCGACGGGGCTGATACGGAACTCGACCGCACGCTCATCGAAAGCATCCGTGATCCGCTCACGCATCTGATTCGCAACTCTGTCGACCACGGCATCGAGACCCCTGAGGTTCGGCTGGCAGCCGGCAAGCCTCGCATCGGGCGGCTCTCGCTGCGAGCATTCAATGAGAGCGGGCGGGTGACGATCGAAGTCTCGGACGACGGAGGCGGGATCGACGTCGAACGAGTTCGCGAGAAGGCCGTGGCCAGGGGCCTGGTCTCCGCAGCCGACGCGGCAGCGCTGCCCGATGAGCGGGTGTTGCAGTTCATCTTCGAGCCGGGCTTTTCCACGGCCAAGGCCGTGACGAACGTGTCGGGCCGGGGAGTGGGCATGGACGTGGTGCGGACCAACATCGAGGCCATCGGAGGCACGGTCGAAATCCACAGCCGTCCGGGTCTTGGTACCACCGTTCGGGTTCATGTGCCGCTCACCCTCGCGATCATGCCTGCATTGATTGTGCACTGCGCCGGGCAGCGATTCGCGGTGCCACAGGCGGCCGTGCGGGAGTTGTTGCCGGTGCGGCGTGGTACGGCCGGCTCGCAGATCGAAGGACTGGCCGACGCGCCGGTAATGCGGGTGCGGGGCCGGCTCGTGCCACTGGTTTTCCTCGACACGTTCCTTCGGCTCCGGGAGGTGACGGCCTGCCGGGAGGAGGGCACGGTGGTGCTCGTTCGCGTCGACGACCGGGAGTTCGGGATCGTAGTCGATGGCACCCGTTCGGCCACAGGCGGCCGGGGCTGCCGGGATCTCCTGGAAGCGGCAAGCCTGTCGACGATTGTCGTCAAACCGATCGGTTCCCTGTTGGCGGGGCTGGGACTCTATTCCGGTGCCACGGTGCTGGGCGACGGCGGAGTGGTGTTGATCGTCGACCTCCGAGGTATTTCCCGGATCACGGATTTGCCACCAATCGACCGTGCCGAGGAGGTGGGAGTGGATTCAAACGCGGCTGATGGTGGCGAGCGGTATCTCGTCTGCCGCACCCGGGCCGGACGGCGGATCGCCCTGCCACTTGCGGCCATCACCCGACTCGAGAAATACTCTGCCGCCGATGTGCAGACCACCGGCCAGCGGCGGCTTGTTCGGCGGGGTGAAAGCTTTACGCCATTGCGGGATGCAGACGACCTGTTGGGCGAAGCTGCGCTGCCCCTGTCTACCGACGCCACGATCAGTGTCGTGGTGGTCAACGACAAGCAGGGTGGCTTCGGGATCACTGTCGACAGGATCGTCGATGTGGTGACCGCCGAGTCGCTTCCTCAGACGGCCCTCGGGGCGACCGGTGTGGCGGGCACCGTCGCACTCGGCGGCCTGGCAACCGAAGTTCTGAATCTCCTCACCGCCGTTCCCGCCTGACTTTCTCTCCTCTCGAGTGGACCGATGTCCGTCCTCACATCCCGTCCCTGGTGCACATTCCGCGTGGGCGATGCCTGCTTCGCGGTCGACTCGGCGATGGTCATCGAAGTGCTCCGAGATCGTGGCCTCACGCCCGTGCCGCTGGCGGCTCCAGGGGTGCTCGGACTGGCCCATCTTCGGGGCCGGATCGTGCCGGTGGTCGACCCAGCT
>ERZ889217.527-NODE-527-length-22911-cov-22.923084_pt1 | contig 22911 bp, 20 predicted proteins | sample MGYA00521098_ERZ889217 | MGnify/ENA primary metagenome ERZ889217 (study PRJEB32303, sample SAMEA104408613) | aquatic metagenome | biome: Brackish water; feature: Pelagic; material: water | place: Baltic Sea | collected 2014-06-10T22:04:00 | depth 2,362 m ... | reverse complement strand
CTAACCAACTGAGCTATAGCCCCGATGTAATACGAGGACTTGCAAGGCTACTGCTCAGTTTCACCAGCCTCAACTACGGGATCTTTGCTGGCTCGCACTTCTTCTTCAAGTACGGTGACCCGAACTCCTCCGACGAGGTCGGTAATCAGATTAAAAATAGTCGCTATCAGCACCCATAACCCTGTAAACAAAACAACCACGAACAACCCCAAAACCCACACGTTTTTGAAAAGAGCCCAGCCGTCAAACGAAAAAGATTCCCAACCGAACGACTCCATAAAGTTTTCGATATTTTCAATCGTGCCCGTTGACTCGGCAACGCTCCATAACAATACGAGCGAAATCAAGACCACAAAATATAAAACAAGGTGGAAAACCAGAGCTACTTTAAATACCGACCAAGGATCAATATCGCGAATAACCCGCGACACACGTCGCACACGGGGTCTATCTTTTGGAGTCACCGCCGATAACTTCACCTTTGCAGTGTAGGCAGACGACCATCGCTACTCGTCACGGCGAAAGCATCACGCGAAATGCCACGAAACTGCACAACAACTTGGCATTGGCTGGTTGTTGCAAACACTGAAATTAATTCTGCCTCGTTTTTTATCACTATTTGCTCAACGACATCTTGCCCATGTATCGCACATGCCAACGCGCCAGCATCAGCGGCGGCTTGCGCGCGTTGTGAACCAATAATCGTGTTTAACGAGTTACTCACACCGGCAACCGTTAGAACTGTCGCAGTTACAGCAACCAAAATAAACAACACAGCCGAACCGCTGTCGCTTTTTTTAAAACTAATTTTAGAAAAAATAGCTAAACTTCGTCGGTCGCCAGAATTGGCGCAACCGAGGCCACAACCTGCCCCGCGCCAAGACTCATCACTCGCACACCAGTTGCCGCTCGACCTTGCGTTGAAATATCTTTAACTGGAGTTCGAATCGTTGTGCCAACAGAAGACACGGCAACTATTTCGTCGTCGACACCAACCATAAATGCCGCTACGACATGACCTTTTTTGCCGGTGAGTTTGATGCCAATCATTCCTAATCCACCTCTGCCTTTGCGCATGAAATTGTTTAGTGGAGTTCGTTTGCCATAACCAGACTCGGTCATCAAGAGCAAAGAGGCACCCGTTTTGGCGATGTCAACAGACACGACCTCGTCACCCGCACGCAATCGCATGCCGCGTACTCCGGCCGCTGAGCGACCCATTGGTCGAACTTGTTTTTCTGAGAATCGAAGCGTCAAACCATCACGGCTAATGATGAACACATCGTGGGTACCGTGCGTTTCAATAACGCGGATCAACTCATCTTTTGGACGCAACTTGACCGCGATTAAGCCGTCTCGACGAGACGAATCGTATTCGTCAAAAGCAGTTTTTTTGACTTGACCTTGTTTTGTAACGAAGAACAAAAAGCGCTTACCGGGAAACTCGCGTGTGTCAATAATCGCTTGAATCGTTTCGCCTGCTTTCAGTGGCAAAAGGTTGACAATCGGAATACCCTTCGCTGTGCGCTCACGTTCTGGGATATCAAGAGATCGAAGTCGGAACACTCGACCACGGTTTGAGAAAAACAACAGATACGCGTGCGTTGTCGTGAAGATCACATTTCGAACAATGTCGGCATCTTTCATCTTCGCGCCACTAACGCCTCGACCACCTCGGCTTTGTGACCTAAATGAGTCTGCTGAAACCGACTTAATGTATTGCGCCTGCGTCATCACAACCACAAGATCTTTGTCATCAACGAGATCTTCGATACTCATCTCGCCAACATCGGCGGTGATTTTGCAAACTCGGTCTGTGGCAAACGTTTCACGAACCGCACTGAGTTCTTGTGAAATTACTGCCCTCAATTTTTTGTCGTCTGCGAGGATCGCTTTAAGTTCTTTGATGCGCGCTTGCACATCTTTTTGCTCTGTCTCAAGATCAATTCGCGACAACCGTGTGAGTTGTCGCAATTGCATATCTAAAATATCGATTGCTTGGCGCTCGCTAAACCCGAATTGCTTACCCATCAGTGCCGCTTTAGCGGAGTTACCGTCTTCGCTTCCACGAATAACTTTGATCACTTCGTCAATTACATTTAGAGCCTTAAGTCGACCTTCGAGAATGTGCCCGCGATCTTGTGCTTTGGCCAGACGAAAGTTACTGCGTCTGGTGATCACATCTATCTGATGACGAACATAGCCCTGCAGTGCATCACGAAGATTTACAACCCGTGGCACACCGTCAACAAGTGCAACCATGTTCACCGGAAAACTTGTTTGCAACGTCGTCAACTTGAACAAATTGTTCATTACGACATTCGAATTTGCGTCACGCTTCAGGGTGATTATCAAATTAGTTTCACCACCCGATGAGTTGTCGTTGACATCGGCGATGCCATCTAAATCGCCGCCATCGACTAGTTCTTGAATGCGAGCAGCGATTGCCGAACAGCTTGCCTGATATGGCAATTCGGTCACCACAATTCTCATTTGATTGCGCTGACCCTCTTCGATTGCAACTTTTGCGCGCATCTTGATGCTTCCGCGACCAGTTTTATAAGCATCATTGATTCCGGTGCGACCGAGAATCAAGCCACCAGTCGGAAAGTCTGGTCCTTTAACAAATTTCATCAAATCGGCGACCGATGCATCTGGATGATTTATCAAATGCAGTGTTGCATCAACAACTTCGCCCAAATTGTGCGGTGGGATACTCGTCGCCATGCCGACTGCAATACCTTGCGAACCATTGACAAGTAAGTTTGGAAACCGCGAAGGTAGAACAGATGGTTCTTCAGATGTGCCGTCGTAGTTGGCAATTAAGTCAACCGTGTCTTCATCAATATCGGCGAGCAATTGCATTGCCAGTGGGTGCAACCTTGACTCGGTATAACGACTCGCAGCAGGCCCGAAGTCTGGTGAACCATAGTTGCCGTGAAAATCAATCAACGGGTGTCGCAACGAAAATGGTTGAGCCATACGCACGAGCGCGTCATAGATCGCACCATCACCGTGCGGGTGATACCTGGCCATCGTGTCGCCAGTTACGCGAGCACATTTGACGAACGGTCGATCTGGGCGAAAACCTTGCTGATGCATATCCCAAATAATTCGGCGGTGAACTGGCTTTAAGCCGTCGCGAACATCGGGCAAAGCACGCGACATAATGACCGACATCGCATAATCAAGAAATGATCGCTCCATCTCGTCTTGCAACTGAACGGGTTGGACACTCACACCTGGAGCAAGCGGTAATTGCGCAGCACCAAGATTTTTTGTATTTGAATTCGGCACCGACTTCTTGGCGAGTTTCTTGTTCGGTTTAGCGCTTTTATTGGTGCCTTTACTAGTTTTTTTGCTAGTTGAATTTTTCTTAGGTTTTTTGGCTGCCATGGTTTTGTCGTCCTACTTTAAAAAGTTAGTTTCGTGTGTTGATCAGAAGTCGAGGTTTCTTACATCGCGCGCATTTTTTTGGATAAAGGCTTTACGGCTTTCAACGTCGTCGCCCATCAAAACACTCATCACATTTTCTGCTTCTGCGGCTTCTTCAACATTGACCTGCAATAAAGTTCTGGTTCCGGCGTCCATTGTTGTGCTGCGAAGTTCTTGCCAGTCCATTTCACCGAGACCTTTGAGGCGTTGAAACTCTTTTTTATGGTTGGGGTTCGCGGTCAAAAACTTCTCTTTTGCCGACTCGTCTTTGAGGTATGTTTTTTCTTTTCCGACTTCAGTTGAAAACAAAGGTGGTTGGGCGATATAGATAAAACCGCTCTCAACCATTGGCCGCATTTGACGATAGAAAAATGTCAAAAGCAATGTTCGAATATGGCTACCGTCGACATCTGCATCAGCCAAAATAATCAATTTGTGATAGCGAGCCTTGTCGGCGACGAACTCATCGTTACCTACCCCTCCACCGATTGCGGTGATCAAAGCCTGCACTTCGGTGTTCTTCAACATTTTGTCGAGACGCGCACGCTCTACATTCAAGATCTTTCCACGAATTGGCAAAATTGCTTGTTTCTGCGGGTCGCGCGCATCTACGGCGGTGCCGCCTGCCGAGTCTCCCTCAACGATAAATAATTCGCTTTCGGCCGGATTAGAACTTTGACAATCTTTAAGTTTGTCCGGCATTCCTGCACCCGACAGGGCTGTCTTTCGACGTACTGCGTTACGCGCGTTTTTTGCCGCGATCCGCGCCTGGGCAGCCGCAACTGCTTTTTTAATTATCCGATTCGCTTCGGTCGGATTCTCGAGCAACCATTCTTCAAGTTTTGTATTTGTTTCTTTTTGGACAAAGGATCGAATTGAAACGTTGCCAAGTTTTGCTTTTGTTTGACCTTCAAACTGTGGTTCGCGCAATTTGACGGTGATGATTGCAGTAAGACCCTCGCGAATATCTTCACCGAGTAGGTTTTCATCTTTTTCTTTTAGTCCACCCGACGATCGCGCATACTTGTTCAACACCGAGGTTAAAGCGGTCTTAAAACCTTCAACGTGCATACCGCCCTCAACTGTTGAGATGCCGTTGGCATAACCAAAAATACCTTCGTAATAACCGGTGTTCCATTGGAGGGCAATTTCTAAAGTTTGGTCGGCTTCACTTGCTTCGTAATGCGCAACTTTATTAAACAGTGATTCACGAGCAACATTTAAATGCTTGACGAAATCAACGATGCCGCCTTTGTATTGATAGGTGACTTTATCTTTTTTGTCTTTACGTTTGTCTTCAAACACCACTTCAAGATTGCGATTTAAGAATGCGATCGTCTGCAACCGTTCGAGCACGGTTCGAGCGACGAAGTCAACGCCTTCAGATGCAAAAATTGTCGGGTCTGGCCAAAAACTTATTGTCGTGCCGGTTTTGGTCTTTGAAGCCGCGGCCCCAACTTTTTGAATTTTAGTTTTTGGGCTTCCGCCATCGATAAATTCTTGTTTATATCTTGATCCATCCCGATCAATTTCTGCGATAAGCCGTTTTGAAAGCGCATTGACAACACTCACACCCACGCCGTGTAATCCACCAGACACTTTGTAACCATCGCCACCAAACTTGCCTCCGGCATGCAACACGGTCAGCACAACTTCAAGGGCACTTTTACCTTTGTGTGGCCCAGAAGGATAAGGATCAACAGGAATACCACGACCGTTGTCAGTTACTGAGCAAGAACCGTCTTCGTTGATCGTCACCGTGATAGTCGTGCAATACCCGGCCATTGCTTCGTCTACAGAGTTGTCGACTACTTCCCAAATTAAGTGGTGCAAACCAGTCAGACCGGTTGACCCGATATACATTCCGGGTCGTTTACGTACGGGGTCTAATCCTTCAAGAACTTGAATGTCTTTGGCGCCATAGGAGGCCGGGGTAATTTTTGCTGAACCAATTTTTTTATCCGGTTTAGCTTTAGTTACTGCCATTTTTAAGATACCTTTTTGGATGTTCTGGGTTGATATTTAGATGAAAAAATCACTAAACAAGCGTTCTTATTCTACTATCTAAGTGTTCGCGCGACCTGACTTAACTCTGATGTCTATCCCGCTGATTGTTGTGCCGGTGTGATGGCTCAAAGTTGTACAGATTTCTCGCTCAAGAAACTTCATATGGGTTGACCATGCCGGATCGTCGACTTCAATTAACAGACGACCACGGTCAAGTTTGATGGGTGACACATGTTGCGCCACTTGTTCTCCGACTAACTCTTTCCATAACCCAAAAACACCTGACACTGTGTCGATATTCGGTGAGCCGAGCCTTTGAAGCAATCGGTTTACTTCTTCACCTAAAGACGTACTGTGTCTTTCGTCTTGAATGTCGTCGCCATCGTCGCTCATAATGAATCAAGTATGGTTCCGGCTTGAATTCTCACAGTCCTATTTATGTGTGAACCAAGTGGCAACTCGGCTGCCGTTGTTATTAAAACTTGACCAATGGGAAAGTGATTTAGCAGGGCTCGCGCTCGGTCTGGGTCAAGTTCGGAAAGCACGTCATCTAAAACGAGAATCGGTATCTCACCCACCGCTTTGCTGATAAATCGATGCAACGCAAGTCGCAACGCCAACGCCAAAGTCCGTTGCTCTCCTTGTGATGCGTGTGTTTTTGCCGCCAAACCATTGATTTCTAATTCAATATCATCACGATGTGGACCAACGGTGGTGACCAAACGACGGAGGTCTTCGCCTCGAGACTGTTGCAGTGAAAGCTCTAGGCCTGCGTCCAACCATTGAGGTGAGTAACCAACAACGATGTTGCTTGAACGTTGGGCTAACTCTTCGTATGCGTGAACAATGAATGGTGTCAGTTGGGTAACCAAGTTTTTTCTAGCGTCTCCAAGTTGCGTGCCAACAACAATGAATTTGTCATCCCAAAGATCCAACATCGAACTGACTGCGTTGTTTACTCGCCCACCGGATTGTTTGAGCACGGCGTTTCGTTGACGTACAACTCGATCAACATCAAGTCTCAATGCGTCGTATTTAACCGCGTAAGCAACAAGACAATCGTCCATAAAATCTCGACGAAGGTGCGGGCCGCCTTTTACCAAATCTAAATCGTCTGGTGAAAACACCGTAGTACGAACCATGCCGAGTAGGTCGCGTGTCTTGGGCAGTTTGACCCCGTTAACTAAAACCTGGTTGCGACCTTGCGTGGTGAGTTTCGCTTCAATCAAAATTTCACGATTGTCGTCATGGCGCACCTTTGCGCGAACAAATGCCGTATGTGTTGAGTTTCGGATCATTGCTTCGGTTGGCACTCCACGAAAACTTTTCATCGTGGATAGATATCCAAGTGCTTCGGTAAGGTTTGTTTTACCCTGACCGTTAGAACCAATAATTGCTGTTACCCCGGTGTCAAAATCGGCTTTCGCGTGCGTGTAGTTACGAAAGTCGCTGAGTTCAATTTGTTGAAGAATCACGTCGGGCTGACGCTCGTCAAATTTCTGTTGCAGTCTTGGCTTAGAAACGAACTGTGTCGAACTAGGTCGTTAATCGCTGTGGCATCACAAGATACAAATAATTCTTGTCGCCGACGCCGCGCAAAACTGCTGGTTTAACTGGATCTGTTGACTCGATTGTTATTTCATCACCACTAATCGCATCAATACCATCTAAAAGATATTGCGAATTAAAACCAACAGTAATCTCGTTGCCATCAAGTTTGGCCTCTAAATCTTCGACACCTTGACCAAGGTCTTGGGTGACCACTGAAAGACGAATTGAATCTTTCAACATTTCAAGGCGAACTGGCGTTGTCTCGCGTGCAAGAATTCGCAACCGTCGAACGGCTTCTAAAAAGGGTTCTCTGGCCGTAGTCGTCTTATTTGGATAACTGGCCGAAATCAATTGCTTGTATTTAGGAAATTCAACATTTAAAAGCGTTGTCGTTAGGGTTGCCTTTCCGACTTCAAAAGTCGCCCTGTTTTCACCGAGTGCCATCGTCATCGTTTCGGCGTCACCGATCAGTCGTTCAAGTTCGTCTAGCGCTCGCCCCGGCACAACGATTTCTGCTCCGTAGCCAAGCATTGTTGCACCTGGCAATTCGCGCACGGCCAAACGGTAGGAGTCTGTAGCAACCAGACAAACTGAATCTGGTTCAGCGACCATCAGCACACCAGTCAAAGCAAGACGCTGCATATCACTTGACGCCGCACGAACAACCTGTCTGAGTGACTCAGCGAAAACTTTTGCACTCATCGTCACGGATTGTGTTCCGGCGGTAACAATGTTTGGAAAATCAGATGCCGCAAACAAATGTATTTTAAATTCTGATGTGCCGGCCGAGACTGTAATTTCGTCTCCTTGCGCATCAACGGTGACTTTTTCTTCTGGCATAACACGAACAATGTCGCTGATTAATTTTGCGCTAACAACGGCAACTCCGTCTTGCAAGCCAGCCACAGCCAAGGCGAATCGCAGACTCAGGTCGTTGTCGGTCGAGGTCAAGACAAGTACATCACCTTTGACTTCAAATTGCACACCCGAAAGAGCCGGCATTGCGTTGTTTCGATTAGATGCAACACGGGCGCCGCCACTAAGTGCTTCTGAAAGTAATTCTCTTTCAACTCTAAATTTCATGGCTTGAACCTCACTTGGTGATGTGTGCGAGTTTGCGCAGAGTTGCTGATTATTGAATGTGGAGATCCGTATATATATCTAATAACAGTAATAAGGCCTGTGGATTGTGGAAAAACCATCTGATATCTAGCGTAGATGCGGTTGAGCCATGTGGAAAGGCAATAGGCAATGGGCACATCTTGCGGCTTTGTAGTTTGGCAAGCAGTTGATAAACCGTTGTTATCCACCTGTAAGTTCAGCGATTTACACAGGGTTATACACAGGCGAATCATGACAATTTAAATTTCTTGATTAGTTCAGTCACTTGTTCGTACACCTGTTTTTTTTCTTTAATAACCCGCGTGGTTTTATCAACAGCATGAATTACAGTCGTGTGATCTCGCCCACCAAATAACCGAGCAATTGCCGGATAACTAAGATCGGTCAGCTCTCGAACCACATACATCGCGGTTTGTCGGGCAGTTACCAAAGGTCGCTGTCGACTTTTGCCTTTAATCTCTTCGACACTAAAACCGACGAAATCGGCGATCTCTTGAAGCAACTGTTCATTGGTGCGTGGTTTGACAGCATTCTTTGTAAGCAATTCGGTCAACAAATTCTTAGCGAGTTCAACATCAACAGTTGTGCGATTCAGACTGGCGTAAGCCGTCACGCGAATAAGCGCACCTTCAAGTTCACGAATATTTGACGTCACATTGCTGGCTATAAATTCGAGAACATCACTCGCAATATCGATACCGTCGCGCTCGGCTTTGTTTCGTAAAATCGCCAGACGGGTCTCCATGTCGGGAGGTTGAACGTCGGTGATTAACCCCCACCTAAAACGGCCACGCAAACGATCCTCTAAAGTCGGAATTGCGTCTGGAACACGATCGGATGAAATAATTATCTGTTTGTTCGCACCATGTAAAGAGTTGAAAGTGTGAAAGAATTCTTCTTGAAGCCCTTCTTTGCCTTCCATGAATTGAATGTCGTCAATTAGCAGTACATCAACTTCGCGATACTTTCTTTTGAAAGCGGCAATTGTGTTATTTCTAATCCCGTCAACGTATTCATTTAGAAAAGTTTCAGTTGACACATAACGAACCTCTAGATCCGGGTAATGCTCGTGCACGTAGTAGCCAATGGCGTGCAATAGGTGTGTCTTGCCAAGACCAGCCGAACCATAAATAAACAAAGGGTTGTATGAGCGGCCAGGGGTTTCAGCAACTCGCATAGCTGCAGCCAAAGAAAACTGGTTTGATGCGCCTTTAACAAAGGTTTCGAATGTGTATCGCGGATTGAGTCCGATTGCGACACCCTTGCCCGCTCGATTTTTTTGCACGACCGTCTGATTCATGGACTGTGATTTTCGTTCAACAACAATCGGTTCTGAAAGCGACACCGGTTTTTCTGTTGTTAGTTGTTCTAATACATCGACAGCCGTGGCAGTTTGAATATCAACTCGCAGTTGACGATCTGCAGCCCCGATCTCATCTAGTGCGTCTCTCACCAGCGACATATAACGAGTCAAGATTCGATCTCTGACAAACGAGTTAGGCACTCTTAAACGCAAACTCATTTTGTCATCGGCAATAGCAATCGCATCGTTGAATGTTGAGAACCACACAGCCTCGGAGACTTGCGAGCGTAAAACCTGGGCCGTCGCCTTCCAAATTGTTTCATGCTCGTGGGTTGAGTCGATTGTTTCGTTAGTCATCGCATTATCCTTCTTCGCTTGCATCGCTTAAATCCGTTTATTCGGGATCAATTTCTCAGAATCATCAAAGCCAAAAAGACACTGTGGATATATTCGTTTGAAATTAATCGGGAGGCAAAAATTAGCAGGTTTTCCACAGGTGGAGAAATGCTGAGGATTTTGGTTCTGGCGTTGCCCTCTGATAGTTCTACCTCTAGTCTTAGAAATACGAATTTTTCTTGACGTCAGGAGCCGTGCGTGAAACGCACCTTTCAACCAAACAATCGCCGTAGGTCCCGCAAACACGGGTTCCGCAACCGTATGAGCACTCGAGCCGGCCGGGCCGTGCTTAAATCCCGTCGGGCTAAGGGCCGTTACCGGCTCTCTGCTTGATCAGTCGCATTACAACGCGACAGATTTTTCAACAACTCCAGCAAGACGGAACATATGTTCGTTCAGGCTCTTTGTGGTGCAGCATGATTATTGACCAAAATTTGGCTCAGCCAGCAATCGCTTATGCTTTGGGTCGTCAGGTGGGTGGCGCGGTTGAACGCAACCTTTTGCGCCGACGTTTGCGTGAAATCGTTAAAACTAAGTCAATTATGCCTGGTTGGTACCTAATCGGTGCCTACTCAGGGGCCAAAAAGCTAAAATTTGAAGATTTAGGCCTGAATGTTGATAGTTTGCTCGCAAAATGTGCCCAAAAAGTCGAAAAAACAGCTAAAAATGCTCAAATTGACCAAAAATTGTTTGAAATTAGCTGAATATGGGTGATTTTTTGCTTAAATTTATTGATTTTTATCAAAAAGTGTTCTATTACCGCTTATCGCCTTGTCGATTTTATCCAAGTTGCTCAAACTACGCCACTGAAGCGATTAAAACGTTTGGCCCATGGCGAGGTGGGCTAATGACCTTGCGCCGTCTTGTGCGCTGTCGACCCTTCGGGCCGAGTGGCTACGACCCAGTTCCAGAAATTCATGATTGTCAACAGCATTCTTACTCAACGAAAGTGACTCACGAACATGTTTGAAATTGCCGCCAATGTGATTGCTTTTTTCTACGGTCTCGTACCTGACTATTCGTTTGCTCTGGCGATGGTCGCCGTAGTCGTGATGTTGTTGATCACTCCCCTGACTCTCAAGAGCACAAAAGGCATGCTTGAAATGCAACGACTTCAACCAGAAATGAAACGGTTGCAGCATGAGTTCAAAGGCGAGCGTCAAAAATTAAACGAAGCGATGATGAAGCTGTATCAAGAACACAAAGTCAATCCACTTGCATCTTGTCTGCCACTACTTGCACAAATGCCGGTATTCATCATTATGTTTCGTGCGATCAGTGGATTGACCAGTCGGAAAGATGGCGGAGCCTTCGCACCTAAATATCTTGATAAAACTTCCGATATTTATCAATCTCTTGTCGGCAAAACTGAGATGCTTTCGTTCGGTATTGATTTGGCAAAAACGCCGGTTCGGGCGATGCAGGACGACTTTGTTTCAGGTCTTGTTTATGCCCTGCTGGTACTGGCTTTGGCGGGTATATACCTTGTACAACAAAGGATGATTGCGTCACGCACAGTCAGCCCATCGATGTCGGCAAACCAAGCAAAGTTAATGCAATATATGCCTGTTGCATTCGCTGTTTTTCAGATTTGGTTGCCGACCGCATTGATTGTTTACTACATGATGCAGGCTGTGATTCGAATTGTTCAGCAACAATACATCACCCAACGTTTTTATAAGAAAGACGACAGTCTTGGAAAACAAGCACAAGCCGCGAGCGCAACCGCTCGAGAAATGAAAAACCCGTCGACCGACGACAAAAAAAATAAGTCGAAGAAAGATTCAGGATCAAAAGAGCCTCAAGGTTTCGTCAGCAAGCGTGTGACTCCGCCGAAAAATAGTTCTGCTGCTCCGACGCGACGTCGACCACAACCACCAGGAAAGAATCGCAGCAGTTTCGTGCAAAAGAAAAACAAACCGAACAATTAATTTTTAAAGTTTAGAAAACAAACGAAAGGAAATTGAATCATGGAATGGGTAGAAACAACAGCAGAGACAGTTGACGACGCAAAAGCTTTGGCACTTGATCGTTTAGGGGTTGACGATGTAGATGCAGAATTTGAAGTTGTCGAAGAACCAAAAGCAGGTCTTTTTGGCCGAACCCGTGGCGAAGCCCGAGTGAGAGCGCGAATTAAACCAAACTCGGTTCGAGCCAAAGCAGATCGACGTGATCGTCGTGGCAAGCCAACATCTGATCGCACGTCGCGACCAAGCAGTTCACGAAATGAGCGGAGTGCCCGACCTGAGCGCACTGAAAGAAATGATCGTGGTCCGCGCCCAGAACGAGGCTCGCGATCACCTCGTCCGGAGCGCTCAAATCGGTCTGAGACACCACGTGAGCGCACACCGCGCGCAGAACTTCCACCAGTTGATCCGACCACTGTGAGTGATGTTGCGACTACTTTTTTACAAGGATTAGTTACTGCTGCCGGTTTACAAGGCTCAGTCTCATCAAAAGTCGAGGGCGAAAATATTGACATCGACGTATTAGGCGACGATCTCAATTTTTTGGTTGGAACTAAAGGTGCGACATTATTGGCGCTGCAAGATTTAACCCGTGTAGTTAGTCAACGTCGTTTGGGCGACCACGAAACACGACTTCGAGTTGATGTGGCCGGCTATCGTGAAAAACGTCGTGAGGCATTGAGTCGATTTGCTCTAAAAGTTGCTGCCGATGTAAAAACCTCTGGACAAGCAAGGGCATTAGAGCCAATGAACTCATCTGATCGCAAAATCGTTCATGATGCGCTTGTTGATAGCGAAGGCATTTCGACTCGTTCAGAGGGCACAGATCCTTTCCGTCGTGTAGTTGTCGCTTTGGCTTCAACTCTTGAAACATCTGCAGAGTTCGATAACTCTGATGATGCCGATGAATCGTTAGAGTCGTAAAATTCGTTAGTACAACCGCGAAACTATGCGAAAGTTGTGTAGTTTTATAATGTGACTGGGCCATCAGCAGTTAACTCAAACACAGTTGATGAATCTCGAATGCGTGTTTTGGAGCGAATATTGCGAGAAGCCCAACGAATTGGGGCTTTATCTGATGCTCCGGTTGCAGAGATTATTAAGCATGCCAAGTGGTTTGCCGAGGCGATTCCACATTCGGCGCGTACCGCAGTCGACTTGGGGAGTGGCGCGGGAGTACCAGGCTTAATAGTTGCTTTGTTCTGTCCACAAATTAGTCTCCAATTAGTTGATCGTCGAGTTGGACGCACCGATGTGTTGGTGAGAGCTGTTCATGCGTTAAACCTGACAGATCGAGTAACCGTCAAATGTTCTGAAATAAGCACTATGACTAAAGATTCAACATGGGCTAAACATTTTGATGTGGCGATGAGCCGTGGTTTGGGTCCACCAATACAAACTCTTAATTTATCTCGAGATCTCGTTAAGCCGGGTGGAGTAATCATTATTAGTGAGCCGCCACCAGGCAGTGATTCTCGGTGGGACGAACAACAAGTGAGAGCCTTAGGTTTAGAGGGACCATCTAGAATTGGGTCTGTGGCGATGTTTCACGTGAAACAATTCGGGTTCGATGACGATGACTTCACAGCCTCTTAAAGTTATTTTTGGAGTATGAATCCTACTCAAAGGCTTTAAATTAAGCGTTTGAGGTCAAATTGTTTCACGTGAAACATTTTAGGAGTGATTTTCTGACTATCCATGCACCTTAAGCCTAAGTGGATTATGCTTTGCCTATGAGCAAAACAGATCAGTCTGAGAGCGTGACGGAGCGTCGCCCTTTGCCCCGAATCATCGCTTTTGCTAATCAAAAAGGTGGGGTTGGTAAAACGACTACCACGATAACTGTAGGTGCGGCTCTGGCCGAACTTGAATACCGAGTTTTAATCATCGATCTCGACCCCCAAGGAAATGCTTCCACTGGGCTTGGAATCAACTCACGAGAACTTGATTCAACAATTTATGACGTCTTATTGCGAGACGAAAAACTTGAAAACTGTATTGAGCCAACATTCATAAAAAACCTGTTTGTGGCACCGTCTAATCTTGATCTGGCGGGAGCCGATATTGAATTAGTCTCTGAAATGGGTCGTGAACAAAGATTAAAAAAGGCAATTGAAGCAATAATTGACCAATATGACTATGTTCTTCTCGATTGTCCTCCATCGTTAGGTTTGTTGACAGTCAACGGCTTAACTGCTGCCAACGAAATATTTGTGCCAATTCAGTGTGAATATTTTGCCCTTGAGGGTCTCGGACAGTTATTACGAAGCGTTGACCGTGTTAGTCAGGTGTTAAATCCAACCCTACAAGTCAGTCATATTGCTTTAGTTATGCATACGCATACAACATTGGCCGATGATGTGGTGCGTGAAGTTCGCGAACACTTCGGTGATAAAGTTTGCAAAGCCGTTGTGCCAAGATCTGTTCGTGTCGCTGAAGCACCATCACACGGACAACCGGTAACAACATTTGATCCAACGTCGGCAGCAGCAAAAGCATACCGAGAAATCGCAAAGGAGATTAGTGGTGGTACGTCCCAAAGGGCTCGGTAAAGGAATTGAATCATTAATCCCTATTCGTCAAAATGAAAAAACAGAAGATGACGAGGGTGGCACTCAAGTTGCGGGCATGGGTTTGCGCAGCATTGCAATAAAAACAATTACTCCGAACACAAACCAGCCCCGCTCATATTTCGATGAAGATTCATTAGAAGAGTTATCGGCATCGATTAAAGCAGTGGGCGTACTTCAACCAATACTTGTGCGACCATTAAAACAAGTTGACACTAGAACTGGCGTTGCCTTTGAGTTGATTGCCGGAGAGCGCCGGTGGCGAGCAGCACAGAAGGCTGGTTTAGTACTAATTCCAGCTCTTGTTCGCGAAACCGACGATGTTTCTTCTGTTGAACAGGCTTTGATTGAGAATCTCCATCGACAAGATTTGACCCCTCTTGAAGAAGCCGCTGCCTACCAGCAACTTATCGATGACTTCTCAATGACACATGAGCAAGTAGGCGAGCGAGTCGGAAAAACGCGCACAGTGATTACAAACTCACTACGATTACTTTCACTTCCCCCTTCCATTCATCAACTTTTAGCCGAAGGAAGGCTTTCAGGTGGCCACGCCAGGGCTTTACTTGGTGTGCCAGATAAAGCAATCCAAGAAAAATTGGCTCAACAGTGCGCCGATGAAGGCTGGACAGTTCGGGCAACCGAAGACGCGGTGCGAGCTACAACTAGCCGTCGCAATAAAACTGCCGACTCTACTGACGACAAGATCAGACCGACTAAAAAACCGACTCCAACAACCACGCTTCCTGAGCCCGGCTTGCTTGAATTGCAGGCGTTGCTTGGCGAGCATCTTTCAACAAAAGTCTCAATCACCGCTACTGCTGGTCGTGGTCGATTAACGATTGATTTCGCTGATCTCAACGATCTTGAGAGAATTTATCGGGCAATGACAGATGGAGTTCAAAACCTCGACTAAATACGACAAATGATGCATATTGCTTAAAAATATCTAACTCTCAGGTTTAGCCTTCATATAACCTTAAATCTTGACTTTACACAGAATGTGTAAAAACTGTGGAAAACAATCAAATTAAAACTCAATCTACTCTTCAAATTGCTTTGCTGTAGTTTTAACCCATATAGCCATTGATCTTGCGAGATCATCGGCAATAACTGCGCTATGGGGATAAATAACGCGCAGGGGTCCTAATCCACAAAGCACTGCAGGCATCGTTGTTTCACGCAAAACCTGCAACCGCATGCCACTAACCGTGGGCGAGAACCAGGGCGCTGAGCGCTCGATTGCTTCAGCCGCCAGAGTAGCGAAAATATGACCCGTAACTGAGTGAAATCCTTTGGTGTGATAGTAGGCAATATCACAACTAAAAGTCTCACGAGTTTCAATGCCGATATACAGGTCGGCCGCAAAATCATTGGCAAGTTGGGCATGTCTGTGAGGATCAGCATCGTGGATAACCGCAACATTGGTGTGTTGGGCCCGCAATCGATCGCACAACTCGTGAGTCAGATTGTCAAGCGCCCCGAATTGACCGACTACGACGCGAAAGGCCGCAAGATCGTCGCTATATTTCGCCGCCGTATGGCGCTCTCGAACAATCCCAACGCCAGGACCATTGCCGCTATGCCGACTTGCTCGACGCAGTGCTTGAAGTGTGATTGGTCCACAAATGCCATCTGTTACTAGTCCGTAGTTGCGCTGAAAATCAGTAAGTGAGGCCGCGGTTTGTTTGCCCAAATATCCGTCTACTCGACCACAATCAAAACCTGTGCGTGCCAATAACTCTTGAAGTTCGGCCACATCGTCTCCGCGCTGCAATGGTGATGTCAGATAATTTAATCGGTCGCCTAAATGAAACGAGGATTCAACAAGAGTCAACCAAGTGGCCTTGTCGCAGACCCCCGATACAAGCAGACCACGCCGACGTTGTAGTTCTTCGACGGCAGATTTGGTTACTTCACAGAAAATTTCTGCTTGAACCAGCGATAAATCTAAAAGTTTGGCGTCACGCAAACGCCGTTGCAGATCGCCGACAACTGCAAAGTTGTCGCCGAAAGTTAGCTCTTTGTCGGGATAAATTCTGCAATCTCCGCGAGTAACTGTGGCTTGCCCTTGGCGCCGATCATTTTCTTTTTCATTTCTCCACCACTAAAAAGCATCATTGTTGGAATACTCATCACACTGAAGCGTTGTGCAATATCGCCGTGCTCGTCGACATTTAACTTGGCGATAATAACTTTGCCAGATTGTTCTTTTGCAATCTCTGCCAGAACCGGATTCATTGCCTTGCATGGCCCACACCATTCGGCCCAAAAGTCAACCAGAATCGGTGTTGCCGAAGACTTGATTGTTTCGTCAAAATTTGCACTCGTTAAAGTGACGATGCCATCTGCCATTTCAAAACCTTTCGTCAAGTTCTCAATAATCGCTAGAACACTTTGAGGTTATCTCGTTAAGAGAGATGAAAAGTGCTTTTCTAAAATCACGTCTAATGTTGCGCCTCGAGCCATCGTTCACAATCAATTGCCGCCATACAACCAGAACCCGCGGCAGTAATTGCCTGTCGATAGATGTGGTCCTGCACATCACCGCAAGCAAACACTCCGTCAATATTTGTGTATGACGAACCCGGTCGAGTCAGCAGATACCCATTGGCTTGCATATCAAGGACATTCTTAAATAGATCTGTGTTCGGACGGTGACCGATTGCCACGAATAATCCCGTGACTGCCATTTTTGAAGTTGCGCCGGTCACAGTGTCAACCAACCCGATACCTTCAAGTTTGTTGGCGCCGATTATCTCGGTTACTTGTGAGTTCCATTTAAACTCGATCTTCGGGTTATTGCGTGCGCGATCTTGCATAATTTTCGAAGCGCGCAAACTGTCACGACGATGAACAATCGTGACTTTTGAGGCGAACTTTGTCAAGAAAGTCGCCTCTTCGATTGCCGAGTCGCCGCCACCAACTACGGCGATTTCTTGACCACGAAAGAAAAAGCCGTCGCAGGTTGCACATGTTGAAAGACCGTGCCCGTAGAAACGAGATTCATTTTCTAGCCCAAGCATTATCGACTGGGCGCCAGTACTGACGATTATCGAATCAGCGGTGTATTTTGTGTCCCGCACCCAAACAGCAAAGGGTCGTTGTGAGAAGTCAACTTTTGTTACTTTTTCGGTGATGAAAGTTGTATTGAATCTCGCAGCCTGCTCGCGAAACTTCATCATTAAATCGGGACCCATCACACCCTCTGGAAACCCTGGGAAGTTTTCAACCTCTGTTGTCAGCATTAACTGACCTCCAGGCTGATCAGAAGTCGAAGATGGCTCACCTTCGATTACCAGTGGCGCAAGATTGGCCCGGGCAGTGTAAATCGCGGCGGTCAAACCAGCCGGACCTGAGCCGATGATAATTACTTTTTGTGGGGTTGTTTCGATAGTCGACATTAGATCGCCTTCCATTAATTTATTTGTTTTTTGAATCAGTAGAAGTTCGGTGTCGCTTACGCATCATCAGCGCGCCAAGGCTTGTAAATAATAGCGACAACACAAAATAAGACACCCAGACCGCGGTTGGTCTGGTCAACCAGATATCCAACAATTCGTTGAAAGCACGAACTAATCCGATTAGCCCAAAAATAAACATCAATAGACCGGCAACTATTACAACTAAACCAAACACAATGGCCCGCAAAAAATTTGCAAGTGGGCGAGTCGTTTTATCGCGAACGAAACCGACTGTGCGATCGATTAGTCGGAGAGTCTTTTCGGCCCATCTTGGATCGGTAAACGGATTTGAAATCACAAGTTAAGACTAACGCTCACAAATTGTGGCAAATAAGTTAAGTTGAAGTTTTCGAATTACGCAGCGTTAAACGAAACATCTTGCATTAATCCTTGATATGGATTGTCTGCACTGCATTGATCACTCATTCCAATTTCGCGAAGCATCAGTAAAACGAACTGCGTCTGAGCCGGAACCATAAATTGAGCGACTCCCCGGCGCGTGTTGTAGTCGGTTCCCGTCGGCTCACCCCATTGCTCTAGCGAAGTCGGAGCAGCGCCAGTAGCCGTGTAGATCTCAAGCGACCATGGACCATTTTGCATGCCAACTTTCAAAACACCAGTGGCTGGTTGGGAAAGTTCGATCAAAACCCCAACATATTTTTTATCACCAAAAAATGCCGTGGCGTAACAATCTGTTGACCAGGCAGTTTTCTGATCGTTGTCTGTCAGTGACCAAACCCCAGCTTCATTTTCTAATCCATCTTGACCATTTGGGTCATAACTGACTATCCGTGAAATAGTCACTGGTGCGACACCTGAGTTTATTTGAGTTGAAGACATTCGTGAAGTGAACAGCGAGGCATCAAAACCCTGCGTCGCTACATACATCACGGCGATGCTCAGCAAAATTGCAATCAAACCAAGTATTTTTGTTGATATTGGTATTCGGCCGCCCGATGATTTAGAACGTTTCTTCTGTCTTTTTAAATCTTTTTCTTTAATTTTTATTTGGCTTTTTTGCGTTTTATCGACTTTCGTTTTCGACTTTCGTTTTTTGACAGGTTCTTGAATAAAATCTTCGAAAAAATCTTCACTATGGCCGTCAATACGTTCTTCAACTGTCAGCCCAGAACTTTGAGTCACCAGAGATTCTTTATGTGCGAATGGCTGATTTATTTGCATAGGTGACATGACCCCAGTTGGTGGAGTCATTGAAGCCGCAAAGTTGTTTTGAGCCTCAATCGCTTGGGTCAAGGCTTCGCATGTTTCTTGGCCAGTCGAATAGCGATGCTCAGGATTTCTTGCCATCAATTTATGAATGACCCGCACGAGTTCTGGCGCGAGTGACGGCCTTAAATGCGAAAGATCGGTTGGTTCGCGTTGCAGTCTTGCCAGTGCCGTATCGGCATCGGTTTCACCAATAAATGGAACTTTTCCAGCGAGACATTCGTACATCACTAGACCTAACCCGTAAAGATCTGCTCGACCATCCAGAGGTTTTCCACGCACTTGTTCTGGCGATAAATATTTCGCCGTACCCATCATCACATTGTCATCGGTTAAATCTTCACCCACTGTGCTGAGCGCCTTGGCAATGCCAAAATCGGCGAGAAGAAATCTGCCCTGCGGTGTCACCAAAATATTGCCGGGTTTCACATCGCGATGCACCAGGCCCGCATGGTGTGCGAAGTCAAGAGCACTAGCCATCGCGATGCCCATATGAATCGTTACGAGAGGCCCAAGTCTTTTTCTTCGATCCAAAAGTTCACGCAAACTTTTGCCATCGATGTATTGCATTACAACTGCTTGTCGACCTTTGTCCTCAACCGAATCGTAAACTGCAACGATGTTGGGATGATTTAATCCGGCACAAGCAAGTGCTTCACGGCGAAAGCGTTCGGCAATAACCGGATCATTGGCGAGTTGTGGCTTAAGAACTTTGATCGCAACCGGACGATCCAAAAAAGTGTCGGTACCCAGCCAAACTTCTGCCATTCCACCGCGAGCAATTTGTCGGTCAAGGCGATATCGAGCACCGAGCAGTCGTTGTGAATCTTCAGGCTCTTCAAGGGGTAGTGGTCTCATTGCTGAACTTTTACGCTAGTTCTACGCACCCCTTTAAACAGGGAATGTCACTTAAACAGTGAATGTCACTTGACGTGATACGTCACGCCGATAGTTCCGATTCCTGTGTGTGAGCCAATAACCGAGCCAATGTCACTGACAATTATCTCGCCACTGTGAATTGTCTTTAACTGGGCGACAAACGAATCAATATCGCTACATTGAGCGTGCAATACGGCCAAGTCGCTGATTTCTCCTGCCGATTTAATTTTTTCAATCAGAAAAGCAAGCGCTTTACCCCGAGTTCGCTCTTTGCCACCTTCTTCAAGCTTTCCTTCTCGTACTTCAATAATTGGTTTGATCGCCAAAGCTGAAGCCAAAAAAGCCTTGGTATTGCTAATTCGGCCGCCTTTTTTAAGGTTTTCAAGCGTGTCCAAAGCACCAAAAACTTTTGTGCGACTAGCGAAATTGTTTGCAGCAGCTTCAAGCTCATCAAGTGAGGCACCTGCGGCCGCCATTTTGGCGACTGCGATAACGGTTATGCCTTCGCCCATGCTGGCTGAGCGGCTATCAACAAATCGCACCGGCACAGTTACACCAGGTTCTTTTGCACCGGTTTCAGCCGACTGCATTGTCGCCGAGAGTTCGCGCGAAAGACTAATCACAAGAATGCCTGAAGCACCCTGTTGAATCAGAGTGCGGTACGCCTGAGTAAATTGTCCGGGCGCCGGCGCTGCAGTTTGGGGCAGAATTGGCGAATCCGCACAATGTTTCCAAAATTCTTCGGTCGTCAAGCTGACTCGATCAATAAATTCTTTATCCCCGAAACTAAAAGTTAACGGAACGATGGTGATGTTGTATTTTTCGACTAGTGCTTGAGGAATATCACAAGCAGAGTCTGTAACTATGCGGATGGTCATGTATCAGATCGTAGTACGGACCGCTCTTCACTAACTTGAGTCCGAAATTTACGCCTAAAGTGGGCGGCCCACCAGGTTAAGAGCAACAGTAGAGCGACCCCACTAACCACTTGACCCAGGCCGGCGATTGCGTTCACTCGCGCCGAGACTTCAATTTTTTTACCAAGCTGGCTTGACCCGTCGGCTGTATAGATTCGCACATCAACAGGAAACAAACCGTTTGATAACGCAACAACATTGATAACCAACTCGTTGGAACTGCTTGCTGGTACTTCAATAACGGCCACAGACCGATCGAGTTTAAGTTTTGGGCTTTCAACTTTGACTTGGACCATCAAATCTTCGGCTGAAGAATTTTTTAGATCGAGCCGCAATTGACTTTTACGACTCCCCAAGGTGAAGGTCGTACCCTCTTTGAGTGTCACAGCGGTTCGTAATGACTTGAGTTCGTTTCGAGTTTGTGTTACGAATTCTTCTCGTTGGGTCGTGGTCAATGTATCGCTTGACATGACCATCAGCCGCTCGTTCCAAGTTGACCAAGTGGCTGAATTTTGATCAAGTGTTGAATCAAGTTTTTTGAGGTCGGCGCGAAGCAGGTCAATATCATTCATTCTTGTTGCGAATTTTGAGATGTTTATAGCACGAAGATTTGGTTTAAATGCATCTTGTCTCGGCTCGGGCAAATTATCTAATGTCTGGATAGAAATTTGTTGAGGAACGCGTTTCAAAATCAACAAAATTTCGTGAAGTAAGTTCGAATTTAAAACCGCGCCATCTTTAGTTGTCAACACAGTGCGTTTGAGCGACGGAGTTCCGCCGTCAGTTTCAATTTTGCTGCGTTGGGCCAACAACTGCGCGGCAATTGCGCTCGCAGCGATAAACGAAGTATTTTTCTCGTCTACCAATTGCGCTACATAAGTTGGGTCAGCAACGTACAACGACAGAGTTTTATCACCAGATACAACACGATAAGGTCGGGCCGTGTTGTCAAAGGTGCCCAATGCGGCGCCTGCCGCGGGCAACATAACGATTGATCGGTAGCCAGATTCGGCCAGCAGGTCGACTCCAGATTGGTCGAGTGGGGTTCGGGCGATCCAAACATCGGAAACGGCAACATTAGATGTGAAACGAGTACTTAAACTGTTTTTTCCAAGATCGACAAGCGCATTAAATTCTTTTTCGTGTTGAGTTTTGCGTGCGCCCGACGGGTCGAACGCCAGATAAGTAGTTGCAACCAAAGTTGTTTTACTGATCGCATTGGTGAGTCTTGAAAGCAACTCTTGGTCTGCGGGGTTTTTTGACTTGCTCAAGCCGTCAACGATTTGTGGAGAAACTTGGGCTGAGACAAGTGCTCCGTCTAGATCTAGCAGCGACACCAATTGAGAAACTTTTTCACGAGTCAAATCGTCAACGACGTGCGAACCATCAAGTTGCAATGTGTTGGCGCTGTCTATTGTCACGAGCATATTTATGGGCATTGGCTCAAGGCGAGTTGAAAGATCGACGCGATTGACAAAACTTGTTGCGTTGGCACGTACTACTTTATTTATTAGGGATTCAATTCGGATTGGATAAATACCTGGACCGCTGAATTCGATTTTTTTTGTGTCATTTTGTGTTGTAGAAGCAGGATTTTTAGCCGCAGCAGCGCTTAAATCGACACTCGTAGCAGTTAGTTCGAACTGGCCGTCTGGTTTGCGCAAAAGACTTTGAGTCGCAAAGTCAACCGAATCTGTGGCTACAAACAAAGATGGGTTCGAAATTAGATCACGAACTTCTTTGTCACCACCGGTAACGCGAGCTCCTAGCGAAACACGAATTACAGAGTTTTTAACCGTCAATAGTTTGTTCAGTAACTCAGGGTCATCCACCGAAAAAACAAAGCGCAAGGTACCTGAACTGTAAATATGAAAGTTCTGTGCAGATAATTTCAAACCAGTTAAGGCAATATCCTGTGTTCGTTGAGCCTCGGCTGACAGAGTCAATGTCAATGGGGTAGCCGTGCTGACTGCGACCACCAGCAGAATTGGTGCGATCAGTGTTTTAAGACTCATAATCATTAGGCATTTACGGTAGTGCCACTAGCCCCTTCAAGTAGCCCCATCAATCAGC